>Ga0247843_1001957_pt1 | contig 39361 bp, 40 predicted proteins | sample LaCruzMarch2017__FD_192420 | JGI IMG/M metagenome (GOLD analysis project Ga0247843, IMG submission 192420) | Freshwater microbial communities from meromictic Lake La Cruz, Castile-La Mancha, Spain - LaCruzMarch2017_8m | ecosystem: Environmental > Aquatic > Freshwater > Lake | place: Spain...
AAAACTATAATGAAAGATCAGAAAAGTGATCAGAAAAGTGATCAGAAAAGTGATCAGAAAAGTGATCAAAATATTCAAAAAGTAAACTGTCAAGTAGGAGAGTGGGGTGAATATGGATCTTGTACTGATTTAAATGGAGTTTGGAAACGCGCAAGAACTCGTCAAATAACTCAACAACCAGAAAATGGAGGAGATGCATGTCCTGTATTATACGAGTCAGAAATTTGCAATGCTGTTGATTGTCAAGTAGGAGAATGGGGTGAATATAGTAATTGTGTAAATTCACAACAAACAAGAAATAGAAAAATTACAAGAGAACCGGTATATGGTGGTGAAAAATGCCCTGATCTTGTAGAGACAAAAGCATGCCAAGTAGAAAATAAATGTGCCTCATTTGAAATGAAACAATCAGAATGTTATAAAGATGAAAACGGTAAATGGAAGCAGAAAGTTACAAAAGACTTTTTAAATAATGACTGTCAAGATGAGGTAAATATTATTGATTGTCCTGTGGATAAAATTCCTCAAATTGATTGTAAGAAGTATGACTTTTTGAGAAGCGAATGTTATAAAGATGATGCTGGAGTTTGGAAGCAGAAAGTTACAAAAGACTTTTTCAATTCTGAATGTCAGGATGAGATAATAATAGAAGATTGTCCTTTACAAAAAGCGAGACTTTTAGCATGCAAAGATCCAGTAATATCTCAGCAAACATGTTACAAAAATGTAGCAGGAGAGTGGAAGATGATTGAAAAAACCGATTATAAAGATTCCATATGTGAAGATAAAGAAATTGAGAAGGATTGTCCTATTAGTAAAATAAGGGAGATAGTTTGTGTGAATCCAACAATTGTTTCTGTCAGTGATGTATGCTCTAAAAGTCAAAAGGATGGAAAGTGGTACAAGACAAGTAAAAAAGACTATAGTGATGCTATTTGTGTGGATGAAATATTTGATGTTGAGTGCCCTTTACCTGCTTGGCCTGAAATTAATGGATTTACTAAAATGGAAAAGAAAGATTATACAACAAACAAAATAATATTTACTCCAACTGTAAATACTGCTGCACAGTGTGCTGAATTATGCAGAGCAAATGTAAATTGTACAGGTTTTAGAATGGAAGGAGATACTCTTGATAAACAAGTTTGTACAATGAAGTATGAATTAAAAGACCCTGCTATTGATACAAGTCAAGGAGTTTTCTATAAACTTAATTCACCAAAGCATCCTGAAATAGCAGGTTATAATATAACCCTTGGAAGTAATGATTCTAATGTTGCTTATAGAGCAGTTCAAAACACTAATCCAATTGAATGTTCCAAAGTTTGTCAAAGTGATCCTAAGTGTTTAGGATTTTGGTTTAGTGGATTTCCAGGTGAATCAAAAAAATGTGATTTGAAAGATAAAGTAGATTTATTAAAAAATACAGGTGTTGGCGTTTTTTATACACGATTGAATATGGAGGGTGCATGGCCAAAACTTGAAGGATTTTCTGATCCACAAAATCAGAAAATGCCTATGATGACTCCCACTATTAAAAAAGAAACCTTTTCATCGGTTGAAAAGTGTGCAAAACAATGTAGAGATAATAAAGACTGTGCTGCTTTTTATTATGATGATTCTAATAGTTGGACATGTGAAACAAAAAAGTATACACAAGGTGGATTTTTAGGATCAACGCCAAGAACAAAAAGCGTTTTCTATGTAAAGAAATAAATTATAAAAAAAATATAGATGAAAAGATTTAAAGTATGTTTTCATCTTTGTTATAATCTTTTTATAAACTATTCGAAAAATGAACATAATCATACCTTTATGTGGCAAAGGAGAGAGATTCAAAAAAGCAGGATACAATGATCCTAAACCTTTGATAAAAGTATTTAACAAGTCTATTATCTTTTATGTGCTCGATAATTTAAGTATTCAGAAAAATGATAATGTCTTTTTATTTTACCATGTGAATCTTGGAAAATCCTTTTGTGAATGCTTACAACAACGTTATTCAAATAAATTTCCATTACATTTCATTGAAATAGATAAATACACGAGTGGTGCAGCAGAAACAGTTAGAATTGGCATTAATGAAATAAGCAAAATGAGAAACAATTATTATGAGAAGATTTGCAATAATATTTCTATTTGTCTTGATTGTGATAATTTTTATACTTGTGATATACTTGATAAAATAAGGGACATTGGAAAATTGTATGATGGCGGTACAATAAATACTACCAACACTGATACTAATCCTGTATATTCCTATATAACAAAAAATGATGGAAATCTCATTACATCAATAAGAGAAAAAGAAAAAATTAGTGATATTATCAATACAGGAGTTTATTTTTTCAAATCATTAAAGTTACTCTATTACTATTGCACAATTACAGAAAATGATATATCTACATTTATGAATGGAGAATGTTATATTTCTTGTGTGGTTGCTAAAATGTTGCAAAATGGATGTCAATTGTATTCGATTGATATTTCCAATAATTTTTATTATAATTTAGGCACACCAGAGCAAGTAAATGAGTTTACAATGAAAACTCATGCATTTTTATTTGATTTAGATGGTACAATGGTAATAAGTGATCATATCTATTATGAAGTTTGGAAAGAAATTTTGAACGAATACAATATCATGATTGATGAGAACTTTTATAAAAAATATATCTTTGGAAATACAGATTTGCAAGTTTTGAATACTGTGTTATATAATATCGATGAAACTGTTGAAAATTTGTCAATAAAAAAAGATGAATACTTTTTAAAACACAAGGATAAGATTCAACTTGCTTCAGGAATTAAACTTTTTTTAAAAAGTATCAAGTCTTATGCGCACAAGATTGGAATTGTAACAAATTGTAATAGAAAAGTTGCTGAAGAAATTCTTAATTATTTTGAGTTAATTGAGCATATAGATTGTTTAATAATTGGAAATGAGTGTGAAAGATCAAAACCTTATCCAGATCCTTATTTGAATGCATGTAAACAACTAAACATTACACGTGATAAAGTCATTATTTTTGAGGATTCCAAATCAGGATTACTGAGTGCAAAAAATATGTTTCCACAAAAGATAATTGCTATTGACATTGGTTATGATGATAGCATATATAGAGAATTAGGTATAGATCATATTATAAAAAATTTTACAGAATTAACTGTGAAGGATTGTTTAATGAGTGAAATAAAAGACGAAAATGTTTACAATAATCTTAAAAATGATATTCTTATATCGTTACAAAAGAATCAAAAGAATCAAAAAATTAGAGAAAATATAAAAGACATTATCATTGATCAGACAAAATTAAAAGGCGGATATATATCAGATGTAATAAGCGTTTCTATTATAACAGATTTGCATAAATACGATCTTGTATTAAAAATGGAAAATACCAATGAATCCTTTTTATCAAAAATGGCACATAACTTGGGATTATACGAGAGAGAATATTATTTTTATGAAAATATTTCACTATTTGTGCCTATAAGGATTCCAAAATTTTATGGAACTGTTTATGATAATGATAAACGTATTGGAATTCTCCTTGAAAATATGTATAAAACCGGAGAATGTATTGTTGCAAGTAATGAGAATAATAAGAATAACATCGATAACATATTGAGAATTGTTGATGAGTGTGCTAAACTTCATGGAAAGTTCTATGATAAAGATTTGAAATCTCTTTTTCCACAGTTATTACGTCATAATGATATCTTTTTTTCTCAATGGAAAGATTTCTTAAAAGACAAATGGAGTATATTTCAAGATAAATGGAAATTTATTTTGAAAGAGAATCATGTTAAAATAATTGGAAAGTCTATTGAAAACTTTGAAAAAATTCAATCACATCTCAGTAAAGGGAAATTATCATTGTGTCACGGTGATGTAAAAACTCTCAATATGTTTTTTGAAAAATGCCAATATCTTGATAAGACAGTATACGATCCGATTTTTATTGATTGGCAATATATTGTAAATGGAAAAGGTGTTCAGGATATTGTATTTTTTCTTATTGAGAGTTTTAACGTAGATACAATTAGACAAAATCATAAATTAATAAAAGAATATTACTATATCAAGTGTTTAGAAAATGCTATGAAAGATTATTGCAAAGAGGAATACATACAGGATTTTATATGTTCTATATTACATTTTCCACTTTTTGTGAGTTTATGGTTTGGAACATTATCACAAGAAGATTTGATTGATAAGAATTTTCCATTCTTTTTTATACAGAAGTTTTTGTGTATCCTTGATTTATATGAAAAGGAGATTTTTTCCTTTTTAGAATTGCTTTAATTATTAATAAAAAGGAAAAAAGGATTGAATCCACTGCCTGATAAAGCAGCAAATACAACGGTGATAATAATGACCAATAAAATGATCAAGAAAATTTTAGTTCCTGTTGACATGGGTTTTATTTCAGGTTTTGTTTTCTTTTTATCCTGTTCTAGATCAGTATATCTTTCATACATCGCTGCTTCCATAGGACCAAACGTAGCGAGGTCTCTATATGCTTTGAATACATTATTGCTAAATGAAGTTTGAATGGACATTTATAAATGTATTAGAGAAAAAAATAAAATTGATTTTAAAATTTATAAACAAGAATGTATTGATTATAAATTTACAATAAAATTACAATACATTTTTAGAATGTCTTCTGAACATTTGCTTTACGATTCTTTCGATTCTTTCGACTCTTTTGATAATCTTGAAACTATTGACAACAATGATTTATTCAATGGAAAGATTAATTTAATCAGTAAAGAACGTGATTCATTTGAGCTTTCTAAACGGACTGCATGTATGTCCAGTGTGATTCGAGTTACTATTGAACTTGATAATAAAGAGACTGAAATTGAATTAAAACAAGTGTCATCTGATGCGATGAAAAAAATTGTGGAATTCATGAAGTATCATGAGCATGTAGAATTTCCAGAGATTCAAAAACCTATACAACATACAAATATGAAATACTTAACAACCGAGTGGGATGCAGATTTTATAAATGTAGATAATGACTTGTTGTTTAAGTTACTTTCAGTTTCTAATTATCTTGATATAAAACCTTTGTTAAATTTGTGTTCTGCAAAAATTGCAACCATGATAAAGGGTAAGACAAGGGAGCAAATTCAACAGATTTTTCATAATTGATTTTTTGCTATGTAAATTATATATTGTGTAATTATTTTTATAATCATAAAATGTTGTCTCAAATTATTCTCGAAAATGACTTGTATGAGTTGAAACAAATGGTTAAAAAAGGATATGCAATTAATGAAAAAAGATATGTATATGATGCCTTAAAAACGTTTAATTGCGATATGATCGAGTTTGTATTAAAAAATGCAACAGATAAACACTCTTATGGAGAGGTTTATTTTTTCATGATTGATTCGTGTGATAGACATAGTATGAATAAGAAGGTAAAGTGTTTTCAAACTTTGTTAAAGTTTTACAAGGAACCTGTGCAATATTTTGATACGTTAAAAGAGTTGCATAGAAGAATAAAAGAAGAAAATGAGAGACGTCTTGATTATTTAGAGATGATAGTAGATGCAAAAGGTAAGTCACACTGTTATAACAGTGATATTAGAGAGGTTGTTCGTGAATTTCTGTTTTAGAAAAATTAAATTTCCATAAAAAATTTAAAAGATGTTTTATTTCTATCTATTTTATATAAATAAAACATGTCACAAAATCAATTAGCTTGTGCTATACCTTATAATAACGATTTACGACTCAATCCATATCAATTAAGAGTTGTAGAATGGATGGAGAAACATAGAGGTCTTATTGCAGCATTTGAGACAGGAACAGGTAAGACACTAACTGCTGTTGCTGTCATGAATTGTTTCATGAAAAAATATCCTGGTAAACCTGTGATTGTTGTTGCTCCCCTTTCACTTATTGCAAATTTTAAAAAAGAAATGGTAAAGTTTGGTATTGAACCAGAGAGTCCTGAAATTAAAAAAGTTTTTCAAGCGTTGACTTATGAAACATTTAATAAGCGTTTTCTAGACTCAGTTGACGAAAAAGGAAACTTTGAACCTGTTTGTGTTGATGGGTTGCTTATTGTAGATGAGGCACACAAATTGAGAACAGAATTGAAGAGTAAGAAAGTTGATGAGAAAAAAAACGAAACTACGGAAAAGTGTGAAAAATGCAATTCTACTAAACTCTCTTTTAGCAAAGATCCTAAAAATGATAAAATAACATTAACAAGTTGTTTAGAGTGTGGTTTTAGTAAAAAGATAGAACTTGATCCTGCTAAAATTAAATTACAAAACAACCAAGAATATGATGGAATACAAACTCTTGCTCTTTTACATTGTGCTCACAAGGCAAATAAGGTTTTATTGCTTACAGCCACACCTGTTTACAATAGTGTCTATGATATTAACAATTTAATTGCTGCATTACAAGGTAGACTACAACCTTTTAACAAGGGATATTTCGAGAAAAAGATTGATGATGAACGTTTTTTCAAAGATCTTTTTAAATGTAAGATCAGTTTTCACTCTCGGGAAGAAGACGGTTCTTATCCTCGTAGAGTTGAGAGAACAGAATATTTTGTCATGGATCAAGATTATTATGAATTGTATTTTAAAATTCAAACAGAACAAGTAGAAAAGTCACTGATTAAACAATTTGGCAATCCTCAATACTACAAAAAATTTTTACAAGCGTTACGTCAATCTGTTAATGCCATTGATAGAGAAAAAAGTCCAAAGATTGAATGGATCACCAAAGAACTAATTAAAAATCACAACAATCGTGTCAAATCTCTTGTTTATTCATCTTTCAAAGATTCTGGAATTGTTCTTATTCAAAATAATATGCAAAAGAATAGTATTCCTTATGGAGTCGTGTCAGGAAATGTAACTGCAAAAAATAGAGAAAACATGGTGAAAAATTTTAATAAAGGTTTAACAAATATTCTTTTTGTGACAAAAGCAGGAGGAGAAGGTCTCGATTTAAAAGAGACTGAAAAAGTTTATATTCTCGAATCTGGATGGAATAAACAAGGTGATGAACAAGTTATAGGAAGAGCAATTCGTAGGAATTCCCATCAGAATCTTCCTCCTAATAGACAAGTAGTAGAAGTAATAAGACTTCAAATGAAAAAACCAGTTAAAATTAAAGGAGATGACGAAATGCCACTATCTGTAGATGAGAACTTGTATAATTTCGGTTATGTTACTAAACAACCAAAACTTGATGCTTTCATTAATAGATTGAGAAAAGTATCTATTGAACAATTAAATGAATGTAGTAAAATTACTGATGAAGAATTAATAGATGACACTGATGATCTTTACGCAAGTGCTCGTAAAAGTGTATTTATGGTCCCCCTTTCTGAAATTATTAAAAAAAGAGATGTTATGAAGCATAATGCAGAAATTGTTAAAGAAAAGCAAAGAGAGAAAGCAGCCAAGGCAAGAATTTTAAATCATGATGTTGAAAAACTTAATGAACAATTTAGAAATCTCAATTTAGAAGAACGTATTGACTCTGTTTATAATGAACTTATTAAAAAGCATCCTGATTTGAAAGATGATCCTGATTCTCCAGAAGAACTTGCACAAGGACATAGAAAGGTACAAAAATTACTTTCCAATTTAATTGCAAGAAAGAAACTGTTTTCAACCAAGATTTATCGTAATGTTCGTGAAAGAAAAATTATTGAAGATTTCCAAAAACAAAGAGAGGAAAAGCGAAAACAAGAACGTGAAAAAGTTACAGCAGAATTTAATAAAGAAGAAGAACAATTGAATCAAGGTGATAAAAAACTTACAAGACAACTACGAACAAGAATAAATCAGCAACTTGAACAACTCGTGCTTTCCGAAGATGGAGTTACATTAGAATCTTCTTCTAAAGATCTTGCAGATAGGTTGTTTGAAACAGATAAGGAACTTAAAGAACAAGAGTTAGAAATGTTTGAACCAGTTTATGAGTATGTAAAAAGATGGAGAAATAAGGTTGGTCAACTCCTTAGAGTCCAAAAAGAAACAAGACGAAAAGAAGAAGAATATACGAGAGCAAAGGAGAGAGAAAATATTAAAAAAAGAGAAGAAGAGGATAGATTAAATCGTTTGAAGAGAGATAAACAAAAGAGAAAAAAACTATCAAAGCAAGATGAGGAGGAAGAAGAAAAGAAGAGTGTTAAGAGTATTAAAAAAATAACACAAGTTCCAAGAAAGAAAAAGACAGATATATTTTCCCAAGAATTTTTAGAAGAAATGAGAAAAAAAATTCAATCAGTTGAAAAAGAAGAAAGTGATGATGAAGAGGATGAGGAACCTATGAGAAAAGTGAGAGTTGAGAGTGATGAAGAGGATGAGGAACCTATGAGAAGAGTGAGAGTTGAAAGTGATGAAGAAGATGAGGAACCTATGAGAAAAGTGAGAGTTGAGAGTGAAGAAGAGGATGAGGAACCTATGAGAAAAGTGAGAGTTGAGAGTGATGAAGAGGAAGAACCTATGAGAAGAGTAAGAGTTGAGAGTGATGAAGAAAGTGATGAGGAACCTATGAGAAGAGTGAGAGTTGAAAGTGATGAAGAAGAGGAAGAAGAGGATATAAGTATTACAAGACCTTCTGATTCTGATGATTCTGAAGATGAATCAGATGATGAATACAAGAAAGATATGACTGCAGATGAGTATCAAGAAATGCGAAATGAAATATGGGGTCGTAAGTATAGAGCAGAAAAAGGATTAAGAAAAAAGATAGCAAAAGAATGGGGTGAAAAATATGAAGATGTAGAAGAAGATGTGGATGTCGACCCGAAAAAGAGAAAAATTCGTATTGGTATGTGTAAAGTAGATGATGTGGTAACTTTTATGAAATTCTTATTTCATTTTTATATTGTTTACCCTGAACAAACTCAAGAATGGGTTTTTGATCAAATTCGTGCATTACCAGAATTTGCAGGTTGTTCAGATGAACAATTTGAATTTGTAAAAGGTGCTGCAGGTAATGAAATGAGTGAAGTATGGGAATCTGAAGAGATATCAACTTTATTTGAAAAAGCATTACGTGCCATGTTTAGATATTGGAGAGAAGAAAAAATGGTTGATGTATATGATAGAATTCGTAATTTAACTACTTTTACAGAAGTTTTGAATCCTATATTGAGTGATTCAATAATTGAAGATGAAGACAAAATGAATGCGTTATATACTGTTATGCAAGATGATATAATGTACTGTTATATTCTTTATGATTACTTAAATGTAATGTTGAAAAATCCTGATGCTATGAACAATGAAGATGATGAAATTTTTGAAGAAATAGCAGACGAATTACCATACTATAGAGACGCCGAAGAAGAGACTTATAGTTTAATCAATGACTTGAATAATTTTTTCAACTCTGATAATTCAAAGACTCTCAAAAGAGCAGACTTCAAAAGGGTAATGAGTTTCCTTCATCTTGCAACAGAAAATAACACGGTAGACGACATGATGGATGTATTGACATCACTTTTTAGAAATATGGACGAGTCTGATATGAGAAAAGAAGTGGAGGTATATTTCGAAGAATATAATGAATCACAAAAAGAAGATTGTGAATATGACGAGTATGTAATTGCAGGTGGTGCATTTTATATTCGTTTTACTCAGGGATTGGATAGTTTTTATACAGATAATTTCAAAGAACAACTTTCTGAATTTTTTCCTGTATTTGAAGCGTGTACACAATCGCAAATAACAAGAGCAATAGAACTTGCAAAGGAAACAACAGAGATAAGTTCAATAAAGGAGTTTCTCAATAAGCAAGATGCAACCATTGCAATACTTAATAACTCTCATTTATTTGGTGATATAAAAACGATCGATTTATTGTTTGAAATAATTGAAAAAATATTTGTTAGAATGAATCCTAAAGACTTGTATAAAATATTGACTATTGTAAACGATAATCTTTCACTAGGTATTAACGAGGAGTTTGAAATAATGTTGAATCATAAACAGTTGCTTTCTGAAAACCCCAATCATCGTTATGATCGATTTTTAGAGAAAATTTTCTCTGAAAAAGTAACAGAGAGTGCATATAAAGTAGAGAATAATATAACTTACTTTTCAAGAGATACAGAACCTTCTGTGTCATACATCAGAACAGATGTGGCAGGTATGTATAGTATTCTTCAAGCACAAAGTATTATAAAACCCAGTGTGCCTTGTATTTTCTCTTTCAATCCAAGCGTTCAAGAAATGAGATTGACAAAAGAATATTCCTTCTTAAGTGACTGGATAAGATTTTCAGACTTACCAGAGGAATATATAAGTCTTTATAAAAACTTTGGAGGTGTCTTAATGATATCTCTATACGATTCAAAAAAGTTTTATAATTTTCAAGATGTATTGGATAGTATTTTTGTAAGTAAATCTAAAACAATGGAATATACATTTGACTTATTTGGTGGACAAATTACATTTAATATTGCTGAAGTCTTATTGTTACCAACTTCATGGGTTCCTGTTGTTGGTGAACTTATCACTCCAAACTGTTCAGATGAAGATGATGTGTCTATTACATCAATTAAAAGAGTTGTCCAAAGTGAGTTATTTAATGATGATGGAGGTATTAAATCAGAATTTGAAAATAACATTTCCTTTTCAAAGGGATCTAGTATGTTATCAGAAAACTTAAATTTCTATGAAAACTTAAAATCTCTTGATAAGAAATCCAGTAATTTGCTTTGTAAGTTGCAAGAAAATACTGTTCCATCTCTTTACACATCATTTTGTATTGAACATATTCCAACTGCTTATTTCAAAGTTCTTGTAGAAACTATTTTGTTTAATAAAAATACACCTTATAATCTCTCACAAGTTTCTCAAGGAATTTACAAACGTCTCTCTTCCTACTTTTTCAAAGGGCAATGTAATTTAGAAAACTCACATCGTATAATTTCTGCTTTATTGTCAAACGATTACATGAATAAGTCAGAATTAATAAAAACACAAGGACTTTTACTTAACTTAGTTGAACAAGTTACAAGTAATAAAAGATGTGAATTAAACGGAAGATATCCTGCTACCCTTTCTCAAATAAGTGCTATCAAAGAACTTGGAGGATTAGAAAATGTTAAAAAACTGATCAAAGACAAGTTTAGAGATATTAGAGAAGATGAATTGAATAGAGTTTTGCAATTGAATGATGATTTGGAGATCTACACGAGTATGAAGGGTATTCATAATAAGATTAAAAAGGTTGATGAACCACAAGAGAAATCAGATTACTATCGTTCACGTGCCAGACTTAATGAATTAAAAGACTTTATAAATTTCATTAATAAAAAATATAACAATGCAAAAAATAAAGGAGATTTCGTATATCTTGATTACGGCGGAGGAGAGGGTGGAATCACAAAAGCAATTTCTAAAGCACTTTATTTGAAAAAACAAAATACTTATTCTCTTGATGTAGAAGATTGGTATGGAAATGTTTTAGTAAAACCCTATCAAGAAGATGTAACTTATCGCACAGTTAAACCTTTTGTAAGTTTGCCATTTAAGGATGATTCTGTAGATGTAATAACTTGTTTGCAAGTATTACATCATGTGCATGATATTGAATATTATCTTACAGAGTTAGTAAGAATACTTAAACCTAATGGTTATCTTGTGTTGAGAGAACATGATTGTAATTCAGAACTTGTAAGAAGACTTATTGACGTAGAGCATATGTTGTTTGAGTGTGTTTTGAATAAGGATACAAAAGGAAATGGTAGATATTTATTTGAGTATAAGGATAGTGACGGATATAAACCTATTTCTGAATGGATTTCAATTCTTGGTAAAAAGGGACTTATAGTGGACGAACAGTTTTCATCTATATATCAATCGGTAAAGTCTGAGACGCGATATGTTTATAGAATATTTAAAAAACTTGAAAAAGAAAAGAAGAGTGAAGAAGTGATGAAAGTTAAACTAAGTGTTGAGGAGGATGAAGAAAAAACTGACGAAGAGTTAGAAGCAGAGTTTGATGAATATTTAAGAAAGTCAATGGAATAGAGATTACTTATATTAAGTAAATCTCTTAATTTTTTACATTTATTTTATTTGTTTTGATGCAGTTGCGTTGACTCTATTAAATTCTGTTGTTATATAGGATATAGTTGTAGAAGTAGAAGACGATGATGTAGGTAGTAACGAAAATGAAGTACCACTATTTGTCGATTTATATAAACCAGTATTAAGAACTCCTATTAATTGATTTAATCCGTCTGAAGACATAACAGAGAATAACCAATTTAAAGATCCTAAACTTCCTGGATTAACAGTAAATGAGGATCCAAAGTTTGATGAAACTCCTATCGTGTTTCCTCTTATAGCATAAGTCATATATTGTCCAGATTATGATATAGATAATGAAACACTCTGACCAAATCCTCCTGAACGTTTAGAAATAAATGTTGTACCAAAGTCTGTAGAAATATAAATATAAGGTGTAGCACCATTTACTATAGACAATAATTGATATTGTCCTGTCGTAGATAAGACTAATTTATCTATCTGACTAAAAGGTAAACTATTATCTACCCAAGTTACCCCATCTGAACTAGTTCTTACTACTGATGTCATACCAACAGCAAATAAACTACCATTACCTGATACTCTTGCTACAATCCAATTCCCTGTTCCAAGTGCACTATTTAATGTCCATGTATTTCCAAAATCTGTAGATATATATACTGATCCTGTCTGTTGTGAACTAACAATCATTTTCTGACCATTATTTGAAACACTCACTGAAGACCAATACGATTGACCTATTTTTTCAGTCCATGTTACACCACCATTTTGAGATATAAAAAGTTTTGCATTTTGATAATTAGCAGGATTTGTTTCAAATGTAACAACAGCAATATAAAGTCCATCTGCAGATGTTCCAATATCTTTCCAATAGTTAGTTGTTAATGTTGTTATAGGTTGAAATGATAAACCTCCATCACTAGATTTATATATATAATCATTATTTGCACAAGAGTAAACTATTGTGCCATCTGCTGACATAGAAGATGGACCCAAATTTTTATTAGTATTATTTGAAATAGAAATAGATGAGGTTGTAGTAATAGGGGTAAATTCTTTTTCTTTTCTTATCCCTAACATTATATATTTTATATATGAATAAAATATATTTAATTTTTACTTTTTTTTCATAATTTTTATAATTTTTTAATCAACTTATCAATATCATTTTTAATCCTCATTAACTCATTTATGATATCCTCTTTTCTAATAACCGTTTTAATATCTTTTTTATCTTTTTCATTCTTTACATATGTATCGTCATTCACTTTTTCAACAAATTCTAAAAGTTGTTCTCGCTTTTTATTTGAAAAAATCCAACCAGGACATTTCGCATCATCATGAGTAAGGTTTGGATTAAAGCGACCACCCAGTTCTTTTAATTCTTCTACATAGTTTTTTGTATTACCGAAAAGAGCGATTGACTTTTCAGTATAATCTTGTAAAATAAGTGACATTTCTCTTATTTTACAAATAAAATTTCTCTACTTTAAATTATACTGCACGTAATAAATTAACTTCTTGTTGTAAGTTTTGATTTTGCAAAAATAATTCATGTCGTATATCAGCAAGTATATCACGTTCTGCTATAAGATTAGTATTATCTATTTCAAGATTATCAATTTGTTGAATTAACGCTTGTTCTCTGTCTTGACACATTTCTTCTAAATCTTCTGCAAAATGTGATATTTGTGCTTGTGAATCGAGAACTCCAGCATTGAAAACGTCATGATCACAAATGTTAGTATATACGTCAATATTTGGATTGTTCATTAAATTGTTTTCATTCGTACCAGCAAAACGAGCATACAAATTTCTAAGTATTGTCACAGGATGTGTAAAAAATGTATTCATTTGATTTTCAGTTACTCGTCCTTCAAGCCATTGATCTGGTTGATTGTTAAAAAAATTATAAACGTTATTTTCTTCTCCGGGATTGGCCTGATCTCGTAATTCTTGTCTATGTTCTAGTCTCTCTAGTTCTATAATCATATGCAGTTTTCTGTTTTCTTCTTTTAATAATGCTATTTTTTCTAAAAATGGTTCGATGTTCATTTTGATCTGATTTATATAATTTTAATATAGAATTTAAAATCATTTTATAGTTTGACGTGATGATAAAGGAACATTAGGAAATTCAAATGCGCTTACATAAGGCGGCGGAAGAGTAAAATTGCCAGAAACATCTTGTTCTATATGAGAAGTCGAAGATAAACAAGGAGACGGTAAAATATCAATGTAAACTGAGTTGTGATTATCGTATATTTTAAGGAGTTCTTGAAGGTCTGTATCTGCAATAGTTAATTCTTGACCGTCGTATTTCATAGAAAGTAAAGTATCTGCTGCTAATATAGTTTCAGATTGAGAAGTCATGTTAGTATATTTTTAAAATGAGATATACTAACATCTTTAAGCAAAATATAAATAATCATTTTATAAAATCTTTTTCATTTATAAATATACAAATGGATACTTACAAGGTTGAAAAATTTTTAGGACAAGGTATTATAGGAAAAGTATATTTAGTCCAAAAAGGTGATGTGAGATATGCTATGAAAATTGAATATATCGAATCAGAAGATTCTCCTTATTTTCAGAATGAACTTAAATTTGTTAACGAAGTTGCTTCAAAATATCCTGAACAATTTATGCAATTAGTAGATTATGATTTTATCCAAAATTGTAAAGAAGATACACCTCAAATTCCTGACTGGTTAGATAAGAGAGGTGTAGAATATCTTACCAAAATTAGGAGAAATAGATTATGTGTCAGAAAAATATATTCTCTAATAGATAACACTCTTTCAGATGATTTAATTAAGGCGATGAATCTATCGGAAAGATATTCAATGCTAATACAACTATTATATATTAATTACTTGATGCAAAGTAATGGATTTGTTCATGGAGATTTTCATAAAGGTAATATAGGTGTAATTAAGGTTAATAAGGATAAAAAAGTAAAAGTCTTTAATAAAATGGTTCCAACTTATGGATATCAATTTGTGGCAATTGACTATGGAGGAGTTCTTCATCGAAACACTTTGGATCCAGAAAGAAATTATCAAGAGAGACAAGTTTCAGAATTACAGCATTTTCAAGAGCATTCAGTCTTTGATAAATCTGGGATAATCAATAATATGATTGATGCTGAAGGGTTCTGGGATTATGTAAAGGTGAATAAGATTAAGATGAATGATATTGAGGATGATGCTAAAATAATTCTTTCTCAACCAGAAATCAAATTACTAAAAAGTATTTCAGAGAATAAATATATTCTCTTTGATCTTTACCGACTTCTTTTTACCAAGAGGTTTCAAGAGTTAGTCTTAAGAGAAAACTTTAAGGAAAAAATACCATTCATAAGTTATATTCCAACAGCAGATATAATTTATGCTTATTCAAATTTTGATTATGATGAGTTATTGATTGCTTATTTTATTGCTCGATTAGAGAATGTGTAAAAATTTTATTTATAAGGAATAAATAAAATTTTGAATAATTCTTACCTCATTTTATTCAAATTCTTTTAATGTTTGACACTCTTTTTTATAGACGATAATTATTTATTTCTAAAATATTTATCTCTTGTTCCACATTCCCACATTCTTTTTTGTTTATCTAAGACATAATTTACATCTAATTCTGGTTGAAAATATGTTGCTGGAAATGGACTAAATACTTTAAATACAAACAAGCAATTTACACACCAGAAGTACTGTTTTTCTATTAACAATCGTCTTCCTGCTTCCCCGTAAGTTGCAACTTTACATGTATTACACCTTGCTTCCATTTCACTATTAAATTAAATATTAAATAATAACTTAATTATAAGTTATTATTAAAAATCATTTTTATTTAATTACGAAAAAGAAAAATTAGGTGTTGGCATTCCCAAAGAATTATAATTGATATTTGTATCTACTTTAAAACTTGGAGTGCATACATCTTGTATCGTCTTTTCATGTGTTTTTAAAACCGTACTTTGAATAATATTACTTGCAGGATGAGATCTTACGATATTATCAGGAGTATACATTGCCGAATGTGCCGTATTGAATAGTGATTTTGCCGTTATACAAGACTGACTATCATGTGGCATATAATTATAGACAAAGGGTGCTGATCCACTTATAATTTGTTTATCAGTTGCAGGAGAAAACCCTAACCATTGTGGATTATAAGGGTTCGACATTGTATTGAATATAATAATTTATACTTAAACTTATTATTTAAAAATCATTTTTTTAAGTTTATAACATTTCAGAAAAGACTTCATCACCTTCGTTATCAATCGCAAAAACAAAATAAACATAATCTCCTGTTTTACTCTCTTCTTTAATTTTTTCAATGATTTTTATATTAGGCATCTTTTTAATCTCATTTGGAACTTCAGGATACTCTCCTTCTTCTTTATAAGCACTATTCCAACCAGTTACTTCAAAGGGTAAACAATCGTGTAATTGTGAAAACATTTTTAAATACAAATTTTTACACTCTTTTCCCTCATCGGTGTCAATAAATCCTTTAATACTGTAATCAGGATAATCTGCTACAATATATACTCTATAATGTTCTGGAATTTGAAAAGTATATGGCGCTGCTTCATCAGGAGCATAATCATCTTCGTCTTCATCGTAATCATCCTCTTCTTCTTCCTTTCTTGGAGGTTTAGAATAGGTATAAATATTCGTTCCAGAACGATAATCATTCATATCAATATGGATCCAAAATTCCTTACTCATTTTATAAATTAGTAAGGAATTTTTAAAGTTATTTCAGTTTTAATTTTAATTTTTAAAAATCAATTTATAATTATCCTTTATAATATCGTAATTTTTTATAATCCACTCTCGAAACTTATCAATCGTTATCTTACCTCCTTCTCCCTCTTTAACTAACTCAAATACTTTTTCATAGATTTCTGTCTTAGATGCATCTTTACTTTCTAAATCACTTAATCCTTTATACATACTAAAGGGTGAATAATAAAATAATAACTTGCATTTTTAATCTTTTTATCAGTCCTTATATAACTATAATCACTATCATAGTTTAGATTAATAACTGCTCTTTCAAAGGTTTTACTCAATTCTAAAAGATGTTCCCATTCTTCAGTGTCAAATATAGAGATATCATTACCATCTTCATACCCGCTTTTATACTCTGTCGACAAGACATAAATATATTCTTTATTATCTAATAAATCTAAATGATCGATTAGGTTCATTTTTAACTTAATTAATAGTATTTTTATTTAAATTTTAAAAATTTTTCCAATGTTTTACTCTTTCTTTATATCTTATTGGTATTGCCCCTGGTCGATAAATTTTAATACCATATATCAAGTTCTTTTTTAAGTTATCTCGATATTCTAAACAATACGAGCAATTATCATTTTTATGATAAGTAGAATATACTTTCTCAATTTCTAAAGTCCAAGTTCCCCAACCAAATTCTACTTCAGTACAATCATTATTCCATTTTAAAAGGTCTCTATACCTAACGCTGGTTACATATTGCCCTGTATAGTCTCCTATTTTTCGTAATTGTGTTAATAGTTTTGATTTTTTTGAAGGTGGTTTTACGAATAAAATAATAGTTTCATCTAAGGAGAAATATAAAGATTTGAATTGTTTAATTTCTTCTATAGTATAATAAGGAGTAATACAATCTTCTAAAGTTTTCATACTTTTTCGTATTATGTAATAGTATTTTTATTTCAATTTTAAGATTAGTTTGTAAATGATAATCCACCTTTTCCAAGTTGATATTTAATCACATTTATATCTTATATATATAAATATAAGTTATAAGTATTTAAATTATTAAAATAATTCTTTACTTACCTTGAATGACTACAAAAATTACAATGATTTCCATAAGTTCTTTTCTCGCAATTTTCATATTTTCTCTTTTCACAATGACACCATGTTCTACTACACATATAACAAGTAATAAATTGTATATCAACATTATCAGCACAATTATCACATAATTTTTTGTAGCAAAAATCGCATTCATTTTCAGAAGGAATTTTAACTCCACAATTTTCACATCTTAGTAATGTTTTATCCAATATATAATTAATCACATCTTCTTCACTCTTGAAAGGTGCTTCAGTTTCTGCTATCGTATCTGGAGGAATAATAAAGCAAGCATAATCAATATCGTACATTTCCAGTAGTTCATCCTTAGTTAAAGGATATCTTTGAAAGTCTTTAAAATCCCAATCTTCTTCATATTCATCTTTCACAAATAAATCCCAAGGGTCTCCACCATCTGTAAAAATTATTGGTTTTTTCTTTGGATATACAATCTCCTTCAATATCTTTTCTGCACCTGTATCTATATCTCTTTTCGAGATAAGAGTTAAGGTTTCATCACTCTCTATAAAGTCTTGTAAAGAAGGTATCACATTACCCTCAAGAATCAACCTTGTAATAGTTTTAACAATTCCATCAATCTTATCGTCTCCAGTTCCTTTAAATTCTCCATTAATATGAGTTTCAACAGAGTTAAAATCAATAGTTCCCATTATTGTCATTTCATCAAAAAACAAAGGAAGTAATTGGGTATAATTTGATATAAATACTTTTTGAAATCCTCCTTGTATCTCCTCACCGTTATAAGTTGAATTCGGAGGAAATGTGAAAAGAAGCAAGTCAGAAGGAGATGCGGAATTGGAAGATTTACCTTCTACATTTCTTGCACATCTTACAACCTTGTTAATGTCGACTACATTTTGAAAGTTCATTGCTTCACAATTATTAAAAAAATGATTTGATGTTGTTGCTCCCATTTTATTATTTAGTTTTTTTTACCTGATTAATTGAATATAAGGTTTATTTTTACAAAAAGGACAATATACTGGATGGTAAGGATCATATCTTAATCCTGTATAATTTTCTTGTAAACAAGATTTGCAAATATATTTCTTCTTTGACTTGCAACATTTTGTTTTAAATTCTGCAATATTGTCATTACAATAATAACATCTTTTTACAAGATTTGCAAATATATTTCTTCTCACTTCTAATGGAGTGTAAAACATTGCTGAATCTTTCTTTCCATAATTGTTGTTGGAAATAAATTATCATATCATCTTTAATTTCTTTTAAAAATTTTAATTGAGGATGATATGCACGTGGTGCGCACTCTTTTGCAAAATTGTTTAAGTCTTGTAAAAGTTTTTTATCATCTTTTAATATATTTGATTCAAATGTTTTTAATAAATTTAAAATATATTTTGTTTCATTATATGAACTGTTATGGTTATTAATAAAAGATTGACGTTTTTCTTGAGATAGATAGAATTTAATAAAGTTTACAGGTGTTAAACCTATATTAGACCATGGTAATAATGGTGCTCCAATGTATCCAAAACCGTAAATGATATTTCCATGTTCATCTATTATAAAGTCTCTTCCTGATTCTTCATCGAATTCGTATTGTTTTCTATAAGTTCTTTCGAGGACTCGACCGAATGGAAGCATACGTCCCTCGTCTGTATTTTTCAACTCTGAATAGTCTTTTCCATTAAGTGTTCTTATAATTGGAGTATTTGAAATAATTGGAAATTGTTTTATTTTCCTTGATCTCAATACGTGATCTGTTTTTCTATTTTCTTCTTGAACAATCATAGAGTTTTCCAATTGTTGTATTTCTTTAAAATTTTTGATACAGAGATTTACAAGAACAATGAAAATATAGATGAAAATAAGTGACATCTTATTTTACATATAAAATCTCAACTTTAAATTACTCTAACTCAAACTACACGTAATAGATTTACCTCTTGTTGTAAGTTTTGATTTTGCAAAAATAATTCATGTCGTATATCAGCAAGTATATCACGTTCTGCTATAAGATTAGTATTATCTATTTCAAGATTATCAATTTGTTGAATTAACGCTTGTTCTCTGTCTTGACACATTTCTTCTAAATCTTCTGCAAAATGAGTAATCTGCGCTTGAGAATCAAGTATGCCAGAGTTAAATACATCATGATCACATATATAAGTATATACATTAATGTTGGGATGATTTGCAATATGATTACTATTAGCACCAGAAAAACGATCGAATAATTTTCTCAAGATAGTCACAGGGTGTGCAAAAAACATATTTAGTTGATTTTCAGTAACTCTTTGTTCTAACCATTGATCAGGTTGAGTATTAAAAAAGTTATAGACATTATTTTCTTGTCCTGGAATTGCAAGGTCTTGGCAAATTTCTTGACGAAGTATATGATCAGCGCGTCTAAAATAATAATAAAACACTTTTACAATATCTTTAACAGGATTTAGTGTATTTTTCAAGAGATCATTAGGATTTCCATAGTGAATTTCATTGTTATAGTGTCCCATAAAATCACTACAAGTAGAACGATCAAAGTCGTAAAGCATAGCAGTATAGTCTGTATAAATTCTGTATTTAACACCATCTATATGATACTCATTAATACGACGTGGGATTTTTTTAACAAGAATATTACCTGTATGCAAATCATTATGGTTAACACCTGATAAGAAAAGTGCATAACAAGCGCTAACAACTTGAAAAAATAAAAAATTGGCAAATTCTGTTACTACAATAATTTCATCATTAGAACCATTGTTTTGAGTATGTTCTAAAACACGTAAAAAATTTCCGAGTGTAATACTTTCTCCATCAGGCATATTCATAAAATCTTCGAGAGTTTGAATAGCAGGTGTCATAACAACTCTCTCTGTTAAAATAAATGAATACTTAACTTGTTCAATAATATTAAGAAGATTGTTATAAATGGGTCTTGGTATTCTTCCACCAGGTATATTTGTAAAGTAGTTATTATCATTTAATAACGAAGATGTATTAGTAGTCTTTGTTAGAGAAGGTCTATCTTGTAAATTATGCACCATATAGATAAAGTTGTCTACAAAATTAATTTTTAGTTGATCTACAATAATACCATTTCCAAGATTTACATTATTTTGTAAAAGTGGTAGACGGATAGGATTTACATGATTAAGTATAAAGTTTTTCATATTTTCATAAGAAGTATTTTGTGCTCCTCCAAGAACTTTTACAAAGTGAGGGTTTACATTTTTCTCAGTAATTTGTCTAACTTTTTCAATGTAAACATAATACTCATATAAAAGAGCGTTGATATGTGTTTCCACATTATTAAAATCAACTACTCCATTTCTTGTAAGATCATTAAAAAATAAAAGGAGTAATTGAGAAAAATTAGAAATAAAAATTTTTTGAAATCCTCCTTCTATTTCTTCACCATTGTAAGTAGAATCAACAGGAAATGTAAATAGTAATAGATCAGAAGGTGATGCGGAGTTGGATGCTTTACCTTCAATATTTCTTGCACAACGAACAACGTTATTAACATTTATTACATTGTGAAAGTTCATTGCTTCACAATTATTGAAAAAATCATTAGATGTTGCTACACCCATTTTATATTTTTAATAAAAGAAAAAATATAAAATTTTAAATTGTAATTTTTTTACCTGATGAGTTGAATATAAGGAAAATTTCTACAAAAACGACAATATATAGGATGATTAAAGTCAAAAAAGAAATAATTTTGTTGCAAACAAGATTTACAAATATATTTTTTTTGTAATTTACAACACTCTGTTTGAAAATCTACAACATTGTGATTACAATAAAAACATCTTATTATGAGTTTTATTTTATCTGATACGATTGAACTTAAAACTTTTTGAAACTCTTGTCGCCACTTTTTTTGATGAGATATATTAATCATATCATCTTTAATTTCTTTCAAGTATTTTAACTGAGGATGATAGGCGCGTGGTGCACACTCTTTAGCAAGTTTGTTTAATTCTTGTAATAGTTGATCTTCATTTTTAAAAGAATCAGAAAAATCAGAAAAATCAGAAAAATCAGAACACTCAGAACACTCAGAACACTCAGAACACTCAGAAAAATCAGAACACTCGGATGATTCAAATGTCTTTAACAACTTAATAATATATTTCATTTCATCTGTTTGAGTAGTATATTCTTTTATAAAATTTTGCCTTTCCAGTTTATTTACAGATTTATAAAACTTGATAAACTCAACTGGTGACAAACCAAAATGACTCCATGGTATCAATGGTGCTCCTGTGTATCCAAAACCGTAAATCACATTTCCATGTTCATCTCGAATAAAATCTCTACCAGGTTCTTCATCGAATTCGTGATATTTTTGAAAAGGAACATCTTCTTGAATAATAGAAGGAATTTTTACCGTTCTTTGTCTCTTTTTTTCAGGTGTTTTTAATATGATATCTTTTTTATGCTCTTCTTGTATGAGTCTTGCGTTTTCTAATTTTTGCATATCTCTAATATTTTTAATACAAAGATTAATAGTTAATATTAAAATATAGGTGAATAAGATAATTAAATACATTTTATATGTAAATAATAATTTCTTGGATTAAAAAATCAATTAATAATAATTATTATTTTTATTTAAATCTACCCATGACATTTGTAAACAAGAAATTTTTGTTATTTGGAGGTTCTGGGTCATTGGGAAATAAGTTTATTGAAACATATATTCATGATAATAAAATTGTTAACTTTTCTCGTGATGAGAATAAGCATTGGCAAATGAGTTTAAAATACAAGACAGATAATTTGTCATTTATCATTGGAGACATCCGTAATTACGATCGTGTTGAAAGTTCTATTCTCAGAGAAAAACCTGATATAATCATAATTATGGCAGCGTTAAAGCATATTGATCGTTGTGAATTTGCAATTGAAGAATGTATGCAAACGAATTTTACAGGACCTCTAAATGTTTTGAATGCAGTTGAAAAAAATATTGACAGGTTGAAAAATACGAGTAGTGTTGTCTTTGTAAGTACAGATAAAGCATGTGAACCAACAAATGTATATGGTATGTCTAAAGCATTAGCAGAGAGTGCTATCATTGAAAAGTCTTTATTATGTACATCTTGCAAATTTGTTAATATTCGTTATGGAAATGTATTGAACTCTCGTGGTAGTATTATCCCAATATTACATGAAAAGGGTAAAGATCCTGATGTAAAAGAGTTTACATTAACTCATGAAAATATGACGCGTTTTGTAATGACACTTGAACAGAGTATGGATTTAATAGAACATGCTATATTATATGCTGAAAGTGGAGATATTGTTATTCCAGAACTTATTTCAATGAGATTGGTTGATTTGATGATGATTTTTTCTGAAAAGTATAATAAACCCGTAAAAATTTCAGGATTACGTCCCGGTGAGAAAATTTTGGAATCACTTATTAGCGAAACTCAATCAATGAGACTTGTAAATGGAGATAAGGGATATATGTATATTAAACCTCCTTATAAAAATTATGTTTCAAAGGAAGTTACAAGAAATTATAATAGTACTTTGAATCCTCTTAATAAACAACAATTAAGAGAATATTTAGAACAATTAAATTCTAAATGAATAATCAAGACTAAATCCTCTAATCTGATTAAATGTGTCAATTGTAAGTGCTGTCAAATGATAATTAACATTATTACTTCTATAATGTTGATACCAACCACCTAAATCCAGTATATTTAATAATCAACATTCATACTATCCTTTTAATCATAAATTTCATATATTAAATCGTTAGTTTCAAAATTTTTACTTGTCCTTACATCAAACACATAATACTCTGCTTTATTAACATTTATAATTTAAAAAATCCATTTAAAATGTTTTAAGAAAAAATAGAAAAAAATTATTTTAAAAAAGTTTAAATAAGTTTAAATTCTGACTGTTCTTTTATTTGTTCTTCTATACATGGAATATCGAATACTTTATTTAATGTATAAATCGTATCAAGTGTTTTATTTATAATTGTTGGAGTATTATCGGGGACTATAGTTAAATCACAGTTATAAACATTATTAATAATACAACATAAATCATATTTACTAACAACAGAGGGACTATGCAAATGTCTTACTCCTTGCCAAAATAAATTTTCTGAGATGATTTGATCAACAATCTTTGCATATTGTAAGCAAGTTACGCCATTCCAATAATGATTATTAAATCCATTTATGGTCTCTTTTGATGTCTTTACCCATTCAAGAAAAGAAAGTTTATTATATATTTCTTCACCTATAATAGAACTTCTTATAACAGTTGATTGTAAAGGTTCTCCAAGATATTTACTAAGTCCATAAATATTTTCCTCGTCAGGTAATTCGGTTTCATTATATTTTTCACCATAATTTTTTGATCCACTAAACACACAATCGGTAGAAGCGTGAAGTAATCGAAAGTTTAATTTTTGACATGCTTTTTCAAGTGCAAGAGGGAAAATTGTGTTTACAAGAAAATAAAGAGAATTATCATTTGTTTTATTTCTTTGTGGAATTAGACCAATACAGTTTATTACAATTGTATTGTTTGTGAAATTAAAATCTTCAAGAAACGATTTTAAATGAGTTATATTATCATTTGTAACTTCAAATTTTTCTCTCGATACTCCAATCACATTATATTTATTTTGTTTATTTTGTTTAAACTCATGAAATAAAGTTGATAAATATATACATAAATAAGATCCTAGCATACCATTAGAACCGAAAACAATTATATTTTTCATTTGATCACTCATTTTAAATAAAATAAACCATCCTTTTTAAAATGATGAAAATATGTTGCTTCTACTTATCTAAACCCTTTCGTCCAAAGCAATTTGCAAAAGTCTATCCAGAAAATGTAAAAGAAACCACTGAACCCACCATTATCCGACACATAAATATATTAGAGAAAAAAGAGTATGAAGAAAGTAGAAAAAAAAATAAACCATCCGTATTCACATTTGAATAAAAATAATTTTTAAAAAAAATATCTTGATCTTTTTTAAAATGTCTGAAATCAAAAACATTCAGGGTCCTGTAACATTTCTCATATTTTTACATATTAATAATTGGAAATAACTTACCTATCACCTCTGCACATGCATGTGCAATATCCATATGTTCCTTTTGTGTCCCGTTTGACCCTCGAAGTTCACAATAATGTATCCAAGAACGGATTGTTCCATTTACATAAATTCTTGAAAGTGTGTTTCCCTCTGGTAACACCGCTCTTGCTTGTTCTTTGGCAATACCATGTTCAATTGCCCAGGAATAAACTTCCTTTGCTTTATCAATCACTTCTTGCTGTCTTTTATTCCACTCATTTTGAAGATTCTCATCATCAGTTGCCACACTGTTCTGACGATTTTTTAAATCTTGCAAACGCGCTTCTCGAAGTTCAAAATGGAGTTCTTCTACCGGGTTAGCATAACGCTGTGAATTATGTACGACTAAACCATTAGCAACATAATTGTGTGATGGATGTTCGACTTCAATATCATAAGTATCTTCTTCTCCTTTATATTCAACATGATCAATCTCAATAAACTTTGGTCGATTACAACATGATACGAGTTCTGTTATTCCGATTTTTACAGAATCGATATATCCTGCATTTAAGTTTTCAAGACCAATAATATTTTCTAATGTATCAAATCCATCCATAGTTAAAAATTTGTGTTCTTTAGTTGTTTTAATTGTTTTTCCATCTGCTAATGTAACTTTGTAAATAGGTTTTTTCCCAGTGTAAAAAATTTCTTTAATCCTTGCTGAAACAAACTCATTCTGATCTTCATCAAAAACTTTTAACTTGTGATTTGGTAATCCATAATTAGTCTTCCAAATTTTATACAAGAGTGAAAGTTTTGTTTTCGCAGGCGTTGGTTCAATTGTATAAATTTCTGTATCCCCTGATAAACAAAATTCCTGAAAACTAAAGGATCTATGACGTAGAATTTGTCTGGCAATATCTCTTGTTGTTTCAATTTCAAGACACGCACTTGTCATCTCAAAAGGAGACCAGTGTTTATTCTTGATCAAGTATTTTAACAAACGTTCAGCAGATTCTGTATTCATCTGATTAGCAGGATTTGAAACACGTGCACAAAATGCAATCAAATCTTGAATATTCTCAAGACCCTCCTTTTCTAATTCAGATGATGGAGTGCTGTAAGAAACAAGTTTTACCTTCATTTTATAAAGAAATAATTAATCTTACTTTATAAAATGTATGCCTTTAATTAAATAAATACTTATCAACTGAATACTCTCCTCCTCCTATAAGTAACACAATAATACAAGAAACAATTAAAAGTAGTTGATACTCATACCCTCCTTTCTGAGAAAAATACCCTTTCTCCCAGTGTGCAATAGCAACAGCAAACAACATAAACACTATCATAGAAATAGCACTCACTTTTGTAAATGCTCCTATAATAAATAAAAATCCAGCAATCATTTCAATATATGCCGCAGATATGGCAGTTAACTTTGAATAATTTTTAGTAGCAAGATACTCAGACCACTTGTCTAATCCTGATCCGTCAAACCATCCAAATACTTTTTGAGAGCCATGCAAAAAGAACGCCATACCTATTGTAATTCTCAATAACAATGATGTAACACTAATTACATTTGAGTTTTCCAATAAAGGAAACGAGTCAGTAAGAGATTTTAACATTTTATGAATTTATAATTTTATAATCTATTTAGAAAGATTATAAAATAAAGAAAAAATTTTGTTAAAAAAATATTATAAACTTACCTCATAACTCATCATATAAACAGCCACCAAAATCCATATGTGCTTGCTGATTTGCTTGTTCTTCTAAACAACCTGGACAAGTTATTTCATTATTAATCTCTTTATTCTTCTCTTGTAATTTTTTTATAACATTATTTAAGACATGGGTAATATTTTGGTTTGAAAGATAACGTTGAAATGTAGAAATAGTATTTTCAACAGTGTTTTTAAACAAGTCTGTAATAATGTCAGAAAAAATGGACATTTTTAATATGTTAAAACGTTTTATATCTGCAATATCAAATATAAAATGTAATGAAAATCAGTTTTTTATAAATTTATTATTTTATTTATTTTATTTATTTATTGAGGAAACATACAACCTACCAACTCATGAAATTGTTTATTATCAGTGGATGAAATAACTCCATATACACAAGCAAGATCTTTATCGCAATCACCAAGTTGTTTAACAAGATTTCTACAAGATTTTTTAAGCATACATTTAAATTTCTCTGAACCACATCCGAGAGTTTCAAACTCTATTTGAAAAACAGTTTCTGATTGAACAGAAAGAGCATTACTCTTCTTTCCACAGTTGGTGGGAAAGTCACACAACACACGATTTCCAAAATACTCCTTACACTTACCCATACCACACCACTCTTTTCCAAAATGATCACCACGATAAAACCAACCTTCTTTGCGACAGATAGGACCTGTGCATGCAGAATAGAGTTTACCTGATGATTCAAAATTATTGTAATTTTGAACTGAAAAAGATGAGGATTTGAAATTAGGATTATACCATCTTTTACACTCATATTTTTCTTTGGTAAACCAATCAACTGACTCTTTTTCATTCATATCCTTGTAAAAAGGAGAACAATAATATGAATATCTTGGTCTTTGACTAAAAAATTCTTTTCCAATAAACTTACGACAATCAAAACAATATTTAGCAAGTTCGTGTGTACATATTTCCTTGTAAAAATATTGATTACACTCACTTAGAGGTCCCCAAGGAGACTCGTAATTAACACTTTTAATATTTTTTACACTTTCAAGACTGACTTCTCTACTATTTTCATTTGCAGAATCATCAGCGTTACACATGTCATGAATAAAACTTGCAATCATACAAAAACCATTATTGTCGTGCTGATGACACATTTGAAAAATGAAATCATCAATGGCACAAACATCTTTGATAAAACGTTCTTCGCTTGTTAACTCATCAAGAGCTTCATCTTCTTGAATAATTTCAGTTGAGATTTTTTCACTATCTTGTTCAGATAGATAATCAGCAATCTTTTCCATCATGTCAACATCTTCTTCCTCGGTCTCCCAGAGGTCTTCATCGTTATCTTCATTATTTTCCACATCAGGATAAACAGGAGTGGGACGATACATTGAACAATTCCACTTATCAATAGGGTAATTATCAAGAACTCCTAAATTATGTTGAAATACAGGAACGCACACAGGAGGATGAGGATATCGGTAATCATTTTCAACTCTAATACAAGTATAACAACGATCAACAACTTTATCTTGACATAACTCATTCATACGAGTGCTTTCGCAACCTTTGAATGCTGAACCCATTGAGAGCAAACTCAGTGCTGACAAAATAAAAAGTGCAATCGACTTCATTTTGTAATGTGATTACTTATTGATAAACATATTTTTTATTAAATTTTTTGCACTATCAAGCAGTAATATTACTTATTTTATAAATCTTTTTACACTCAGATTTTAAAATTATTTTACCAACATAATTAAACACTGCAACAGCAAGAGTTTCCTTATTCATCTCCTCGTTAAGAGGAAGATCAAAGCGTTTTGCAATTTCAGAATCTACAATTTTAACTCCCTTGGTTTGTCTATCAAACACGAATACAGGTCTGTCCGTGACTTCATATTTCAATAAATATGTAACATAAAGTGATGAGATAACATCAATACGTTTATTCATATTCTTTTTCAAATCTGTTACAGCAACGATAGGAGCAGTATACATAACACTGCATGTATTTTCTACATGGTCTTTTATAAGAGGAATATAAGGTAACCCGTCATCTATCTTTTGATGATACTTGTCACAAAGACGATTAGCAATATCGAGAGAGGGTTTAGCAAAATCTTCAGGTATGGCAGCAGTATTATCAGAGTATTCTAAAATTTTTTCAAGATTTGGAAAAGTGGCACTTTCATAAAACTCAAAAGATTTCTTAATGTCTTCTAAATTATTACGAGTTTCCATTAATTTTGATCGTAAATAATAGGAAAGGATAATAAAAAGGAGTAACGCAATGGAAAGTCCAATAATGGTATAGGTACTGTTCATTTTATTGTAATTTATTATTATACAAGACATAAAATTAAAATAAAATTAAAATTATTCTTCTCTAATTTCAATAAATCTTCCAAACTTTTTCGTCTTTACAACTTCCTTTGTAAAATTTGGAGAAAGTCGCAAATCATGACACCTTGTATTTCTATTATGTATGGAACAAGCATTTTTATTGTAATTTTCCTTTATTTCTCGTAATGCATCCATCGCTTCCAAAAGTGTGCTATCATATTCAGAATCATTTTCTGTAACATGAAAAGGATGAACTGATAATGTATTATAATAATTACTTTGTTTTACATAGAGATTATCATCTATTATGATTGTGTTACAAGGATAATAATCATACACGTGAAGATTATCCCAAATGTAATTAAGTTTTTTCATTGTTTCAGACCCATATAATTGCTTACTTGATTGTAAATCGGATGCAGAGAGAAGAAAATCTACTTTTCTTCCTGGTTTATCCTGTACAAATTGCCAAACAATTTCATTGGCATAATCTTTTGATGCTGCAGTAAATACTCCTACATTGAAATTTTCAAATAGAAAATCTAAAAATTTTTCAAGATGAGGTCTTCTAAAAGTTACATAATCACCTGGTATTAGTATCGTTCCCTTGTTTTTCCACACAGGAGGAATGGTAGAAATATTATTATATTGAACACTATGTATAAGTGTATCATCTAAATCTAATACAACATTTAATTTACAAGACATTTTTACATAATGAAAAACATTTTAGTTTTTCATTATTTTGTTATTTTTAATAATTTATTTTAGTAAAGATGATGAGATAAATGAACTAGAAGAAGAGGTGGTGGTAGAAGGTTCTTGAAACATATATCTTGATATAAATAATTCAACATAAGACTGTTTTATCTTATTTGTCTGAATGTTAATCTCATTGATAACACTCAATTGCTTTACATTTTCAATATTGATTGAAACGTCTGGCACTTGTTCCAACACCTGTAATTTACATTTATAATAAAAGTATGAAATAAATACTCCTGATATTAATGAAAATATTAGTAACTGTATTTGGGTTTTCTGTGTCACTGTAAAGACACGTTTTGTCATTATTGTTTCCAATACATTTTTCAATGTATTTACATTATTTCTCATCAATGTCTGATTACATTCATAGAATTCGTCATTATAAAAATAATAAAAATCTAAACCTTGATGACTTTTATAATCGCTCATATAAAGTTCAAATATTTCTTCAACCTTTGTATTCAAATCATCATACTGATCAATTATTTGTTCTAAAAAGTCATCGTGTTGTCCTTGGAAGATCTGTCTAAAATAGTAACCACACAAGTTTGTCTTATTTGTTTCAATATTTTCTATTTCTGCATTTATTGTATTTAATCTATTTGTTATATCTGAAATTTTATCTGTTTGTTCTTTTGAACGAGTAAGGATCATTTGAGATGGTAGAAATTGTCTTATATTTTGTTGTAACATTATATTCGTGTTTATGAGATTTTGATACTCGTTGTTTAATTCTCCTAAATAAATCACATATCGAAACATTTGAATATGTGTTTCCAAATCATTTATAGAATAGGTATTAAAGAAATTTGCATCTAAAATTTTATTTGTTATTTCTTCCTGATAAATGTATGCTTTATTGAAAGTTGAAGTATTAAAACTTTGAGTTAATAAAACACTAATTTCCACATTTATACATTGTAATTCTTCTTGTAATAAGGAATACAAAATAGCATGTTTGTGATCTTGAGATGGATTTTGTTTCTCATATTTTTGTAATTTTAGTAAATTGTTTTGTAATTCATCAAGAAGATTTATCTTATCATTCTCAATCCACAAGTAATTATAATAATAAAACAATCTCATTATCATGGAACTGTAAAATAGAATAGTATATTGATAAATCTTATTAAGATTTTCTTCTCCTATAGTTTTAAGTTCATGTAACTTACTCTGAGTTTTCTCAATATTTTGATTTATTTTCTCAATATTGTTTTCATCCTCTGTTTTACTTAAATTCTCTTGTAAATTTACTATTAACTTTTCCATGACAGACACCTTATTTGAAACAGTTTTTAATTCATTTTCTATTATTTTTATTTGATCTTTTGCTCTAGTTTCATAACTTCTAAAATATTCTTCTGATTCATCATCTTCATCGGGAAATACAATAAGATTTTTATTATTTAGATATTGTGCTTGATCATATAAACCTTTCAAATCATTTTGCAAATCTGATATAAAATTTAAGGGTAAAATGTTAGACGAAAACAATTCTCCTAATTGTCCTTTATAAATTTGCTGACATTGTTTTTCAAGTGATTTTATCGTTTTTTTATAATTATTACTACTCTCTACAATACGTGTTTTATAATCTTTAATTTGAACAGTTGATTCAAGAACATTAGGATCGCATTTAATCAAGTTACAAATAATATTATTTTTATTATAAGATTTCAAAAAGAAATGATAAACATCAACGATTCTATCCATAAAGTAATTATTTTGATTAAATTTATTGATACTATCCACAAACATTTTTTGAAAATCATCATTAGACAGTAATTCAATATTTTTGTTTTTCTCCTTTTTCTCATCTCGTTCTTTCTCTTTTTCAATGTAATTCATACACATGGAAAAACTATAGGGAAATGTTAATATATGAGATTGACAAAATTTCTCAAAATATCTATATAGTTTTTTAACAAGACCAAAATGTAATCGAAAATATTTTTCCACCTCAACTTGAACATTGAATAATTCTGTAATATCCTTTATATCTATACTTTGCTGCTTCTCTTTTTTCTTTTTTTTCTTATGCTTTACAATTTGTTTCTTATCTTCTTTTTCATCTTCTTTCTCTCCATTTGTCTCCTCGATGTCTTCCTCTGAATTAGATCGTTCCAACTGTGTAAATCTTGTAGGATTTATAATATCTATTATCTCTTGTATATTCACATCTGCATAAACTTTTTGAAAAACGATTGATTGATTTTGAAAACCGTCTTGAAATAAGAGAATTATCTTTTGTAATTTTTGTAAAACAGTTATATCCTCCTTTGTTATATTGTTTATTATACTTGTTTTACCTTGTCTTAATATTCTACTTATCATTTGTAAATATTTTATAATTGTTGCTTGTCCACCAAAGAAAAAAGGTATTAATTCTTCTTTTACAAATTCATAATTATCTCCAATTAAAAATAATATTTTAATTCTATACTCATGTCCTATATCGATTTTCAAACCTTTTTCAGATTCTTTTTTTGCTCTTGTGAGACAAGCATATTTATAATTAACACGTTTTTGTGCATCTATCAAAAAATAATTTTTCCATTTATCAATTCCATCACTTAGACAATAAGCATAATTACTATAATAAAGTTGTATCATGTCTGCCACATCAGAAAGAGTAAATACACTTTTTCTTAAAAAGTTATAACTCAGAAAATATATTTTATAAGCATCAGGATCTTTCTCATCTTCATCAATATTATAAATATTTCCCATTACTTTTTTGAAACGAGGATTTATCTTTTCTAAAAATTCAGAATGATATTTTGATTCTGATTTACATTCATCTTCTGTAAACTTATTGATAAATTCTATATTTACAGGATTTTTAGTTTGAAATAATTGTTGACTCCTCTCTACAACCTGCAAAGACTTATCAGAAAAGCAATAGTAATTGTCCTTATCATCTTTGTACAAGTAAATAGGAAAGTGTGTCATCTTATGATATTCTGGCGAAGAAGGTTCAAATAGTGTTTCTAATAAGAGTCCCTCCTTCTTTGAACCTTGTGATACACAACGATAACCATCTTTAGAAGTGAAATGATTCTTATCGAATAATAAGTTTTCTTGGGGTGTAAAGGTTGGATTTGACATTTTTTCAATAGTTTTTTTAATAGTTATTCAACATTTTATATAAAAATTATAGAAAATGTTTATATGATGTATTTTTTATAATATTCCAATGCTTTTAGAATTAGCAGATTCTGATGGAATAATAACTGAACTTACAGTTGTTGTTTGTATTTGTTGTGCTATTCTATTTCCTGGAGTTGTAAAAAATCCTGTAAGATAAATCTTATCATTGTTATTAACAGCTAAATCAGTAATAAAATTATTAGTTGTTACATTTAATATAGTCCATGATATTCCATCCCATACAGCTAATCGTGGAATGTTTACTGATCCAGTTTCTGTAAATGCTCCACATGCATATAATTTCCCATTTTTAAAAGTTATATTATTTACAATAACATTGAAAGGTGATGATAAAGAACTCCAAGAACTTCCATCCCATCTTGCAATATAGTTTGCTGAAACTCCACCTATGTTTGTAAACAAACCTCCTACATATAAATTATTGTTATTATCTAATGCTAAACTATTTATTCTACCATTGGATCCTGCCCCGATGGAACTCCACGTACTAGAATTTAAATTCAATACAGCAATATTATTTGCAGTAATACCACCAGCAGTATTAAATGTTCCTGCTGCATAAAGAAGATTATTACTATTGTCAACTATTGTAGAAAATACAATATCTGTATCTAATCCAGAACCAATACCTGATCCCAAAGCACTCCAAGAACTTCCGTTCCATTTTGCTATTCTATTTACTAAAATACCTCCAGCAAATGTAAACTCTCCTCCAATGTATATATTATTTTGATTATCAGAACAAAGAGCATAAACACCGGGTGAAAAAACGCCTCCTGATGTTCCTGATGTTAAATTACTCCATGCACTTCCATCCCATTTAGCAACATTATTAGCAGATAAATCACCAGCTTGATTAAATCTTCCTCCTACATAAAGATTTCCCAAATTATCTAATGTCGTATTGGCAATAAAGGTAATACCAGTAGAATTATTAACTCCTTTAAATGTTCCATTACCCAATGGAATCCAAGTTGCACCATCCTATTTTGATACATTGTTAACTGATAAGTTACCTGCTAAGGTGAATTGACCTCCTGCATATAAATTATTTGCAAAATCTATTACCAAGTTATTACTAACTATACCTCCACCACTTAATCCAGTTGATAAATCTCCAAATGTATTTGATATTTGTGAAGAAGTTAGTGTTAGAAAACTTGTATTTTTTCTTTGGATGCGTGACATTTATTATAAAATTAATATAATAAATTATTTTTTTTACACCTTTCTAAACTTTCTTAAACAACACCAATTCCTTCTTGATATTATTCAACTCAACTTCTGTCCACTCACCTTTATTACCTCCTTCATAACACTTTCCCAATGAATGTTTCAATAATATCTCTGTCAAATCTCTCCCTTTGTAAAACAACTTACCTACTACTCGCCCACCATACTTATCATGCTTAATCAATTCACATGGAAAATATTGGTGCTCTATACGTTTTTTAAGAAACTCTGTCACCTCTCTTGCCACCTCTTTCTCAAGGGGATTCTTAGATGACATCTCAGGAGTATCCACACCCAGTAAACGTAATTTCATTGTAATTGGCACACTCTTTATAAAAAAAGTAATATGGAACGTATCACCATCTATAACTTCTTGAACATAACAATGATATCTCTTGAAAGGAAAACTATATTTCTTTTTTTTAAGACATCGAAGACGACAACAATCTGGCAACAGGGTACAAGAAGAACAACATGATAAACACGAGAACAAACATCCCATTTTAAATAAAGAAAAATAAGATAAAATGTGATATCACAATATATAGACAGATCTTTTTAAAATATAAAAAATAAAATATATTTTTTATATTGGATTTTATAAACAAACAAAAATGCCTTCTAAAAAACATTCAAAAAAAGGATCTAGAAGAGTTTCAAAAAAAGTATCGAGAAAAGTCTCTAAAAAAGGGTCAAAAAAGACTTCTAATGGTAAGTTTAAATTGGTAAAAATTGTTCATTCTCCTCGCGCTGAAAAGAAACTGAGAGCATACTTTTCAGATGGCACTCATACCGACTTTGGTGCAAGTGGATATCAAAATTATGGAGGTGTTGGAAAAGAAAGACATCTTGATAAAGAAAGAAAAAAGAGATATATTCAAAGACATAAATCCAGAGAAAATTGGAATAACCCTAAATCTCCTGGTGCCTTATCTCGATGGGTTTTGTGGGAAAAAGATACTTTAAAAGAATCAATTGCTGCTTATAAAAAAAAATTTAATTTGTGAATGAAGCAAACTATCGTAAAAAATTCCGAACTACTGGAATTGAACCAGTGACCAAATGTTAACAATTACGCTACAGACATTTGCTCTACGTTCTGAGCTAAGTTCGGATATAACAACTTTCTAACTATTTATTTACTCTATAGCAAAAATTTTATTCTTATTTTCCATCCCCTTCATAACAATGATATTAGTTGCTTCTTCAAGTTTTACTGGCATATCTCCTTTCGCCTTTTTGGCAATCGTTTTTAAACGCTTTGTCTGATTCCTTTTCTCTATATCTGACTTATCCGGTTCTATATCATCTTGTCTCGCCTCCTTAATCTGAGATAGAAAATATTGATACCTATCTTCTGCCTTATCTATTATCGTATCTGCATTTTGTTTAATTGCTGTATTCAACAAAATACTCGCCTTTGGATCATCCACCACTTGATTATCAGGTTTTTTATACTTGACAAGTTTCCTTGAAAAGTCAGTTGTCACTATCTTATCTTTACATGGAACATCACATATAAAATGTGCTAAACCTTGTAACCCTTCATCTACATATTTTTCACAAAAGAACTTGTTAAACATTTCCTTCATTTCTTCAAAATCGACAGGATCAAGATCAGCAAGTTTTCCATTGAGATTTACATTATTGTTGATTGTATTCGTTGAAGTAGTTGGTTTATAATTATTATTGATTATTGTTGTTGAAACCGGTTGATTTTTACTATCAATTATATTTTTTAGAATTTTAATTTGTTCTTCTTTCTCTAAAAGTGTATCTTTTAACTTTTTTATTTCATCTTGACATGCTGCTAATTCAAAATCTTTTTTAAATTTACAAATTAATAAATGATTATCATGGTTTCTCTTAGATGTTAAAACTTTATTACAAAATGTACAATTCAATTTACTCATTTTATATTATAATATAAAAAAGATTGTTATTTTTTAACAAGATTTGTTTTTTTTTAACAAAATACAACTAATTTTCTATTACTATTTTAATTCTTAATAATATTTTCATAGTTAACATCATCTATATACTCTCGACAAATTTTAAATATTTGTTTTTTCATATCTTGTTCATCTCCTTCAAACCACTCTTGACCTGCAGATCGACTGTATTTTTTATTAAATTCATTTTTTATTCTTTCTTCTAAAGCATAGCAACAAAATTTAGTATTAAATACAAATAATATTCTTGTTCCACGCATATAAGAAAGTAATCTTTGTCTAGATTCTTTAGAACAACCTATTTTATATCTATTTGTTCCAATTAGAAATGCTGGTTGAACTAAATAAACAATATTATCTGTTATATTTTGAGAGACATCAATTGTTATATCATTAGTTTTATTATGAGAAATTTTTAAACGATCGATAACTTCATTTTTTTTAAAAATATCTATTTTCAAATTATCTATAATCTTATCTTTTTTCTCAATGGTTTCATTTTTGGCGTTTAATTCTAACTTCAATTTTTCTAATTCTTCTTTCAACTTTTTATTTTCTTCTTTCAACTTTTTATTTTCTTCTTCAAAATCTATTCTTTTTGCTTTACATGTTTTCATATGACGAGTGCAACTGGATTTTGTTGATAATTTTTTGTCGCAATGAGGACATATAAGTATTGAATCATATATTTCAGATAAATTATTCATAATGACAATAATTATATTATAATATATTGAAGAAAAGTAAAATCAATTTAATTAATAATTAAATAAAACTTACATAATTTGCAATAAATTACATATCATAAATTTTGTTATTTTGCAACAAATTTTGTTATTTTGCAACAAAATTTGTTGCAAAATAACAAATCATTTTATTTTGTTGTTATTTTACAATAGGAGATGAGCAATTTTTTTTTAACAAATTCAAAAAAATGTGTGTGTGTAGGCCTAAAATTTTCTATACCCCTTTGGCAAAATTTTTAGAAAAGTCTTTGAAAAAAGTTTAATAAAAAAATATAGAAAAGTTTTATAAAAAATTTTGACAAGAGTATCTATATTTATATAGAAATTTCTATTAGACCTATGAACAATATTTATGTCAATACTAATGGACTTTTCTATTGACATATATTAGTATTATTTGTCTAATTAAATACAATAGAAAAGTCCATTGTATTTAATTTATATATAATTTACATAGTTTATGTTATGAATATTTTCTACTTACCTCAACAAAATTTCTTCTTTTACTCTCTTATTAAATTCTTCTTCTGTCATTTCAACATTATAAAGATACCATTTCTGCTCATTTTCTGATATAATGAAAGCAGGTCCGTCTACCCTGTGCATATTTCCATTAATTGCCCACACTTTAGCGCCACATGCATAATCTACAGCAGGACCATCTAAACGATGCCATTCTCCATTTACATACCATATTTTAGTTCCATTTGCCACCTCTATAGCAGGACCATCTACCCTATGCTTTTTACCATTAAAATACCATAATTTTGTTCCATCAGGTTTTTCTACAGCTGGTCCATCTACTCTGTGAAGTTTTCCTCTATAATACCACTCTTTTGACCCGTCTGGTTTTATTTTAGGTTGTTTTGCTTTTGTAATTTTTGACATCTTTTTCTATAAGATAAATTAATATATCATAAAATAATATACAAAATTTTAAAATCAATTTAACTTAATATTATTAAAATTATGATTATAGCGAACATGCCTATAAAAAATCTACCTGAAGATTTACAATACAATATTACTACGTTTCTTAACATAGTTGATACTATAAACCTTCACAATGCATTGGATTTTCACTATTTACTAAATCATTATCACTCCTCTGCAATAATGATTCAACAATGGTATAGAAAATATAAGAAAATAAGATACACTAGATACATGATATATTACAACGAATATCAAGCAAGAAACGAGCACATATATAAAACACGTTATGCTCAGATGTTTTTTTCACTCTATAATATTCCCAAATTGATGAAAAAAATGAAAGAATACCATTTCTATTGTATTTTAGATTACTTTTATAGGAATGAAACTAATAGTGATATATTTGATCTATACGAACATACAATTACACACCCAACTTATTATAATTTAAAAGAATTTTTACGAACAATTAAAGTAGAGGTACTACTAAGACTATAAATTATTAAAATGAATTTTTAAAATAAATATGAAATAAATTCAAGCAAGATAAAATAAAACAAAATGTGTTATAATTGTGTTCATTGTAATCCCTATAGTCAAAAGTTAAGCAAATTACCTAGTGATGTGTTATTTGAAATTGGAAAATATCTTAATGTGCGTGATTGCTTAAAAATGGCACTAGACTTTGAAACTTTTTACAATCCTTTTGCTACCAAGATTCAACAGTGGTATAAAAAATATAAGCAAATAAGGAAAATGAAATATGACATTTTATATGATATATATGAGAAGGATAAATCACTTATTGATTCTACATTTTACACCCACATGTACTTGAGCATGTATAATTTAAGAAGATATGATCAACTACTTAATAAAATGTATGGATTAGTGCATTACTTTGTAGATACGCAACCGCATAATCCACAGCGAACTCAGCATTTAAAATTGTTAGAATATACATTGGATAATAAGAGTTATACGAATTACAAAAAGTTTTTTACAAAGGTAAAGAAAATTTCTCAAAATAATAATTATAATGATTAAATGTTATCAGAAAACATTTATTTTTGTTTAAAAAAAAATTGTTATTTTATTTAAATCTTGGTGTTTATTTAAGTAAAATAAAATAGTATGGAGTTTTTTGTAAACTATTTGTCCCCTCGTTCTGCTTCATTATTCTCTCCTGAGAAATATAGATCTGCCAAAAGATGGTATCGTGATAATTTCAATGTTGATTGTAAAGATCCTGAGATTTTAAATTATATTGCTTCAAATGATATAGATACTTTGACAACAGATGATATAATCAGTAAGTTTTGTTATGTGAATTGTATTTGCGAGGTTAATTATGAAGATCAACATATATGTGAGATAAAGAAAAACTGTTTATACAAGAGAGGAAAGTTCTATACATGTTTGCAGTTACCTTTTGTTTATGAGTATTATTTACTTTATAAAGACATACCAACAGATGAACAGTTAAGTGATATTATTCAACGT
>Ga0247843_1001958_pt1 | contig 39349 bp, 21 predicted proteins | sample LaCruzMarch2017__FD_192420 | JGI IMG/M metagenome (GOLD analysis project Ga0247843, IMG submission 192420) | Freshwater microbial communities from meromictic Lake La Cruz, Castile-La Mancha, Spain - LaCruzMarch2017_8m | ecosystem: Environmental > Aquatic > Freshwater > Lake | place: Spain...
CTTCACCTTGGGGATTGCTCCTTTCGGTGCCGGATTGGCTACATGTTGGACACTCATTTGACATGTTGATCACATTTCAGATCAATAGAGAAGCCAGGCTTGGCCTGACGCACCAGAGTCCACAGAGGCCAGAATCGAAGCGCCCGGATTCGCGGTTTGCCCTCATCTTTGCCTCATCGGTCGCGACCTATTCCGTAGTACCGTTGATCTACCGGGTGTCCATCAGGTTCATTCACACCCTCGAACTTGCGGGTGATTACCGATCCATGCTATGAGCTGGGGGGTATGGAACTCTTGCTGCTGGTCAAACCATGAAAACTGGGATCATCTTCGTTTCGGGAGCGGCCTTGTTCTTTGCCGCCGGCTTTGGCGCTGGTTTTGGTGCCGGCCGACTCAGAGAAGCGGATCCTTCCAAACCGGCGCTCACCCAGGCGCCAGACGGGACGAAGTCCCAGACCGCGGGAGTTTCCGCCTTGGGTCCCAAACCCGTAACGCCCAACAATGCGCAGGCCGCGAGCGGCACCGCTTCGACGGGATCTCCGGAAACCTCCCCGGACGGCTCCACCCCGACGACGGATGACTTCGCGGCGGAGATCGCCGCCGCCCTCCAGGTTCCCAATCAAACCCGTCGCTGGGCTCTCTTGTCGGCCCTCTCGCTGAAGGTGAACAAGGACAATGCCCGGGCCCTGCTCGACGCTGTCCAGGCCCAGACGCAAACGATGGGCGACGAAACCGAATACTTTGCCGCGATGATCCTTTCCTCCTGGGCCCGGGAAGAGCCCGCCGCCGCCATGGCCTACGCCCAGGCCATCAAATCACCCCAGGAACGCAACATAGCCCTGAGTGGCGCGCTCAGCGGTTGGGCCGAACAGAACCCCACCGGCGCCTTGAATTGGATCGAAACCGAAGCCCCGCCTGGCCTCAAGGAGAACGCCCGCTCCGCCGTGATCAGCGGAATCGCCGAACGCGACCCGGAACGCGCCCTGCAAGTCATCCTCGATTCCGGCAATCTCAACGACCAAGCTAGTTACTCGATCTTCAGCTCGTGGGCAAACCGTGACCCTGCGGCGGCGGCCAAGCGCGTGGAATCCCTCCCGGCGGGATCGTTCCGCAGTGCAGCGGTCATGAGTGTCGCCGGGACTTGGGTCTCCCAGGACCCCGAATCCGCGGCGGCTTGGGTCCAACAACTGCCGGCCGGGCAAGGCCGGACCAACGCCTTGAGCAATATCGCCGTCAACTGGGTCGCCAACGATCCGGAGAACGCCGTCAAATGGATCCAAGCGCAGCCGGAAGGTCCGGAGAAGGACCAATTCCTCACCGGCGCCACCCAGAACCTGACGCAAACCGATCCCCGGGAAGCGATCCGCCTGGCTTCGATGATCAGCTCGCCCATGAACCAGGACAACGCGCTTTCCCAAATCGCCTCCATGTGGGCGAGCTCCGATCCCCGGGGCGCTCAGGAATGGGCCAAGTCACAAACCGATCCCGCCATCCAACGCGCCGTCTGGCCCAACCTGATCAGCACCCTGGCGCAATCCGATCCCCAATCTGCGGCGGCGCTGGCGATGCAGCTCCCGGAAGGGGATTCCCGGCGAAAGGCCATCAGTTCATTGAGCTCTAGCTGGGCCTACGAGCAACCCGCCGAAGCCGCCCAATGGGCTCTCCAAGTGGACGATCCCAAAGGCCAACGCCAAGCCCTCAGCGGCGTGATGGGCGTCTGGCTGCAGAATGACGCGGGGGCGGCACTCGACTGGTTCGCCCAAGTACCCGCCGGCGACGTGCGCGATGAAGCCATCCAGTCCTTCTCGAACACGTTGGTCCGGCAAGACCCGGTTCAGGCCATGATATGGGCCGCCTCCATCGCCAACGACAAGACCCGCGTGAACTCCATCGTGAACACCTATTCGAACTGGCGCCAGAGCGACCCGGAAGCCGCCCGCCACTGGGCCGCCACCACCAAGCTCGCCCCGGAACTGCAAAAGCGCATCGCCGCCATGGACGCGCCGAAGAAATGACGAGTCGCTCACCATGGAGTTCAACCGTCACCCGCGACGTCTCTGGCTGCTCCTGTCGATTTCACTGCCCCTGGTGGTGGTCGTCGTCGCGGCGGGGTTGGTATTGCGGGGAGAGCGTGACGCGGTGCTCCGGGAAGCCCGGCTGGCGGCGCAGCGGGCTTGCGACGAGGTGACGAACCAGTTTCTCCTGGAAATGGCGGCCCTGGCAAAGGACGCGACGCCCTTGCCCAAACGGGACGAGCAAGGGCGATTCTTGGAGGATGGTTCAGGCTTTCTCTATCCCGAAAGCCCGGCTCCCGGCCCGCCGGAAGAAGCGCAGCAGTGGGTTCAAGATGGCCAGTTCGCGCGAGTGCTCCAGGAAGCGCCAGATGCCCGAACCCCAGCCGGACTGCCGCTCGCGCCGCTTTGCGCTTGGCACCTCATGGAACAGGCGAGTGAGCGGGCGGAGTTGGAGACGGCGTGGCACCAACTCGTCTCCCAAGCGGTTGAGCTTCATCCATCGGCGATCAGCCCGGCGCTGCTGTCCAAGGGGGAACGCCTTTTGCAGGACCGCGGTTGGAGCCAGACGGAGATCGGCTCGGAACCCATCTGGCGGCGTTGGCACCACGACGAGGAGCTGCGCGACGTGATCCGCCAGAACGAAGCCGCATTGCTCCGCCCGGCCCAAGGCTGGATCGGCGTTCCGGCGAGCGCATGGACGTATCCCGCCGAGCCCGGAGGCTGGCGGATCGGGCTGGCCCGGCCGGTCTTGGACCTCTGTGATCGCCTCGTCCGCGACGCCGAAACCCGACTGCCGCCCTTCGCGACGATGCGCTTGCACCTTTCTCCCGTGACCGCCGGCAAACCAGTTCGGCCGGAGGAACGGACCTTGGCCGCCACGGATCGGACGATCGTTCGCGCGGTGGTCTCCGCCGCCGAGAATGGCGATTTTCAACTCGCCGTGTGGCAGCATGCGCGTTGGATCGCTAGCGCCCTGGGGTTGGCTTTCCTCGTCTGCGCTACCAGCGGATGGCAAACGCTGCGCGCTTATCGCCGCCAACAAGAGCTGGCGGAGCGGCAATCCAACTTCCTCTCCAGCGTCTCTCACGAACTGCGCGCCCCCCTCGCTTCGATGCGGCTGATGGCGGAAAGCTTGACCGATGGCACGGTGCGCGATCCCGGTCGCGTGGCCGAGTACCATCGCGTGCTCCACGAGGAATCGACCCGCCTCTGTTCCCTGGCGGAGAACGTCCTGGATATGGCCCGGATGGAGCGGGGCGTGAAGAGTTATGCCTTGGCTCCCTGCGACGTTCCCGCTCTGATCCAAAGCGCCACCCGCATCCTCGCGCCCCGGGCCGAGCGCGGCGGGGTGCGATTTGAGGTTGCCGGCCCTTCCTTGGATCCACCGCCGCTCGCGGATGAAGCCGCCCTTCGTCAAGCGCTTCTCAACCTCCTCGACAACGCCCTCAAGCACGCGCCCGAGGGATCGGTGATCAACATCCAGACCGCGACCTTGCCTCCGGATCGTTGGAGTCTCAGCGTCACGGATCAAGGGAAGGGCATTCCCGAGTCCGAACGCGAACGCGTCTTCGAGCGCTTCTACCGGATCGGTTCCGAACTGCGCCGGGAAACGACGGGAGCGGGACTGGGTCTGGCCCTGGTGAAGCATCTTGCCGAAGCCCATGGCGGCACGGTAGAAATCGGTGAAGGTCCGGGTGGCGGCGCTCAGGTGATCCTGACCTTGCGACTGCGCCCGGGGGAACCATGAGAATCCTGCTCATCGAAGACGAACACGCGATGTCGCTCGCGCTCACCGACGTCCTCCAGGCGCAAGGCTGGCGGGTCCGCGTGGCGGCGGATGGACCCACGGGGCTGTCCCTGGCGCTTGAGGAATCGCCCGATCTGATCGTGCTCGATGTCATGCTGCCGGGGCTCGATGGCTTTGCCTTGTGCCGGGAATTGCGGCTCCGCGGCCGTCAGATGCCGGTGCTCATGCTCACGGCGCGGGGTCAAGTGGGCGATCGCGTGGCAGGCCTCGACGCCGGTGCGGACGATTACCTGGCCAAACCATTTGCCGGGGCCGAACTCCTGGCCCGGGTGCGGGCCTTGGCGCGGCGGGTGCAGAGACAAACCGCCTCTCCGGCCCAGGTGCGGATCGGCGAGGTGGAAGTCGATTTCGATCGATCCGTGTCCCATCGTCACGGGAGCGGAGAAGCGGTGACCTTCACGGCCCGGGAATGGCGCATGCTCCGGCTCCTGGTGGATGAAGAGGGCCGTCCCGTTTCCCGGGAGCGCTTTCTGGATGTGGTCTGGGAACTCAACGCCGCCCCCACCACCCGCACGGTGGACAATCACATCGTCTCTCTGCGCGCCAAGTTGGAACCCGAACCCCGCCAACCACGTTACTTGCGGACGGTTCATCGGCTCGGTTACCGGTTGGATTTTACAAAACCGTGACAACTCCGGCCCCCTCGATCTGCGATCCTGCCGTCACCATGAACTCGCGCCTCCTTTTCGCCTTCCTCGTGTTTGCGATGCCCGCCTGGGCCGCCGATGCGGACTTGAAGGGCCTGCTGCAAAAAGGACTGATCGCGGAAGAAGCCGACGGTGACCTCGCCGCCGCCTCCACGGCCTACGAGGAGCTGATCCGCACCGCCGATGCCCAACGCAAACTCATCGCCACCGCCGTCTTTCGCCTGGCGGAAGTGAAGCGCAAGCAGGGGCACGACGACGAGGCGGCCGCCCTCTACCAACGGGTGGTGGCGGAGTTCGGCAGCCAGGAAGCGCTTGTGAAGCTGGCCCGGGAAAATCTCAGTGCGCTGGGCCGTTCGGTTCCGGCCGCCACGGCCACTGCGACTGCGGACGGTCCGGAGGCGGCGGAAATCGCCCGCATGGAAACCCTGCTCCGGGAAAGTCCCGATCGCGCCCGGCGCGAGTATCCGCTCCACCTGGCCGCAAAGAAGGGGTGGCCTCTCCTGGCCAGTGCGATGCTGAACCGTGGGTTCGATGTCAACGGACTGATCGGTGAGATCGATGATGGCTCTGAGCTGAAGATTTTCTCCAATTATTCCCCGCTCAGCATCGCGGCGCTAGAAGGGAACAAGAAGGTGGCTGAGCTGCTCATCGCAGCAGGTGCCAACGTCGATGGCATGCTGACGGAAAGCGGAGCGGAAAGTTTCGACGGTCCATTGTGGACGGCAATCTCGAATGGCCGACCAGAGATGGTAAAGCTTCTCATCCCGCTCAGCCGCAAACCACCGTGGCGTTCGTCCATTTTTGCTGGAAAATCCGAGTGGACCGGAACGGCCCTCGCCTGTGCCGTTAAGTCCGGAAAGGAAGAATTCCTCTCCCTCCTGCTGGCCAATGGCTACGATGCCAACGAGCGCTTGCAACGGCTCACGGAGAAAGAAGAGGTGGATCCCGCCTCGTTTCTTCCGCTCCTGTCCTACGCCGTCAGCGTTGGCAATCCGCCCATCCTCGAAGCTTTGCTTGCGGCCGGAGCGGACGTGAATGCCGTCGGCTCGGATGGGACGACTCCCCTGTTTGCCTGCACGGGCTCATCCGCAGCCGCGAATGCCGCGGTTCTCATCAAGCACGGCGCGGACGTGAACGTGCGCGGCCCAAACGGAATGACTCCGTTTCTCACGCACATGGACCAGCCCGAGGTCCTCAAGCTTTTGCTGGCGGCGGGTGCCGATCCCAAGGTGACCGACCAGAAAGGAAACACCGCCCTGCACCTTTGCGCGCAACGGGGCATCAAGGATCGCGAGGTCTTCAAACTCCTGCTCTCCCTCCCCATTGATCCGGTCCAGAAAAACCAGGCGGGCTCCACCGCTTTTCAGGATGCGGTAGCGAGTATCCGGAATCTTGGCAGGGGCGTGGAATTCGATATTTACCTGGCCGCCCGCACGTTATTTAAGGAACAGGGCGTTTGGGCGTATCTCCGACCGGACGGAAACGACCGTAACCAGTCCGAAGATGAACTCGTTTCTCAGGTTTACCTCCGGCTCGCCGACTCCGAACCTCTCCCCACGTTGGGCGAGTTTCTTCCGTTGTGTCCAACCGGTCAAGGCACTTACGATCAAGTCTCGTTTGACGTCCTGCACCGGCTGGATTCAGCAAAGCCGGCCGACCTCGTAACCAAGTTTAAGGGCATCCGCGGCGACGAAGAGGCGTTGTTCCAAGCGCTGAAGCCTGGGGACGCCCTTTCGTGGTGGGGGAACTACTCCACTGCGGCGCTCGATACCCTGCTCCAAAAGCTCGCAATGCGGATTACGGTGAGCTTCAGCGGAATCGAACGAACCTTTGCCATTCGCACTTTGGATCCGTGGCACCCAGAATCTCCTCAGCTAGGATACGGAAAATGGCGAGATGTCCTTAATTTTTTACCAGGCGACAAGACCAAGGTGAAGCTGGTGCGCGTCATCGATGGCCAGAAAATCGAGCACACCATGAACCTTACTTCCGATCGACCCAGCACCTGGCCGCGCGTCATGAACGGGGACCGGATCGAACTGGCCAGCCTGCCCGCCGATCCGGAATCGGTAACCCTGCTCATGCCCGACATCGGATTTTCGGCGATGGCGAGGGTAAATGAGCAGATCGGAATCCACCTCTGCGAACTGCTCAACGTCGGACCACCTCTGGGCCGGGATTGGTCGCGTGTGCTCATCTGGCGCAAAGGCAAGGACCAGCCCGAAACCGTCGATCTCGCCAAGGCCGCGGAGGAAAATTCAGATCCCTCGGAGGTCCCTCGGATCTTTCCCGGGGATCGAGTCGAATTGGGCCCAGACAAACAAGCCCCGCTCAAACCTGTCGGCAACATTCTCACGGATTACCTGAGGAAGTTTGCTCCCGCACCCCTGTCAAGACGCCGGATGAACCTGCCGCAGGTTGGCGGGGACTGACTCCTGGACTAAAGTCCAGGCTACGCTTTGATTGACGTACGGGACTACTGCGTCCATAATCCTCTCTCACGAGACGCCCGGCCCCAAGGCCCGCTCTTTGATGATCGCGAAACTTTCACCATCAAGTGGTTGAAATACTTTAGCTTTATTAGAAGAGTGGCAGGGGCCGCGATTTCGCGGGTATAGCTTAATGGTAAAGCTCCATCCTTCCAAGTTGGCCATGTCGGTTCGATTCCGTCTACCCGCTCGATCTCCGGTCCCTTCAACCGGAATCCTGCGATCTCGTTTTGACCACCACTAGACCATCTTCCCCACTCTTCGTTGCCCTGGCCCTCGGCCTGGTGTCACCGATCCTCAGCAGTGCCGCAGAGCCGGCGAACTGCTCCACCACCGTCCTCCAACTTTTGGAGACCTTCCGTGCCCTGGCGGAGGGACAGGGGAAAACCGACAGCGACCTCATCTCGACCATTGAGGACGCGATGATTGTGACCCCGGCCTGTTCCCCGGCGTTGATCGCCGCAGCGGTGGGGGTTCTTGATGGCGAGGATGATCTGATCCGGCGGATCGTGCAGTCTGCGATTGAGATCGCCCCTGAGCATGAGGCCGCCATCGTCCAGGCAGCCCGGGACGCTTCCCGCACTTCCGATGATGTCATCGTGGCGGCATCGGAAGGGATGACAGTTCCCCCGGACAAGCTGATCCCGACCTCTGGAGGAACCATCACCGTCGAAGCCGCAGAGCCGAGCTCGCCAGAGATTCCTTGGATCTCCTTCCCCGTCCGTCGCCTCGATGAAATCGGAGCTTCCTCGATGGTTGTGGATCCGGCGGCGGCCCCGTTCGACGTGACGGTTTCCCTCGGGGCCGGGTTCGACAGCAATTCCAGCACCTCGTCGGCATCGGTCGATTCCGGTTTTCTCCAGGCAAGCCTGGGTGCCAAGATTCAACGTTCCCTCCAGGATTCCTTGTTGGAAGTGAGCGCGGATTACACCCTTTTAGACTACTTTCGCGGAAGTCCGAACCTTCGGCAGCACAACCAGTTGGGCGGCGTGGGGCTACGCTACCGGCGCGGTTTCGGGAACCGCTGGACCTTCTACGAGGAGGCCGACCTCCGGCGCGATACCAATCCGGATTTTGACAGTGCGCTGACGACTGCGGTGCGAGAGCCCGCTTATCACACGATCTACAACCGGGTGGCTGCGGCGTTCGATGTCAGCCCACTCTGGCAGTTGAATGGTGGTTATACGATTAACGGAATTAATTATATAGGCGGCAGCACGGTCGAGCTTGAGGACCGGCTCGGCCACGCGCTCGGGTTGGAAAGCCGCCACCACTTCGTTGGGGCGGTGGTCTTCAGTGCGAGTTACGAAGCGGAGTTCGTCGATTTTGCCCACTCTCCCCTCGATTACACACGACACGAAACCCTCGCGAGAGTCAGTGCCCCGCTCGGCGAGCAAATGGAAGCCGGTCTGGCCGCCGGTGCACAATTCCGGCGGGGAGGTTCGGGAGGTTCCCGGGCCACGCCGGCTGCAGAAGCATCGCTCAACTGGGAGCCTGCTGAGGCCACCCGCTTGCGTTGGGTGAACCGGTATGGCCAGTTCGACCACGAGCTCGCGCTCCTCGGTTTTGATCAGCGGGAGGGATACCAGACTTTGCTGGGGGCGGATCAGGATCTCACGGATCGGCTCGGGCTCCATGCCTCGGCCGGCCTGCTCGCGACGCGCTTCGATGGCCAGGCGGACTCCCTGGAGGAAAACGCCTTCCATGCCAGACTGGGCGTCAGTTGGGAGCTTCTCGGAGACGTCGATCTCAACGCCGGATATCACTTTGTCCAGTTGGATTCGCCACTCGAAGAACGTGACTATATTCGCCACCAGTTCGATCTCGGTTTGACTCACAACTTCTAATGGAAACGCTCAGACCTAATGTTTCACTCCACCGGCGCAGCGGCGGACAGTCCCTGTGGGTCTGCGGCTTGGCGGCGACCGCGCTGGCCTTGGTGATTTCCTGCATCTCCCCTCCCCTCTACCAAAGCTCCGCCCGATTCGAGATTCTCAAGGATTCTGCCGACGCCGGGCTGCAACTCCTGCGCAGCCCGGAGACGCTGGCGCTCGCCGGTATCCACCCCGCACGGGTCACCTTTCAAGCCGTACCCGAAAGCACTCAGATTGAAGTGACCGTGATGGATGAGGATCCGCAACGGGCTGCAAACCTCGCGAACTCTTTGGCCGGGGCCTACCAACAGGCCCGGGCAAACGTGGCCGCCGTTGGCCGACCCGAACTCCTCTCCAGCCTGGAGACTGTCATGGGCGAAGCCTCTGCGGCATTCGAGACCGTAAAACAGGAATCCGAAGCCGTGGCCCAAAGCTTAGAAAGAGCCCGGTCCCATTACGGTGAGGATCCGGATGCCCCCTGGCGGCGGCAAGCGGAGCTGGAAGCCGCCATCGCAGAAGGGGCTAGGCTGCAAGCCCAGCTCGATGAACTTCGCAAGAGTCCGTTCCCGGAATTTCTGCACGTGGCCAACCGTCACAAGCTGATCAATTCCGACCGGATGACCTGGGTGGCCGAATACCTCGGAATGATGACTACGCTGCAAGCGCTGACTCAGGCCGGGCTGCCGGACTCCCACTCGGACATCTTTCGCGCCAAGAAGCGGATCGCTGATCTCCGGCTGCAGATGGACAAGGACGCTGTCGACCTCACCTCCTCCATGGCGCTCCAGATCCACGCCCTGAACCAACGCGTCATCTCGTTGAACAGCCAAAAGGAAGCGGATCGTGCGGTCCTGGTCAAAGCCTCAGCCGCCGCCAAGGTCGCCGCTGAAAACCACCGGGCCGCGCAAATCCGGCTACGCGACGCCCGGATTGAGGTGGAAGCGGTCCGCGCCACGGAAGCTGCCCAACCCGAATACATCGCCGTGTCCAGGAGCGCAAAGCCGCTTCGCCGTCCCGCCCAACCCGGCTTTTGGATTCCCCTGCTCCTCAGCCCGGGAATCGGCGTGGGCATTGGCTTTCTCCTGCGCAGGTTTCGGGTGCCACGAACGGGACCGGCGCGTACTGCCACGGCTTGATCAACCCGCGACGGCCAACGTCTTTTTCAGCCACGCGATGAGTTGATCCCGGTAGTTCGAGCCGAGCTTGTCCCAACCGCCCATCCCGTGTCCTCCCTCGGGAATGGTGATCAAGTCGCACGTCGCACCCGCTGCCGCCATCTTGCGCTGAAACTCGACAGACTGCTCGAAGGGAACCATGGCATCCTTGTCGCCGTGGATGAGGAGATAGGGCGGAAGATCCTTGCGCAGGTAACTGGTAGAAGATGCTTCGCGCAGCGTCTTGCGGGCGGCGTCGCTCCATTCCGTCATGCCGAAGAGGGCCACCATGGAATCGCCGGGCTTCTCGCGTCCTTTGTTCTGCAACTCGAGGTCGTGCGGGGCATAAATCGGAACGACCGCAGCCACGCTGGTATCGCCCTGCGCCCGGGTCCCGACCAGCGAGACGATATGGCCGCCCGCGGATTCTCCGATGATCGCGATGCGCTTGGGATCGACCTTGTATTCGGCAGCGTGAGCCTTGACCCAGCGGATCGCGGCTTCGGCGTCTTCTATGCAGGCCGGGAAACGGTGATCGGGAGCGAGGCGATAGTTGATCGTGAACCAGGTGAAGCCAGCCTTGGAGAGCGGTTCAAAGAGCGGCGTGATATAACTGGTTTTGGTCCCCTTGGTGAATCCGCCGCCGTGAATCAGGATGCAGGTGGGAAACGGACCATCGCCATCCGGCACGAACGCGTCAAGAGTCAGGCTGACGCCGCCGGGCTTGGCGAATTCGATGTCAGTCTTGAGATCCGCCCGGGCGGAGAGGGTGCAAAGGAGGAAGCAGATGAGGGCTCGCATGGCTCAAGAGTTTCATGGCGAAGGGGGCGAGGGCAAGAAGGGATCGTTCCTGGTTCTTGGTTCTTGGTTCTTGGTTGTCATTCGAGGACGAGTTCGAGTAGGAGGACGATGACGAATGAATCTTGAGCTCACCAACCAAACTGTCGCCATCCTGGGTGCCTCCCGCGGGATTGGGCGTGCCATCGCTGAAGCGTTTGCTGCGGAGGGTTGCCGCCTGGGCCTCTTTGACAGGGAGCCGGCCGCAGAACCGCTTCCCGGGACGGTTCTCTTTCGCGCGGGGGACGTGACCAGCCTCGAATCGGTCCAGGCGTTTGCGGCGGAATTGGGGCCGGTTGATCACCTCGTTTATGCGGTGGGGATCGGGTCGGGGAAGTTCGGGTTCCCGTTCTGGAACGTGCCACCGTCGGACTGGGCTCGGGTTCTCAACGTAAATCTGATCGGCGCAGTCAACGCGGCTCACGCCTTTGCCCCGGGCCTGATCGCGAAGGGCGGTGGATCCGTCCTCTTGATTGCCTCGGTAGCCGGGCAAATGGGTTCCCAGACGGATCCGCCCTACAGCGCGTCCAAAGCGGGCCTCATCAACTTCACCCATTGCGCCGCCAAGGACTTCGCGCCCTACCAAGTTCGCGTTAACGCGCTGGCACCAGGGATGGTCAAAACGGCGCTCAACGAATCGATTTGGGCGGCGGGCCAAGCGCGGTTGCCAGAGGAACAGCGCCAGGATTACGAGACGTGGTCCCAGCAAAAGATCCGCACCATCTCGCCATTAGGCCGCTGGCAAACGTCCGAGGAAATGGCCGCCGTCGCTGTATTCCTGGCGTCCCCCCACGCCCGCAACATGACGGGCCAAACCATCAACGTGGATGGCGGGCAGATCATGCATTCGTAGGTGGAAGTGAAAAGTCGAAGTTGAAGTCCCGCTGATCGTCAGCCTGGGACCTTTCCCACCCACTGACCAAAAGTGGCGAGATTGTTTCCGAACGATCCTTGCCGGACCATCGGCCCGTCGCACCGTGGCAGGGTGGCCCCGATTCCCCCGCCTTCGCGTCGTCAGGCTGTGAAGCAATTTGTGCTTGGGGCGGCTGGCTGGTGGGCGGCGGGGAGTTGGCGTTCCCAAGACGTGCTCGGGGCGGTGTTGCCGACGACCGGCACCTTGATTCTGCCGCTGAACGCGTTCCCCGCTCTGGCGGTGGATGGCGGATCCATCCGGCTCTACGTCGGCCTGGATCAAACGCTGATCGTGAACCGGTCTGGAAACACGTTTTACGCCCTGGGTTCACGGTGCAGTCACGCGGGGTGTCCGGTGGGGACCTATATTGCCGCCAACGGATCGATGCGCTGTCCCTGCCACGGATCAGAATACTTCATCGATGGCACCGTCAAACAGGGGCCGGCACCGGATCCGCTGGATAACTTCCCGGCGGTGTTTCATAACGGATCGGAAGTCCGCGTCACCGTCCCCAACGTCACCTTCGGTGCCCGTGTCATCCAGGTCGTCGGCGGGAACGGCGAAAGCCGCCGCTTCAGACTGACCTTCAACGCCACACCGTTCCGGAACTACCGGATCGAATACCGTGCCACCCTGAACGGCGTTTCCCAAACCATCCCCTTCTCCACGACCTCCGGTGGTCCGGCCACCCAGACCACCTACCGGAGCACGACCCCGGCGCTCAACCCGCCGCTTACCGACCTTTACGTGGATGCCACCGGAGCAGCGGGGTTCTTTTCCATCGTTCTGGTCCCGTCCCAGGAATGAAAGCTAGCCCGGATTGCGGGCTTCACGGTAGTTCAGCATGCCGCTCACCTCGGAAGAGAAGCCTGAGACATCCTGACCCGCAGGGAAAGCCCATGATCTGGCTGCGCCAGCTTGGCATGGCGTTTGGTCCCGCAAAACGTCGTCGCATGGCCCGTCCGCTGGGCATTTCGAGGAGGGCGGGGCTCCCGCACCGCTGTCATTGCGAGGCCACTGGCTTGGTCATCGTCAGCGGCCCAGGAGGTCCGCCCTCCAGGCTCAAGCATCCCAAATGCGCTCGCGTCGCCGGTGGTTCCGGGGCCATCATGAAGGCGGGTTGTGGCCCACCAGCCACACTCATCCCATAGGCTTACTCCATTTCCGGAAGGGAGGTCCGCTTCCCGGGCGGGTCAGGATGTCTGAGCCTGCCGAGGCTGCGGCCACAAAAAAAGCCCCCGCGAACCGAAGCTCGCGGGGGCGGGTGAGTCAGTCAGGTTTCGGGTAGATTCTTCAGTTCTCGAACCGGATCCCCGTGGTGCGATAAGTGCCCGCAGGAGTCACCTGCGGCACCCTGATCAGGCCCAAGCCCACGATCGGGTCGAAGCTTTCATCTTGGAGGAAGACACCGCTCACCGCGGACTTCGCGGCGGGCGTGGGAAGGGTCAGGTTGCCGGTGAAGCGTCCGTCGGTTCCGAAGGCCCTGGCGCTCCATCCAACCGCATTGGCCGGAGTGATCCGCACCAGCGGGAACCCAGCACGCAGCGATCCGTTGCGCACCGCGAGAAGACTCGGCAGCACCGGTCCGACCGGGGCGGCGGTGTAGCTAACTTCGATCTGACGCAGGTTCAGGCCCAACGAGAGCGATAGCGCTTCCGCCGAGGGCAGCGAGACCCACTTGCTGAAGCTTCCCGTGACCGCCAGCGGTGTGGCCACGCCCAACCCTGCGGTGTAGCTCTTGGGCATAGTCCGCACGACCGTGGCGGCCAGCGAAGCATCGGCCAGCTTGCGCCACTTCAAGCCCACGGCTTGCGACTCCGTGGATGCGCCCCGGACCGGAAGACCAATGTCGCCCACCGTCACGATGCCACCAAAGAACGAACCCGTCTTGTCCGCGTAAGGCTGGACGAAGACCACGGCTTGATTGGTCACCGAGAGATTGAGGCTGGTCGTGAAGGCCTGCGCATCGCCGAGCTGCCCCTTGAGCGGAAGCGTGCCAGAGACCGTGGCGGTGCCCGTGGCATGTCCCGTCCCTCCCGGGATCTGCTCTGGATCTCCAGTCGGCCCTTGCAAAGCCAGCGTGACCCGTTGGCTGGCACCGCGACCTGGATTGACCAGGCGGAAACCGCGCAGGGTGGTGCCGTCCAACGCACCGGTGACGTTGCCGGAGATCAAGTCGGAGGTCGGACTCAGGATGATATCAAGATCGGTCTTCAAAATCGTTCCGGCGGCTGGGAAACTCACCGTCAACGGCGTGGTCAAGTTCACCGAGAGGCTGGCCTTGATGCTGCGCACCTTCTGGCCTTGCAGTTCCAGGGTGGCCGAATAGGCCTTCGGACCGGTGACTGTAAGCTTGGCCTTGCCAACCGGAACCTCCGCCGCCGTCTGGATGAGCATCTCATAAGAGCCCGTGAACTGGAAGGGCTGCACCTTGAGGCTGAAAGGCAGCGTGGCTACTGTGGTTCTGCCTTGACGGATCGTCAGCAGCCCTGCGGCATCGCCATTTTCGGCGCTAATGGTGCCTTCAATGCGACCGGTCGTGATGTTGTAACCCAGACCCGTCGGCAAACCGCTCACCGTGAATTGATGAGTCGCTGGTGGGAAGAGCGTGTGAAGGATCGCCCCCAAGTCCAACTCCGTGGTCAAGGTTTGCCCCACGTAGAACGGATTGGCGATGAGGGCGGCCAGCTGTCCTTCGATGACGTCGGTCAGGCCGTTGTCATCGGTGTCCTGATCCGCCGGGATGATATTGTCCGTCGCCGTGGGCAGGATCTTGATGCGTGGGTCATTGGCCACCGCAGTGTCGGCCACGTTGTATGGCGTGGCTACCGGGTGACGAGCCAGCAGGAAGTCCTGGAACGCTTTCTGTTCACCCAGCGCATTGGCCGGCACATTGGCCGCCGCCGTGAAGTCCAGCGCCTCGCTGATCGCCGGGGAGAGCGTGCCGTCCGTCAAGAGGTAACGGAAGTTGCTGCCGTTGGCCTTGATCGGATAACTGTCACCGCCTTGGGCCATGAAGTTGAGCGTCACACATCGAATCGTGGCTGGCGCGCCGGGCAAGATGATCCCGTTGGAAACGATCGGTGCCACGACTTGACCAGCCTCATTGTAGAGCGCCACCGAACGGACCCGCTGACCAGCGGCCAGGGAGTAGTTGTAGGAGAAGCGCAGGTTGCCGATCTGTGGATAACCACCGTTCTGCTGGCCCGAACCGCTGCTCAGCCCCGCCGCGAAGTTGAGGATGTTCAAGAGCCCTTGCGGGTTGGTCTCAAATACCATCAGCTTGTTGTCGAAGCGCAGGGCGTTTTCGATATCCAGCTGCGAGATCGCTCCGGCCGACTTGACCCCAGGAATCGCTACCGGGGCCACCTTGACACCACTGCCATTGACAGCGCCGACCGAGGCCCGGATGCCGCCGCCGTTCTTCAGGGAGAAGACCGCGCCGGTTTCCGCCACGCCCAGGGCCGTGCGGGCCTTGGCGGCGTTGGCATCGGCGGTGATGTCACCGAGGTTGACTTCCTGCGTGCGACCGAAGACGCGGTCGCCTTCCAGGTAGACGTTTGTGTAGCCGAAGACATTGCCTTCCTTGGTGCTCACCACCGTGTTGATCGCATCGGTGATCGCCTTGACTCCAGAAGCCATCGGGCTGCCCGCGATAATCGTCGCCGCCGTGCCGCTACCATAAACCGACTCAAGGACCGTGGCTTCGGCCGGATAAGCGCCGTTGATGACGCTATCCAGGCTGGAGATGATCAGTTCACCGTTGTTGTCGAAGTCGACCACGAGGCGGCCCAGGTAGCTATATTCGGTGTCCGTCGTCACGATGAGGACCGGCTTGCCATCCAGACCCGTGGTTTGGATCGGATAGGCATCTGCGGCCGGCGTGGTGTGGCCCGCGTTGCTGCCGAGCACATCGTTGGCGTCCTTCATATATTCGTGACCGCCACCGGCGACCACGATATCGATCCCGCTGACCAAGCCAGCGAGGTCCTTATTGCGATCCAAGGTGTCGAGCTGGTCGAGCTGGATGATCTTGTTAACCCCGAGGGCTTGCAGGGCGTTGACCGCGCCTTGCAGGTAAGCCGCGACCTCTTGGAGATCAGTGGTGCCAGCATTGCCGTCATCCTTGGGCACCGTGCCGTTGGGCGAAGACTTGCTGAGAAGTTCCCAGGTGGTCGCGCCAACGAAGCCGATCTTCTCGCCGTTGATCGTCTTGATGGCGTAGGGGGCGATCTTGGCCCGCAGGTTGACGCTGTTCACCTCAAGGTTGGCGATCGTCCCGGCGTTGATCGCATTCACATTGGGGGCATTGTTGCCCGTCCCACTGACTCCGCCAAGGCTCAGATCCGCCCGACCGCGCAGAGAGCTGTCGTTGGCGAAGTCCAGGTTCGTGGTGATGAAGGGGAATTGGGCACCTATCCAGTTGCCCACCGCCGAGGAGCCCGTCGTCGTCGCCGGGTAAAACGCGCTGGCCAGCACCGGAGAGCCGAGATCGAACTCATGGTTACCCAAGGCCGAGGCCGTGGTGCCGAAGGCATTCATGATGGCGATGTCAGCCCGTCCAAACGGGACCGCCGTGGTCGCCGTTGCGGTGGCATTGAAGGAACCGGCCACACCCAGCGCGCCAGCGGTGCCCGTGTTGACTTGGGCCGTCGTATGGAGAAGCGCATTGAAAGACGGATCCGCACCCGCGACCAGCCAAGGTCCAGGGATGAAGCTGTCGCCCTCGGCCAAGACCACGGTGTTGGCGTAATCGCCATCGAACTTATCGATGAGCGCACCCATGACCGGAGCGGTTTGCACGCCGAGCAGGCCGCTTTCGCCGTAGTAGTGGAGGATTTGGACCTGGTAGGAGAAGCTCGCTTCTACCGTCAGACCGGCCGCCACCGTCACGTTGAGGGTCGTCGACGTTTCCGCTGAAGGCGTGCCATTGACTGTCCAACCCCGGAAGGTGAAACCGCTGGCGGGAGTCGCCGTGAAGGTGGCGGTCGCCCCAGTGGTGAAGGTGCCCGCGCCGTTGACGGTGCCGCCCGTTGAGCCCGCGATGGTGGGATTGATGGTCACGGAGGGAAGCACCGTATCGGTCGCACCTGGCAGGATCTGGATACGTAGATCATTGGCCGCGACAGTATCCGCGACGTTGTAGGCGTTGCCCACGGCCGGGTGACGTGCCAGAAGGAAGTCTTGGAAGGCCTTTTGTTCACCCATGACCGTGGCGAGCGACTGGCCCACCGTCTGCATGGTGGCCTCCGCTGTGAAGTCGAGGGCCTCGCTGACCGGAGCGGAAACCCCGCCGGCGGCGAGGAGGTAACGGAAGTTCTGACCGTTCGCCTTGATAGGGTAACTGTCACCGCCATTGGCCGTGAAGTTCAGGATCACGCACTGGATCGTGGTTGGCGCACCTGACAACACCGCACCGTCGGCCACGATCGGCGCAACGACTGCTCCCGCCTCGTTGTAGAGGGCAATCGAGCGCACCCGCTGACCAACGGGCAACGAGTAGTTATAGGAGAACCGCAGGCCTCCGATCTGCGGATACCCGCCGTTCTGCTGGCTCGGACCGCTGCTCAAGCCCGCCGCGAAGTTTAGGATGTTCAATAGTTCTTGCGGAGTCGCATCGAAGACCATCAGCTTGTTGTCGAAACGCAGGGCGTTTTCGATGTCCAGCTGCGAGATCGCGTTAGCAGCCTTCACACCCGGGATGGCGACCGGGGCGACCTTGGTGCCGTTGGCATCGATCGCGCCGATCGATGCGCGAATCCCACCGCCGTTCTTCAGAGAGAAGACCGCGCCGGTTTCCGCCAGGCCCAAGGCCGTGCGGGCCTTGGCGGCGTTGGCATCCGCAGTGATATTACCCAGGTTGACTTCCTGCGTGCGGCCGAAGACGCGGTCGCCTTCCAGGTAGACGTTTGTGTAGCCGAAGACATTGCCTTCCTTGGTGGAGATCACCGTATTGATCCCATCGGTGATCGCCTTGACTCCGGAAGCGATCGGGCTGCCCGCGATGATCGTCGCCGCCGTGCCGCTGCCGTAGACCGACTCAAGCACTGTGGCTTCGGCCGGATAGGCGCCGTTGATGACGTTATCCAGGCTGGAGATGACCAGTTCCCCGTTGTTGTCGAAGTCGACCACGAGGCGGCCCAGGTAGCTATATTCGGTGTCCGTCGTCACGATGAGGACCGGCTTGCCGTCCAGACCCGTGGTTTGGATCGGATAGGCATCGGCGGCCGGGCTGGTGTGCCCAGCGTTGGTGCCGAGGGTATCGTTGGCGTCCTTCATATATTCGTGACCGCCACCGGCGACCACGATATCGATCCCGCTGACCAAGCCAGCGAGGTCCTTATTGCGATCCAAGGTGTCGAGCTGGTCGAGCTGGATGATCTTGTTAACCCCGAGGGCTTGCAGGGCGTTGACCGCGCCTTGCAGGTAAGCCGCGACCTCTTGGAGATCAGTGGTGCCAGCATTGCCGTCATCCTTGGGCACCGTGCCGTTGGGCGAAGACTTGCTGAGAAGTTCCCAGGTGGTCGCGCCAACGAAGCCGATCTTCTCGCCGTTGATCGTCTTGATGGCGTAGGGGGCGATCTTGGCCCGCAGGTTGACGCTGTTCACCTCAAGGTTGGCGATCGTCCCGGCGTTGATCGCATTCACATTGGGGGCATTGTTGCCCGTCCCACTGACTCCGCCAAGGCTCAGATCCGCCCGACCGCGCAGAGAGCTGTCGTTGGCGAAGTCCAGGTTCGTGGTGATGAAGGGGAATTGGGCACCTATCCAGTTGCCCACCGCCGAGGAGCCCGTCGTCGTCGCCGGGTAAAACGCGCTGGCCAGCACCGGAGAGCCGAGATCGAACTCATGGTTACCCAAGGCCGAGGCCGTGGTGCCGAAGGCATTCATGATGGCGATGTCAGCCCGTCCAAACGGGACCGCCGTGGTCGCCGTTGCGGTGGCATTGAAGGAACCGGCCACACCCAGCGCGCCAGCGGTGCCCGTGTTGACTTGGGCCGTCGTATGGAGAAGCGCATTGAAAGACGGATCCGCACCCGCGACCAGCCAAGGTCCAGGGATGAAGCTGTCGCCCTCGGCCAAGACCACGGTGTTGGCGTAATCGCCATCGAACTTATCGATGAGCGCACCCATGACCGGAGCGGTTTGCACGCCGAGCAGGCCGCTTTCGCCGTAGTAGTGGAGGATTTGGACAGGATAGACGAAGGTCGCCTCGATCGACTGGCCGTCGGTCGCGTTGACTTGAAGCACCGGGTTCGATCCAGCGGGGGCACCATCGACCTTCCAACCAGCGAACTTGTATCCGGTGGCCGGAGCAGCCGTGAGCGTGACAGCGGCACCCGGGGCGAAGGCCCCGCCACCGGTGACCGTGCCACCGATCGAGCCCGTGACGGTGGGATTCACCGCGACCTGCGTAGCGCTGAGACTGAGATCGACCCAGACACTACGGTGATCGGAGGCATCCAAGAGGTAGACGGTGGCATCGCCAAGAAGGGGCCAGACGACGCCGGACTGCGCGATCGTGGTCCCGATTTGCGAGGGCAATGCGTAGTCAGCCCGCAGGTTGAAGCTAGAGGTCTTGGTGGCCCGATTGTTGAAGCTGCCGGGGACTTGCTCCGTGGCTCCAGTGCTCTGTGGGGTGACGGTGGTATCGACGAAAGCGCTTGTGGTCAGGGCGGTGACCCCGGCGAAGGACGAATCTCCATCCACCGGATCAGAGTTTAGGTCGCCGAGGATGACGAAACGCTGGTTGGCACCCAGCCCCTGTTTGGTAGGCACACCGGTGTAGAGCTGATTGCCCACACCGTCCGTGCCGGTGACGCTGATCTCAGAGTCATCGTAAATGTAATTGTCCTTGGCAGGATCGACGTAATCGGCCCAGAACCGGATCTCATCATTGTTGCGCAAGCCATTCCAGTCAGCCTTGGTCGCGGCGGTGCCGGTGGCGACGTTGTGGGTGAGGGTCTCGCCGTCATCGAAGACCGGCGGAGTCGGATGGCTGCAGAGCAGATGGACCGTCTCTGTGCCGATGGTGACTGGAACGTCCCAATGGCTCTTGGAGGAGAGGCGGAACACGTTCAACTCAGCCGGGCTGTAGAAGCTGGCGGTGCTGCTGTTGCCGTCCGTGTCCGCCGGATCTTCCGGGAGAAGCGCGCCGGGCATATCTTTCCAGAGGAACTTCTGGAAGGTCCGGACGTTGGCGGTGTCGATCGGGTATTTAGAGAGGACCACGAAGCCGTATTTGCCGGGGAACTGGCCGAAGCCGAACGAGTCATCGCCGTAGGTTTGATCGCCCGGGGAGGTATCGACGCTCCCGTTGTTGCGGAGGTCGTAACCAGCGGCGAGGCCGGTGTTGGTTCCGCCGATATAATGATACGGATACGTGACCGCGCTCGTATCTGGAGCCTGAGCGACGCCAAGATACTTAGTGCGCAGATCATCAACCCGAGCCAGCGTGCCCACTGCGTCGAAGTTCTGACCACTGTAGGCGAGATCGATCTCATTGAGGAGTACCATATCGGGGTTCAGGCGCTGAATGACTTCAGCAACCTTCTTGATGCTCGGGTGGGTGCCGCTCGCGAGCGCATTGGCCACCGCGTTCGCATCCCCGGCACTGCCGTTGATGTCGTCGGAATTCATTGCCGTATTAAAGGTCGCAACCCGGATGTCACCCACCTTGGCCGGAATGGCGAACTGGGTGAAGTTCGTGGTCACGGTCTTGGAGACCTGAGCCTGAGTGGAAGCGGCATCCGTGACGGTGAGAGTCACCGAGAAGCTGCCATTGTTGGCGAAGGTGTGGCCCGGAGCGCTGCCGGTGGCGGTGCTGCCGTTGCCGAAGTTCCAGCTCAGGGTATAGGGCTCCACTCCTCCGGTGATGGTTTCATCGAACGTCGCCTGGGTGCCCTTCTGGGTGAAGACGAAGTCGGCGGTCAGCGGTCCGGCACCACGTTCGAACTTGACGTTATCCACCGCGACCAATTGGGCGCTGTTGGCGGCGGCCCCGCTCGATTGGTAGCGGAAGGCGACGTAGGCACCCCAAGTGTTCACGGCCAGGCCAAGCGGCACCTTGTTCACGACGCGCCAAGCGCTGGGTGAGGATCCGTCGAGGTTGGACGGCGTGATATCTGTCCAGGTCGCTGTCGATGGATCGGTGTGGACCGCTGGGTTGTAATTCGTGGAGAGCAGCACGGCGAGCGGCTTGCCCTGCGGGATGCTGCCGGTGTCGTCACCGCTCTCGTAGTAATCAAAGGTCACCCCAAGATCGTCGAACCCGGCGGCGAAGGCTGGGCTGATGAGCCAATCATTGGCCCCCGTGCCACCCGCCGCGCCCGTGTTGTCTGCGGTGGCGGCGGCGCGTCCTCCGGTGGTCTCGATGCTCCAGCCCTTGTCGGAAGCCAGACTAACCTGGTTGAATGGAGTCAGGCCGGTGGCGGTTTCGAAGTTCACCGTGTCGGAGCCCAGCACCTGGAGGTCGGTGATTTCCCAATGGCGAGCGTTGTTCGACGTGGTGCCCGTCGAGCGGTAACGGAAGGCGATCGTAGCGATTCCGTTGATGGCGGACAGATCAATTCCGCCAGAGGCAACGCCGCTCCCGAACGCAGCGAAGTCCGTGTCAAAGGCGGCCGATGGGTTCAGCAACGTCCAGGTCGCAGTGCGCGGATCGGTGTGAACCGCCGGGTTGTAGTTCGTGGAGATAAGCACGTCGAGACCGGTATTCCCGGTCGGAACCGTGGTGGCCACGCTCGCCAAATTGAGGTCATCGAAACGGGCGTCGGAGACAAAACTGAAGGTCTCATTGCTAAAGAAGCTCATGTTGAGCGGCGGAAGGAAGAGCCAGTCATCGGATCCGACATCGCCACCGAAGCCATTGCCATTGGCGACCTTGCCAAGGGTGCCGAATGGCCCGCCGACATACCAACTGCGGTTACTCGCGACGCTTTGGATTCGCACCCCAGCCTCCGTAGAGAAGGTCCCAGACGCGGTGGTATTCGTCGTGCTGGCGAAGTCTTCGAAGAATAGCGTCGGGATGATGATGTTCGTAGTCGTGCCCGAAACCGGAGCGGTGCAAACACTCGCACCATGTTGGTTGAGGGCCCAGATACGGTAGCTGTAGGTGCTGCCCTGGCTCAGGCCAAAATCGTCGTAACTTGAGAAGTTCCCCGGGACGTCGTCCGCGATCACTTGCCAGGTCAACTCGCCGGTCTGCTGGCGCTCGATGATGAAGGACTTGGAATCGCTCTGAGCGGCCCAGGTCAGGTCAAGCGTGTTGTTGGTGGGGTTGCCCACCGCCAATCCAGACGGAGTGCCGGGGGCGCTTCCGGAGTCAGGCGACTTCTTCCAGGCGAACAGCTCCACATCGAGGCGGGTATCCGAACTGGTGGCGGCATCCTGGTGGACGGAAACCGCGATGACGTTGCCGGTGGCTTGGAGGTTGACGTTCTCGCAGGGAACCATGATGCGCTTCCAGTCAGCCTCGCCCGCCACAGTGGTCGACGCGAAGGTGGCGTTCGTGACGGCGGCGGTGCGCGACATATTAGCGCGAGCCACTTCGACCCCGTTAATGTAGACAACCGCTCCGTCGTCATACTTGAGGTAGAGATCCAGGAAGAAGGCATCCGCCGGATTGCTCACGTTGAACGTGCTCCGGAAGTAAGTCGCCGCAGGGCGAGGAGCCGCTGGTTGAGTGATGTCGGTGAGAGTCTCGATGTCGTCGCCGTAGCCGAGCATCGATGGACCACTGCCCCACGAAGCGTCGTTGAAACCGGCATCCTTCCACGTCGCTCCCGGATCGGTCGCACCGACCAAATACCGCCAGGTGGCGCCGCTTTGGATAATCGGAGCACGGACGAGATCCGCCTCGCGATCGCCCAAGTAGAGCAAACAGAGCTGGCCGCCTTCGACTAGCTCGGTGCGATCACCGGACGGGATGTGGCTGTTGGTATGGACCTGAACACTGGCAGCATACCAGCCGTTGCCAAGAATACCGGAGAGCGGGATGATGCCGGAGGATTCCTCGTTGGTGGTCAGGAAGTTCGCGCCGCCTGGATAGAAGGAGTTGCCGCGATGCTCGGCCACTTCTTGTAGGGTGCCGGTGGTGACATCGTATTGCCAGATCTTGCTGAGACGCTGCTCGTCACCCAGGTCTTCTTGGATAAAGAGCTTGCCGTTGTCGAACGTCACGTTGTCGAGGCTGCCCAAGCGGTTGGCGGGGCCGTCAAGCAAGAGAGACAGCGTGCCGCCGTTCTGGGGCTGGGCGATGTCAGCGAAGACCATCTTCCACACACGGGTCGGGGCTTCGATGCCATTGGACGAAGTGCCTTTGGTGACGAAGTAGAAGGTGTTCTCGAAGCCGGGACGGGTGTCCCAGGCACCATCCTCGGGACCGCCCATTTGGAGAACGCCCTGGGTGGTGGCGCGGTTGTTGGTGTCCGAAGCATTCACCGGGTAATCACCGGGGGTGCCAAGGGTGGCCAGAGTGAAGCTCTCAGAGGGCCCCACGGCGAGGGAAGAGTTCAACGCCAATTCGAACGGTTTGCCCGGGACGGCCATGCCATAGAGGGTGCCGCCCACCAGACCGGCCTTCTCAGGCTCGGTTCCCGAGTTGGTCTTGGTCCCCACGTAGACGAAAACCTCACCGTTGGGCGCGTCGTTCGTCATGATGGCGATCGTCTTATTCTGCTGAGCGGGGCAAAGGAGAACGTTCTCAAAGTTTGTGTAACCGAAGTGCGCCAACTGATAGCTCTTGCCCGCATCGGGGCCGGTGACGACATGGGCCCAAGCGCGACCATCGGAGGCTTCTTCACCGTTCAAGAAAATCTGCTGCTGAGAACCGAGATTGGTAGCGGCATTGTAAAGGGCGGAGGCGACCGGAAGATCGGCGGAGCAGAGGCGATCAAAAGCGGTAGTGGTTGGGCCACTGAACGCAGTCCCGTTCCAGAGGTAGACTTCCTTAATGAGGTCGTCACCTTGGGTTACCGCGAAGGTGGCTTTGTCCACTATCCACTTGGAGACGAAAGCCCCAACTGAACCGTGGTCGCGAGCCGCGCCCCTGTTGCTCGTGATCTCGTGGTTCACCAGGATGGTGAAGGTCCCGTCCCCGTTGTCGTAAGCGCCCAGACCATCGGAAATCCCGGCCAGACGAGTGGTGCCACCACCCAACTTTGGAACGGTTTGGCCGTCACCAGTTGTCAGGAGGGAAATCAGTTCCACGCCTGGCAGATGCGAGGTCAGGTAAGGAGCCCCCGTAGTGGACGGACCGGTCACGAGCGAAGGCGGTGACAAGGGTGTCGCGCCCAGAGTCAAATCGGTGCCCGCGCCGGAACCCGTCTTGCTGACGGTCAGGTCTTGCCGATTGAAGAGCGTGTCGAGCGCAGCCGGCGTCTGACCATAGAGATTCTCGTCGATCTTGCTGACGTCGATCTTGCGATAGTTCGCGAAGAAGCCAGTGGGAGAAGCGGTGAACACCGTGTAGCCATGAGTCGCGGTATCGGCATCAAACATCTCCGGCGTGTTCCTCTTGATGATTTCATCGGTCGCATCAATGACCGCCTGCTTCTGAGCGGCGTCGAAGGTGAAGTTTCCGGGCAGGCTGGTGGCCGCTTGGACTGAGGGAGTCATAAGAGACTCGACGATGGAGAAGGCACCATCCACGGCGCGACGGAACTGAGAGGAGGACGCGGAGGGAACCGTGAAATCGACCACCTTCTGGCCGTTGGTCGCCAAGTTGTTCCCGATGAGCTGAGCGTGGATATCACCGGAGACGATGATGGCATCGTGTTGGGCGAGGAGATCAATGATCCCTTGGCGATACTGCGGGAAGCCGGCCGGCTCGTCCGCGTTGAGGAGGAATTCGACAAGGAACTGACTGGGGATCGAGGCGGGAATCGTCACGCCACTGATCGTTCCTTGAGTGGGCAGGGTCACCCCGGGAGGGAGATCACCGAGCTCCAACTTAATCGGGGTGAACGGAGTCGAGCTGGCCACGACGCGCCAGGTGTTCCCAGCGCCGGCGCTGGTGGCCAGAGCGGTGCCGAGGAACGTCTGCTGCGTGGAGTTGTAGAAGGCTTGATCACGACCCAGTGCGCCCCCCGATCCCACGAAGAGCTGATACATGTAGCCCGCGTAAAGCTGGAAGGTTTGATCGACAACCTGGTAACGGCTGCCGTAATCCCCGAAGAAGCCGGTCTTGCCCAAGAGGAAGAAGGAGAGACCGCGAGGCATGGCATTAAGGGCCGTTGCGTCGAACGGCGCAGGTTGACCAGCCGCCGCGAAGGTCGAGTTGACAAAGCTGGCGTCGAGATTGCCGGTCACCTTGGCTGCCGCGTAAGCCGCGCCGGTGGTCGCCGCAGTTTGGCCCGCCGGGAGAGCCGCCAGTGACGCATTGACTCCAGAGCCGACGATTGCCTGGAGGAGCGCCTTGACGTCTGCGTAGGCACCATCATTGATATCAATATAAGGAGCGAAGCTCGCCTTGATCCCAGGCCAGACGGCCCCAGTGAAGGTGGGCACGTCCAGGCCGTAGGCCGCCGCCAGAGTGGCGATGGTGGCAGTTTCATCCATGGGCACCGTCGCCGGGAAGGCGTCCTCGGGGATGAGGTGGTCGACGCGCTGGGTCCGGATGTCGGTGGTGATCAGGTCGAGGACACCACCGAAGTTGAAGGAGTCGTAGATCGTGGTGTTCGGATAGAGATCGGCGGCGTCGATTTCGAGCCCATTGCCGCTTCCCGCCAAGCCGCGAGAGGTGGGGAGGAACTCCATCCAAGCCTGCTCGCCGTTGCGCTTCCGCTGGGTTTGCTGCTCCGCGACCTTGCCGTCGAAGTAGGTGGCGTTGTCCTGCCAGTTGTCATCGCTGAACTCGTGGTCATCCCAGATGCTGATCATCGGGAACAGTTCATGGACACGCTGGAGCTGCCGGTCCTGGCGGATCGTCTTGTAGATATCGCGGTAGTTGCCGATCGATTGGGCCGCGAAGTTGCCGCCACCCAAGTCGATCGCTTCAGCCGGGTTGGAAAGGACCATGGCGCGCTCGGGAAGCGACGTCTGGAAGCTCGGATCACCCGTGGTTTCGTAGATATAGTCGCCCAGGTTGAGGACGAAATCGATGTTGCCCGCCTCTTGATCGCAGAGGTGCTTGAGGGAGTTGAAATAGCGGCCGACGAAGTCATTGCAGTTGATCGCCGCATACTTCACGGTCCGGGTCGTGCCCGCCGCCGGAGCGGTGCGGGTGCGGCCGATTGGCGAACGGTTGCCGTCGTAGGTAAACTGGTAGTAATAGGTGGTGTCCGGATTGAGCCCGCCCGCCTGGACTTTGACCACGCCATCGTGATCGGCATCCGCACTGAGGTTGCCGCCGGTCCAAAGATTGGTTCCGGCCAAGGCACCCGTCGTGCCGACCACGGGCAACGATCCGGCGGTGGTGAGGTGAAGGGTCACGGTGCGGTCGGTGCCGGTATCGCCATCCTCGAGCCGGGTCCAGAGGATCACGCTGGTGTCGCGCGGATCACCGGAAGCCACCGATTGGGGGAAGTAAGGTGACCCGAAAGCCGGGGCCACGCTGATGGTGAAAGTCGTGCTCACGAAGAGCGCCGGGATTCCCGGATCGGTGGCGGTCACCTTGACCTCGAGATTGCCAAGGTCCACCGCAGTGGGCGTCCCGGTGAAGCTGCGGGTGCCGCCGTTGAAGGTCAACCAGGATGGGAGCGGGCTGCCATCGGCCCGAGTCGCGGTGTAGGTCAGGGTTTCGCCCTCCGGATCGACGAAGGTGTTGCCCGGGAAGATGTAGGTGAAGCCGGAACCCTTGGTCGCGGATTGATCCGTAAGGTTGTTGGCAACGAACGGCACTTGGTTGTCCGCTCCGGTCATGCGGACCCGGTAAGCGAGCACGAGGCTGTCGTTCTCCAATCCCGCGTTATAGCTCTGCAACGCTCCTGCCGCGTCCTTGTAAACACCTGTCTGGGAGGCGAAGTCGTTGTCGTTCCCGATAAAGAGGAAGTAGTCATTCGGATTCGCGGGATCGTTGGCAGAGACCATCGAGAGTGCTTCCCATTTCTCACTGAGGCTATTGATGTCGTCGTTGGGCGGGCCGTTGATGTTGAGGTTGAACTTGGCCAGCTCCAGCGTGGAGGAACCGAGCTTGCCCAGCATGTTGAGCGCCTCGGTCCAAGTCAGAGGAGTGACGCTCGCATTGAGCACCGCAGCGGGTGCGACCGCCGCCGCCTCGGCATCAAAGGTGCCGTCGATGTCCGTGGCACCGAGGAGGAGTTCCGCCAGCAGGATGGACTTGAAGACCGGTGCTCCCGAAGCGCCGCGACCGTTGCCATCACGGGAGAGAATCAGCAGCTGGTGGTTGTTGAGGGCCAGAATGGAACTCTGGGCCCCCGTGCGATCCACGGAGCCGTTGCCATCGGTATCGATCCGCGGAAGCTGGATGACATACTGGCGGATCGGGTCGGACGGCGTATCGCTCGCGTGGATGTCATAGACCAGGACCCGGGTGTTGAAACGGTTCTGGTTTCCGCTGGCGCTGTCTTGCAGGGTCGCGCTTTGCAGCAGGGCGAAGAGTCGGGTTCCGTCCGGGCTCTGGGCGATGCCTTCCATTCCCTGGTTTTCACGGCGACCGCTGTCGTTCGCCGGAGAGTTGAAGAAGTAGGGGGTGCCTTCGCGGTGGGGGACGAGAGCGGTGGGAAGTTGGACCTGGCCGTCGATCTGACCGGCGGCGTTGAAGTGGTAGATATAAGGACCGTATTCATCGCTGACCCATCCGGTGCCGGCTTTGGCGGGACGGACGTCCAGGATGAGCCCCTCGGCGTCCACTGTCAGGCGATTCGCGAAGGTGCCGTCGCTCTGCGTGGTGTTCGCGACGGTCACCGGCACCGTGGTGCCGAAGAGGCTGGCCGTTCCGTCGGCGAGCAGGCCGGTGGTGAAGATCGGGGCCGTGGCGGCATTGCCATCGTGGTCGTAGCGGAACCGACGAGATCCGGCGAACGTCATCGCCACCTGATTCTGCGCGGTGATGGGTGCCGTGCCGGTGTAGGGCGTGAAGTTGAAACTGAAATCATTGATCCGCGCGGCGTAGTTGGAATAAATGACTCCGGAATTGTAACCGCGATCCGGCAGGAAGTGGAACGATCCGCTGTAGGAGCCATCGAGGTTCTTCTTCCAGCCCGAAATCTGCATGTCCGAGATAGAACCGACCGATTCCCCCGTCACCGGATCGATGGAATTGGCCGGGATGCGACCCACCCCTTGCAAGCCCAGATTGACGAAATCCGTGCCGTTGAGGAAGACCCCACTGGGGTTCCACGCCCCCGTGTTCGGAGCCAGGATGTTGATGGACGCGCTGGTGAAGGCCGGGGCAAAAGCGATCACCTCCAGGTTGCCGGCCACGTAATTGATCGAGTAGTTCGAGGCCGTGAAGGTCCCGCCCGTTGCCGCCGAGGGTGTCACCGAACCGGGGTAGGAACCGACGGCATCCGCCGCACCGGCTCCGCTTCCGTAGGTGATCGTCACGGTCGCGATCGTTTCGCTATTGACCAAGCCGCTGCTGGTAAAAGCGGCGGAACCCGGACCACCCGTGAGCGTGTCCCCGAAAGGCTTCGTCACTGGGTTGGCAGTGACGGTCAGGGGCGCTTGGTTGATGTCGGCGGTCAGAGCGGATGGCTGAGTCAAGGTGTAATTGCCGGCGGCGGATCCAGAAATCGTGTAGCCCGTCACCGTGAGAGGTTTGGCGGTGCCGATCGACGCCGTGGCGAAAGTTGCCGTCGCCGCGCCGCCGAGGGTGACATTGGCCGTATCGGCAGGAAGAACGCCACTAAGGGCAGCCGTCCCGGTCACCGTCCCAGGAAGGAGACCGTTGTAGGTCTTGGCCTCACCGGTCAGGCCGGTGATCGTGAGTTCCACGGGAGTCACCGTGCTGGAGACGGTGGCAACATTGACGGAAGCAGCCCCGGCGCTGGAACAAGCGATGTTCCCGGAATAAGGCGAACCCGCGACCGTGGCGGTGGCGGGCAGGCGCACATAAATCGTGGTGGAAGAAATCGTGCCCGATGCACCCACGGTGATCGGGGCGGCGTTGGTGCCGACATTGGCAGTAAAATCGCTGGTGGTGGAAACTTCGAAACCGACCGGAGGCGTGACCGTGATGCCCGCAGCCATGTTGGTGCCGGAGACGGAGAAACTCGTGGGCGAGGCAGACGACGCGCCGTAGGTGGTGCTCACGGCGGCCAAGGTGCCGGTGGTGGCGATGGTGGGAATTGGGCCGGACGGGATCGGAGCCATGGCAACGCCTCGAAAAGCTGTGTTCGTCCCAGCCGTGGCAAGCAGAGTAGGAGTGCCGCTGAAGGCACCGTTGTAGCCTGAACTGTCAACCAGCGACACCAATCTGGCCCCAGCCTGAATGCCGTACAGCGTCACACTGCCGCCACTCACTACGGAGGTCAGGCCGCGGTAATCATCCGCATCGACTCCAACAGATCCATTGCTGGTCCACGTCCCACCCACGAGCGAATATTTAATGAGGGCACTCGCACCATCATCGGCGATGTAGAGAGTGTCCACACCCGCAACTCCAGCGTCCAAATCTGCAAACAAAAAGGCGTAAGGGCTACCGGACGTCGGGATGCCAACGAGGTTGACGATGTCCTGGCCTGCGACCGACGGCGTGCCAGTTCCGACCGCACCAAGGCGGACGGCACTGCCGCTCCCGGTGGTCACGAAGAGCTGACCCCCAAAAATGCCAGCCTGCCGCAAGTTTGTGATGGGACTGCCTGCCGTGTTGACCTGCGTGGAAGTGGTGGCGCCGAAAGCGCAGTAGCGCATCCCGCCTGCGCCTCCTGTGAACCAGAAGGCACTGCCGTCCACTGACGCAGCGCTCCGGGGATTGTTGCCGGTGGCCGCATCTGTGAGCGCCGTGGTTGTGTCGATGTTTCCAGATGCATCAATCCGCCCGATGATGCGGTTGACCGTCAAAGAAGCGCTACTTGTCAACGAAGAAGCATTCGGAGGCGTGGCATCGTATCCAGTGGCAACCAAATACTGTCCATCAGTGGAGCGGGTCAACAGCCCTTCTGAAGTCGCCGTGCCGCTGGCCACCAGTCGCTTGTTGGCGCCGTTCACGGCCGTCGGGAGTGAGACCGACTGCACCAGCGTGCCTGTCGGCGTGTATTCATCAAGAAAGACAGCGTTGCCCGTGTTGACCAGGACACCCGCACCATCGCCGACGCGGTAGATCACTACATTCCCTGCGGTAAATGGCGCAGCAAAGACCGGAGTAGCAATGGCCGCAAGGAAGCAGGCGGCAAGCCCTTTCAGGCGGTTCAAGAATCGGATGGGCGACTTCATTTTCTAAGCGGTTTGTCAGGTGATTGCGGGAGGTGGTGCTAGGCCAGGAATAAATCCCTGGTCATCCACAGGCCGCTGACAATGGCCGGTCAAAGAACGAAATCCACCGCGACACCGTCACGCTTTCGTCACAGTAGCACAGCATCTACGCCACTCCAATTCTGCCCGAAAAGTGACATTAACCTTATTTCATTGGCGAGGATTGCCCTTGAATCCAGCGACTACCCGCAACAGTTTCGTCACATACATGGGCGAGCCCGAAAAGCCCCGGACCAGCCCAAAGCATTGCCGCCCGGCTTACCGCCACCACGGCTAAGGCCGCAATGTGACGACAGCGTCACACACAGAAAGGACTGGTGGCGGTGCATGGAAAGAAGCGAGGCGAATGACGATGTCACGCAATCCGCCTTGATTCCCATGGTTTTCATGCACCCCCGCAGGCACTCGGGCGCCGACCGCGCCCGGATTTCACCTGGGAACGGCCCAATCCGGGCGTTCTTCAATGGTGTATTTGTGGATGGTGACCTTCCCATCGCGGGCAATGTAGAGATCGGCGCTGCGGCCGACACCGTAGAGGTAGAGCCATCTCTGGAAATCCGCTGGCGAGAGAATCGGGTTGTAGGCAAACCGGACCAAAATGTCGCCATTCTTTAACCCCATCGCCTCGGCGGGGCTGTCCTTCCAAATAAACTCCAGTGCGATGCCGCCGGCAAAGCGGCCATCCGCGATGGGAAACTGCCGTTGCTCTTCCGGCGAGAGACGCCGCACCGAGAAGCCCGTCCAAGGTGAGGCAAGGCTTTGGCGTTGTTTGATGCTATTGTAGATGTTGAAAAGCAAGGTCACCGGGAGCAGATGCGTGACTCGCTCCTCATCCTCAGACTCATCCCCAGGCAGATGCGGAGGTTCATAGCCCGTGAAGAGGGCCACCACCGCACCGTCATCGGCAAAAACCGGAGTGCCCACCGCCTCCAACGGGATCCGCAGATCCGCCCTGAACATCGATTGCGTGAGATTCTCCTGATAGCATTCAATGCTGTTCAGATCGAGCAGGCGCCCACTACACCAGGTTTCCCCAGAAGGTGGGAACCCGGGGAAGGCTCGCAGGCGGATGTTCGGAGCCGCCACCGTTCCCTGACCAATGGTGGAGATGACAAAGGGCTCCGGGCGATCGATTTTCAACAGGGCGAAGTCCAGAGTCGGTTCCACCCCAATGATCGTGGCATCGTAGGTTTTCACCCCCGCGCCCTCGGCGACGGTGACTTTGATCAGCGGGAGAAGGTCGCCAGTCTCCTGGTGGACCAGACGCTGGTAAACGGTCAGGAGAAAGCCTTCTTTTTCAACCATGAACCCGAGTGCGGTGGCCACCGGTTCCCGATGCGGGTTTGCGGAGGAGGCGGTGAAGGCTTCGACCTTCACCACATTCGGCAAGGCTTCCGCCGCCCGTGCGGGCTCGGAAGCTGCGGCAAGCGCCCAAACGCCCACGATCCACACGGGGAACAAATTCATTGGGCAGATTGGACCGGTTGAAAGCTTTGCAAAAACGGATTGAACGAATTGCGCTCGATCCGGATAAAGGGAACTTGGCTGGCGATGTGACAGGCGTTGCAGGTGTGAATGATTGCCTCCATGCCTTTGTCCAATGCGGCGAGGTCAAGTTCAGCCACTGGTTTGCCCAGCTCAGCCTTTAGTGGCTCGTAGCCGGCCAAGGCAATCCGGTCAATCAGCAGGGCCACCGGGATGCGCTCATACTCAGGGAACTTCTCCTGGATCGTCTGCAGCAGGGCGAGGGACTCGTGCAAATAGAGTTGCGCCAGAGGGGCATTTTTCGCCCCCGCAGAGAGAGAGAGCTTGTGCGTATAGGTTTGCAGTTGTCCCATGTATTCAGCCAGCTCCTCCTGCGGGGGCGCCAGAGGCGGCAAGGGCACGCCCTGGGGGGCAACACCGGGTCTCGCTGGCGGATCTTCGGCCTCGACGGTGCGGTCTAGGCAGGCAAAAATGGCACAGATCACGACCGATCCGGCAAAGGCGCGGCGCGGTCCCGAGTTGAGGAGGCGGGGCAGGCTCATGGCGAAGAACCGGCGGCTGGGCGGCACGGCTCTTCCCTCTTACGTGCGGCACACGTTCTGTCAAACCTCCGCAAGCATTTCGGTGTGCATAAAGGCAAGGGGATCAAGTCCCTGGCCACCCGAAGCCACGTCGATGCCTGCTATGTGACGAAAGTGCCACACAAAGGAGGTATGGGCTCGACCCGGTCTTGCCTAGGAAATAAAACAATGAGAATAAGGGGTGGGCAAGCGTGTGCATGGGCGACCCTTTGGCTGCTTCTGGCGGGAACGCTGTCGGCCGACGAGGTGATCCGCATCATGGCCGCCAATATCACCAGCGGTAACGGCCAAAACTACGATCCGGGCGAAGGCAACCGCATCTTCCTCGGCCTCAAGCCAGACATCGCCCTGGTGCAGGAGATGAGCTTCGGCGACAACTCTCCCGCCACCATGCAAACATGGGTGAACACGAACTTCGGCACAGGCTTTCAGTATTTCCGCGAGGTCCGGTCGAATGGCGACATCCCCAACGGCATCGTGAGCCGTTACCCCATCCGAAGTTCCGGGGAGTGGGAGGACACTCAGGTCTCCAACCGCGAATTCGCCTGGGCGCGTATCGATATCCCGGGTGCGGTCGATCTTTGGGCCGTGAGCGTCCATTTCCTGACGAGCGGTTCAACGGTGCGGAACACCCAGGCGACGAATCTCCGCACCTTCATCCAGCAAAACGTCCCGGAGAACGATTACCTCGTGGTCGGCGGGGACTTCAACACCGACAACCGCAGCGAATCGTGCCTGACGACGCTCGGCACGCTGGTGCGCACCACCGGGCCGTATCCGGTGGATCAGAACAACATTGAAGGCACCAACGCGAGCCGCGCAAAACCCTACGATTGGGTCATGCCGGAGGAGTCGCTCCACGCCCTGCGCACTCCCTTCACCGTTGGCAGCCTCAGCTTCCCCAATGGCCTTGTCTTCGATAGCCGCGTCTTCACCCCCCTGAGCGCAGTGGCACCGGTGCAACTCGGCGATAGCGGCGCCACCAACATGCAGCACATGGCCGTGATCCGCGCCTTCCTTATCCCGACGAACGCCGCGCCGCTCATCGCCCAAGGGGGCAGCATTTCCCGGGTGATCTCCCAGAACAATCACCCGACCGCTTTCGCGGCAGCCCTCACCGCCAGCGATACGAACGGCGATCCCCTGACCTGGAACATCTCCAGCCCGGCGACCAACGGCACGGCGTCGCTCACTCCGACCACGGGCGCTGCCGTGACCCTCGGCTACACCCCCACCAACGACTTTACCGGAAACGATGCCTTCACGGTCCGGGTCAGCGATGGCCAAGGCGGCACCGCCACCTGCGTCGTCAGCGTGCGCGTGGATCAGGTCAGCGCCTACGACCGCTGGGTGTTCGACTCCTTCGCCCCCCTTCTATCGGCCGAGGAATCCACCCGCTGGGGCAAAACCGCCAACCCAGACGGCGATTCATATGAGAACTTCGGCGAATTCGCCCTCGGACGGCAGCCCTTGGTGTCGGATGAGCCGGATATTGCCCCTCTGGAAATCGCCATCGTAGAGGACGCTGTGGAGCTGGGCGTCTTGCTGCGGATGGACAACTCCTCCACCGTCGTGGCCGCAGAGCTTCAGGAAAACACCGCTCCAGGCTCCAGCGGCTGGACCACTTTGACCGGCCTCACTTCGCTGGGCGATGACGTGCTGGCTCCAGAGTTCATCCGCCGCCGCTGGCGCCTCACCGGGGCCGTTTCCACCGGCTCTCCGCAGAAGTTCTACCGCGTGATCTACCGCCCTCTTTGAGACCCATCACCCAAACAATGAACCTCTGAGAGACCTCGATCTCCGCAAAGCCCAAGCCCAGGCCAAAACAGACGCCAAAGCGACCGCCCTCGCCACCAGCCCCCCCCACCCCAACCCAACCGGTGTTAGGCGCATTCCGGCGGGGTAAGGCCGGTGTGCTTGGCGATCCTCGCAAGCACTCGGGGACCGATCTCTTCTCCGTCGTGAAAGGAGAAGACGTAGTCTCGCCATCCCGGCCTGGCTAGTGTCCAGTGTGATCCACCGGCCTCCCGCTTGATCGTCCATCCAATTCTCAACAGCGCCTTGAGAACTTTGCCTGCCTTCGTTGAGGGCCATTGGCTCATGTCACGCGGCGACAGTGAATACCCCTTCCAATTCTGGAGATGGCTCACCATGATCAAGTCGATCCGCCAAAATGCGAAGCACCAATGCCTCTACTTTGTGAATCGCCTCCTCTTGTGAAGAACCGTAAGCCATAGCCCCTGGAATTTCCGGAACCTCTGCAATGAATCGCCCATCTTGCTCCTGTTCGATCTCGACTTTCATCCCGCGCCAGTGAAGCACAGTTTCGTCAAAATGGCGACAAGACTTGGTTGGATTGGTTCTTGAAAGCGAACGTCAGCGGCCACCCGACGCGATCAGCGTTCGGCGTGCGCCGCCCTTGTTCGCCTCGCATTCGGCTAGTTTCCAAATTTTGCCCATAGCTTAGGTAGCTTCATTGCACACAGCTGCTCGTCGGAGAATTTCCAAGATTCACCGAGTGGGGTGCTTGGATAGGGTATTTCGTCGTATGGCATCTGAGTTCCCGTTTTCTTCCTGTAGACTTCTACAGCCACATACCCGAACTCCTCGTTTGCGATAAATCCATCCGGGTCGTCGCTAGCTACAACGACGAGGGAATCTGGATCCCTCAGGGCATCTTCAAATACCCTTCGCCCTCTGGAGATCAATCCGCTGCGGAAATCAGTGAACGCATCGTCTGAACAACCCCCTCCCTGGATGATGTACGCCGCCGCCCAAAGCAACCGGCCGTAGGCTCGAATGTTCGCGCGGCGGAAATGGCTTTGAAAATCGGCAATCTCAGCCGGTTCCAACAGCAGTAATCTCCCCGCGAGCTCTTCTTTTGCTCGTCTTGGCGAGAGGCCATCAACTAGATTCCAGAATTCATCCTCGCTCATGGCATTCTTCTCAGGCGAACGTCTAGCTCATCCACGGCGGGGATGGAAGCCCGAATTCAAACTGGAGCGTTACCCGCCGTTGGATGGAGCGGCTTGTTGTGCCTCTGTTGTTCGGTGGTCATTCGGAAAGTGAATCGATGATACTCTCCAGTGCATCGATCCTCGCAGGATTCTGAGTCTGTCCAAGTTCGGCTCTCACGGCCGCCAGCAAGCCCTCCACTTCGGTGGGTGTTGCGTGACTGAGTTCGGCAAACACTGACTCAAGAACTCGGATATCATCGTCTTCTCGATCATCTGAACCCTCGACGACCGCGAGGTAAACGAGCGCCTCAATCAGTGCTTTGTGTAACGCGCTCATGATCAGAAACGGCAAGCCAGAAGCTCTTGGGTTGCTGGATCCTCGACTTCAGCCTGCCAATAGTGGGGATCGTTAATGTCGCGGAAAGTCAGATCGCCATGCTCCTTCCACGCGGAGGTTCGAAATGGCGCATCTAGAATGATCAACCGCCTCATCGTGCCCCAATTGGGAGCGGACGTCCCCTCGACAATCTTCGCTCCCGCATCGAGCTCCGCCATCAAAACTGCCTGCAATGCGTGTGAGTCGAGTGGCTTCATTTCTTTGGCACAACGTCAGCGGTCACGCGCGCCGATCAGGCGTTGCTGTGGACCGCCTTGTTCGTTTAGGGTGCAGTTGCTTGTACGTATCATGGCATTGGCGGAGCCTCCTAAGCGACTAAGCTGGTCAGGCATGGGTGACTGTCTGTTCCTTGTTATACGGCCATCAATCGCTTCGCACTGTATTGATCTGGCCCTTTGGGTTTCGAACTTTAGACAACTGGATCATGACTACCACTCCCAAGATGATCGCAATTAGAATCACTGCGGCGAACGGAACAAGCCCAAGCAATACCTCGCTCATAAAATTCCTTTCAACTGCAAATGTAAGCGGAATGCCCTTGGACTGAACGAGAGACGGAAGATCGGATGGAAGCGGATCTGGAGCTGGAAATTGGAAAGGCTTTCCCTGATTGTCAACGTATCTAATCCAAGTCTCAGCCTTGCCGTGCTGCTCGACAATAGTCACTGCCCCTACTTTGCCGCTCTCGACCAGATTGATAAACTCATCGTAACCCTGGGCGACAGCCTGAGGGATCTGGACTCCAATGAGTGTGACGATTATTAGAATTACTCTCATGAGGGTATTGCCTGTTGCATAACGAACAGTATAATTACACGGCGCGCAGCCTATAACTTGTTATGGCAGCGTGCCGTATAACAAGGCAAAATGCAGCATGGGACGAGGGTAGCAATGGGGAAGGTAGGTGGCAAGGGGATTTTGCATGGCGAATGATGTCTCGGATTCACGGAAGATCAAGTGGGCTGGGAGCTCCGGCTCCGGGACGCTTTATGACGTGGAGGTAAATCATGGTGGTCGACACGTCCGCGTGACCGAGTAGGGTTTGGACTGTTCGGATGTCAATTCCTCCTTCCAAAAGATGGGTCGCAAACGAATGGCGAAACGTGTGACAGCTCGCCTTCTTGGGAATGGCGGCGGCGCGCACCGCCGCCTTAATCTGGCGCTGAAGTGAGGTTTCGTGCAAATGGTGGCGCGCGATCAGGCCGGTTCTCGGATGGGGACAGAGCGCCGCTGCCGGAAAGACATATTGCCAGGCCCATTCCTTCGGAGCATTGGGATACTTCCGCCTCAGGGATTCAGGCAAATGGACCTCGCCCACGCCGGAGGCGAGATCACGTTGGTGGCGTTCCTTGATCGAACTGAGATGGGCGCGGAGGCGAGCTTCCAGGGAGCGGGGTAGAGGGACGACGCGGTGTTTGCCGCCTTTGCCGTCGTGGATGGTGATGGTTCCTTGTCCGAAATCAAGGTCCTTGACCCGAAGGCGCAGGGCTTCCATCTGACGGAGACCTGCTCCGTAAATTACCTCGCACATCAGTTTCCAGGGATCTTCCATTTCATTGAGGACGGAACGGACTTCCTCGCGGGTGAACACCGTGGGCGGGCGGCGGGAACCACCGCGAGCGGGTGTGAATCCAAGATGGACTTCCTCAGTCCCGTAGACCGACTTGGCCAAATAAACCACGGCGTTGAGGGCTTGGCGTTGGGTGGAGGGCGATACGCGGCGTTCGAGCGCGAGGTATTCCAAGTAGGCAGTGGCGGAAGCTGTGGAGAAGTGATCCAAATCGGGCTCTCGCCACCTACGCAATCGGAATCGCGAGAATCGCGCGATCCAGGCCACGTATGTCTTTTCAGTGGCCACGGCGAGGTTCTGCTGCCGAATGGCGCGGCGGAGGCGATCGATCAGCTCCGTGATCATTGCGGATTCTCCGGGGATGGGGGCGCGGTCGCGCTGCTGGATCACTTCCAGCAGTTCCGGGTCTTCGGTGTTTGCGGTGACGATGGACACTGGAACGGACTCCCGCAGAAGCGTGCGATGCTCCCGCCCTAGATTGACGGCCTGATCCGCCAAGCCCGTCCAATCAAACTCTTCAGCCCAGGGCGGTGCGCTGGGAGCTTGGCAAAAGCGCCGCACCGCTTGGACGGCTTGGCGGAATTGCCAATCTTGGCAGGTGGGGCTGCGACCGAGCTCTTCAAAAAACGCAATGGTAGCTGCTGCGGATTCATCCCCTCCTCCACGGCGCCACTGGGAAACCCAGCGGGCGAGATGGGGGCGGGCTCTTTCCGGCACGGATGGGTCCGCAGCGAGGATGGTGACAAAGTCCAACCGCCGCGTTGCTTCTTGGTTGCCGCGCCCGCCCAGATCTCGTCTCGCGCATTGCCCTGCCGCTGCGACCGTTGCGAGCGTATCTCAAACTAGAAAAAGGGGGAAATCACGCAACTTTCTGCTTTTATAGTTCTGTTTAATGCAAATTCATAGTCACTGTCCTTTTTATAATTTAGTTTCACCTGAAGACAAGCGTTGGCGCCTCGATTCAACTTACTTCTGTGCCGACGAAGCTTGTCATTTGCGTATTCCTATTTTGGTTTATTCTAAATACATTTGTTGTCATGGTAATTCAATCTATCGGCGCAGTGATGCCCTTTGGAATCTGAAAATTCAGAAAGCGGAATTGGGGCGATCAAGCGGGCGGGTTGATTTTCATTTAAGTTTCATTGACAATCTTCGGTTGCGATGTTGAATGCGTTAAGTCCTATCGTTACCACTACATCATGACTGCCTATTCCGCTGAATCGCTAGCCTGCGGTGCCCAACTCAGTTTGATTCAATCGGTCGATGATCGCCGTGCCCCGGCGGATCCGTTCCGGCTTTCCAAGGCCATCCGGGCTCAGGTGGATGCTGACGCTGCGGCATTGGAAGCGGTTGATACCTTGGCGCTGGAAGCGGAAAGTGCGCGGAGTGGAAAGTCAGCGGCGGCGCGGATAATTTTGGATGCTTTGGAGCAGGGGCTCAGGGATGCGCATGCGGAGATCACCGCAAAGCGTGCTTCCGTGATCAGCGAACCGGAACGCCTGGAGGTGTTCAGCGCTTATGGCTGGACCGGAGGCTACCTGGGGCGCTTCGACGATTCCCGGGTGATCGGGCTGGCGCGTCTCGGCGTGCGGCCCCAGGAGAATTTGGCACCAGAGTTCCGCTACTCGGAGGATTTGGTCCGGGAGCTGAAGGAGAAGCTGGAAAGCCTGGATGACGTGCTGCCAGAAGCAACCTCGGGGAAGCGGCAGGTGGCGGTGCAGCGTCGCAAAGGCGCAATGAAAGCGGCCGGAGAAACCTTGGCTCAGGTCCGGAGCTGGTATTGCGCCGCCAGTCGGCAAGGGAGCAAGACCAAGGAGTTGGCGACTATCGGTATGCAACCGCGACGGGGACGCCGCAGCGCTGACGTGGTGGCGGCCGAACAAAAACTGATCCAGGCCCGCCGCGAAGAGCGCATCGCGCGCCGGGAACAGGAGCAGGCCAAGAAACAAGCGGAACAGCTCCTGAAAGCCCAAGAGCGCCATCAACGGCTGCAAGCGGAAATCCAAGCCAGTGCAGAAACCCTGAACCGCCTCAGCGGCGGAAATCCGCTGGTGCATGGGGAGGTAGATGGCGATCAGGTGGAGCTGTCTTCGTGAGGCACAGCAGATGAGAGCGCCTCACTGGCCACTTTCTTGGCCACTGGTGTGAACCGCGCGCCCGGAGGCGTGGAATTGGGCAAAACCCATTCCGTCCCCTCGTTCGCGATCGTTGTCGTTGTCGTTGTCGTTGTCGTTGTCGTTGTCGT
>Ga0247843_1001959_pt1 | contig 39339 bp, 37 predicted proteins | sample LaCruzMarch2017__FD_192420 | JGI IMG/M metagenome (GOLD analysis project Ga0247843, IMG submission 192420) | Freshwater microbial communities from meromictic Lake La Cruz, Castile-La Mancha, Spain - LaCruzMarch2017_8m | ecosystem: Environmental > Aquatic > Freshwater > Lake | place: Spain...
TTCCCCCTCCAAATCGGTTCTTTTATTTATGAAATCTATCCAAGGAAAACCCCCAAATCAGTAAAAGATGTATTGCCTGTAATAAGCATGTCGATACCGACATTGAGCGGCGCCTTATTGATCTTGTAATTATCCTGAACCTTTCTGCACTTGGATTTAAAACCCAGTACGAAGAAAATGCCCGGCCGGCATATCACCCCAGTGCTCCGCCTTTTTATTTACGGCTACCTGAACCGCATCCGTTCCAGCCGCCAACTCGAAAAGGAATGCAAACTCAACCTGGAACTCATGTGGCTCATGCCTGAACTTTAACCAGACCGCAACACCATTGCCAACTTCCGCAAAAACAACCCCAAATCCATCCAACTGTGAATGGTTTTTAAAGAACCTAGAAATGGCTAAATTCCTAAAAGTGCAATAAGACAAATGGTTTTAGGAATTTCGCTAACTTTGCCTTATGGAAACATTGGTTCGGAAACGGTATTTAGATAAATTTTCTATTCTCAAAGATAAAAATTTCATCAAGGTAGCAACGGGTGTCCGAAGATGTGGAAAATCAACTTTGATGCTACAGTTTCAGGAGTTGTTGCGCAGTGAAAATGCCAATATTTCCATTTTGTCTATCAATATGGATATGCCAGAATTTCGTTTTTTAGCCGAAAAAAACTGGAAAGAAATTTATGATTATATTCTTGAAAATTCAAACCCAAATCAAACAAATTACGTATTCATTGATGAAGTACAAAATATACCTGAATTTGAAAAATTGTTGGAGGGCTTATATGTTCATCCGAACATAGATTTATATGTCACGGGTTCCAATGCTTTTTTACTTTCAAGTGAATTGGCAACATTATTAACAGGAAGATCTTTTGAAATAAATGTATTACCCTTTTCTTTTTCTGAATACCTAGAATTTACAGAAAAACAGACGAATCCACACCGTGCTTTTGCTGAGTATATACGAACAGGTGGTTTCCCTGAGGCAGTAAGATTATCCTCAGAAGGAAATTATTTCGCAACGGAATATCTGCAAACGGTATTCAGAAACATCTACAGGAATGATATTTCTAAACGGCATACCATTTATGGAGAAGAATCGTATCAGGAAGTTGTGAATTTCCTGATAGACTCAGTCGGATCTCCTGTTTCAGCAGGAAACATTTCCAAGGTTTTAACGGCAAATAAAAAGAGAATCGATAACAAAACTGTTTCTAAATATATCGATACATTGGTTGAGTCTTACCTTTTCTACAAAGTAAATCGCTATGATGTCAAAGGAAAACAACATTTAATGACCCAAGAAAAATACTATTTGGTTGATTTAGGTTTTCGAACGGCAATACTCGGAAAAGAACAAACAAGCGATGCAGGTCGCCTGTTAGAAAATATTGTTTATTTGGAGCTCATCCGCCGTAACAACCAAGTTTGGATTGGAAAAGTCAAAAATTTAGAAGTTGATTTTATTGTTCGCAACACAGATGGACTTACCCAATACATTCAAGTATCACAAACAGTTCAAGATAAAGTAACCTTAGAAAGGGAATTAAAACCTCTAAATGCCATTTCAGATCATTTTGAAAAATTGTTAATCACAATGGACTATGATACTGGAACATTTAATGGAATTAAAAAAATAAATGCTATTGACTGGCTCCTCAATTATTGATAATGCTCATTTGTGTCAAGTGAATACCATTTGACGATGTCTTTTTACAACCTAAAGAATTCCGCATGACTGCTCAAACTGATAGAATTAATCAAATCGCAAGTCTCACCCAAAATGAAACAACGTATCCCCCCGAGCAACTACACATCCAATGTTCCTGAGAACAAGTTTTGTGGTTTGTTGCAAGGGTAATCAGCTATTACTTCAAGAACTTTATTGAGCCATTTTTCGGGATTTACCCCGTTAACTTGGCAGTTTGCGAAGAAGGTATATTAACGGCAATGTAAACATTTCAATAGCCAATAAATTGCAGGCTGTTTATTGCCCATTTCCCCCTCCAAATCGGTTCTTTTATTTATGATATCTATCCAACGAAAACCCAAAAATCAATGCGAGTAGCATTGCCTCGATGGTTATGCCGCAGTAGCTTAATCAGCTGCACTCTATTGCCCGCATTACAGAAACCCTAAACCGCACCAAATTTGGAGGCTAACCCCTTGCAAACAAATTCAACACGGTATTTTAATTTTGAGCATACTTGCAACATGAACCCAAGGCTTCCAATGGCCCTAAATTCCCTTGCCCCCCCTCTCCCCATGCCTCAATTATTCCTACTTTTAGCCCCTGAACCAGCTCCACACAGGCATGATCCGACTGCTAATCTTTTTCACCTTATTTGCCTTTTCTCCGGCCCTGTTCTCCCAAGCCAAAATCGGTTTGCCTTCAGGCCCCCCCCATGCAACCGCCGTTTTGGAATTGTCGGCCACCCAACAAGGCTTCTTGCCCCCACGCCTTAGCACAGCCCAACGCGATTCCATTCAAGCTCCCGCCAAAGGCCTGCACATTTTTAATACCAGCACCAACTGCGAGAATTTTTACAACGGATTGGCTTGGCTCGAACTCTGCGGCGATTCCCTGCAAAGCAACGCCCTGCCCACCGGCAACAACCCCGGCGAAATTTTGTACTGGGACGGCAGCCAATGGCAACTCCTGGCCCCCGGATCCTATGGCCAAACCCTGAACATCTGCAACGGAATCCTAACCTGGGGCGGCTGCCCCCCCTTGGTAAGCACCGATTCGGTTTTTAGCATTTCGGGTTCCAATTCAGGCAGCAGCCGAACCGGCAGCGGCTCCGTTACCAACGCCGGCGGAAGCCCCGTTTCGGCCCGAGGTCTCTGCTATGCCACCGTTCAGCAACCCACCCTGGCCAATTCCGTCGCCTCCGCCGGCTCAGGCACCGGTAACTTTTCAGCCAACTTAACCGGTCTTACCCCCGGAACTCTCTACTACGTGCGGGCCTACGCTACCAACGCCGCTGGAACTTCCTACGGAAATCAGGTTAGCTTTACCCCCCTGCCCTCTTACATCAACAACAACAATCAAATCGTTACCGTTCACCCCACCGATAACTTTAGCGGCCCCTGGGCAAATACCCAAACCTTTATCGGAGTACAAAGCGGCAACGACGGAGCCATAAACACCGCCGCCATTGTGGCTAACCAAGGAAACGGAACCTATGCCGCCAAGGTATGCAGCGACCTTGTGGCCTACGGGTATTCCGATTGGTACCTTCCTTCTTTCAACGAACTGCTGGTGCTGAATGGCAATAAAATTACCTTCAACATGACCTTGAATTCGGGCGACTACTGGAGCAGCAACGAATATGCAGGGGGCGGGGGATTGGCGGCATCGCTGGCCCAAACCCATCAATTTCAATCCGTTTGCTGCGATGCGCCAAACAACCAAAACAAAACTGGATATTCCGGCCGTGTCCGCTGCATTCGAAGATAAAGGCCAAGGCCTTGCCCTGTTTGATGTGGACGGAACCCTGCTGCCGGGCGACACGCTTTGGGATTTTTTTGCCCAAACCCATGGAAACCTTGGCCGCTGGGCTCCAATCTGGGCCTGCCGCATGCCCATCCTTCAATGGAAATTGGGGAAAACAAGCAACAGCCAAGCCAAAGAACGCCTGCTTTCTGAATTCTACAAAGGCAAATCTGAAAAAGAACTCCGCGAACAAGGCCTACGCATGCTTGACCGAATCTGGCCACGAATGTACCCCCAAGCCCTAAATACCATTGAAGCACACCGACAGGCCGGCGCCACCTTGGCCCTGGTTTCTGCCAGTCCTCAAATCTGGATGCAGGAATTTGGACGCCGACTCAACATCTCCACCGTTTTGTGCACCCAACTTAAATTTAAAAACGGGGTGTTTACCGGTGAATTTCTAGGCCAAAACTGCTACGGACCCGAAAAAGCTAGACGCATTCAAGAGGCCTTTAACCTGAATTCGTTTTCCCAAATTTATGCCTACGGCGATTCTCGGGGCGACCGAGAAATGCTGGCCTTGGCTACCCACCCCCACTTTCGCCCCTTCAAACCATGAAAGCACTCCACTTCGCCGACCTGAAAGCAGGCCAAGAATTTGACTTTGGTAGCCTTTCGTTTACCGCCCATGAAATCATGGAATTTGCCAAGGTTTACGACCCCATTCCCTGGCATACCTCGGCCCAGGCCGCAGCTCAGGGCCCATTCGGCGGACTCATTGCCTCGGGACCACACCCCTTCCACGCCATTTACTTGCGGGAATGGATTCCCCGATTTGCCCATTCGGTCTTGGCCGGCAAGGGAATTTCAAACTGGAACATGCTGCTGCCCCTGCGCCCCGACCAAGTTTTGCATTGCAAAGCCAAAGTGCAATCCTGCTCGGCCCGGCCCGAAAAAGGCTACGGAAAAGTAGAATGGTATTTTTCGTTTTTCACCACCGACCAAACCTTGGTTCAGGAATTAACCATGGTGATTCTGCACATGTTAAGCCCAACGGCCCAAACTCCAACCTGATTTCCAAACCATGATTTCAACCGAAAACCTGCTGTTCGCCTGGATTGCCCTGGCCCTAATCACCTTCCTGTATTTGCTGCGAAAAAATGCACCCTACGGCCGGCATCAAAGTCCGGGCTGGGGCCCCACCATTCCAAACCGCATGGGTTGGATAATCATGGAAGGCTTTGTTTTGCTGGTATTTTGGGCTTGGTTCTGGTATTTGGGCTTGCCGCAACAGCCCCAAATTTGGCTGCTTTGCGGCCTTTTTTCGCTGCATTATCTGCACCGAAGCTTCGTTTTCCCGTTTCGCTTGCGCACCCAAGGCAAAACCATGCCGGTCCTCATTATGGGCTCGGCCATGCTGTTTAATTTGGTGAACGGCAGCGTGTTGGGCTGGGATTTGTCGCGGGCCGACCGAGAAACGCTGGGCGCTTGGAACTTCAATCTAGGTTTCATGCTTTTTGTACTGGGCTTCGCCCTGAATTACGCGGCCGATTCGCGCTTAATTGCCCTTCGCAAGCCGGGCGAAACAGGCTATAAAATTCCAGATGGGCCTTTGTTCCGCCGCATTTCTTGCCCCAATTTGCTGGGCGAAATCATAGAATGGGGCGGCTTTGCGCTCATGTGCGGCAGCTTGGCAGGCCTCAGTTTTTGGATTTGGACCTTGGCCAACCTGCTGCCCCGGGCGCTGGCGCATCACCGCTGGTACAAACAGCGCTTCCCCGAATATCCGAGCGAGCGAAAAGCCATTTTCCCTTTTCTTTTGTGATTTTTTGGGGCGGGTTCCGGGCTTTCACCGGTAGTCCGCCGTTGCTAGGCGCTGCCCCAGCGGGCTTGCGGTGGCTCCTAAAGTCGCCTCCGCGCCACGCGGGGCAGGGCCTAGCACCTGTGCGTGCTACCGTGTTCAATCCCGCCCGCGGGCGCCTCAAACACTAAAACCAAACAAAAGGAACCAAAAGCACCAACTCCGTTACAGCCGCAGGCCCAGGCCCAAACCGTACAGCAACGAAGGGTCGCCCGTTTCATAGTCCATACGTACTCCTAAAGCAGGCGATAGAGTAAACCTTCGAAACGGCTGGTAATTCATTCGCAAGGTTAAGGCTCCGCCCAAGGTGGTCCTGCTGTTGTTGAGGTTGTTGTAATCGGCCCGAAGAAGGGTCAACGACGGAGCCAATTCGATGCGTGGATGCGGAAAAACGTGAAAGGTTATGCCTTCCGGAATCATCAAGCCCAGCAAAAACAGCGACAACGTTCCTTCGTCCACCTCGGCAGCCAACCAAGGGTCGCCAGTCTGTTCACTAAGGGCCACTGAAGTTCCAGGCACTTGGGTATAAAAATTTCCTTGATAATTGTTGCCGAACAAAACCTGCCAGTCCACGCTCAAGGCCGGAACCAAAAACCACTCAAAGCGAAACCCATAACCTATGCTTTGCGCCCCTTCCGATTCCATAACTTCAAACAGAGCGCCAATCCGCACATTGCCTCCTTCGGGTTTTAGATCATCAAAATCATAGGATTTGGTAGGCTTTGTGTATTTGACAACCGGAGCGGCATCCACAATTTCAACCATGAATACAATCCGGTCGCCCACCAATTCATCGTATTCTTCCAACACCTTCCATTCAATCCGTTTTCGGCCAGAACGAACTCCCCGGCCTACATCGCCCGAAACCTTACGCAAAGGGGCCGAAAAGCTGCGGCCCCCGTCTTTGCTCAAAAACAATTTAATCTCCTGGGGGCTTGATGCATCTAACGTGTACTCGATAATGATGTTTTTTCCTTCCTGACTCATTTCAACATCCCGAACGCTTTGGGCATAGAAGGAGGGCAAAACACAGGTCAAAATCAACGCTGTTAAAAGGTACCGGTAGCTCATGCTTTCTATATTTATTGGCCGAAATTACATAAAATTAGCCTTCAAGCTTGGGAATTAGTTCGTACCTTTGCTTGAATAAGTCTATTTGTATGAAGCCTTTTCTTTCCTTTTTCCTTCTATTGTTGAGCATAGCTTGCATGCACGGTCAAAAAAAGGCCATGAGTGCTGCGGCTTCGGTCAGCATTAAACCTAAAATTGAACCTCCTATTTTGGCGGTGGTTGACGGTTCGCTTCGGTTTACCGATTCCGACGGCAACCAAGCCATTGATGCCCGTGAACTTTGCCATTTGGAATTTTCGCTTAAAAACACAGGATTTGGCGATGGTTTAAATTTGATTGCTAGAATCCAAACCTCAGGAAGTATGCAGGGCATCCGAATGGAAAATCGGATTCCTTTGTCAAGGGTAGCCAAATCTGGAACAACAGAGTATCGAATTCCAATTCAAGCCGACATGAATACGGCCCAAGGAACCCTTATGATAAAGGTGGACATTGAAGAACCCAACGGTTTTAATCCCCCTGAATTTTCGTTGGATGTTGAAACACGGGCTTTCCAGTCGCCTTTTGTGAAAGTGGCCGATTTTAGTCTGTCGGGCGATGGCATTCTAAAACCCATGGCTCAATTTGACTTGCAGGTTTTGATTCAGAACACCGGACAAGGGGTAGCCAAAGACATTTCCACCAATTTTAAATTGCCCGAAAATGTCATGCTGTTGTCTGGAGAGGAAATACAACGCATTCCACAGCTGCTGCCCGGAGAAACGCGCAACTTGAATTTCTCGGTGATCATCAACGCCAAATACAGTTCCTCTACCGTACCCGTTTCTATGGGCATTCGTGAATCGTACGGAAAATATTCCGAATCTTGGTCCCAAAGCTTTACCATGAACCAACAAATGGCCGCGCCACGAAAATTGGTTGTAGAAGCCCAGGCCCAAGAAAAGGTGAACATCGAGGTAGGCTCGCTAAAAAGCGATGTGGACCGCAACATCCCGAAAACATCCAAAAGCAATCCCAACCGATTAGCCTTAATCATTGGCAACGAAGATTACGCCAGCCGCCGCACCGGACTCAGCACTGCGGTGAACGTAGATTATGCCGAAAACGACGCCCTGATTTTTGCTCAATATTTAGAGCAAAGCTTTGGAGTAGAAGCAGGACACCTTAAATTGCTGCGCAACGCCACCTCCGGCGAAATGCGGGGCGGTTTAGACTGGCTTTCCAACCTTGCTCGGGCCACCGGCGAACAATCCGAACTGTATTTTTTCTACAGCGGACACGGCTTGCCATCGGACGCCGACCAAACCCCCTATCTAATTCCTGTTGACATTTCGGGCGACCGCCCCGAAATGGGCATCGCCCTAAAAGAAGTGTACGAGGAGCTCTCGAAATTCAAAGCCCAAAAAATCACCGTTGTACTCGACGCCTGCTTTTCAGGTGGGGCAAGGAACGAAGAGTTGGTGGCCAAAAAAGGCATTCGAGTTCGCCCAAAAGCAGGAGCCATTCCCGAAAACATGGTGGTGTTGACCTCTTCCAGTGGAAGCCAAAGCAGTGCAGTTTTTCAAGAAAAGAAACATGGATTTTTAACCTATTTCCTGTTAAAAGGAATTCAAAACCAAGGCACTTCGGCCCGCTATGGAGATTTGTTTAAGTATGCCCAAACCGAGGTCGATAAAGAAGCGGCTCGGCAAGGCAAAATGCAGCAACCCCAAATTTTATTCCCCCCCAACATTGAAGGACGTTGGGAATCTTGGACGGTTCAATAATTCTTTGAGGTGGGTTTCTCTCGTTTGAATTTGCGGCCCGCGAACCTTCCCCTATTTGGGCGAAAGGGCAAAACACAGGCAGCAGCCAAAAATTGGAATCCCCGCCTGACTTTAAAGTTCTTGGGCGCTTTCCTGCTTCTTAATTCGGCTTTTTTTACTCAGATTCTGGCCCAAAAAAAATCAGAAAAGATAGAAGCCTGTGGCAGTTGTGCCATGGGGGCAAATCAAACCTTAAAAGAAGTCCAACAATGTGCCCTTGAAAAAGCCATGGAAGAGGCTTTAAACCGCGCAGGCATTCCCTTAGAAGTAAATTCCAGCACCCAAATGCAGCAATCGGAAGGGGGAAACGGATACACCGAGGCCTTTTCAAAAGTAATACAAACCCGATACAAGGGCGGAATTACCGAGGTGCAGGACCTCGAAGAACCCAAAAGCAAAATAAACGAATTTAAAATCATGGAAATTGAACGCTGCATACGGGCCAGCGTTGTTCAATACAAAACCGATCCCGACCCGGCCTTCACCCACGATGTTAAGGGCATTTTGCCCGCCTATCCATACCAAACTTCCCTGTCGTTTCGAGTGCAATCGCCCGGAAGCTATATGTTGGCCTATTATTTAGAGGGCGACTCCGCTTTTTGTTTTTATCCGAACGAGGCAGAACGGCAGGATCTGCTGGAATCGGATGCCGAACATCTGTTTCCCAGCCATAAATCGCAGCGCGAATATGTTGTAGAGAACACCCAACCCAAGGCAGTAAAATCAATTATGCTGATGTTCTTTAAAAAGCCTATGCCAACTCCGCCGGTAGATTTAAGGCAGGATTTGCAGCGTTGGTTGGACGGCATAGAACCTTCAGAACGGCAGGTGTTCAACTTTCCAATCATTTTAGACAGCCGAAAATAAATTTTAAGGGCTCCAGGCTTTGATGCGGCCGCGGCAGGGATTGAAGTGCTTAGCCCGCAAGGGGGCTGCCGGCAGCAGGGTATGGACCCAAAGAGCGACTTCAGGAGCTACTTTGGGTACTTAGCCTGCCCGGCAGCCCCCGCGGACTAAGCCTGAAAGCCCGTTTGCCGCCCCTAAAAATCAAAGCAAATCCCAGTAAATTCAAGTTCTTTAAACCCGAAATCAGTTATTAACATAGAGAACTTAACAATTCTTTGGGGTTTTGTTGAACTTTTTCCTTGTGCCTGCTGTTTCAAAGCCGTATTTTTGTATCCGAATTATGAAAATTCCCATTCAAACATGGATTTTGCCGCTTTGTGCTTGGCTTTGCTTGTCGGGCTTTGCTCCGGGCCATCCAATTGCGATGGAGGCTGAGAAATACGGGCAATCCGCATTGGCAGGCACTTGGCTTAAAGAAGACAACGCGTTTAAGGTGCGCATTGACCAGCGAGCGGAGCGGTTTTTTGGCAAAATAATTTGGATGGAGCGCAACCATTGGGCCGATGGAAGTCAGAAAAAAGACCATTTAAATCCAAATCCAAAACTCAGAAGCCGCCCCTACATTGGAATTCCGGTGGTTTTGGGCCTGAAATACGATGGAGAAGACAGCTGGAACGACGGGAAGATTTACGATCCAGAAAGCGGAAAAACCTACGATTGCCGAATTACCCTCCTGAACCGGAATCGGGTGGAAGTACGCGCCTACATTGGTTTTCCATGGATTGGGAAATCCCTTTTTTTTAATCGCGTTGAACCATGACACCGCGCAAAAAGGCTTTGTTTATTTTGGGTTCGCCCAACCAAACTTCGCAAATGTTCCAGATTTATCAGGAACTAAAAGGCGATTTTGATGGGTATTTTACCCAGTTTTTTCCGCATTCCCGCTTAGAAAAATTTGCCGTGCACATTGGTTTGCTCGAAAACACCATCATTGATGGGCGGTTTCGAAAAAAATCCGAGGATTTTGTACGCGAACACAACCTAAATTACGATTATGGCGGGTTCAAAAACATGGGGAAATACGATCTGGTATTTATGTGTACCGATGCGATTTATCCGGAGGTGGCCCGCCGTTCCAAGTCTATTTTTGTTCAAGAAGGCATGGTTGACCCGCTCGATATTTGGAGCAAATGGGTAAATAAAATGGGCTTGCCGGCCTATTTTACAGGAACCACCAGCTTGAATGGCAGCAGGAACGGTCCAGATGTTTACTGCGTAGCCAGCGAAGGCTACAAACAGCACTTTTCTTCATTGGGAACCCAGGCCGATAAGATTATTGTAACCGGCATACCCAACTTTGACCATTGCCAATCGTTTTTAAACAACCCCTTTCCGTACCGCGATTATGTTTTGGTGTGTACAACAGACATGCGGGAAACGTTCCGGCGCGAAAACCGCCCAGAATTCATTAGGCAAAGTGTGAAAATTGCAGCGGGGCGCCCCATCATTTTTAAACTGCACCCCAACGAAATCTGGGACCGTGCCTACAAAGAAATTGTGGCACTTTGCCCCGAAAACACCTTGGTTTTTCAATCGGGCGACACCAACCACATGATTGCGAACTGCACCGAACTTATTACCCAATATTCAACGGTGGTGTATGTAGGATTGGCATTGGGCAAACCCGTTCATTCGTATTTTGATGTAGATGAACTGAAACGCCTGCAACCCATTCAAAATGGAGGGAAATCTGCTGCACACATCGCCGAATTGGCTCGGCAATTTGCCGATTTTAAAGGCAGTGGCCCCGAATTCTTGCGTCAATACCAAGCCCGTTCGGTCGCCAGTACATGAGCCAACTTACAACCGTGGTTCAAGCTCGGCGGGGGTCTAGCCGCTTGCCCGATAAAGTATGCATGGATCTGTGCGGCAGCACCTTGCTGGAACGCATGGTGGAACGCGTATTGATGGCCAAACACGTGGGAACCGTGGTGGTGGCTACCACCACCGACCCGCAAGACAACTTGATTCAATCCATTTGCGAACAACGCGGTTGGAACTGCTTTCGGGGGCATCCGACCGACCTGCTGGACCGACATTACCAGGCAGCTTTGGCCTATGGAGCAGATTTGGTGGTAAAAATCCCTTCGGACGTGCCCCTGATTGACCCTGCCGTTGTTGACCTGGTGCTGGAACAAGCACTAAATCAAACAGAAAAATGGGACTACATCAGCAACCTTCACCCCGGAACCTGGCCCGACGGAAACGATGTGGAAGTGATGCCTATGGATGTGCTGCATGCGGCCTGGACGGAAGCCCGTCTGCCCATGGAACGGGAACACACCACTCCATTTATTTGGGAACGGCCAGAGCGGTTTGTGCTGAAAAATGTGGTTTGGCCTTTGGGCTTAGACTACAGCATGTCGCATCGATTTACCATCGATTACCCCGAAGACTATGCTTTTATTAAAGCAGTGTATGAGGCATTGTGGCCGCAAAACCCGACCTTTGGACTGCAAGACATATTGCATCTGCTTCAACGTAACCCGGAAATATTCCAGATAAACCAGCACTACGCTGGAGTAAATTGGTACCGCAATCATTTGAATGAATTAAAAACCATTTCGGTTCAGCAAACAAAAAAAACCACCCATGAATCTTGAACGTCAACAGGAATTGGAAGCCATGGCCTTAAAGGTCAGAGCGCATATTGTACGCATGTCAACCGATGGGGGCTGCTTTATTGGAGCCTCGCTTTCGTGTGCCGATTTGTTCGTGTACCTGTACAACGAATGGCTGAATGTGCATCCCGAGCGGCTATCTGACCCCAACCGCGATTATTTATTGCTGTCAAAAGGCCACGATGTGCCCGCCCTTTATGGCACCATGGTGGAATTGGGTTGGATGCCGGCCGAACGCCTGAAAAACCACTTAAAAAGCAACGACCACATCTATTGGCACCCGAACCGGAATGTTCCTGGAATCGAATTTCACAGCGGTTCCTTGGGGCATTTGCCAAGCGTAGGAGTGGGCATTGCCATGGACATAAAACTGCGGGGCGGCAGCAACCGGGTGGTCGTGGTAACCGGCGATGGAGAATTAAACGAAGGAACCTGTTGGGAGGCGGCCCTGGTGGCACAGGCTTACAAACTAGACAATTTGGTGTTTTTGGTGGACCGAAACCAATTCCAAGCCAACATACGCACCGAAGAACTCATTCCACTTGAACCTTTGGACGACAAATTCCGGGCCTTTGGATTTGAAGTGAAACGGGTAAATGGGCATGATTTCAATGCCCTTGAACAGGCATTCTCAACCATTCCCTTAGCCACAGGAAAACCTACGGCCATTATTGCCGATACGGTTCGTGGAAAAGGGCTGCCCAGCATACAGGAACGCGCCGACCGTTGGTTTTGCAACTTTAGCTCGGATGAGGTTCAGCAATTGCTCCGCGAACTGCACGGCGAAGCCAATGCATCGTTGACCAGCGAGACCTTGACGGTGCGCTAAGCGCACGGCCTATTCAGACTTTTAAGGCTGTTTCTTTTATTCGCTTTTGTCGTACAGGTATTTGGCCAGACTAGGAACAAACAGTACGGAGAATACACTAAGCCCAAGAACCAGTAAAATATTGGCCCCGGGCCAATGTAAGATCTTGAATAAACTACCAAGCCCTATGGTTGAAAAAGAAAAGGTACCTAAAACAAAAACAGCAGCTTTCATATCGTTTTGTGATTTAACAGCCTATTTATTCGGCTAAATGAGTTGCACCCGTTTTTTAAATGGTTTCTGGACTCCATTTTGCTTTATTCGAAGTGGTTCACATTGAAAACGGAATGCCAAGATAAAAAATATGGCCTTTTGAAAATAAATCCTTTGCTCCCAATCAAACCAATGAAGGCCAAGGGTGTCTTGAATTGGTATAAAAGAATTTTAAGCTTCAGGGCGCAATTGCCTTATCCCCCATAAAATCCAGAAAGCACCGGAAGCCAACGTCCACCGTGCCAAAACACCAGCATGGCCAGAAGACAGGTGCCGGTTAAAAGGCCCGCAAAAAGGACCAAGCCAACCCTGTTCCAGTTTTTTTCAGACAAGCGATTCCAGCCCAAAAACAGTGGGGGGAACAACAAGCAACACATCCATTTCCAACGCTTCATAAAGGTTGAATTTCGTACAGGTGAATGGTCCACCAGGAATCGCCGTTGTGAAAACTCCGCAGATGCCGGTAGGTATTAGAGGGGGGTAAAAGTACCGCAGACAGCAGGTACTTTAATCCGGCTTCGTGCATGGCCGCAGGGTTCAATTCCAAGTTTTGAATTTGACCTCGCTTTCCTTTTCCTTGGTGAATGGCTTGAAATCCGCAGCCCAATTCGGCACTGAACAGGTAGGCTCGATTGCCCCAATTTTGAAAATAGCGTTGGCAGTCCCCCGCCTTTTCCAATTCGGCCTGCATGATCTTGCCCAAGCGGTGTTTTTGCTTGAGCGGATATTGAGATTGGAGTCCGTCCACCGTATAAAAACCATTGTATTGAGCAATGCTGGGCGACAAACCCAAAGAGGCCACCCGGTAAGAAGAAACAGGCTTGCCAATAAACCATTGGATTTTTTTCATTTGATCGGCCGCCAGGTAGCTTCGATAGCTGGGCATAATGTCTTTGTGCAAAGCTTTACGCAGGTTTTGAAGGTTTTGGTCGTTCCCTAAGCTTGCAATCAGCAACACGCTGGCCCAAACCACTAAGGCTACGCGTCGGTAGGCAATCTGATTCCAAATGGCTATGCTGCTGTCAACCAACAAAATAAGCCACAGAAAGGGAAACAGGGTAGAAAGCCTGTCGAGCCGCATGCTTCGAATGACCTCAATGTGTTGAAAAAACAAATACTCAAGGCTGGGGTAAAAAGCTTGGAAGAGCAGAACCAGAAGCAAGATTAGGGCTGTGTACTTGCTGCGTTTAGGAACATGTGGCCAAGCCAGAAAAAGCAGCAGCAAAATAGGCAGGGTAACCAAGGTGCCCACGTGGTAATGGCTAAATAAAGCCATTTGAACAAAAGATTGAAGCTGTGAAACAAGCGCGGGTGCCCCGTCTGGATAGGGAAGATACTCTTGCCGGTGCGATTCAAATCCGCTAAACATCAAAGCAAACGAAGGATAATGGGCCAAGAGTACGCCCAAGCCCCAAGCGAAAGCGGAACCCCAAAGCAGAGCTTGGAATTTTAACGGTTTCCGAAGATGAGACAGCAGCAAGAATCCCCAGGCCAAAGACAGCAGAATGGCCGTCCAAATAAAGGAGGCCGTAAAGGGGAAGAGAAACCAGATTGCCAAATCTGGAAGTTTCGCCCGCCCCCGATGCAAGCGCCTAAAAGAAAGCCAAAGCCAGGGCAAGCCCATGACTGCGGCGCCGAAGGTGGGGAAAAAAGGAATCCATGCGAAAAGAAGAGCGGCGGCCCAGGCAAATTCGGGAGCAGCATGTGGATAGGTTTGTTTTACCCAGCTGCGCATGCCCAAGAAGCCGATTAGGGAAAGGCAGAACGACATAAAAACGTAGCCCCAGAACATGCCGAAAACATGCACAAACAAATAAGGCAAGCTATGCCCAGGCGGGTAGGTGTTTCGGGCCAATCCACCAAGGATATTGGGCAAAGTGGCATCGGCAGAATAATCAAAAGCAAGGCCACTTTGGCGCAAGACTTCGAGCCAAACCAATTCGCCTTCAAGGGTGTCGTGAAGGCGAACATAGGCGTCTTGCTGCCAAATCAAAAAGGGAAGGAATGGTAAGATGAGGCCAAAATAGGCGGCATATCGAAACAGTCCCGGTTTCATGGCCGAAAGGTAGGAAAAAATGCGGCGGGGTGCGGGATGTTCGGAATTGGGTGTGGTAGGATTATGGCAAAAGCCCTTTGGAGGGTTTTCTGCCGGAAAAAACCGCGCATGCGGCTTGTTGGGAACGCCTTATAAACCCCCAAAAAAATCCAAGGTGTCCTTTAAGCTCTCTTTCAATTCTCGGCAGGTGTAGTTTAGCTCGGTTTGGGCTTTGTGGCTGCATACCTGTCGAGGACCATACTTTAAAATATCTAAGGCCTCGGCGGTAAATTCTGTTTTTTGACCCGAAACCTTGGCCCAAATTCGGCTTACCGGAATCAAAGCTTTGCCTAAAAAGAACGGAATCTCGGCCAACCGAATGGATTTTCCGCTGACCTCTCCAATGCATTGGCCAAATTCCCGCATGCTGTACCACTTTCCCCCCAGCAAATAGGCCTGCCCGCCCTGGCCCAAATGTATGGCATTCACTACAGCCGCCGCAACATCGCGCACATCGCAAAAATCAAACCCTCCCGGAAATACGGCAGGTATTTTGCCTTTAGCTATATCAAGAATGGCTTGCCCCAACAAGGATGGCCGCAAGTCGGGCGGGCCAATCATGGAAGTGGGGCACAGTGCCAAGGTTTGGAATTGGGCGCTGTTTTGCTCCAGAACCCATTGCTGGGCCAGGGATTTGCTTTTATCGTAAGCGCCTCCCTCAACCACCATAGGGCGCTGCTCGTTTAAGGGCAGCAGGTGTGGGCGGTTTTGATAGGCATGTACAGAACCTATGTAAATAAAGCGGTGAAGGCCCGCTTGCTTCGAGGCCAAAAGTACATTCTTGGTTCCTACCACATTGGTCTTGTGAACCAATCCCAAAGGATCGCCCGAAACGGAAATCAACGCTGCCGAGTGAACAACGGCATCCATCCCCTCTGTCAATTTCTGCAAGGCCAAGGCGTCGTGCAGGTCTCCTACGATTTGTTCTACTTGGGGCGGAAACCCGGCTTGGTGTTTCCGTACAAGCGCCCGCACTCGGTATCCTTTTTTTAACAAAAGGGGAATCAAAACGCAACCCAAATGTCCAGTAGCACCCGTTAAAGCAATTCCAATTGGCATGTTTATAACTTTAGGAATACGAAAAAGGAAGAAAGCTTCGTTCTTGTATTTTTGAGAAACAAATTTCTACATTTAAACATGGTATTTCAAATCCTCCTTAAAAGTCGCCTTATTTTTTTGTTGTTAATCTGGATTTCCCTGTGCTGCGTGAGCTTTCCAAGTATTTTGGCCCAGAATCAGGAATCGGAAGAAGCCAGGGCAGAAGCGGCCTGGACCGAGGAAAGCAGTTGGGAGCCAGAACCGATTGATTTTGAAGGCATGTCGAACTTATCGGCATCTGCACTTCGGCGCCGGCTGTCGGCCTTAATTCCGGAATTGCAACCCAATGCACGCCGAAAATTATACATGCAGCTGCAGGATTGGCAGCCCGATTGGTTTGAGCATTGGGACGACAAAGAACTATTCCCTGATTCTACCCGCCTAGACACCATGCCACAACGGCTTCAATTTGTGCTTTTGGAGGAGGGCGAGCAACTGATTTATCCCTGGCATGGTGAAGAATTGACCTATGGATATGGTCCAAGAAACGGACACATGCACAAGGGCTGGGATACGCATTTGGAGGCGGGCGACACCGTAGTAAGCCTTATGAATGGGGTGGTTCGGTATGCCAAATTCAACCACAGCGGTTATGGGAACTGCGTGATGGTAAGGCATTTTAACGGTTTGGAAACCTTGTATGGTCATTTAGACCGCATTGACGTACAACAAGGCGATGTGGTGACGGCCGGCGAAGCCTTAGGTTTGGGCGGCAGCACAGGAAAAAGCTCTGGCCCCCACCTTCATTTTGAAGTGCGTTACGGGGGGTTCGCCCTAGATCCGGCTCTATTGATGGACTGGACAGATGAAGGTCCTGTGGCTAAAACCAAGGTCCTAGAGATGGACAAATCGCTGTTGTCGAAAGAAAAGGGGGGAGAAAGCCATCATGCGCCCCATGTTGTTAAATCCAAGACGCACCGGGTACGTTCGGGCGAAACCCTTTCTTCGATTGCTCGAAAATACCGCAGCAGCATAACCAAATTAAAAAAGTTAAATCGGCTCCGAAATGCCGATTTCATTCGGGAAGGGCAACAACTTAGGGTTAAATAAGTCGGTTTTTACCTGTACTTGCAATTCGCAAGCCGCTTAGAATCCAATAGTAAGCCCATAAAATGGGTTAAACCAAGCAAATTGCGTTCAGATTCTTGGTTGTCCCAACAATAATGCCCTATATTTGGGCACCCAATAAAACGCTTTTTCTAACATGGTTCTTACTGCTTCCAATATTGCCATACGCCAGCGACCCACCTCTAAACTGAGTACTGTAAACTGGGCCCAACTGATGTTTGGCCGCACCTTTACAGATCACATGTTTTGTGCTGACTTTATAGATGGGCAATGGACCGATTTTCGAATTGAGCCCTATGGGAACATTTCTATTGAACCTTCTTTATCGGCTTTGCACTATGGGCAGAGTATATTTGAAGGATTGAAAGCCTTTCGGGGTGTAGATAATCGGGTACGGATTTTCAGGCCCGAAATGAATGCCAAGCGCCTGAACGCTTCAGCACGCAGGATGTGCATGGCTGAGCTGCCTGAATCGGTTTTTTTAGAGGGCCTCAGAGCCTTGCTGAAGGTCGATTCAGATTGGGTGCATGGAGAACCGGGCTATTCCTTGTACTTAAGGCCCTTCTTGTTTGCAACAGAAACGTATTTGGGAATTAAACCTTCGGATTCCTATCGGTTTATGATTATTGCCTCGCCGGTAGGGGCTTACTATGAAGGGCGAATTCGAGTGCGTGTAGAACAAGAATATTCCCGGGCTTCGGCAGGTGGAACAGGAACCGCAAAGGCGGCGGGGAACTACGCAGCCTCTTTATATCCGGCCCTGTTGGGTCAAAAAGAAGGGTACAGGCAATTGATTTGGACCGATTCGGCTACCCATACGCAGATTGAAGAATCTGGCACAATGAATCTTTTTATCGTGCACAACGGAACCCTAATGACTCCCCCATTAGACAGCAACACCATTTTGGCCGGGGTAACCCGCGACTCCATACTTGCCTTGTCGCGTCGGCGTGGATGGGAAACCAAAGAAGAAACCATTTCGGTTGACTTCCTAGCCTCGGGACTGGCCAATGGAACCATAACCGAGGTGTTTGGAACAGGAACTGCCGCCACCATTGCGTTTATAGAATGCATTGGGATTAACGGGACCGATTATTCGCTTCCTGATTTGGGCATCGAATCTAAAGCGGCCCAGCTAGCGGCCGAGTTGTACTCGATTAAAATGGGCGAAAACCCCGATGAATTTGGCTGGAACTGGAATCTGTAAAACAGTCAAGAGCCAGATTGAGGGCAAAATTGCAAACCTGTATCTACTTAGCTTAAAAATGCAGCCAAGTCCTTGGCTGTTTCAAGGAAAAGGCGCTCTGCATCGGCTGCATGTTTAGCCTGCGCAGAAGGACGAGCCGCTTTTCGTTTATGAAAATAACTTCCAGAAGTAGGCAATTCCCCAGGCTTTAGGGTTGCCAACCACAATGAATTGTCGGCGCCTTTCTGCACGGAAACTCCTTTAATGCGTGTAATAAGGTGCCAAATAGCGCCTATCCATCCGGCACTGTTCTTGCTGCCTATCTGTGTTTTAACAACCCCCGGATGAACGGCGTACACCTTTGGGTCTTCAGGTTGATTCCAAAGGGTACTTAGGTGTCGGGCATGCATAATTTGAGCCAGCTTTGACTGAGCATAGGCTTTTAAAATAAAATATCCCCGTTCGGCTTGCAGGTCTTTCCAATCGATTTTGCCGTGGTAATGCGCAGAACTTGCCAGGTGAATAACACGCGCAGAACTGCTTTTACGGAGCTTTGACTCCAACAATTGGGTTAATAAAAACGGACTTAGGTAATTTACAACCCAAGTAAGTTCATAGCCTTGTGCTCCAAGCTGCCTGGCCCCATTGGCTCCGCCGGCATTGTGCACCAAAACATCCAGAGCATCGAATGGGAATTCAAGGGCCAAGCGCCTGACTTGATTCAGGTCGCTAAAGTCGGCTTGAAAGGTCTGCAGTTGATTCGGAAACTCTTGCTTCAATTCTTCTAAGGCCTCGGCCCTTCGACCCACAGCCAACACATGAAACCCGTTCTGAATTAGGCCCACCGTAATTTCACGGCCAATTCCCGCTGTGGCACCTGAGACTAAAGCGTATTGATTGGATTGATTCACATTCTGGGATTTGGATTCAAAGTTAGCTGTTTTTGCCTTGGAACTTTTGTTGCCTGGGCGGCCGTTCAGGGTTCTTTATCAAAAGACAATGCAAGCTCTACAGAAAATCTCTGTATTTTTAATGCATGAAACAATTTCTCCGAATTCTATTGGGCATACTCCTGGCCCCTGTTCTGGCTTTTGGGTTGTTCTTGCTCGGTTTCACCTTGTTGGATTACCGACCTGATGCACAGGAAGAAATCGAATTGAAAGGCAATGCCTCGACCAAATCTTACTCCGATACGCTGTCGATACTCACTTGGAATATGGGCTACGGGGGACTTGGAGCAGAACAAGATTTCTTTTTTGATGGGGGCCTCGACGTTCGGCCCAACGCCAACATGTCGGCCTACTACTTGAATGGCATTTTGGGCTTTTTGGCCTCGCAAAGGGGTGTTGATGTGCTGATGCTGCAAGAGGTGGACAAGGATTCCCGGCGGAGTTATTACACCGACCAAGAAGCCGAAATTTTAAAGGCCCTGCCCGGATACGCATCCTCTTTCGCCTACAACTACAAAACGTTGTTTGTTCCAGAACCGCTAGACGAACCCTATGGAAAATGCATGGCAGGGTTAATGACCTTAGGCCGAGTGGCGCCAGCCCAAGCGATTCGGCATGCCTTAGCCCCCGATGCCGATTGGCCGGTAGGGCTGTTTATGTTGGACCGTTGTTTTATTAGCTGGCGTTACCCCGCTTATTTTTCTGACGGCACAGATTTGATTTTACTTAACCTGCACTTGTCGGCCTACGACGATGGCCATGTAAAAAAAGAACAAATGGACAGTTTGGAGGCCTATCTTCGAGCCGAATATGCGCTTGGGAATCGGATTGTGGCTGGAGGAGATTGGAATCAGCTGGCTCCTGGATCTCCGGGCCAAGGCCTGGGCATTTCGGTTCCGGTTCCCTTTCCGGATGCCGGATGGAACTGGGCAGCCGCGGAAACATCCACCAACCGAGACCTAATAACCGGGTACCAACCTGGAATTACCCGAGAACTGACCATTGATTTTTTCCTGCTCTCGCCCAACCTTAAGGCGGTAGAAGTGAAAGGCCTAAATCAGAGCTTTGCCTTCTCAGACCACGAACCCGTTCTGCTTCGAGTTTGCGCAAAATAAAGCCATTTTTTTTCAAGAAAACTTTGGTTTAATCAGAAACAATGGACAAATTAAATGGCTCGTTTTTGCCATTTAATTTGCCGTTCTTGTGCTCATAAACCTACATTCCCATTTTAGCCTGCTGTACGGGGTTCATAGCCCCGAGGTGTTGCTTCAACGCCTCGCAGAGAAAGGCATGGCACAAGCCGCACTAACCGACATCAACAACAGTTCTGGCATGGCCGAATGGTTGCGGCAGGCCCCAAAATTGGGCATTCGGGCCGCCGTGGGGATTGATTTTCGAGAAATCAAGGGCCCCTATCGAAAGCAACGTTTTGTAGCTCTGGCAAAAAACAACGAAGGATTGGCGCAAATCAACGCCTTGCTCAGCGAACACCTTTGCTCTGGGCAAGCCATACCGAAACGCCCCACCAGCTTAGACCTGGCTCACGTTGTATATCCTTTTCGGGAAATGCCGGAGTGGATAGCTCTAGCCGAAAACGAATGGATAGGCATACGGGAAAAAGACTTGGCATTGCTGCCCCATTCGGCATGGAAAGGGTGCCCCAAATTGGTCATTCTTGCTGGAGGCGATTTTCATTGCCGCGAAGACCACCACCTGCATCGTTTGCTTCGAGCAATTGACGCCAACGAATTGCACAGCCGACTTCCGGCCGATTGCCTTGCGGATCCGGAGGAGAGCCTTCGGTCGCAGACGGAGCTCTGCCATGCCTTTCGGCATTATCCTGAGCTAATTTTAAACACCCGCGAACTCCTTGAAAACTGCCAGGTGGACTTGGAATTCGGGAAGAACAAAAACCGAAAACGCTTTGGCAAGAACGCCCGAGAGGATTTTCGCCTCTTATATAGCGAAAGCTATGCGGGCCTGCACGAACGCTACAACCCGCCAAACACAAACACCGTAGAACGGCTGGAAAAAGAACTCCACATGATTGAAGACCTAGGCTTCACCTGCTATTTCCTGATTGCCTGGGACATGATTCGCTTTGCGAAGAAACAGGGGTTTTTCCATGTAGGCCGAGGCAGCGGAGCCAACAGCCTGGCTGCCTATTGCTTAGGCATTACCGATGTTGACCCCATTGAACTGGACTTGTATTTTGAGCGCTTTATAAACCCACACAGAGCCAATCCCCCCGACTTTGATCTGGATTTTTCTTGGAAGGACCGCGACACCGTTCTTGGCTATCTGTTTCAAAAATATCCGCCGGGGCATACGGCATTGATAGCCACCTACCAGACCTTTCAGGAGCGTAGAGCCCTGCGCGAACTGGCCAAGGTGTTTGGGCTGCCCGAATCGGAATGGGAAGGTGCAGCAAAGCCAGAGCAGCAAGACCCCATTCACCGGGCTATAAGGCATTTTGCTGCCCGGCTTAAAAACATGCCCGCACACCTGAGCATTCATGCCGGTGGGGTTTTAATTTCAGAAAAACCCCTAAACAACTACTCCGCATTGCAACACCCTACCAAAGGATTTCCAATGGTGCAATTCAGCATGCTAGAAGCCGAAGACCTAGGACTATACAAATTTGACGTGTTGAGCCAACGGGGTTTAGGCCACATCCGCGATGCCATTGAAATGGTCGAGACTCACCTAAACATCCCCGTACCCATTCGCAACTTGGAGCAGCTAAAAGCCGACCCAAAGGTGCAAGCCCTTATTGAAACAGGAAATACCCTAGGTTGCTTTTACGTGGAATCGCCCGCTATGCGTATGCTGCTGCAAAAACTGAAGGCCAAAACATATACCGACCTCGTTGCAGCAAGCTCCATAATCCGGCCGGGTGTGGCCCGTTCCGGAATGATGAGGGCCTACATCGAACGCTTTCACCAGCCCGATTCTGTAGAATACATCCACCCCTTGATGGAAACGCTGCTAAAAGAAACCTTCGGGATTATGGTGTACCAAGAAGACGTCATAAAGGTGGCCCATTATTTTGCAGGACTAAGCCTGGCAGAATCCGATGTGCTGCGGCGGGGGATGTCTGGGAAATTTCGAAGCCGAGAAGAGTTTGCCCGCATCCGCGACCGCTTCTTTGAATGCTGTGTTCAAAAAGGACATGCTCCCGAAATCGCCCAAACCGTGTGGACGCAAATGGAGAGTTTTGCCGGATATTCATTTTCAAAAGCCCATTCGGCGTCGTACGCCGCCGAAAGCATTCAAAGCCTTTATTTGAAAGCCCACTACCCCCTTGAATTTATTGTTGCCGTTATCAATAATTTCGGCGGATTTTACCGCACTGAAATTTACCTGCATGAGGCCAGAATGGCTGGAGGCCAGATTGAACGGCCTTGCATAAAACACAGCCAGTGGTTAACCCAACTGATTGGAACAACCATTTGGTTGGGTTTTATTCACATCAAAGGCATAGAAGAACAAGCCATAAACCGATTGATTAAAGAGCGGAACAGTGGAGGACACTATCAAAACCTAGGCAACCTGCAAGCACGCACAGGATTGAATGCCGATCAACTGGATTTATTGATTCGGGCCGACACGCTTCGACATTGGAACACCGGCTGGAAAGCCTTGCTGTGGCAATCGGTCGCACTGCCATGCAAAAACAAAGGTGGTCAGCCCCTGTTGTTTGAACCCCCAGGACCGCCCGATGCCATGCCCGATTTGCATTACGGCCCCAAAGACCGAGCACTTCAAGACATGGAACTGTTTGGATTTACGGTCGATTCGCTGTTTGCCCTGGCTCCTTCCCCACCCTACTCCCCCCTGCCCGCGCATCGGTTTGCTGCCTATTTAGGTCATGAAATCCGAACCGAAGGCTATCTGGTTGCCGTAAAACCCACCCGCACAACAAAGGGCGACCACATGTATTTTGGCACCTTTGTTGACCGGCTTGGCGGGGCAATCGATACGGTTCATTTTCCGCCGGTGGCGGCGCGGTATCCCTTCCGAGGGGCGGGAATCTATCTTCTTCAGGGGCGAATCACCGAAGACTTTTCAGTACCACAACTGGAAATCACGTACATGGAGAAATCCGGGTGGGAAACTCAGTAAAAAAAAATGCCGGCATGTTGCCGGCATAAAAAAAACAAAAATGAGCAAAGTCGGTTAAGACGCCCCTACTGGTTCCTTCCCAGAAAAAGGGAATTTCTTTTTCTTTTTACGCAAAGGCAAAGGCTCGCTCATCAATTCCGTTACCATTTGGGCCTTGGTAGGCCTGTCGTTCCGATCTAAATGCGGTGTACGTTCCCGGGGTTTATCGGTCAATGTAAACGCACGGCCTGAATTTCCCGCACGGCCGGTACGGCCAATTCGGTGAATATAGCTGTCGTAGGTGCGTGGAACTTCAAAATTAATAACATCGGTAACCAAGGGAATGTCAAGGCCGCGGGCAGCTACATCGGTAGCCACCAAAACCCGAATTCTGCCTTTCCGAAAACTTTCCAAGGCTCGGTTGCGGTAAGCTTGGCTTTTATCTCCATGAATCTCATCAGAACGAATACCCGCCTCTTTCAAGCGTTGCATGATGCGGCTAACCCCCCGTTTGGTTTCAGAAAACAACAAAACCTTGTCGCCTGCTTGTTCATTCAGCAAACGTATTAGGGTGCCGTGGCGCCCTAGGTTTTCATCCACATAAATTACAGATTGTTCAACCTGTTCGCAAGGCGAACTGCCGGAATTCACCTGAACCCGAACCGCGTTTCCGGGTTGAATGCGGCGTATTTCCGGTTCGATTTTCCCCTGAATGGTAGCACTGAACAACAAGGTTTGAGCCCGTTCAGGCATGGCATCGGTAATCAAATGAACGTCTTCCACAAAGCCCATATCGAGCATGCGGTCGAATTCGTCTAAAATTAGAGTGTTGAATCCGCGCAAATCCAAATAGCCGCGCTCCAAAAGGTCCATAAGGCGACCCGGGGTGCCAATGACAATTTCAGGTTTGCGGTGCAATTGACGCAAATCGTTCATGATCGCCGTTCCGCCAGTAAAACAAGCTGTTTTAATGGAGGTGCCGCTGATTAAGGCGGCGGCATTCGTTCCAATTTGATTGGCCAATTCCCGCGTCGGTGAGATGATCATCACTCGAATTTGAGGTTCGCCGGTAATTTTCCGCTGCAACAACGGAAGTAAAAATGCAATGGTTTTTCCAGACCCAGTCTGAGCCAAACCGATGACATTTTCACCTGCCGAAACTGGATCCCAAGTGTTTTCTTGGATATCCGTCATGCGGTGGATGTTCTGCTTTTGCAGATTGCGCAACAGAAGATGATGCAGGCCTGTCTCTTCAAAGCTCCGGGTTTCAACCACCGGACGCTCTTCAGCAGTTACAGCACTTTTAGTTAACATTTCGATGGAAATGTTTTCTCGGCCGTCAAACTTCTTTTTACGATTTTGGGAGCCAGCATTGCCACGCCCCTTTGCAAATGATCCCCCGGACTTTCCCGAAGAATATCTTTTTTCTACCATGTGTGTCTGTTTTTATTTCTGCCGGAATTGATCGACTCTGCTTCAAACTTAAACGCTAAACGTCGAAAGAAAAGAAAAACAGGCGGCAGAAAACTGATTTTAAGCCACAAAGGTAAGAAAATTTTCCAGAATCAGAAGACTTACCACAAAACAAACTGGATTAAATATGGAGGCAGGTTGAAAAAACGCATCTGCCCTTGAAAATCAAGCAAAAAAAAAGCCGACACAGAGGTCGGCCTTTGAATTTTGAACTGAAGTATTAAACTCCAGCCTCAGTAGTACCTTCTACAACAGCAGTAGTGTCGATAGAATTGGTGTCAACCACTGGAGTCTCTTCAACGATGGTGGTTGAATCAACAGCAAGTGAATCAGTAGCAGGAGCTTCTTCAGCAGCACCGCCGCCGCAAGCAGCCAAGAAAGCTACAACGGCCATAGACATTAGGACTTTTTTCATGATGAAATTTGTTAATGGTTTGTTAATGGCGTCAAAGGAAAGAAAAAAATCAATACCAACCAAAGGCTTAAATAAAAAAATGAAAAAATTTAGCTTAATCTTTACATTATGCAGCCGTTCAAAGAAAAACAACGCTTTACTCAGTGGTGGATTTGGCTCATTTTGGTGTTGGCCCCTGTTTTTACGGGCATCGCTTATGGCCTTAACCCGAATGCCGCCTCGGGGGTTTCTTCCGATATCCTCGGTGTTTTTTTCCTGTTTCTCGTTTTGGCTTTGGCATTTCTGGGCATTCATCTTGAAACCCACATTGACTCCTCGGGCATTTCGGCCCGGTTGTTTCCGATTCATTTGAGATTCAAGCACTATAAGTGGACAGAACTGGAATCAATTCAAGTTCGGAAATACAAACCCATTTCAGAATTCGGTGGTTGGGGCTACCGGAGCTGGGGCGGCAAAAAAGGCAATGCCTGGAACATGTCAGGAAACGAAGGCATTCAACTGAAGTTTAAGTCGGGCCGGGAGTTGCTGATTGGCACTCAAAAGCCCGCCGAGGTTCAAGCGTACTTTGAAGCCTTAATGCAAACGTTTCCTAATTTGAATGTACCTTTCGTTGTGGGGAATGGATAATGCCTTCCATTTCGATGGTTTCCTTTTACCTTTACCCACAGCAACAGCATACTCCTTAAAATTTGTCCTATGAAACGCTTTTTTAACATTGCAATCGGATTTTTATTGACCGGCTCCGTGCTTGTGGCCCAAGGCGGGGGAGCCGGATTTTTTCATCTGGGCGGAGCCCTCATTTCAGGAATCCCTTCCGCTTCCTTTTTGCCTGCGGGTGCACCTACTCTGTCCGAAAACCACCTAAGCGTAGGCGGAAGCGGATATTTTCTTTTCCGCAAGTGGATGGTTGGATTGGAAGGGAATGGGGGCATGGCAGCAGAAAGCAGGATGGACACGTTGGGAATGGGCCGCTCCTTTGGCACATTTCAACTTCAAGGCGGCTATGCCATCGTGAACCAACCACGCCTAAAAATATACCCCTTGTTGGGTTTGGGTTTGATGCAAAACAATCTACGCCTGCGGCACATTCCTGCAACCCAACCTGATTTATCGGGCCTAACTGCCAATTATGCCCTACAAGAAATTCAGTTTCAACAAACCAATTATGTTGCCTCGGTAACTTTGGGTTTAGATTATGCATTGAACCGTTCGAAGGAAGGCAGTTCGGGTGGTTGGATGCTGGGGGTTCGGCTTCAATATTTGGCGGGCTGGCCAGACAAGAACTGGACCATGTCGGGGAACAATCTGAGCAGTGCTCCATCGGCTTCTCCTCAAATGCTGTCCTTGAGCGTCGTTCTTGGGGGTGGGGCGTTTCAGAACGCCAAAGAATAAGTAAATTCGAAGGAGATTAGCCCCTTTTAAGCCATCGCCAAAACGCTTTTCTTTGTTCTAAATCTACGAAGGGCCTCCACATTTCTTTCCACCACTGAAATGGCTTTTCCGTCGGCATTTCTGCTTCGGCGTTGCTTGAATCGGGACTTGGGCGGTTCCACATTTCGGCCCCTTTCAGCCCCTGTAGCGCATCGGCCATTTCAAAATGGGGTTTCGCTTGTTGGGCTCGGCCCTTTTTTTCAAAAATCATCCCCAAATTGTTGTGGGTAATCGCGTCCAAAGGATCTAACTCTAGCGCTTTTTCATAATCGGCGGCAGCTCCTTCTATGTCGCCCAGCTTTTCCCGTACAAAACCCCTAGAAGCATAGCGGTATGGATTGTGGCTCTCGATGTCCACAGCTTTATCTAAGTCTAAAATGCAAAGCGACTTATTCCCCAAATGCAAATAAACTACGGCCCGCTCAGCCAACAAATCTGGATTGTCTGGAAACACCTCCAATCCGCGGCTTAAAATGGCCAGCGATTCATCTTGTCGATGCAACCGACTCAAACTCATTCCCCGAAACAAAAACCAATCGGAATCGTCCTCTTGAACGTCTTTTAAAACATCAATAAGGCCCAAATAATCCTTGTTTTGAAACAATTCATTTAACCGAGGTCGAACCGCATCGAATGCCTTTTTCATAAAATGGGGTGTGTCTTTTGTAGCAATGCTGCAATATTAACTGCGAAAATCCTTTTAAACTATTTATTTTAACCTTAAACTGAACATCGGTTTTGCTATTTTTGTTGATTGGATAGCCATGATAAAAAAAGAACTAAAATCGACCGACAGCATTGGACGCTCTGCCGAACGCTTTCAATTGCATCCATTAAAAACGTTGCTGTTTTTCTGTATGGCTGCCAGCGGCTTGCTTTTTTTGGTGATGCTTTCTATGTACACTGCCCAACGCTTTCAAGGGGCAAACGCTAAATTAGACATTGAACTGCCCAAGTTTTTTGTTTTAAGTACCCTATTCATGATTGGTTCGTCGGTGTTGCTAAACTACAGCAAGCAGGCATTTAAGAAAGAAAAATTAAAACGCTCGGTGGCCTTTTCCACTGCCGCCTTTTTTGCCGGCATCGCCTTCCTGTTTTGTCAAGCCTGGGGTTGGATGGAATTTTTCTCCTTGGGATTTGGATTTCCAACAGTAAACGTAGCCAGCTCATACGTCTATGTAATAAGCGGTCTGCATTTTGTCCACGTGATTGGCGGGCTTTCGGCTTTAGGCCATTTGATTTACCAGCACACAAAGGTATTTGGAGACCCGATTAAAGAATTGATTTTTTTTACCAATCCTTTTGAAAAAACCAAAACAGACTTGGTTTCCCTGTATTGGCATTTTACGGACGCGGTGTGGTTAATTTTATTCGTTTATTTTCTGCTGACCTTCTAATTTGCAGGATTATGAATGAACACATCGACCCTAATTTAGACCGGCTGAATCCCCAAGAAAAAGAACTAGAGCAAACGCTTCGCCCCTCGGCATTTCAAGATTTTTCGGGGCAAGACAACGTTGTAGCCAACCTTCAGATTTTTGCCCAGGCAGCCCGACAACGGGAAGAAGCCTTAGACCATGTTTTGCTTCATGGCCCCCCAGGATTAGGAAAAACCACATTAGCCAACATCATTGCCAACGATTTGGGGGTTGGAATTAAAATCACCTCAGGGCCTGTTTTAGAAAAACCCGGCGACTTGGCTGGCTTGCTTACAAATCTTTCCCCTAAAGACGTGCTGTTCATTGACGAAATACATCGGTTGAATGCCACTGTTGAAGAATATTTGTACTCTGCCATGGAGGATTTTCGCATCGACATTTTAATCGATTCTGGCCCCAGTGCACGTTCTGTGCAAATTGCGCTGCACCCCTTCACCTTGGTTGGTGCCACCACCCGCAGCGGATTGTTGACCGCACCCTTGCGGGCACGATTTGGCATCAACGCTCGCCTTCAATACTATTCAGCCGGCATTTTAGCCGGGATTGTTAAACGGTCGGCCGGCATTTTAGGGCTAAGTATTTTTGACGATGCTGCCACAGAAATAGCCCGCAGAAGCCGTGGAACCCCTAGAATTGCAAATGCCTTATTGCGGCGGGTGCGCGATTTTGCTCAAATCAAAGGCGACGGAAGCATTACCCACGACATTGCCCGCATCGCATTATCGGCCTTAAATGTGGATGCATATGGTCTAGACGAAATGGACAACCGCATCTTAAGTTCTATGATTACCAAATTCAAAGGTGGACCCATTGGCCTAACGACCATCGCCACTGCTGTAGGAGAAGATTCTGGAACCATTGAAGAAGTCTATGAGCCCTACCTGATTCAAGAAGGATTTCTAGCGCGAACACCCCGAGGGCGCATTGTTATGGAAAAAGCATACCTGCATTTGGGATTCCCATACCAAGCTGGGGGAGGGCTCCCCGGCCTGTTCGACAGCCATGAACCGCTCTGAAATGTTGGCCTACCGCGCTTCGGTAGTAAAAAAACTGGCACTTGAATTGGGATTTTATGGCTGCGGCATTTCCGTTGCTGGTTTTCTGGAATCGGAAGCACCCCGGCTGGAAGACTGGCTTAATAAAAACAACCAAGGAAAAATGGCCTACATGGCGAATCATTTTGACCTTCGGCTGGACCCTCGAAAACTAGAGCCCGGTACCAAAACCATTGTTTCTCTGCTCTACAATTATTTTCCTGGGCACCAAAAAACAACTGCGGCCGAGGCCCCCAATATTGCACGGTATGCCCTAGGTGAAGACTACCACTTTGTGGTTAAACGAAAAATGAGGGAATGGACTGCCGCAGTTCAGAATGTACTTGGCCCTTGCTCGGGAAGGGTATTTGTGGACTCTGCTCCCATCCTTGAAAAAGCATGGGCGGCCAAAGCTGGATTGGGTTGGATTGGAAAAAACACCAACCTCATTTCGCCCAAAAAAGGCAGTTATTTTTTTCTGGCCGAATGGTTGGTTGACATGGAAATGGCTCCCGACAATCCGATTCCAGATTACTGCGGAGATTGCACCCGCTGCATCGATGCCTGCCCTACCGGAGCCATTGAACCCTATTCGGTAAATGGCAGCAAGTGCATTTCGTATTTTACCATTGAATTGAAAGAAGCCATTCGAGGGGTAGAACCCTCGGAATTCAAAGACTGGATGTTTGGATGCGACATTTGCCAAGAGGTCTGCCCCTGGAACCGTTTTTCTGAGCTGCACCAAGAACCCGCCTTCATGCCAAAGATGGAACTGTTGCACATGAGCCGTGATGATTGGAAGAACTTGAGCCAAGATGCCTTTCAAAAGGTTTTTTCTGCCTCGGCCGTTAAACGGACAGGGTATTCAGGGCTTATGCGCAACATCCAATTTTTAGATTCGGAAAAAAACGAACCCCGCCAAGAATCTTAAGGCAGTTCCGGATAAAAAAAGCGGCGTGAAAACCAGGGCCCTATGCGGCTCCAAATGTAGGCAACAACCAAATTGAACAGCACCAAAAACTGATGGTTTTGCCAAGACGATGCCCAAAATTCCAGGGCCGTCCAGCCCATTTCTTTGTGCTGAATGCTAAGCAGGGCAACCGGAAGCGTTGTCCATACCGCTAAGCCCTTAGCCGTTTTCAACGGAAGGGGGATTTTGTACCAAAAATACGTGGCAAGTACCGTAGAAACCAACATCAACACCAAGTGAAAAAGCATAAAGAGAGCTACATTCGGCCCCATTAAGTCAATGCCCCCAACCAATCCAGAGAACAAACCATAGACCACTGCCAAAAAGACATAGCTGATCAAAAAACCCAATGCCAGTTGTTTTGTTGCCATGCCTTTACGATGAACGTGGATAAAATATAAAGCGAGATTCTTCTAAATCTTCCGGTACAACAAATAAACAGCAATGCGTTGCAATCGGTTTATACGAAGCAACAAAAGATTTGGCCTTCTCAATCGGTATTACCCCTATTCGAATAAACTCCTCTGTGGTTGTTACATACAGGCTAAATCCATGGCTGTCTTCTGATGACTCCGACAACAACGTTCCAATACTAAAAGTGCGGCTAGAAAAAACATATATGGGATACTTACTGATGTCTTTTTTAATCACCAAACCCAGGGACTCCTCGATTATGGGCAAAAAATACGAAAAGGCATCCTGAACCTGACTTAGGTAATTTACGGGCTCACTCATAGAACAAAGGTACGAATCAAGGCGGTTTGGAACAGCTAATTTTATGCAATTCGCAGCATTCAAAAACGAGAGGCCGCCCAAGGCTGCAGCCTTAAATACGAATTAGTTGACCAAGTCGTAGAGGGCATCGAGCTTGGGAGACAGAACAATCTCTGTTCTCCGGTTTCGGGCTTTGTTTTCGGGCGTATCGTTGGGAACTACAGGGCTAAATTCACCCTTGCCGCTGGCCGTAATGCGGCTTCGGTTGACTCCCCCCTCTTTTACCAAAATGCGAACAATAGAAGTGGCCCTCAATACCGACAAATCCCAATTGTCCTGCAAATTCGGGGCTGGTTTCATTGGCACATCGTCGGTATGGCCTTCCACTAAAATTTGCAAGGTGGTGTCGGCATTCAGAGCTTGTCCAAGTTGGGTTAAGGCTTTTTTCCCGTTTTCGGCTACGGAGGTAGAGCCTGAGGCAAACAAGAGTTTTTCTGACAGCGAAACATACACCTTTCCGTTGCGCAATTGCACCGTTAATCCTGCCCCTTCGTACGATTTTAATGCTTTGGATACCGTGGACCGCAAGGCCTGCATTTCTCGGTCTCGACGCGCCAAAATCTCTTCCAATTCATTCAGCCGAGCTATTTTGGCCTTCAGGGCCTTTTCCAGTGCCAAGACCGAATCCTCCCGTTGCAGCAACTGGGCACGCGCTTCTCGAAGCTGATTCATCATTTCGGTCGCTTCAGATTCCCGGCCCTTCAACAGCTTTTTATAATTTTCCTCCAACATCACGTTTTGATTCGATGCCTCTTGAAAAGCATGCTGAAGCCGTCTAAACTGGCTCCCCGTTTCAGACGTGTCCAACCTCAATCCCGCAACTTCATCGGACAACTGAGTATGGCTTACCCGAAGATTCCCCAATTCACCCGATTGATTGGCCGACAAGGCCAGCAAACTATCAGACATGCGCTGCAATGAAGACTTCTGACTTTCTAATTCTTTGAATTGACGAGAAGAAACGCAGCCCATAAATCCTAAGAAAAGAACAAAGAAAAGAGAGTTGATGCGCATATAGGTACTTTATGACCTCAAAATTACCATCTAATCTCCCCCTAGCCCAGTACAACCCACAAGGTTATTAACACCCTTGCGTTAATGCCTACTCAACTTAGGCCAATCCTTCCTTGCTTGTGCCTCCTAATTTCCCTGTGTAAACTTCAAATACAAAAACACCGACAACAACAAGCCCAAAAATCCAATAGCAAGAATAAATCGACGGCCAAAGCCCTGCCGCCTTTTGGGTATGCCTAAAAACGCGCCGGTAGGATGGCTTATATTTGAGGGGGTTTGCTGCAAACTAGACAGCAACAACCATGCATCAAATTGATGCTCAATTAAAAATTCAAGCGCACCCTTTGCCACCGAATTCACCGGATTGGCCCCTTCCAACTTCTCTTTTAGCCAGTTTGTGGGATCTGGCTTATCTAAACTTTGCTGAGCAAGTTCAACAATTTCGGGCAAGCTAATGGACCGCATAACGGGGTTGATGCTGAAGACAATGGAAACAAACGGATTCCAATTTCAAGGCATAAAATCCTTCGGAATTTGAATTTAAAAAGACCTTGGCATGCATGTTCAATTCCTTACACTGGGTTCGCGCAAACGCGCCGCCACCAAAGATAGTCGGAATTTGTTAAATGAAGTTAATCTTCATTGGGTTAAGGCACCGAGGAAGGGGCAGCAGTACCCAAAATTTGCTTTCGCGAAACCGGTCCAAACAAGGTGCTATCGTGGGTGCCGGGCCGGCTTCCGCTGACCCAATAAAAGGCAGCTGGAATTCGACCCTTTATTCTTTGCAATATCAACAAAAACATGTACTTGCGTTTCCTAGGCAAGCGCAATGCCTGCCCGTCTGCCCCCACAACAGGAAGGCCATTTATGGCAATAACAGAGGAGTCTTCGCCTGCAAATCCGATGGAATCGCCAGGCAATCCCACCACCTTTTTCAGCAGAGGTATTTTGGGGTTTCCCCCTTTGGCAACGATGGCAAAATCGCCCAATTTTAAGGGCATTGAGAAGGTTTCATCGAGCATTAAATCCAGGCTGTCGCCCGGTTCTAACCAGCCCTGCATAGACGAACCCATTAGGGCTACTTTTTGCCGTTTAGGGAAAGACAATTCGGCCGCTTGGCCCAAAACAAGCTGACTCATTGCCATTCCAAGCAAGATAAAAAGAGTACGGTGCAACCTGAACATGCAGTAAAAGTAGGCATTAAAGCCCAAGCCTTCCCCAGAACAGCATACCAAAACCCGCGTCCCTGCGTTTCTTGTGTACCTTACAAAAATCTCTTGTACTTTTACCGAAATGAAGGCATCCAATCCGTTTTCCCATTTAAAAAACCCATGGGTTTCGGCTCTAACCGGCGGAATCCTTTCCTTGCTGGCCTTTGGCTTTGGCCAATCCTTTGAAATATCTAAAAACTTAGAGATTTTTTCGACGCTGATGCGGGAGCTTGACACCTATTATGTGGACCCCATTAGCCCGGGCACCTTGACCGAATCGGCCATTGGTTCTATGTTGGAATCGCTGGATCCGTACACCTCTTTCATCCCTGAATCAGAAATCGAAAACCACCGAATGACCACCACCGGTCAATACGGTGGGCTTGGAGCTGTGGTGCGCAAGTTCGGACGCTATGTTACCATTGTTGAACCTTACGAAGACACCCCCGCACAAACGGCAGGACTTCAGCCTGGCGACAAAATGGCAAAGGTGAATGGGAAGTCGGTTGTTGACCTAAATACAGATGATGTGGTGAAAATGCTTCGAGGTGCCCCTGGAACTGCTGTTCAACTTGAATTGATTCGTCCAGGCGAAGAAAAACCCATTTTGGTTAACGTGGTACGGCAAGAAATCCGGATGAAAAACGTATCCTACTACGGCATGTTGAACTCCAAAACGGGATTCATCAAATTGGGCGGGTTTACTCCCAATGCAGGGCTTGACGTTCGAAACGCCATGCAAGACCTTAAAAAGGCCAATCCGAATATAGAGTCTTTGGTTTTAGACTTAAGAGGCAATCCGGGAGGCCTGCTTCGGGAAGCCATCTCGGTGGTAAACAACTTCGCAGCCCGGGGCGAATTGGTGGTAACCACCAAAGGAAAAGTAACCGAATGGAACAAAGCCTACCGAACCTTGGGCGAACCCCTTGACACCGAAATTAGATTGGCGGTGTTGGTGGACCGCCGTTCTGCATCGGCCTCTGAAATTGTTTCTGGCACCATTCAAGACCTAGACCGAGGCGTGGTTATTGGTCAACGGACCTTTGGAAAAGGATTGGTGCAATCTACCCGTATGCTGGTGTACAACACCCAACTTAAGGTAACTACATCTAAATATTACATTCCCAGTGGACGCTGCATTCAAGCCCTGGATTATTCCAACCGAGACGCAACAGGAAAGGTAAAAACCATTCCCGATTCCTTACGCAAATCCTTTAAAACCAAAATTGGACGCCTAGTCAAAGACGGGGCCGGTGTTCAGCCTGATCTGCCTTTGCCCAGCCCTAAAATGTCGAAAATCTTGGTGGCTTTGGTGCAAAAAGACTTGATTTTTGAATTCGCCAACCAATATTTCCGACAAAACCCTCGGTTGGTTGATACCGCTGCATTTGATGTCGATGCCAATATTTACGGTCAATTTATAGATTTTTTAAAGGACAAAGACTACGGGTACGAAACCGAAAGCGAAAAGGCCCTGAATGCCTTCAAAGAAACGGCCGTTCGGGAACGGTACTTCGATCGAATCAGTGCGGAGTATGAGCAGCTTCTTACCAAGAAAAAATCCGTAAAACGGAAGGATTTATCTATGTTCCAAAGCGAAATTTCGCGCTATCTGAGGATGGAAATTGTGAGCCGATACGGGTACCGCAGGGCACGCATTCGGTCTTCCCTTTTTGATGACCCAATGGTGGTTCAGGCTTTGCTTGTACTGCAAGACGAGAAGCGATACCAAAGCATCCTTTCGCCCCAATTTACAATTCCCGACGCATTGGAGGTTGACGAGGGCACCACAGACGAGGACTTGTTGCCTGAAATCGAATAACCACAGCCATGCAGGACCTGTACGTCTTCGTACCCCAAAAAAGTCCCCGCACCGTTTACGCCTTTAAACTGATTTTTGATTGCGTTCTTCCCTCCACGTTTAACCTTCATTTTACGCGCCGCTGGAAAGGGTTCTTGGCTCAAAATGGTCCCAAAATTTCCTATGGCCGCTCCGGAGCAACAGCGGCCCTTTTGATTCCCAACAGCGGATTTTTGCACGAAACCTCATTCAGGCCGTTTATGCCCCAGGTCAAAGGACAGGGCGAAAACAGCATTCTTTTTCCGGAAGATTCCGATGCCGACCTGAATTTTGATCTGCCCGCAGCGGTTTTTTATTTGGCAAGCCGCTACGAAGAATACCACTGCGCTTCAACCGATGCGCATGGGCGTTTCCAATCTGCCGAATCCCTCGCAGCCCGGCATCAATTTTTAGATTGGCCCATTGTTCACCTTTGGGTCAACCAACTGTACAGTGCACTGCGGAAAAAATTTCCTGCCCTACCAAAACAGCAAAAAAAGTTTGACTTTTTAAGCACCATCGACATTGACAATGGTTTCAAATACCGGGGAAAACCGCTGTGGAGAAACATCGCTGGGCTTTTTCTTGATGGCCTTAAGTTCCGAGGGTCTGCGATTCAATACCGGTTTCGAATGTTGTTTATGCAGAAAGCAGACCCCTACGACAACTACCGATGGATTCGACGTCAAGCCAAACGAAACAAAGTGGACGTCCGTATTTTTGTTATGCATTGCCAAAAGGGGAAATACGACCACGCAGTAGAGCCACAGCATGCAGATTATGCTGAGCTGATTCAAAAACTCAAGAAAATTGGCCGGGTGGGCTTGCACCCCTCTTACAATTGCCTGCACAATCCGGCCCAGCTTATTGCCGAAAAAAATGGGCTACAGGCCCAGCTGAAAGGCGATAAAATGCTGCATTTACGTCGACATTTTTTACGTTTAAACATGCCCGACAGCTTTCGCCAAGCCTACGAAATTGGGTTCCGGCACGAACATTCGATGGGGTATTCGGATGTTCCCGGATTTAGGGCTGGAATTTCTGTTTCCTATCCATTTTTCGACCTGCTGCAAAACCGGCAGCTTCCTTTAACGGTTCATCCGTTTGCCGCCATGGAAACCGCATTTCGGTATTACAGCCATGAAACGCCCGAACAGGCCTTTGCCAAAATTGAGCTCCTGATGCGTAGGGTGCATAAATATGGAGGGCGGTTCATCAGTGTTTGGCACGACCGTTCTTTTAGCCGTGAATCTGAGGCCCGACCATGGGCCGAATTGTACCGAAGCCACCTTGAATTGGCCCGGGAATTAAAGGAAGGCAAATCATCTGTTTAGATGCGGCTTTTCGTTTGGCGGCAGGGATTGAACCGGGTAGCCCACAGGGTGGCGGTGCCTGGCCCGCGTGGTGCGGAGGCGACGTTAGGAGCCCCCGCAAACCCGCTGGGCCAGCCACCGGCAACCGAGGACTACCGGAGAAAGCCCGGCTGCCGCACAAAAAAACCTCATTCAAATCACGAAAAGCCCGAATTACTGCGAAATCAGCATTTTAAACCCCTTGCCGTGTACGTTCAAAATCTCGATTTTTGTGTCCTCTTTTAAATACTTCCGCAGCTTCGTTATGTACACATCCATGCTTCTTGCATTGAAATAGCTGTCGTCGCCCCATATTGTTTTGAGTGCAAAGGCCCTGTCTAGCGTTTTATTCAGGTTTAAAGACAGCAAGCGCAGCAGGTCCGATTCCTTCGATGTGAGTTTTTGAGGCTCGCCCCCGTCTAAGCTAAGCCATTGCTTTTGCGTGTCGAAAGTGTAGCGGCTTAGGGTGAAAAACGTGTCGTTTGTGTGCATAGAAGGTATTGCGGCCGACCTTTTTAGTACAGCTTGAATGCGCAGCAGCAACTCCTCCATGTTAAAAGGCTTGGTCAAATAATCGTCGGCTCCGCTTTTAAAACCTTCAATTCGATCGTCGGGCAGGCTTTTTGCGGTCAAAAAGATTATAGGCATGTTGGGGTTGGCCTGCCTAATTTCTTTGGCCAGGGTGTACCCGTCTTTCACCGGGAGCATGATGTCTAAAATGCAAATGTCGAAACGCTGCCGTGAAAACACATCGAAACCCTCTTGCCCATCGGTGGCCAAACTGGCATCAAATCCTTTGGCAGCAAGGTAATCCTTCAAAAGGTTACCCAAATTGGTTTCGTCTTCAACCAGTAAAATTTTTGGCTTTATGTCTTCCATGTGGCTTAGATTTCTTGTTTTATTGGCAGGCGTACAAGAAAGCGGCTTCCCTCCTGAAGCTGGCTTTTGACTTGGATTTCACCTTGGTGTGCTTCTACAATTTTTTTAACGTAACTCAGGCCCAACCCGTAGCCTTTCACATCGTGAATGTTTCCGGTGTGCACGCGGTACAATTTATCAAATATACGCTTTATGTTTTCTTTTGAAATGCCGATGCCATTATCGGCCACTTCCATGAAAAAATGCGTTGCATCGTTCCAGGTCGAAACCGTGATATTGCCTTCTGTTTTTCGGCTGTATTTGATGGCGTTGTCGGCCAAATTAAAAATCAGATTGGTTAGCATAACCTCGTCAGCCTCAACAACAAAGTCATGGGCATCCAGGTTTTTTACCACCGAAATGCCGCGGTTGCCCATTTGAATGTCTAAGCTGCGCAGCACGCTGTTAATCTTTTGGTGCATATCCACCTTTCGGATCTTGAGTTGGCCTTCGCCCCGTTCAAACACGGCGGCTTGCAGCACGTTCTCTACCAGCGTACCTAAACGTTTGTTTTCTTCGGCAATCATCCCCAAGTATTTGTCGCGGGTGGCAGGCAGGCTCCCTAAGTCGGGGTCGGCAATGGCCTGGCAAGCCAGCGAAATAGTGCTGATGGGCGTTTTAAGTTCGTGGGTTATGTTGTTTATCAAATCGTTTTTGATTTCCTGCACCTTTTTTTGCCGAACAATGATGAAAATGGTGGACGAAAACGCGGCAATAATTATGAGAATCAATACGGCCGAGGCGGCAAGTAGAAAGTACAAATTGCGCAACAAAAAGCTGGTTTTATGCGGAAAGTACACCACTAGTTCGGGGCTGGCCACAGCAGGATTCACCATCAAAGGACTGCGGTATTCTGAACGCAACAGCTGCTGGGTGTATTGGATTTGATGAAAACGAAATTTCGATTCTCCAGGCATGATCAATCCGTAAGTCCAGCCGGTTTTAATGCTGTGTTCCTTGAATTCTGCTTCTAAAATATGCCGCAGCAATGCCGTATCAATATCGGTGGGTAAATCCATAGAAAAATCGGCCACCATTTGCCGAAACAATTGTCCAATTAGGGTTCTACTTTGGTTCAGCATCAAAAAGGTTTGATGCATTTCCTGTTGAATAGCGGCCCGAGAGGAGTCGGTTTCAGGGCTGCTCACGGTCATTTCGGCCCCGCCAAACGGACTAATCGAAAACTGCAGGCGTTCTTGCCTGCCGCGGAGCTGGCTTCGATTGTTCCGCGAAATCCTACGGCCTGTATCTTGTCCCAATGCCAGTCCACTCAAGGAATCCATGTGGTTTTGAACCAGCAATTCAAAGGCCTTCCAATTAAACGATTGGTCAAAATCACGCTGCCAGCTCGACTCCTGATAGGCAACCGTTGTCTGCGCCAATGCCTCAAAAACGCCTTGGTCAAACTGCTCTTCACGCTGCTCTACGGCACGCTGAATCCAAATAATTTGAATCCCCACCAGGCCAGTCATGGCGAAGAACATAAACAGTACAATAATGCGGACTAACCTTGATGTCATCGGCATGAATTAGGATTCCCCGGCAGCGCAATTTGGCCCTTGAGTAAACAAAGGTAGGCAAAGCGGTTTACTTATGCATACGAGTTGGCTTTTCTAGTTTTGGTGGGCGGCAGCCGGGCTTTCCGGGCTAATCCGCGGGGCAAGGCGGGGCGGGCAAGGCCCAAAAGGAGCTCCTCGCGTCGCTCTTTTGGGCCATGCCCGCCTGCCGCCCTGCCCCTTGCGGGTTAGCCTCGTCAATCCCTGCCGCGGGCCGTTCATTCTATCCACCCTTTCTTATTTTTTTTGCGGGTACAACCCACTTAAATCCATCGCTAAGATGCAGACGGGGCTCCCCAAAGGCGCTTGGCATAAATCGGTTTTCGATAGGCAAATTGCTGCCGCATAAGGGGCATGAACAGCCAAGCCCAAAACCCAGAACGAAACTCCAATTCAATGTGGTCAATCACCCGGCAACGCCCATGCTGGCTCTCAACCCGATGTACATGCGTCCATTTTTGTAGAAAAAAAGGCAGCAGCACCCCTTCATCAACAAAATACCAAGCATCAAGACCTGTTTTTTCTTCGGTAATTTGACTCTCCCAATCCATCTGAATAGGCCAAAGTCCCAATTTTAGCCGAACCACATCGCCGGGCGAACAGCCGTCAAAACGAACCACCTTTGCAGGC
>Ga0247843_1001961_pt1 | contig 39264 bp, 34 predicted proteins | sample LaCruzMarch2017__FD_192420 | JGI IMG/M metagenome (GOLD analysis project Ga0247843, IMG submission 192420) | Freshwater microbial communities from meromictic Lake La Cruz, Castile-La Mancha, Spain - LaCruzMarch2017_8m | ecosystem: Environmental > Aquatic > Freshwater > Lake | place: Spain...
CAGGATATGGAAGTTTAAGCTATGATTTAATTAGACCAGGTAATCCAGTATGGAATAGTAGCCAGAATATGGGAATGTATGTTATAGGAGGTCTGACCGGAATTAATTGGGCTTTCATACGTGGTGGTGATTGGAATTATACTAATTTTGCAGGAGTCTTTACTCTGGATCTGAATGCTACTCCTTCCTCTTCAGCTACCAGGTTTGGCTTCCGCTGTGTTCTGCGCTGAGGGGCAACTGCATCCTAGCAGAGGGGAGAGACAATTATAAATTAAGAATTGTTAATTATAAATTATCTTTGTACTCATAGGGGTGACCTATCATTCGCCTGTGATATGTTTGAGATTATGTATCCCTTTGGAGGGATAATATAATTTATAATTAAAATTCCATCAAATCCTTGCCAAAATAGCTAAAATTATGTACAATATATACATAATTGGCCACATCGTCTAGCCCGGTCTAGGACATCCCCCTCTCACGGGGAAAACAGGGGTTCGAATCCCCTTGCGGCTACTACTTTTGCAGTAAAGAGAGATATAGTATATTTCTTATCCCTAATTTTATTTTGGCAACTTATCCCTTAGTTTCCTGTGATAAGTGACTGCAAATCTATGAGCCTCATCTCTGACTTGTTGTAGAATTTGTAAAGATTTAGCGCTTTTTGGTAATAAAATGGGCGTATCACTATCTGGTATATAGATTTCTTCTAATCTTTTGGCTAGGGATATAATTGGAATAGACTTAAATTCAATATTACCTTTTTGTTGTACTTTGATTACTGTTGAAAGTTGTCCTTTGCCTCCATCTATCAAGATTAAATCGGGAATAGGCCAATCTTTCCTTTTGAATCTACGGGTCAGGGCTTGATTTAAATTATAAAAATCATCTCCACCTTCTGGAGGCTGGTTAATTTTGAATTTTCTATATTGGTCTTTGGCTGGTTTGGCGTTTTCAAATACTACCATAGAGACTACGGCCTTATCTCCGTGAAAATGTGATGAATCATAGCCTTCAATTCTTTTGGGGGTTTTGTCTAATTTGAGTACACTCTGTAATTCTTCTAGGTACTTATATTTATAGCTTTTGCTAGACTGTATAATTCCTTTATGTAGGGATACTTTTTGCAAGGCTTCAATTTGATTCTTAATTTCTAGAGCTTGCTCAAATTTTTGTAGATGAGCATAACTTTGCATCTGAATATATAATTTCTTGAGTATACTTCTAGATTTCCCCTTCATAATATCTATGATGGTATTAAGATTGTCTCTATAGCTTATTTTATTTATATTCTGTATACAGGGAGCATCACATTTACCTAGTTTATAATAAATACAAGGTGTTTTGGGCATAGTTTTACAAGAGCGATAGGGGAAATGCCGTCTTAGAATCTTTAGAGTTTTTCTAAGAGATTCGCCACTTACAAATGGCCCCAAGTATTCTAATTGGTGGGTATGGATATCAATATAAGTTTTGTGGGCGACAAAAATTCTAGGAAAATCTTCTTTAGTCCAGACTAGATAAGAATAACTTTTATCGTCTTTTAAAAGTACATTATACTTAGGGTTGTATTTTTTTATCAAATTGGATTCCAAGATTAAGGCCTCAATTTCGCCATCACAAGGTTTGATTTCTATATTAGCTACTTCTCTCACCATAGCTATCTTGGCTGAGTTAAGTGAATTATTAAACCTAAAATAGCTGCTGACTCGATTTTTTAGATTGACGGCTTTGCCAATATAGATAATATTTCCATCTGAATTCAAAAACATATATACTCCAGCAATTGTAGGTATATCTTTTAATATTGAAGGTATATGGCTATTACTATCCAAAAAGTTATCCACTTATTTATAAAACTATAATTATATGATATAATACTAGTATACACTAATATGAATATATATATCAAATAAATTAATATGGCTATAATGTTAAAGAGGAGCCTATATAAATCAATAGAACATAGGGTTTTGACAGGAGTATCTGCTGGTATTGCTGACTATATTAACACTAATCATCTGCTGATTAGGCTTTTATTTATACTATTTACTCTCGCTAGTGGTCTAGGTTTGGTGTTGTATGTCACATTGTCTATATTGCTTCCTACAGAGGATGAAGTTATAGAACAAGAAGATAGGGAGTTTTATTATAAGGCTACTAATGGTGACTTGAAAGAAGAAGATATCATATCATCTCATCAATACTCTGATATCATAGACAAATTAGCTTCTAAACAAAATATAGTAGCTTTAGCTGTTATATTTTTAGGTATGGGGGTCCTCCAATTTAATTTAGTTCCCTGGGAATTAATCCCAGAGGGATGGAGATATCCAGCCATTGTCATCACAATCGGGCTAGGCTTCCTTTTAAAAAGTATAACTCAAAATAAACGATAAAGTCTTTATATGTATAGTGTTATTATGGATAATAAGCCAGAAGAAGAATCATTCAAAAGTCGTGATATTAAAATTAATTTTGGGAAGTTATATCTATTTTTATTGATATTTAATGTATCTCTAATTTATTATTATTCAGTTTATCAAGATAATTATTTGACTATTTTAATTCCATATAAAGTTTTATGGCCAGTCTCTATTATTATGATAGGACTATCAATGCTAAGAGCTAAAAATACAGCTGCTTTTAGCCTATCATTTTTCATTACAATTTTATCAGTAGGGATTACCATTACCTCAATTTTTGTATATCAATCTAGTGTACAAAATAATAGTTTTACTAGCCTAATACCAGTTAAAGATGCTAAAGGTATATCTTTTGATATAAAGCTTATATCAACGCAAGCTAAAATACGTTCGGAGGGAGGTACCATATTTAGAGGTGATTTTGTCTCAAATTACGATACATTAATATCTAATAACTATATGGATGAAAATAAAATAGAAAATATTAAGATAGAACAAAACTTTTTACCACCTGGTCTTGGTGCTTATACAAAAAGCTCAGATATTATACTTCCTACTAATATCCCTACTGTATTTAAGATGGCATTTAATGTATCATCTGTTAGAGCTGATTTGTCAAATATAAAATTAGAGTCTGGAGCTATTAAAGTAAATAATTCTATTCTTGATATGGTCATTAAAGATATTGATCTAGATGAAAATGTAACTTTAGATATTAATTCAAATTTTAGCTTAATAGATATTGTTGTTTCTAAGAATATTCCAGTTATATTATCATATTCATCTAATTTGAGTCAGAGTGAATTTATAGGAATCGATAAAAGTACTAGTAGCTCTAATGTATATCAAACTTCAGTTCAGGAAACTCGCTCAGGCCAAGAGTCTTCTCCTGACTTGGGGTCTAAAGAAGAGGTTAAGGAGCCCAAACAATTAATAATTAATCTAAATTATAACTTTTCACGTATTAAAGTAACACAAAAATAATATGATTATTCAAACTGCTGAATATAACACAAAACTTATTATTATTTTTATTAAATGGTATTTTTTTGAGATTCCTATGAAAATTATAAAACAATTGTATAAATATATTATGGTAATTAGTAAAATATATTCATTCGTATTCTTACTCAAAACTTTTTTTTCACCATGGAAAAATCAATCTTATGCATACCCTGCAAAAGGATTTGATATCAATCGTATATTAGAGGTCTGGACATCTAATATGGTGGCTAGGATGTCTGGAGCTTTTATTAGATTTATTACTATTTTGATTGGGTTAATTACGATCATTATAACCACATTTTTTGGATTATTGACTCTTTTTGTCTGGGTAACATATCCAGTTATTTTCTTTGTATTAATTATCAGTAGCTTTGTATTATGAAATATTTTTACTCCATATATCATACTAGAACCTTTCTTAGCAATATATTAGATAAATTTATTTTTAACTTTTTTAGTTATTTAATATGGATTTTATTTGTGATACTAGCTTCAGCCATTGGTTATATTACTGGTAATTATAGTCTTACAGCAATATTGATATTTACTAGTATATATGTGTATATTGTTTCTTATTTATTTATAATATTGAAACTTAGATCGGATGAAGATGAGTTTATTTTAGCTAATAATTATGCAGAAATAATTGACTATGATACGGCTCAGTATTTAGTTAGATACTTCAATGAAAATCTTACATATGTTCAACTTATACGAGCTATTAGTAAAAGTACTCGTGGAAAAACCATACTTTCATATATGGGGCTGTCAGAAGATGCATTCTATACTAGAATTAAAGATTTGGGGCTAGACCAAAATTCCAATTTAATACCAATAAATGAGCTATTAGAAAGAGCTAATAATTTGAGGATAGCTTGGGAGGAAAAAAGAATAGGCTCTCATATACTGTTATATGTAATATTCGAACAAGAGCAAGATGGTATCTTTAAAATTTTATTAGATCAATTAGATTTATCTAAAGAAGACTTTTTGCAAATTGTTTCTTGGGAAGCACTATATCATAGTAATAGTAAAATCATTTCTACTTGGAGTCCAGAAGGGTTAAATAAAAGCTTTGGGGCATTGGGTCGCTCTTGGACGATTGGCTATACCAACGATCTAGATAGAATTACCGACGATATTACTGAATCTATAGTACATAGAGATCCTCATAGAGTTATTATCCATCAAGATATATTGAGAAGAGTATTAACATCTCTTTCTAATTCCAATAGGCATAACATATTGCTTTTAGGCAATATAGGAGTGGGTAAAAAGTCTCTTATTGAAAATCTGGCATTTACAATAAGACATTATCAGATGGAAAACAATAAAAACCTTAGTCGGGTCTTAAAATTAAATACTACGGATTTGATATCTGGTACACCAGAGGCTCCTCAATATTTATTAAATGCTCTCAATTATGCCGAAAAATCAGGTAATATAATTTTAGTCATTGAAAATATATCAGAATTATTCTTATCAGCTGATGATGAAATTAGAAATATTATTGTTAAATTTTTAAACTCTAAGATTATCAATGTGATTGGTATTGATAATCCTGAGGGTTATCACAACGGTGTTAAAAGCTTCCCTGTTATAGATAGTCTGTTTGAAGATATTACCATAGAGGATGCATCTAAAGAAGATACAATGTATGTCCTTATGATGACGTCTTTTGATCTGTATCGTATGTATAATAAATATATTACATATCAATCATTAAGAGCTGTATTGACCTTCTCAGAGCGATATATTAGTAAGGGAGGTTTCCCTGGCAAAGCAGTAGAGATATTGTCTGATGCAGTCAATCAAGCCAATATAGATGGAAGTCCATTTGTTCTAGAGAGTCATATTAGGGCCGTTGTTTCGGAGAGGGCTCATATTAATGTAAACACATTACAAAATGCTGAAAAAGATATCTTACTATCACTAGAATCAAAATTACAATCTGAAATCAAAGGACAACCAGAGGGACTCACTGCCTTAGTAAATTCCTTAAAAAGAGCTCAATTGGATGTAAAAGCTAGGGATAAACCAATAGGAACCTTTCTTTTCCTAGGTCCAACTGGAGTTGGTAAAACTGAAACCGCTAAAGCTTTAGCTAAACATTATTTTGGATCTAGCGATAGAATGATTAGACTAGATATGAATGAATTTGGAAGTGAAGATGCGGTATATGGTATTTTAGGAGCTCCAGCGGGTGAAAATAATCAATTTCAAGAAGGTTTTCTGACTAAGAGAGTACAGGATAGACCATTCTCTCTTGTATTGTTAGATGAGATTGAAAAAGCTCACAGACAAGTTTTGAATATCTTTTTACAAATTTTAGACGAAGGATTCTTGACTGATAATAGGGGTATTAGAACTGACTTTAGAAACTCCATTATTATTGCCACCTCAAATGCAGGGGCTTTATTCTTAAGATCCTTCCTTAAGGATAATCCTCAATTTGATAAAGCTGTTTTTAAGGCGGAGTTGATAGATACTATAATAAAAGGCAAGGAGTTTGCTCCAGAATTTATCAATAGATTTACAGATGTTATAGTATACTATCCATTAGACATAGAGACTGTCAGTGAGATAGCAGCTAAAATTATAGAAGGTATGATTCAAAACTTTGATGAAGAAAGAGGGGTGCGACTTGAGGTGGATAATGAAGCGATTAGATATCTTGCAGAAAAAGGTTATAACCCAGACTTTGGAGCCCGTGAACTAGAAAGAACAATCTCTTCAATTTTGGAAACCTATTTAGCTGATTATATACTCATACATTCTACTAAAAGAGGTGATATCATTAAGGTTTCATTGGATAATATCAAAGATAAGGATTAAACTTTAATCTTGAAAAAATGTTAATTATATGCTATAATATAATTTATATGGACAATAGAAAAGAGCAATTCCTGGAGTATTTAATCCTTGACTATATTGATACTGCCCAACCAGTATCATCTTTTACTATACAGAGAAAATATCAATTACCATACTCTAGTGCCACAATTAGAAATGAATTAGCCGAACTAGAAGAAGACGGTTACTTGGCTCAAGTACACACCTCTTCTGGGAGAATACCTACAGATAAAGGTTATAGGTATTATGTCAATAGACTGTTGGGAAGACAAGAAATTCTACTGCAATACGCTTCTGTAACTCATAAATTAATAAATGATATGAGTAAGATGAATGAACTTCATCTTAAGCTAAAAAAACTTTTATTATCATTTGCTAATGAGTCAGGAAATGTTGCTATGGGTAAATTGTCATCAGATTTAATATTTGAAGAGGGTGTCTCAAGCTTTTTAACTAAGCCTGGATTTTCATCAGTGGAATTTATTAGGGATGCCCTAGATGATTTGGAAGAAATAAAATTGCATATTGATGAGATTAGTCAAGATGTAAGTCAGGGTAGTTATAAGCTCTATATCGGGGAAGAAAGTCCTCATACATCTATGCATAAATATGCTGTCATTGTTGGTAAGTTCTCAATTGACTCAGATGATGGTACAATAGTTGTGGTAGGTCCAAAAGGTATGCAATATGCAAAAAACATAGCTCTTGTGGAATATATGCTTAATAATAATACTAATTATGAAGAAGAAAGATAGTCAAACTGAAGAAATCAAGAATCAATCTAATGAACCTATAGATTTGAATCAATTGATTGAGCAACTTAAGGAAGAATCAGCTTATAATCTAGCGGGTTGGCAAAGAGCCCAAGCTGATTATCAAAATCTCAAAAAAGAATCTGAGCAAGCTCGCATAAATAGTATTAAAATGTCTAATAAAATTTTAATTGAAAATCTGATTCCAGTTTTTGATAACTTTGAACTAGCTACAAAACATTTGCCAGAAGATTTACAGAACAATAATTGGGTGCAGGGTGTGGTATATATCTACAAGCAATTACAAGATATTTTGATAGCTGAAGGAGTAGAAATTGTTGACCCTATGGGCAATATATTTGACCCAAACATACATGAAGCTGTCGATAGTGTAGAGTCAGAAGATTTAGAAAAGCAAAATACTATTATAGAGGTTTTGCAAGTAGGATATAAGTTGAATGGTAGTCTAATTCGTTCTGCTCGCGTTAAAGTGTCGTCCTAAATATGGACTGGTCTAATATATGGGTATATATTGTAATTATTCATATAGCTTATTTTATAGTATTTTTTATCTTTCAAATTTTACTTAGACAAAAATGGATCAAATTTATTTTTGAGAATAAAGCTAGAAGTAGAGATATTCATAGTGGAATCAAACCAAAAATTGGTGGTTTAGTGATTATTCCTAGCTTTATTTTAATAGTAATCTCTTTGATCTTTTTAGGTGTATTACCTTGGCAAAATACATTTTTGGGTATGTTGCTAGGGGCTTTTGCTATTCTAGTGTATGGCTATATAGATGAAAAAGTAGACTTGCATTGGAGTGTTCAGTTTATTTGGCAATTTGGTATAGCAGGGATTGTTATTTGGTCTGGAGTTGGTGTTCAAGCTATTAATTTGCCTAATGGAACAATGTGGTTTTTAGACGGCTATAAATTGGGAGCTTTTGTTTTACCTCAAGATATTATAACAGTATTTTGGATTGTAGGGTTGATGAATGTAGTGAATTGGTTAGATGGAATTGATGGATTGGCTGGTGGAGTTGGCATTATAGGCTTCTTAACCTTATTTATATTGTCTTTAACTTTATTTGTAAATCAACCTCACATAGCCTTAATTTCTATTATATTAGTAGGTTTATACTTGGGTTTTTTGAGATTCAACTGGTATCCATCCAAGATTTTTCTAGGGACTTACGGGAGTATGTTTTTAGGTTATATGTTAGCAGTACTAGCTTTGATTAGTGGAGGTAAAATCGCCACATCAGCTCTAGTTCTAGCTTTTCCTATTATAGATGCTATTGTAGTTATTTTTCAGCGAATTTGGAATAAAAAATCTATTTTTGAAGCAGATAATAGGCACTTTCATCATAAATTATTACAAACTGGACTTAGTCAAAAGATATCAGTAATTATTATGTACTTAATTAGTATATTTTTTGGAATATCAGCTTTAACTTTAGAAACTAGAGGCAAATTAATTATATTCTTTATAGGGATGATCATTCTAATTGTAGTTTCTTTTTCAATAACTAAATTTATTGCCAAAAATACTAAAACATGATAATATATGTTTATAAATTAGATATAAAATAAATATGTTATATAAAAAAGGCTATAGTGTCATCGAAGTGTTATTAGCAGGTTCAATTTTAGCTCTTTCTATAGCTGGGATAGTTGGAGCTATGCTTATAGCTCAGAGGAATAACCAGTCTAATATTGCCCAAAGCCAGGCTCTCGCTATGGCTCAAGAGGGTATTATAGCACTCAAGTCAATTAGAGATAGAGATTACTCTATATTAATTAATACAGATGATACCATCAATAATCCCAATGGATTAGAGTTTGGGTTGTCTTTTTCTGAGGAGGGATTTTGGAATCTTATCTCGAACCCTACTCCATCACAAGACAAATTAGATAATCCAGTGCGTACTCGCAGAGTAAAAATTGAAGATGATGCAATTTCAGATGCCAAAAAAGTAACTGTGACAGTAGTGTATCAGATTAATCCAGAAGGGAATACTTCTAGGTTGAAATTATCTGAGACATTGCTCAATATGTCAAAAAAGCCTACGGGTGTAACAGCTGAGAGTAGAAACTATAGATTAATCGATGATAATTTAGGAGACATAAAAGATAATAATCTTAAACAAACAACACCGTAATGTATAAAAGAGCATTCACACTATTAGAAATATTATTAGCTATGACATTAATTAGTATTTTGTTAGGAATTTCAATTCGATTAATCAATCCAGATAAACAAATAGGAGATATTAATAATACTCAAAGAAAAGCAGATATATTTACTATTTACACGGCAATTAATCAGTACAGAGATGCTAATTCTGGAAATTTGTCAACTGGAATTGATAGTAGTGTTAAATCTATTTGTAAACCAAATTGTTCTCCTGCGGCTGATGAAATAGATATTAGTGAAGATATAAAGCCATATATTGCATTTGGTAATATCCCAGTAGACCCACAACAATCTGAAACTTCAGATATTACAGGATATACAATATATGTCACTAATCAAGGAAGAGTAGTAGTCTCTGCTCCTCTAGCTCAGAATGGATCTATAATTAATACTTTAGAATAAAAATATGAATAAAAAATCAAAACCCTTAATTAATGCAGTGATGTTCCGCGTCTTTACTGCATTAGTCTTATTGTGTACAACTATATTATATATAGTTGTACTAGGATTAGCTTATGTACAATATGCTGGGGGTATAGATATAATATATACGGATGCAGTAACGCATATATTAGTCACTATAGTAATAGTGATGTTTATAATAGGATGGTTTTTTTCTTATACATTGTATGTAGGAATAATCAAACCAGTTTATGAAACATTAAATATCATCGCAGAGACAGTATCTAGCTTGCTTGGCAAAGACTCAATAGATAAAGAACATATTATATATCTGAATGAATTTGTTGCTAATTCATTGTCTCAGCTCAATAAATCATCATTAACTAATAAAATTAATCTATCTTTAAACACAGAAAGTTATTTGAATAAATTAAGTGAGCTGATGAAGCAAAATGAAGCGTTAATTAGTTCAAAAGAGAAGTTAGCTAATTTAGTGAACGAATTAGAAGAACAACAAAAATTATTAGAGTTAGAAAAAGCAAAGACAACAGCTATTATTGACTCTATTCCTAATGGTTTGCTGGTTACTAGTAAGGATGGTAATATATTTTTGGTAAATCAAGAATTAGAAAAACTCTTAGATATAAGTACAAATAATTTATTAGGTAAATTTATATATAATGTATTGCCATATATTGAATATGATCCAATTTCTTTAAACTCTACAAACAATATAGAAAATAGTCATGTTTTAATTAAAAAAATAAATTCTTTTAATTATGTTTCTCCAGATAAAAAGAAAAATATGACAATAGAAAACACCTATAGTCACATAAAATTAAATAATGATATATTAGGATCAGTTTATATTCTAAGAGATACCACTAAAGAACAGGCCACAGAAAGAGCCCAAAAAGAATTTGTTTCTCTCGCCTCACATCAATTAAGGACTCCAATTACATCTATTAAATGGAATGCTGAAATAATTCAAACAAGCAAATCTATAGATGAGGAAGTGAAATTAGCAGCTAATGATATATATAGAGAGGGTATAAGAATGGAAAGATTAGTTAATGCTCTTTTAAATTTGTCTAGAATAGATTTAGGTAAAATTAAATTCAATACACAAGAAGTCAACTTAAATCAATATATTGATGAGCTTATATCAACAATGCAGTCAGATATAGATATAAAAAATATAACAATTAATAAAAACATTAATTTCAAAGGAGTAATTATAAACGACATATCATATATAGATATTATTCTTGGGAATATATTGTATAATGCAGTGAGGTATACAAATGTTAATGGTAATATTACCATTAACATTAATAAATGTAAGGATATAGATAAAATAAATATAGAAATTATAGACACAGGAATAGGGATCCCTATTCCGCAACAATCACAGATATTTAGTAGATTATTTAGAGCAGATAATGCTAAAAATTGTCAGCCAGATGGAAATGGTTTAGGGCTATACGTGGTAAAAAAATTAACTGAGTTGATGAATGGCTCAGTTTGGTTTGAATCTAAAGAAAATCAAGGAACTACTTTCTTTTTAGAATTACCGATTGTTATAAATGACAAAATATGATACAATGATAATATATATATAAACTATGTCTTATAAAGTATTAATTGTAGAGGATGAGCCAGCTATTGCCAGGGTGTTAGACTTAAAGCTAAAGCAAATAGGAATAGACACTACACTAGTTACTGATGGTAATGTGGCTTTGGATGTAATTGATAAAGATAACTTTGACTGCATATTATTAGATTTAATTCTACCAGGTGCTGATGGTTTTACTATACTGGAAGCTATTAGAAAAAAAAGCACATCTACTAAAGTAATAATTATGACAAACTTAGGTCAGTCAGAAGATAGAGTCCGTGTAGAAAGTCTGGGGATTACTGCATACTATGTTAAGTCAGAAGTATCAATTAGTCAATTAGTTAATGCGGTTAAACAGGTACTGATGACATAATTTATATTATGTGATATAATTTAAATATAAATTAAAATTGAAACAAATTATGGAAGCAAAAGAAATACTTGACTTATTGGTAACCACTCAGTATATTACTGCTGAAGATTATAAGTTAGCCCTATCTAGTACTAATGATGACCCAAATATTGCTATGCATTATTTGGTGCAAAATAGTATTATTACCTATGATATCATTGGGCAAGCTTTATCAGAGCACTGGGGAGTGTCCTACTTTGATTTAAATACATTTATCCCATCTAAGGAAGATGTATTGAAAATACCTGAATCTGTGGCTAGGGAATTAAGATTAGTTTATTTTAAGGATTTCCAAGATAAAGTTCAAATTTCATCAGATAATCCTATTGTACTTCAAGGAGATGCTAAGTTAATTATTAAAAGAGAGGAGAAAGTCGGTCTAATTGGTGGCAAAAAAGAAGTCATAGAAGAAAAAGATTTAGAGCAAGAGCTAATTAAGCTATTACAAAAGAAGGTTGAGTTTGGATATTCTTTGACACAAGATATAGATAGGCTTTTATTGAGTTACAAAGCACCACTAGCGTCTAGGTTTGTGTCTATAATGGATAAGTTTGATACAGTAGCTCCTGAAATTGTAGAGGAAATTGTAGAGGAGGCATTAGAAGAAAGAGTGTCTGACATTCATTTTGAGCCACAGTATAATAAGAGTGTGAGAATTAGATTTAGAATAGATGGTGTCTTGCAAGAAGTAGGCTCTATCCCTATGTCTTATTATGAAAACGTGCTTAATTTGATTAAAGTTAATTCCCAGCTAAGGACTGATGAGCATTTCATTCCTCAAGATGGGGCTATTCGTTTCCAAAAAAATAACTCAATCACAGATGTTAGAGTCTCTATTTTACCAACTGTTTATGGGGAAAAAATTGTAATGAGAGTCTTGTCTAGTACTATGTCGCAAATTACATTAGATACGATAGGCTTAAATGAAAAAAATATAAAAACACTAAGAAGAGCATCACAAAAACCATTCGGAATGGTATTAGTTACAGGTCCAACTGGGTCTGGTAAATCTACAACTCTGTATTCTATTCTTAAGACTGTTAATGATGAGGGTAGAAACATTACTACAATTGAGGACCCAGTAGAATATAAAATTCCAGGAGTTAATCATATTCAAGTTAATAAGGAAACAGATTTATCTTTTGCTCGTGGTTTAAGGTCTATTTTACGTCAAGATCCTAATATTATTCTAGTAGGAGAGATTAGAGATGATGAGACAGCTCAAATCGCTATCAACGCAGCTCTGACAGGGCATTTACTATTCTCGACAGTACATTCTAATGATGGAGAGAGTACCTTGCCAAGACTTCTAAACATGGATATTGATCCTTTTTTATTGTCTACCACATTGCAATTAATTGTAGCCCAAAGATTAGTGCGTAAAATCTGCTCAGCTTGTGTATATACTTATACAGCTAATAGAAAAGAGTTAGAAGAGACTATAGGGGAGTCCTTAGAGAGATTTTTCCCAGAAGACAAGCTTACATTATATAGAGGAAAAGGATGTGCAAATTGTGGGTTTACAGGTTATAAAGGTAGAAGTGGAATTTATCAACTAATCGAAATGTCAGAAGAATTAAGAGAATTAGTATTACATAAACCAACTTCCGATATAATAGCTAAAGTATCTCGTAAACAGGGATCATTATCATTGTTTGAAGATGGTATAGAAAAAGTTAGGTTAGGGGTGACCACCCTTGACGAAATAATGAGAGTTGCTCAAATACCAGCAGAATATAATTAAAATATATGTTTTTTAATAAAAAAAACAAATCTAGTAATATAAACCCATCTTTTAATGCTGATGATACTAAATTAGATCAAGGTGTTAATAATACTACAGATAATACTAATCAGTCAGTTTTTACTGAAATTGAACAACTTTATAATAACCAATCTTCAGGGTCTCAAATCCCAACTCGTAGCAAGGTAAAAAAGGGTAGTAGTAAAGTCACTAAAGCTAAAAAAACTTTTTTAGATAATCTAGCTCTATTAGTTGGCTCTGGAATGGGTGTAAACACCTCTTTGCGCATATTATATAAAAATACTCAAGATAAATCATTAAAAAAGACTCTAAACTCTATGCTTAGTAGTGTGGAAAGTGGGAGTAGTCTATCTCAAACAATGAATGAACATAACTTTCTACCAGACTTTCTAATATCTTTAATCCGAATTGGAGAGGAGTCTGGAAACTTAGCAGATAAAATCAAAAGAACAGTTATATCTTTAGATAAAGACCAAAGAAGAAAATCTCAACTCAGGTCGGCTCTATTTTATCCAGTATTCGTGCTTACCCTTGTTATTGTTTTAGGAATAGGAGTGTCAACCTTTATTTTACCAAGAATAGGACAGGTGTTTTCTAATATGAATGTAAAATTACCAGCAATGACAAGAATATTAATCCAAATAGGAGATTTTATGTCCAAGTATTGGTATATTATAATCCCTCTAATAATTGGTACGCTTGTACTTTCTATATTATTACTTTTTGTATTTCCAGCAACTAGAAAATCTGGACAATGGTTATTATTTCATTTGCCAGTATTTAATAATTTGATAGTAAAAACTGAAGTATCTAGATTCGCATATAATCTAGCAATGTTATTGAATTCAGGAATACCAATTACCAAAGCACTACTTTCATTATCCAAAATACATGACTATTATATGTATAAAGATTACACTCAATTCTTAGCTAATTATATTCAAAGTGGGAAAAGTTTCCATAATATATTTGATTCTAATAAGAAAAAAACTAATTCTATTTTCCCTTTTGCTGCTCAAGAAATTATCACAGCAGGAGAGGAGTCGGGTAAATTACCAGAAGTTTTAGAACAGTTGGGAGATAGATATGAACAAGAATCAGAAGAAATCGCTAAAAATATTGCAATTTTACTAGAACCAGCTCTCTTAATTGTAGTGTGGGTAGGAGTTGTATTTTTAGCAGTAGCTATTTTACTACCAATTTATAGTCTTGTAGGAAGTTTTCAAATATAAATATGAAAAGTGCGTATAAAGGATTTACATTGATAGAAATAACTCTAGTAATAGTTTTAATTGCAATCTTACTTGCCATTACTACTCCTTTAGTATCCAGTGTAGTTAACCGTAATGATGTCGGTGTTGCTCATGAATCTCTTTATAATGGACTTTTAAGAGCTCAGCAATTATCCAAAAACAACTATCAGAACTCACAATGGAGAGTTTGTCTAGACAATTCCAATAAACAATATACTATAACATCAGGACCTTGTAGTGACCCAACTAATGCTGAGATAATCAAAATATCCTCTAATATTACAATCAGCTCCGAGCAAACTTTAGATATAGCATTCAAAGCAATTAGTGGAGAATTAGATAGTACATCTAACTCTATTACCATAACCTTGACTGGAGGAGGGGCGAGCAAATCTATTATTATCAAGCCATCTGGAGTAATAGATAAATAAGCTAATACTACATTAGCTTCTACTACCAGCACACCCTCAATAGTAACTAGTGGATTAGTTCTACACCTAGATGCTGGTAATATAAATAGCTATCCAGGACTAAATGGAACTGGAAATACATGGTTTGATTTGAGTTCTAGCAATAATAATGGGACATTTTTTAATGGTATGGGGTATAATAGTGCTAATGGTGGAGGATTTGTATTTGATGGAGTCGATAGTTATATTGATGTCCCGGTGGAACAGAATATTGCTAATTCCAATGAGATAACAGCAGAGTTATTTGTTAAGATAAATGGTACTACAACAACATCAACTAATAATGGGGGGGGGTAGTTTTTAATATTCAGAAGAAATAGTCGAACTGGTCAATTTGAAGGTTTCCATATAGTATTTAGGCAAACTACTAATAAGTTTTTTATTCAAAGCACACCATCTTCTGGTACTCCTCAGGCAACAGCTACATCTTCCACAGATGTAAATTATAATACAATCTATCATGTTGCTGGAACTTTTAAGTCAAATGATGCTATCAAAATATATGTAAATGGTAACTTAGAAAACATAACTAATATATCACATAATCTTGATATTCCATCAACTAGAACTTTAAAATTTGGGAGAAGTTTATCTTCATTTGAAGGTCCAGCAAATGCAACTATTTATAATGCTAAAGTATACAATAGAGTCCTTTCACCAGAAGAAATTCAGCAAAATTTCAATGCTATTAAAGGAAGATTTGGGTTGTAGGGGAGGGATGACTTTGTATTCGTAGTGGCGACCTGCCAGTCGCCTGATATTTTATTTTGTCTCCCTTTGGATGGACTTAAAGCTCGAATAAGCTGTCCTCCTTTGTAGGAGGTGGACTCATCTAAAAATTAAATTCTATCCACCCTCCCCCGTCGCAAATGGGATTTTCTCCTTGGAAACCTCTCAGGTTTGGCCAGCCTTCCTCCACGGTAAAACTCACCATTTTTCCAATAATCCCCCTAAAACCCCGTCTCGGACACCCTCGGTTTCCGACACGAGGAGCCATAGCTCCTCGCGGCCTTCCTACTTAGGGGGATTACTTCCCCTTTCCCAGACTTTCAGTCTATTACTTGCACCCCTCAAGAGGGGAATGTTAATACAAATACAGGCGACTGGAAAGGTCGCCCTTATGAAAAGCTATGTCGGCGGGGTCTCCGACTCTACGAAAAAAATATCCCACCAAAAACTCTAAGGAGTCCCATAATAATCTCTAAGATTATTTTCAATAGGTGTTTTATTGGATAATTTATTACCATCATAAATTATTAGTTCAGCCATATTCCCATTCAGGAAATTACCAGCACTTCCAGCCCCTATATTAAGAGGACTATTTATAGCAGAAATTCTTATAGCTGTATACAAGTTAAGACTGTTTTTATTATCAGCTCCGGTAGTAGCTACCGAACTTGATTTATTAAGATAATAAGTATTGAATAAATCTGTAGTCCCTAATGTAGCATAATTAGTTGATCGAGCCATAAATGATCGATTATTAGCATCCCTACTAGCTACAAAAAATGCTGTAGAGTTAGTAGAATTGTTGAAAATTGGACTCACTAATTGGTCATCAGTACCATCAAATCTCAGCACTGGCTTATTATTAAGCTTAATAATTCCATTTACTCCATCTACTATTTTGGGCTGAGCTGCTGGAGAAGTTTGAATAGCATTATTATTGTTACCAGATTGGTCATACCATCTAATTACATAACCATCTCCAGTATTAGCATTAGCTAAAGTTTGCTGATAAGGTTTCAACGTAGATCCAAGATTCCTCATAGTACCCCAGACAAATATAGAGTCAGTTGCTGTCCCTATATTGACACTTCCTAATCTAGCTGAGCTAGCAGAGGGTACAATAGATAATACCATTCTACCAGATCTAATTGAATTAATCGGGGAAGATGTAGTTGAATTAGCTGTAGCAGTAAGAGAAATTCTATACCATCCCTTACCAACATTTTGAATATTAGCCTGTCCCGAAGTTATCCCAGATGAGCTACCCAAAGTCCCATTGCTAAGGTTGTAATTTTGAAAAGCTGTAGTTGAGAATTCAGTGTCTGGAGCTATCTGCACAAAATTATAGGTACCATTAGCTTTGACATAATAAGACTCTGTATAGGTAGAGCCAATAGTTAAATTAGTGTTTTTGTTAATAGATTTATTATTATTACCACCACTTAAATTCACCCTTTCAGCTGTATTTGTACCATCTGGGGCAGTGGTATTATCAGAGATGGTTGATACATTTGTTAAATTCCAACCAGAAGCAGTAGTAATATCCTCAGTATAACTCAAGAAATTTTGATACCCCACAAAATTTTGTAAAGCTACTTGGTCTAATTCTCCTTTGGTATTAAACCCTATATCCATTTCGCTTTGATCTGTCCCGCTCGCCTTCGATACTCTAATAGCTGGTCCATTATAGGTGGAAGCCAATATATTTGGATTAGTATTGAATCCAGCTAATTTTCTCAATCCATAAGCCGCTCCATTAGCTCCAGTTGGAGTAGTATTGAGAATTGGCTCGAAGGCCTTGACTTTTTCGGCTAAACTAATTGTTGTCTCGAAGGCTTTCTCGGCCTCATACTCATAACTACTAAAAGCAGGTTTATCGTATCTAAGTATAAATTTTACTTTTATAGATTGAGACATATTCTTATTGTTATTATCTTGAGCATCAATTTGCTCAAAAGACAAAGTATTAGCTGGCGTATTGACAACCAATATTCCAGTTGGATTAATAGTAAAAGAAGGCTGGTTATTACTGTATGAAACAGTGATATTATTAGAGACTTGTTTGATGGTAGTCTCTGTATTATCTTTTCTCAAGATTAGCTCATCATCAGCACCTAGTTTAGGGCTTAAGATAATATCATTTTCATTAAGTGAATTCTGAAGTTGGGCTATAATAGAATTTCCAGTTTGATTCAATTCATTATTTACTCTAAATGAGGTATATAGTCTGTTTAATTGTGCAAATGAAAATGTAGCAATAGCCAAAGTAACTCCTCCTATCACAACATAAAGTAATATTTCTAATAATGTAAATCCAGAATATTTTTTCATAGAGTATTATTTTAGACTTTGGTTATATATTTTATTATATCATCCATATCTTATTATTGTCGATTTATATTTTATGAATATATTATACATCATTTTTAATCATCTTATAACCTATAACCCAAATCTACCTTTGGTTGCATTGTAGTTTTGTTGGATTTCTGAGTCTGTTAAAACACGATTATATACAGAAAAATTAGATATTCTTCCATTCCAATGTCTTCCTCCTGCACTCCATCGAGCAATACTTAGATTTTGTGATTGATATAAAATATTTCTATTATTTGCTAATGGACCCTGACTATACATTTGCCCATTTAAATAAGTAATTACTCTATCTGAAGGGGTGAAGGTATAAGATAAATGTGTCCATGTATTCGCAGCTAGTGTTATATCACTACTACAACTTATACATCCAGATCCATCGAAAACACCAAAACCATATTGATTTACATTTGTATTATTTTGTTGTAAGACAAAGTTTCTAGAGCCTGTATGATTATTATCAAAAATATCTGCATACTGTACTTGAGTTGTCCCAGGATAAACCCAAAGTGATATTGTGAAATTTTGATAGTTAAAAAATGACCCTAAATTTATATAATCATCCACCCCATCAAAAACCAAAGAACCTCCATTAGCACTATTATACCCAACACCATTAACAAGAGTTCCATTATTGTTATTCCCACTCAAATCTGTCCAAGTTGTCCCTGTCCCTGGATAGCTAGATGTATTCCCTGCATCAAGGTTTAGTACTAATCCATTTTGTACTATTGTTGGGGTTGGCGGAATATACTTAGTATTGAGATATGTTCTAATCTTATTCAATTCCTCTGTACTTAATTTTTTATTATAAACTAGGATTTCAGCTATATCACCATTTAGAAAGCTAGTACCTCCTTGAGCATTAGCTCCAACTATAATAGGCTCAGTAGTATTAGATATATCAGCTACAACAGGGGAGGTAGCATTAATTGCATTGTCACTATTTAGATTTACACTAGCTAATTGATTAGGAGCCCAAGTAGCTGATATTATTCTTACATTGGTATTATTAGCAAAACTAACTGTTTCATTGGCTGTTTCTGCAGTAGCTAAATCAGTAGCTATAAAGTCATCGTTTTGTAATCTCCATTCTCTCTCATTATTGGTGGCATCAAATTTACCTATATAAGTTTGATTGTTCCCGGTAGAATTAGCTTTGCCGACTACAATTACACTAAGACCAGCATTAGTATGTATAGAAGTTGTCGTGTTAGTATGTATAGAAGTTGTCGTGCTTGTCAAAAAATCATCTACTCCATCGAATCTCAAAGCAGGACGATTATTGATAGCATTAGTTATTAATCTTGGGGCAAAATTGGATTGATCACCTCTCTGTGCAAAATTTATCAAGTCATTAGTAGCATTCTTTACACTTAAGACAGATTGTCCATTATTAACCTCGGCTCTATCTGCTTTTAGCCAAAGCCTAAGTGCTAATGGATCTATTAGATAAGGATTATTTACTTGTTTTTGGGTTAATTCCTCATTAGAGATTTGCTTTTGATAATCTATTACTACGGTAGGTTGAATTTGTATAATTTTAGTTTCTAATATAGTGAAATCTACTTTAGTGTGGATAACTCGTTCACTATTCCCAATGCCAGATATAGTATACACTCTACAACCATCTTCAAAGGTCTCGTCTCCCCCGTAGAATTTATATGACCTTAGTTTAGCAAATACTTTTTCCACACAACTAGAAGCTTTGGCTTTGTCCAAAACTGCATCCGTAATGTTAATGTTAGTCTTAGCAATCTGAGTGCTATTACTAAGCGCGCTGATAGCCAAAGTTACTCCAATAACTGAAATAATTATTGTTAATAACAATACACTATAACCTGATTTATACATATATTATTTTAATATTTATTAAGTACACTTTATATTATATCATAAAAATAAAATTTCTGATATACTAAAATAAGATAGTATTTAGAAACTAATATGATAGAGTCGCAAAGACAAGTGAAACAAATTATCATTGCCTCAGTGTATTTGCTTATTACAGCGACAATTGTGTTTTTAATTGTAATCAATCTATTCCAAACTACTCCAGTAGTAACTGAAGACAGTCCATTAATTCAGTCATTACAAGTTACAAGGTCTGGTAGAATTAATTTAGAAAATGGCTTTGCTGATTTTTGGGCTGAAATTAATAATCCTAATGATGATTTTGGGGCAAATAATTTGAAGTATAGTTTTATTCTCAGGAATTCTAAGGGGGAAGAAGTCAAGAGAAGCGGAGACACCTTCATATTACCAGGAGATAAGAAAAAATATATATTATTATTGAATATATCATCAGAATACGAATTACAGGGATTTGAAATAGCTAAAGATCTAGAATGGGCACAATTATCCAGATTTAATTTACCAGAATTAGTAATTAGAAATACAAGAATCGGTGATTCATCTAAGGCGGGCAATGACTTTACTGCCTTTGGCACCTTGACGAATGCAAGTCCAGTAAATTTGAAAAATATAGAAATAACAGCTGTTATTACAGATGATAAGGATGAGATAATAGGAGTGAATAAAACTTTAATTAGAGATGTGTTAACTTTAGAGTCAAGAGATTTTGAGATGACTTGGGACAATGAAGTGAGTGGTTCGTCTATATTTAATACAAAAATATATGCTCAAAGCAATGTGCTGAGTAATAAAGCTATATTGATTGATTTACAAAGAACTCCTATTTTTGATAAATAAATTATGAGAAAGTTTTTACTAGGAATAGACTGGCTGACAATCTTACCAGTACTAGCTATTACAACTATGGGTCTGATTATTTTGATTAGCTTCAATATAAATGGCTTGTCTCCAGTGAGTCAAGGTTTAATTATAAAGCATATAATATCAATTCTAATTGGGATTTTTATATCTATTATTATTTCACAAATTGACTATAGAGGTTTTGCCACTTTAACGCAACCGTTGTTTTTTGGTATTCTTGGATTACTAGTATTAGTACTCATTTTTGGTGTACGGCTAAATGGAGCGAAGAGCTGGTTTTCTATTGGACCGCTGAACTTACAACCAGGAGAATTTGCAAAGATAGGGGTAGTACTTATAGTAGCACATTACTTCTCTAGATATCATCATAAAATTAATAATTTTTCTTTAATATTATTATCATTATTACCAGTTTTAGTTATAGTTTCTTTAATTTTATTACAGCCAGATTTTGGAACTGCTATAATTCTAATATTTATCTGGCTCGGAATGTTTGTTTTTGGAGGTATTAAATTACAACATATTTTAGTTTTGGCCACTCTCGGACTAGTTAGTTTTGCTAGTCTCTGGTTTTGGGTCTTTAAAGATTATCAGAAGCAACGAATTCTAACTCTTTTTGACCCAACTTCTGATCCTTTAGGTAGTGGGTATAACACATTACAATCTATGAAATCTATTAGTTCAGGTGGAATGATGGGTGTAAAAGAGCAACTTGTATTTGTACCGGAAGTTCATACGGACTTCATCTTCTCAGGATTTGCTCAGCAATGGGGTTTTGTAGGTGTCTCTATTTATTTTTTACTTATATTATTAATTGTAGCTAGAATGATATACATAGGATTTAAATCTCAAGATAGTTTCCCCAATATGATTGTATTAGGAGTGATTTTATCTATTTTAATTCAGTTAATAATTAATATTGGTATGAATATAGGGCTACTACCAATCACAGGTGTACCTCTCCCATTTATGAGTTATGGCGGTAGCTCAATGCTTGTGTATTGGATGTTAGTAGGGTTGGTCCTATCAGTTCAAAAACATAAGTTATCTCAAGGCACATTATTTATGAAAGACAATCAAGATATATTTGGCTGATTTTGAAATATATAAAAATATGATATAATAAAAATATAAATTTACTAGATAATATATTTAATAATATGTCTACAGAACTAAATCAACAAAAAATAGCTAATATAGTTTTAATAAGTGTTTTAGCTTCTTCTCTAACTGGATTCTTGGGGGGAGGAATAGCCTATTCTTATATTGATAGAGTTCAGAATACTAATAACCAAACTAGTAACCTCAATGTATCCGAAGAGCAGTCCGCTATCATTGATTTGGTTGAGAAGTCTAATCAATCAGTGGTGAGTATATCTATTTCAAAACAGATACCACTCAGAAGATCTACTCCGTTTGATTATTTTTTTGGAGTCCCAACACAAGAGAATTTACCACAAAATGAAGATGTGAACAGAACTATAGGTGGTGGAACTGGATTTGTTGTTTCATCAGACGGGCTTATTGTCACTAATAAGCATGTTGTATCAGACTCCACAGCAACATACAAGGTATTATTTAATGATGGTTCGGAAATTAAAGCTGAGGTAAAAGCACTTCACCCCACTCAAGATTTGGCTATCATAAAAGTGGATAAGACAGATTTGAAATCTGTGGAATTTGCAGACTCAGAAAAATTAAAAGTAGGCCAAACTGCTGTTGCAATAGGGAATGCACTGAATGAATTTGACAACACAGTTAGCAGGGGAGTGATTTCAGGGTTAAGAAGATCTATTGTGGCCTCAGACGGACAAGGTAATTCCGAACAGTTATCTCAAGTTATACAGACGGACGCAGCTATTAATCAAGGTAATTCAGGAGGTCCATTATTAGATATTAATGCTAAAGTCGTTGGAGTCAATGTAGCTACAGCACAAGGTGCTCAAAGTATTGGTTTTGCAATACCTTCTAATGTAGTGGTGAGAATGATTGAGGATTATAAAAAATTCGGTAAAGTAAAAGCTCCATTTATTGGAGTTAGATATAATATGATTACCCCAGGTTCTGAACAGGCTAAAGAGTATGGAGTAGAAAATGGAGCTTTAATTATCTCTTCTGCCCAAGATCCTGCTATAATACCTAATTCACCAGCATCCAAAGCGGGCCTAAAAACAGGAGATATTATAACTAAGATTAATGATAAAAGTCTATCTGTAAAACAACAATTAGTAGATGTGGTATCTCAGTATAAAGTCGGTGATAAAATCGAGCTTTCAGTAATCAGAGATGGTAGGGAAGAGAAATTATCTTTAACTCTCGAAGAAAGGCCATAATATTCTATGGATAATAAACACAACACAAATACAATATCAATATCTAGAAAATCATTCTTGATTTTAATTGTATTTATAATTGGGTTCTTGTTTTTGATATATATTAGATATCTTATATTGATACTTTTATTATCATTTATATTAGCCTCTTTTACAAAGTACTTTGCTCAATTAATACAAGACAAGTATAAAATATCTTATAAATATGGCCTTATATTTATCTTCATAACCTTATTAATGATTCTAATTACTAGCGTGTCTTTATTGTTACCTTTATTAATTAAGGAATTATATGCACTATTTGAATTTTTTAATACTATATTTAAAAATGTAGAATCTAGAACACTTATTACAGGGGTTCCATTTGGTAATTTTCAATTGAGTCAATTTGCAAATTTATTACCTAATTTAGGCCAATTAACATTAAATATTGTGTCAACATTAACCCAATTTTTGACATATGCTCTTTTAGTCTGTGTTTTGTCATTTTATATTGCGGTTAATGATGCTGGACTTCATTCACTTATAAAACTATTTGTTCCAATTGAAATAAAAGATCAAATCCCTAATATAATCATAAAATTACAGCATCATATAGGTAAATGGGCATTTATAGAGGCTAGTCTCGCTCTTATTATGGGAATATTTATATATACGGTGCTTTCTATCTTAGAGTTTCAGTATGCTGCAATCTTAGGTATATTAGCTGGCATATTACAGTTAGTGCCAATTTTAGGGCCAGTATTAATATATATTATTATTATATTAATTGCATTTGGACAGTCCCCAATATTAGGGTTAATTACATTTGCTTTACTTGTATGTATACAATTAATTAAACAATTTCTACTATTACCTATTATCTTTAAATCATTAAAGTCTATCAATAATCTTTTAGCAGTTTTTGCATTGATGGCAGGTGGTATATTGGCTGGCACTTTAGGAGTTATAATAGTTATGCCTATTATTTCGCTAGCTAGCATATTATATAAACATAGTAACTTTTATGATAAGTAGTAAATTCGCTAATATATTAGTATTTGATATTGAAACCATTGGTAATATTTCCTCCCCAAACTTTGTGAATGAAATGCAGATAACAGTAGTAGGAGTATATAATTATGCCAGAAATGAATATAAAACTTACTTTTTAGAAGAATTATCGGAACTAGAGTCAGATCTGAAGCAGGCTGACTTATTAGTAGGCTTTAATAGTGATCACTTTGATATTCCAATCTTAGATAAATATTATCAATTTGATTTATTTAGCATAGCCTCTTTCGATATCCTGAGAGAATTCAGGGCAAACACTGGTAAAAGATTGGGGCTAGATGCCATTGCTAGTATGACATTAGGCTTCAATAAGTCGGGTACTGGCTCTAATGCAATTACATTATATCAGGACGGTAAGTTGGAAGAATTGGCAGATTATTGTCTGAATGATGTCAAACTAACCAAAGAAATTTTTGAATACTGTATTACAAAACAACAACTAATTTATCCTTCTAAAGATGGTTGGTTAAGGTTAAAGGTTGATATGAAGTATGATGTGGATGATTTTATAGAAACAAACACTCAAAAGTCTCAATATAGTCTTCTATAGTTTTCAATATTTTAATTTATACACACATTTTCACACAATCTCAAGTTATGATATAATAGCATTGTTAATATATAAATAAAATAATTAATATGAATAAAATTCATACACAAGTAAAAAAAGGATTTACCTTGCTCGAGATACTGTTAGTAATAGCAGTAATAGGAATATTGGCCTCAATAGTATTGGTAGCCATTAATCCAAATAGACAATTATCACAAGCAAGAAATCTGAACAGACAGGCTGAAATTAGTGACATTTATAATGCTTTACAGCAATATAAAGCTGTGAATAGAGGTAATCTAGACATTAATTTATCTTCTAATTATACAGAGATATGTGATACGGGTTCATTGACTTTAGATGATAGTTTGCCTACCTCTAATTATTGTGATGGTAAAATAGATTTGAGAATTTTGGTACCTACATATTTGAATGAAATTCCAAAAGATATAAATACAGTAGAAGGATCAACAGGCTATCAATTAGCAGCAGATTCTTCCAATCAAATTAGTGTAAAAGCTAATAACTCAGAATTAGATCAAGAGATAGTAATTAATCTTGTCACTCCATCTCAGACATTTTTGGCCCAAGCTGGTGGATTTGATAGTGCTGATATACAAGCTGATATAGAGACATTTGCTGATGGATCTTCTATTGTAGTTGGGGCATTCACAGGTACATATACATTCGGACAAGGAGAGACTAATGCTACAAATTTAGTTAGCGCAGGTAGTAGAGATATATTTATAGCTAAATACAACCCGAACGGAACCTTAGTATGGTCTAAAAGAGCTGGGGGTACTAGTGAGGATTATGGTGCAACTGCAGTTGTGGTATATCCTGATGGATCTAGTATAATTACTGGTTCTTTCACAGATACAGCTGTATTTGGACAAGGAGAGACTAATTCAACCACTTTAGTTAGTGCAGGTAGTAGAGATATATTCGTAGCTAGATATAATGCTAATGGAACATTAGCTTGGGCTAAAAGAGCTGGGAGCACAGGTGGAGTGGAATATGGATTCGGATTAGCTGCCAATTCAGATGGTAGTGTACTGGCAACTGGGTATTTTGAGGGATCAGTTACATTCGGACAAGGAGAGACTAATGTTACTACATTAGTTAGTGCTGGAATTACCGATTCTTTTATAGCTAAATATAATGCTAATGGAAGCTTAGCTTGGACTAAAAGATTAGGAGGAGGTTTTGTTGAGTGGGGATATGGTATTAGTAATAATTTAGACGGAACATTTGTTATTACGGGTGTTTTTGGCAGCGGTTCTGCAGTTTTTGGGCAAGGAGAGTCTAATCAGACAACATTATCTTCGGCTGGTAGTTATGATATGTATGTTGCAAAGTACTCCTCTGAAGGTAATCTAATATGGGCTAAAAGTGCAGGAGGGACAAATCAAGATTGGGGTAGAGATATAGTAATGCATAGCGATGGTAGTAGCACAGTACAAGGGTTCTTCACAGGATCAATGTTATTCGGGCAAGGAGAGGCCAATGCGGCAACTTTAGTTAGTACCGGAAACAATGATATATATATAGCTAAATATAATTCTAATGGTACATTAGTTTGGGCAAGGAGGGCTGGTGGAGTTAATGATGATGGGGGAGATGATATAATTGGGACTCAAGATGGTAGTGTCATAGTAACGGGAAAGTTTGAAGGTACAGCAGTTTTTGCTGGAGAAGGTGGAGCAAATGCCATAACTTTAGTAAGCGCAGGAGGTAGTGATGCATATATAGCTAAGTATAATGCCAATGGAACATTAGTATGGGCAAGGAGAGCTGGTGGATCAGGTCAAGATGCTGGTCGAGGGCTTGATATTAATATAGATGGAACTATCTTTTTTGCTGGGTATTTTCAAGGTGTTGCTAACTTTGGACAGGGTGGTAATGTTGGAGAATTGACTAGTAGAGGAAGTACAGATTACTTTATAGCTAGATATAATACTAATGGAACTCTAGATTAATCAACTAATACACTTTTAATAAAATATAGTTATACATAGTATGTATAACTATATTTTATTATTGACATATTTCTATATTTGAAGTATAATAATTTTATTAGCAGTCTAGTTATATAACTGCTAAAATAAATTTGATATTAAGTTTAATATATAAATATATGAATATACAGCCATTGTTTGATAAGGTTTTAATCAAGCCTCAGAAGTTAGAGGAGAAAACTGCTAGTGGTATATATATCCCTGATACTGCCAAGCAAGATAAGCCTCAATTTGGTGAAGTGGTGTCAGTGGGTAGTGATACTAAGGTAGTAACAGTGGGTAAAACTGTAGTCTTTGCAAAATATGGTCCAACCGAAATTAGTATTGAAGGAGAGGATTATCTGATTATAAAAGAAGAAGATATATTAGCTACTCTGTAAAATCAATTATTAATTATAATTAACATTAATTTATAAATATATGTCTGCAAAATTAATTTCATATAGTGAAGAAGCTAGAAGAAAACTCTTGGTAGGAGTAGATAAGATAGCTGATGTTGTAAAAGTGACTTTGGGTCCAAAAGGACGAAATGTAGTCTTAGATAAAGGATTCGGAGTGCCTGTGATTACTAAAGATGGGGTAAGTGTAGCTAAAGAAGTTGAGTTAGAAGATAAATTAGAGAATATCGGTGCCTCTATTGTAAGAGATATAGCGTCAAAAACTGCAGATATTGCAGGAGACGGAACCACAACTGCAACTATTTTATCAAGAAGAATGATTGCTGAGGGATTCAAAAATGTGACAGCCGGAGCTAATCCAATGGAAATTAAAAAGGGAATTGAAAAGGGAGTAAAAAAAGTAGTAGAAGCTTTGGTGGCATCTTCCGAGCAAGTTAAAGATGATAAATCAAGAATTCAACAAGTAGCTACAATTTCAGCTAATGGAGATGATGTTATTGGTAAAGAAATTGCCGATGCTATGGAAAAGGTAGGTGCTAATGGAGTGATTACAGTAGAAGAGGGGCAGACTTTTGGAATTACTAGCGAAGTAGTAGAAGGTATGCAATTTGAGAAAGGCTATATTTCCCCATATATGGTCACTAATACTGAAAAAATGATTACTGAGATGGACGATGCTTATATTCTGATTACAGATAAAAAGATTTCATCTATTCAAGATATATTACCAATTTTAGAAAAAGTCACTCAAGCTGGTAGAAAAGAAATTGTAATTATTGCTGAAGATGTAGATGGAGAAGCTTTGACTACTCTTGTACTCAATAAAATGCGAGGTGGGTTTTCTGCCTTGGCTATCAAAGCACCAGGATTTGGTGATAACCGTAAAGAATTACTAAAGGACATTGCTGTTTTGACTGGAGGACAAGTGATTTCTGAGGAAATTGGACTAAAACTAGAAACTACTGAATTATCATCTCTAGGAAAGGCTAAAAAAGTTATTTCAGAGAAAGAAAAAACAATTATTGTGGCCGGAGATAATAATGAACAAGATATTCAGGAAAGAGTAGAGCAAATCAAAGTACAGATTGATCAAACTGACTCAGAATATGATAAAGATAATCTAAAGAAAAGATTAGGTAAATTAGCTGGTGGAGTGGCTGTTATTAAGGTTGGGGCTGCTAGTGAAGTAGAGCAAAAGGAAGTGCAGGACAGAATAGAAGATGCTCTTGCTGCTACTCGTGCTGCTGTAGAAGAAGGAATTGTTCCTGGAGGAGGAACTGCTTTAATCAGAGCCATTGACTCTCTTGCTTCTTTGAAATTAACTGGAGACCAGAAAGTTGGACTTGAAATCTTAAAAGTAGCTATGGAGGAACCAGTCAGAATGATTGCTAATAATGCAGGAGTAGAAGGTTCGGTAGTGGTAGAGAAAGTTAAAGAGGCTAAAGATAATATAGGCTATAATGCAGCTACTGGAGTATATGAAGATATGGTTAAAGCTGGAATAATTGACCCTACTAAAGTCACAAGAACAGCTTTGCAAAATGCTGCCTCAGCTGCGGCTACTTTACTTACAACCGAAGCTGTAATTACAGAATTGCCAAAATCTGATGATGATAAAGGTATGCCTCCAATGGGAGGAATGGGAATGCCAGGAATGATGTAATTGATAGGATAAAAGTAGGAGGCATATGGTCCTCCTATTTTTATTTATGAATAAGATGAGAAACATCGTAGATAAGTCGTTACTTTTATAGGTGACACATGAAAGTAGTTTATATAGTTATAAAAAGAGTTCTTAATTTTGTCTCCCTTAGGAGGGAGTACCCGTAGGGGGAGGGTGGATAAAACATAAACTAGAACTCAATCCACCTCCGGCACTTCGTGCCACCTCCTCCAAAGGAGGACAATTACTATCCAATTTACTGTTATTAGTTTAGTAATGTATCTATCCCTTTTGTCGACGATCACCTCATCTCGTACATTATATTGTAAAAAATGCAAATGCAAGGTATAATAAAATTATTAAATAATAATATATATTTATGATTAAAGAAAGAACATTAGTTATCATTAAGCCAGATGGGGTACAAAGAACTTTAGTAGGAGATATCATCTCTAGAATTGAGAGAACTGGACTTAAAATTGTTGCCCTAAAGATGTTGCTTGCTAGTGAAGATACACTTTGGAAACATTATAATAAAGATGACTCTTGGTTTATAGAAAAAGGATCTATTGCTATAGAATCAAGAAAATCTCAAGGACTTACTGTAGAAAAAGAAGCAATTGAATACGGAAAAGATATTATGAGAGGTAATGTTGACTTTATGACTTCTGGCCCTATTATAGCTTTTGTAATTCAGGGTAATCAAGCAGTGGGAGTGGTTAAAAAATTAGTCGGAGGAACTGAGCCACTTACTTCAGATGTTGGTACAATTCGAGGAGATTATACTGTTGATACCTATTCTTTAGCCAACTCATCCTCAAGAGCAGTCAGAAATCTAGTTCATTGTTCAGACAAAGTATCAGAAGCCGAAAGAGAAATTATTCTCTGGTTTGATGAATCAGAAATTATCAAATATAATTTAGCTAATGAGAGAATTCTCTATGATGTTAATCTAGATGGAATTCTCGATTAAAGAAAATATAGTTATTTTTTCTTAGATACTAAATCTTCTGCTTTTCTTCTCAAGAATAGTTTGAGCACTATAAAAATAGAAAACGATACTATTAAGAAATTAATAAATTGATTAATAAATAGTCCATACATAATGATTGGAGCTTTTGCTGCTTGTGCATCAGCGAGAGTGTTAAATGAACCATTAAGAGCAATATAAAGACTAGAAAAGTCTGTTCCTCCAATAATCCATCCAAAAATAGGCATTACCAAATCTTTAACTAGAGATTGAACTAAAGAGTTGAAAGCGGCTCCAATTATTATACCTACAGCTAAATCAATCACGTTTCCTTGTAAAGCAAAGGATTTAAACTCTCTAATGAAATTAAAGCTAGATTCTTTGATTTTATTAGAATCAATATCGTGTATTAACTCAGGGATAGTAATGACTGGTTGTTTTTTAGACATATTAGATTATTTAACTTTATATATCATATAGTATATATTATATATAAACATTTGTGAACACTATAATTGAAGTTGGAAATTTAGTATAATCTATAGTATAATATAATTTATATATATTTAAGCTATGAAATTACATATAGAATCAAAATACATATATCATATCGCAATAGGAATTGTACTAGCAAGTATGACTTGGTTTTCTTTGTCTCAGGCACAACAAATAAGACAATTTAGACAAGAGCAAATCCAGAGAAATAATCTAATTTCTAAAGAGTTTGTAGAAGAGCCTATATTAGAGGGTTTGAAACCACAGATTGTTAACATTAAAGAGACTAAACAGACTTTATATCTACCAGAGCAATTTAAAATCAGTGTCTTAAGTCAAGGCCTTGATTCTCCTCAGTTTGTGAAATCTGACGATAAGGGTAATTTATTTGTAACTGATAACAAAGCTAATTCCCTTTGGATAGTACCAGCACAAAATCCACAAGTGCCTAAAATAGTAGATAATAAATTAAAAGGAATAATGACATTATATTGGTATGAAGGTTCAGTTTTTGTTGTAACTGATACAAGAGTAATGCAATATGTAGATATACAATCAGATGGTAGTTATAAAGAGAGAAAAATTTTAATCAATAATTTACCAAGACCTCAGCATAATACATATCATACTATAGTTATCAAAAACGATAGAATTTATATAGCAATCCCAGCTAATTGTGAGAGTTGTAAGCCAAAGGATAAGAAATTTGGAAGTATTATGTCATATGCAATAGATGGTAGTGATGAAAAGCTATTTGCACAAGGTCTGAAACAAATTACAGATATTGTTGTAGAAAAAGATAATTTGATAGTAGCAGATATTGGTAGAGTTGGAATTAGCAATCAATTACCAGCAGTTGAAATAAACAGAATAGAGGAGGGTAAAGACTATGGGTGGCCATATTGCTATGGAGACGCTAATACCGACCCTAAATATACCGAACAAACAGATTTTTGTAAGAACAAAGCAGAGTCATCAATAACTGAGCTCCCAAAAGGAAATGGTGTGGCTGGATTTACTTTGATTCCTAATAAATTTTATAATAACTTTGCTAACAATTATGCCTTTATTTATCAAGGTGGTCAGAATAAATATATTCCAAAAGGTTATAAAGTGGTGATTAAAGATATAAATAAAGACTCCACTGCGAAGAACTTCATTACAGGATGGTTATTGGAGGATGGAAGTGCTTGGGGTAGTCCTAAGGGTGTTACTTTTAATAACAATGGTGATATGATTATCACAGATCAGCAAAATGGATTATTATATAAAGTAACTCAAGAATAATGAAAATCATCAAATCAAATATAGGCCTAGCTTTTTTGTCATTTCTACTCTCTGCTGGAATTGTTGGAGCAGGGGCTTTGTTTGTGTCTCAAAACTCTCAAAATATACCAATGATACAAAACTTAAATCTAGGTAAACAAGAACAATCTATTAATAAACCAGACAAAGAAACTATTTTATTATTAGGAAAGGGTGGCGAGAAACATGATGGAGGAGATTTGACAGATACTATTATGATTGCTCAAATTCTTAATCCAGAAAAACAAATTAATCTAATATCCCTACCGAGGGATTTCTTGGTATTTGATGACAAAGGATATTATAGCAAAATTAATAGTGTATATATCAATGCTATTAATCAAGGTAAAAATCAAGAAGAAGCTATAAAATCCCTCCAAGATAAAATCACTGAAATTACAGGTATAAATTTCGATTATTATGCCGAAGTAGATTTTGCTGGTTTTGTAAAAGTGGTAGATAAGGTAGAAGGGGTAGAGGTGGATGTGACTGAAGCTATTGATGACCCATACTATCCAGGACCCAATTATAGTTATCAGAGATTCACTCTACCAGTAGGACTACAAACTTTAGATGGAGAGACAGCTCTCAAATATGCTCGTACAAGATATACTTCCATCGGAGGTGATTTAGACCGCTCCAGAAGACAACAACAAATTTTGGGTAATCTCAAAGACAGAATATTCAGCTTGAATCCAATCCTAGATGCCCCTAAAATCATATCTTTATTAAGTATTGCCAGAGATAATATTAAGACAGATTTATCACTGACAGATATGAAAAGTCTGTATGACACATATCAGGATAGCAAAGATTATACAATGAAATCACTTGTAGTCGGCAATAATTTATTGACGGGTAATATTAAGGAAGGATATAGACAATTCGGTTCAGCTAGGGGGTATATTCTAGAGCCCAGAATAGGAGAACAAAATTATATAGAAATACAAGAGGAGATATCTAATATCTTTGATATAGCTAAATATGAAGAAAAATTAGTTGATTTGAGAAAAAATAAATTTGAATTAGAAATAATCTTTGGATCAAATTTGACAAAAATAGAGAAAACTCATATTCAAGAATTCTTAGAATCAAGAGGATTTATAATCAAAGTTATGGAGTCTAACAAATTAGATACTATACCCAATGAAAACACTTTGTATTTAGGGACTAATCCATATCAACAAAATCAAACTGAGGCCTCATCAGAGATGGAAAATAACAATCTATCCAAAGAATATCTTCAAGATATTTTTAAACCTAGCCTAGATACACAGGTTATTTTGATTAAAGACATCCCAATATTATATATTACCAACCCCTTAAAGTTTTAATTTATGAAATTAATCGTGGGACTTGGGAATATTGGGGACAAATATAAACAAACCTATCATAATATAGGCTTTGAATTTTTAGAATTCATAACTAGTCAATCTGAATTTAGCTATAAAAAGCAATTTTTAGGTTCTATTTACAAGCATTTAGATACAATTTATCTCAAGCCCCATACTTATATGAATAATTCAGGACAAGCCGTCTTAGCAGTCAAGCAATATTATAATATCCAAGATAGTGATATTATAATTATTCATGATGATTCAGATATAGCTCTAGGAGAATATAAAATCCATACCAATCGAGGTAGTGGTGGACATCATGGTATAGATTCAATCTTTGAGCATATTTCACCAGCCGTCACAAGAATTAGAATTGGTATCAGAGCTGAGAGATTTATAGGACAGAAAGCCCAAGAATTTGTATTGAGATCTATCAGTGAGGAGGATAAAGTTATTTTGGAACAGGTTTACAGACAGGTACAGGAGAATTTGTAGTAGGTTTTACTTTTCACCCTTCGTAGGGGCGAACTTTCAGTCGCCCGTCCACACCCGTCGACTTCGTCGCCACCCTCGCCAGCGAGGTACAATAATAACCGTCCTCCTAAATAAATATAGGATGGACAAAAGCCTTCAAAGGGATACAAAAATACAAGTTACAAAATTCAATCCCCCCCAACAAAAGTATAGGAGGGACTTAAAACTACTACGAAGGAATACATAATAAACTCAAATACAGGCGACTGAAAGGTCGCCCCTACAAAAAACAATGTCGGCGTGGTCGCCGACTCTACAACAAACTGGAGTAATAAACTCTCCACTAGGGAATAGCAGAATAAATTACTCCTCCTTATATTGATTTATTATCATATTTTCGGTACAATAAAAGATAGTCAATCATTATAATAAATTAACACTGTATATGTCGCTCAATCTGAAAAGCCCGTTAATATATTTATTAGGAACAGAAAAGGTTAAAATTTTAAAAGTATTTTTGAAAGATTATTCTCAAAAGGTTAGTTTAGAAGAACTACATACTAAAACCCAGATCCCCATCAATAATCTCAGATCAGAGTTAAAACAAGCTATCAAGTATAATATTATTCAGGAGATAAAGATTAAAAAAGAAACGACTTATATCTTAAACCCAGTTGATGAAGTATTAGCACTAGAAAAAGTTATATTTCGGTTGGGTCAGTCTTTTTTTGATACTTTTGCCCAAAGATTGGACAAAGTGGGAAATATTCATATCTGTATACTAATGGGAGCATTCTTACAAAGAGATAAGGATAGAGTAGATATGTTCTTAGTAGCTGATGATATCAATGAAAATAAGTTTGAAACCCTAATTAAAGACATAGAAACCGAATTAGTTCAAGAGATAACCTATACATTACTAACTTTCAAGGACTTTGAATATAGACAAAATATGTTTGATAAATTTGTGCTTGATATACTAGAGAATAAAAACACTCAAATTATCATTGACAAATCTGTCGTTTCATTAGATAATTAATATATAGCCTCGATAGCTCAGGTAGTAGAGCACAGGTCTGAAGAACCTGGTGTCGTAAGTGCAAGTCTTACTCGGGGCACATAAAGTAAATTTAATCCAATATGCATACCAATCCCAGTATATTCAAAGCTTATGATATTAGAGGTATTTATGGGACTGACCTTACTGATGAGACAGCCTATAGATTAGGACGAGCCTATGGTCAATTTTTGAGGCAAGAATATCCAAGACAATCCGAATTAACTGTAATAGTATCTCGTGACATGCGAGAATCAGGTTTAGATCTAGAATCTCAATTAAAACAAGGACTTGCTGATGAGGGTATCAAAATTATTAATATTGGTATCTCCTCAACCCCGATGATGTACTATTCAGTCCTAGAATATGGTGTAGATGGTGGAATTATTATTACCGCTTCACATAATCCAGCTGAATATAATGGATTTAAACTAGTAAAACATAATGCAATCCCAATCTCAGGAGATAAGGGGATATATCAGATGCGAGATATAGTGATGCACAATACCCTAGAAGCTCAAAACTTTCCTATATTAGAGACTATCAAGGAGGATACCCTACAAGATTATATTCAAAATGTTTTAAGCTATCGAAGCAAGGAAATTGAGATAAAACCACTAAAAGTTGTGGTAGATACTGCTAATGGAATGGGATATCCTGCTATTAAGGCTTTTTTGGATAATTTCCCACAGCTAGAAGTCAGCTATTTGTATCCAGAACTTGATGGTAATTTCCCCAATCATGAGGCCAACCCTCTCAAAGAGGAGACTTTATTAGATTTGCAGAACAAAATTAGAGAATTAGGAGCAGACTTTGGAATAGCAGGAGATGGAGACTTTGATAGAGTATCTTTTGTAGATAATACAGGTAAGACCATTAGACCAGATATTGCGACAGCTCTTTTAGCCCAGATGTTATTGACAGGTAGAGAAGGATCAAAAATATTATATGACCTTAGATCCTCTAATATTACACCAGAGGAAATCACTAGACAAGGTGGAGTGGCAATTCAGACTAGAGTAGGTCACTCTTTTATCAAAGCTCAGATGCGAGAAGAGAAGGCTTTTTTTGCTGGGGAATTTTCAGGGCATTTTTACCTAGATGTGATGAAAGGTTCCGAACATGCCTATTTTGAAAATCCACTCTTTGTAATTCTAAAAATTCTAGAATTATTATCTGAGAATGAAATAAGCCTCAATGCACTTACCAAAGATTTATTCATCTATGCTCACTCCGGAGAGATAAACTTCGAGATTGATAGACCCAAAGATAAAATCTTAGACGAGATTAAACAGGAATTTAGCCAAGGAAAGCTCAATGAATTAGACGGCATTAGAATAGACTATCCAGAATTTTGGTTCTCAGTCAGGGCATCCAATACTGAACCAGTCTTGAGATTAATTGTAGAGGCCAAAACCGAGGCTCAAATGGAAGAGATCAAGCTTAGGTTGATAAGTATAATTACAAGGTAGGGTATAACTTAGTTATTTTCTACAACAGCCTGCCCTTTCAGATAGGCTGTTGTAGAAAATAATACAGAATTAAAAAATAAAAAAATGGGGTACAAACCCCATTTTTTATAATGAATAATTAAGTAATATTTATCTTGTTACGGAGATAGATGTCCCTGCTAAGTCAGAGGCTGCTATTGGAGCTGTAACAGTAATTCTACCATTTGAGGTTGGTGTTCCAGATTGAGTAATTACATAACCTGTACAAGTAGCACTTCCTCCACGAGGATCAAATGGAATTGCTCCAACAAAGTTTGGGACTAATGTAGTAGATAGGTTGATTGTACTTGTGGTAGTTGTTCCGTTGACATTTGTTAGTGTAGCGCAAGCTGTCTCTACTGTAGTCACTGTACCTGATGTACCTATAGCATACACAGTATTATCAACTAAAGCGTCATTCATAGTTGTTACATTATTAGCAGCATCATCAATAATTCTTTGATACGCAGCATTAAGGATAGTATTCACATCAGATCTTCTCTGAGCATTACGAGCTTGGGCTAGTTGACGATTAGGGTTAATAGCAACTAAGACAATAGCAGCTAAAATACCTATAGCAGCAATAACTAACAAGATTTCAAGTAAGGTAAAACCTTTTCTTTGAGGGACTGAGTATATATTCATATGAGTTTTGATTAATGTTAATAATAACTCTGTGTATATACTAAATTATCTGAATTAAATTGTCAAGACAACTTATCCACAATAGTAAATTTAATACATTAATCTACTATATTTACTTAATAGTAGATTAAATATACGTATATCATCTATATCTATATACATGTAAGTTATATAAATGATTACTTTGAAATATACATATAAGATATTAAGTTATCCACAATTTTGTACTTGAACTTATTTAATATGGATGATATAATTACATTATGTAATAATAATTACAAAATAAATATTGATAAATGATGATTAAATTGATCTTACAAAATATATCTAATCTCAAAAGCAATAAAAATATAGCATTTTTGGTTTTACTATATATAGTATCTCTATGCAATATAAATACTGTCTTTGCGAATACTGGTGTAAATCCACAAATTCCATATTCTGGAACTGTTGTCAAGAATGATGGAACCGTACTTGACGGTACATCATTTCAAGCTAAATTTATTATATATAATTCACAAGCATTGAGTGATTTAGCTAATATAATTCATCAAGAAATAAGAACTATAGAAATCAGAGATGGTAAGTTTGAAGTTTTATTGGGCGAGACTACCCCCATTGATATAAGTAAGTTAAACGATGATTCGCTATGGCTAGAGTTGCAATTAAATATTGATCTTATAAGCCCAGATTACGAGGAAATATTCTCTCCTCGTAGACGAATAGGATCAGCTCTATCCGCAATCAATTCTATGAGATTGGTGGCTAATGGGGGAACAGACACAGATACTTTATCTTTAGATGTAGCTGGTAATGTAATAGCGACTTCTCTTGGAGGAGGAGCTAATACAACAACACCAGCAGGGTTTGATAGGGTCTTATTAGCAAATATTAGTGGACAATTTAGTCAAGTAAGTTTGAGTTCTCTAACTAGTGGTAATCTGACAACTACTACAGGATGGGCTTTAGCAGGAAACAGTACTACAGATGCCTGGAATGGCACAACCGGCAGTAGACTAGGCACAACCAATGCATTGCCTCTGGTATTAGCAACTACTAATGCATCAGCTCAAGATATTAGATTCTTCACAGGAAATAATGGGGCAAATGAGAGAATGAGAATTACGGGGGCAGGCGGGTTGTTATATGTAGGTAGTACAACGGGACCTACAGCACAATTAAATGTAATTTCTCAATTAGCTAGTCGCATAGGATTAGTAATAAGGGGTGCAGCTTCTCAGACAGCTAATATAATGGAATTACAAAATAGTGCTGGAAGTACATTATTAAGTGCTAATAATAATGGGTCACTATTATTAAATCCTTTTGGTACAGCCGCAGGTAATACGAATGAATTAAGATTTGCTGAATTAGCAGCTAATGGAACTAATTATATTGGACTCAAAGCTGCAGACAATGTAGGTACCACAAATGCTGTATATACACTTCCTAGTGCAACTCCAACTGTCAATGGTCAAGTATTAAGTAGTACTACAGGCGGTTTGATGAGTTGGATCAGTGCCGGTTCTGGTTCCGGTTGGGGGTTAACAGGAAACAGTACTACAGATGCCTGGAATGGCACAACCGGCAGTAGACTAGGCACAACCAATGCATTGCCTCTGGTATTAGCAACTACTAATGCATCAGCTCAAGATATTAGATTCTTCACAGGAAATAATGGGGCAAATGAGAGAATGAGAATTACGGGGGCAGGCGGGTTGTTATATGTAGGTAGTACAACGGGACCTACAGCACAATTAAATGTAATTTCTCAATTAGCTAGTCGCATAGGATTAGTAATAAGGGGTGCAGCTTCTCAGACAGCTAATATAATGGAATTACAAAATAGTGCTGGAAGTACATTATTAAGTGCTAATAATAATGGGTCACTATTATTAAATCCTTTTGGTACAGCCGCAGGTAATACGAATGAATTAAGATTTGCTGAATTAGCAGCTAATGGAACTAATTATATTGGACTCAAAGCTGCAGACAATGTAGGTACCACAAATGCTGTATATACACTTCCTAGTGCAACTCCAACTGTCAATGGTCAAGTATTAAGTAGTACTACAGGCGGTTTGATGAGTTGGATCAGTGCCGGTTCTGGTTCCGGTTGGGGGTTAACAGGCAACAGCGGAACGAACCCAACAAGTAATTATATAGGGACAAGTGATGCACAAGCATTGTCAATAAGGACAAATGCAGTAGAGAGGATGAGGATATTGACAGACAATACAGTAGTAGTAGGGACAGGAGAGGGAACCATTACGGATGGAGGTACGATACCAACCGTAACGTTACGCGCTCCAAGTGTGGGTGTGACACCCAACTGGGTTGGGGGCAGTACGCTGAACATAAGTGGTGGTGCAGGTACAGGTGCGTATCCTGGAGGAGCAATCACCTTCACTACGACTGCAAGTAATGCTTCAAATCTTCTTGAAAGGATGAGAATAACCCCAAATGGAAATGTGGGAATAGGA
>Ga0247843_1001964_pt1 | contig 39261 bp, 42 predicted proteins | sample LaCruzMarch2017__FD_192420 | JGI IMG/M metagenome (GOLD analysis project Ga0247843, IMG submission 192420) | Freshwater microbial communities from meromictic Lake La Cruz, Castile-La Mancha, Spain - LaCruzMarch2017_8m | ecosystem: Environmental > Aquatic > Freshwater > Lake | place: Spain...
CGCCTCACTTCTGATATTCAATGACATCACTAGCAAAAAGCCGGAGATCGCCGAAATGCTTCATCCGTTCTTTGCAAGCGCAATCATCGACAGCGCGCCCAGCGCTTCAGCTACGAGCCAAATCAAAACAATCACAACTCCGGCCAGCCAAGCTGAATGGTCTCGTTGAGATCCGAACCGTCCTCGACAAGTACAATTTGCATAGCCCGCCCCATTTGTATTTGCGGTCTCGAAGGTTATCCTTCTTGCGGTCAGCTTAGGCCCTGTTCGCCGCCGGCATCAATCCGGTGGTCCCGGATCGCCAGGAATTCAACCTTGTGGCGGCTGGCGGCGGAGCGTCGCCGCCCTTGCGGGACTGGCGGGCGCAATCTCCGATGGATCGATGAATCTCGCGCCCACGAGGTCGCCGCGCTGCCAGCGGGTTTCGCAACTGCGACGTTCGCTGATCCCTGTATTTGTATTGAGAATGAGGAGTTGAAATGTTGGCGGCACGACGAACGTTGTACTCAGTTTGAGCTTGGCGCCGGTCTCGGACATCTCCTTGATCGTGACGTCAAAGGTGCTGAATGTCCCATTGAATTCGATACGGCCGCTCTTCAGCGTCTTGATCCGCTGTGAGCGGCGGGGTGTTGCAGGAGCAGGTTCATCGGGCATGCTAGCGGCCAGCCTGGGTCGGAGATTGACGGGCGGTACGCACCCAACGGTCACACTTGATTACTTGAAAACAGAATACGTCCCCAGCGCCGAAAAGCCAAATCAGAAAAACCCGCCAGATCAGGCGACGCGGCAATGCAGAAAAAAGGGCCAGCGTTGGGAAACGCTGGCCCTGACTTGTCAGTTGCAGATGGAGAAGCTCGAAGGCTTCAACCTTTCTATGCGCGGGCACTCGAAAGCGTTCGCTGGGCGCAAAAAAATTCTGGCGGCGCTGAGCCCGGCCGGACCAATCAGTCTTTGGCGCGTTCGAGATAGCTGCCGTCTTCCGTGTTGACCACGACCCGGGTGCCGACACCGACGTGTGACGGCACCATGATGCGCGCGCCATTATCAAGCTTGGCGGGCTTATAGGAACCCGAAGCCGTCTGGCCTTTGACCACAGGCTCGGTCTCGACGATTTCAGCGGTGATGCGTTGGGGCAGGGTGACCGAGACCGGCTCCCCGTTGAACATCTGCAGGCTGACCGTCATGTTTTCCTGCAGGTACTGGGCGCCGTCGCCGACCATCGCCGCAGAGACCGTCACTTGCTCGAAGTTACCGGAGTTCATGAACACGTAGTTCGCGCCTTCCATGTAGAGGAAGGAGTGATCCACCTCTTCGACATAGGCTTTCTCGACCTTGTCGGTGGTCTTGTACGTGTTGGAAATCTTGATGCCATCCGAGATGCGGCGCATGTCGATCGTGGTCGTCGGCGTGCCTTTGCCTGGGCGGAACGACTCCGCCTTCAGGACGACGTAGAGCTGGCCGTCGGTGTATTCGATGATGTTGCCTTTGCGGATATCCGCAGCGATTTCAACGGCCATTGGGCGTTCCTGAGTTGCGAGGGCGAAAGGGCCGCTATATACCGCCTTCGCGCCGTTTGGCCAGCCGCCCGATGCGGCTTCGCCCGCTTCGCCTTGCCCCTTGGAGAAAGATGTCCCCCGACGCCCCTACCTGGTGGTCGCCCGAAGCCCATGCCCGCCGCAGGGGTTTGCTTGCGGCGCGGGGGGTGATCAAGGCGTCTATGCGAGGCTGGTTCGAATCGCAGGGCTTCACCGAGACAGAATGCGGCCAGCTTCAGTATTCGCCGGGCAATGAAGCCCATCTCCATGCCTTCGAGACATCCTTCGTGGCTGAAAACGGCCGCCGGACACCGCTTTTCCTTCATACGTCACCCGAATTCGCGATGAAGAAGCTGCTCGCGGCGGGCGAGACCCGGATTTTCGATTTCGCCCGGGCATTCCGGAACCGGGAAACGGGGGTTCGCCATGCGCCGGAGTTCACGATGCTCGAATGGTACCGGGCCGGTGAAGGCATCGAAGCGGTGATGGCGGATGCTGCCCAGCTCGCCCGGCTTGCCTTGCTGGCGGCCGGAGCGAAGGCGTTGACCTGGCGAGGCGCCGCCTGTGACCCTTTGGCAAACCCGAATTACCTGACGCTCATCGAGGCCTTCGACCAGTATGCCGGGATCGAGCTTGAACCGCTGCTTACCGATGCGGTGGGTCTGGCCGCCGCGGCTCGCCGCGCCGGGATCGAGACCCCGCAGGATGCCAGCTGGACGGATGTGTTCTCGGCGATTCTCGTGACGTTGATCGAGCCAAAGCTCGGACAGGGGCGGTTGACCTTCCTGCACCGCTACCCCGTCAGCGAAGCGGCACTGTCGCGTCCGGCGCCGGACGATGTGCGCTTTGCAGAACGCTTCGAGCTTTATGCCTGCGGCGTGGAACTTGCGAACGGCTACCGCGAGCTGACCGATGCCCATTTGCTCCGGATGCGGCAAATGCGTGAGATGGATCTCAAACAGCAGGTCTATGGCGAACGTTATCCGCTGGACGAGGATTTCATTGCGGCGGTCGGCGCCATGCCCGAAGCGAGCGGGGTCGCGCTGGGGTTTGACCGGCTGGTCATGTTGGCAACGGGCGCGCAGGAGATATCGGATGTTCTCTGGACGCCGCTTGGGTTAGAGGGGCGGCCATGACCGTTTCAACCCTTCGCTCCGTGGCGGCCCTGAACGCCGCCGGCCTTGTCGCGGATGCGCAGGTGCGCGAACTCGCCGATGTGGAAGCGGCTTACGTCATCGCCTTGCCCGAGCCTCTGGCGCGGGCGATTGATCCAGCCAATCCGCGCGACGCGATCAGGCGGCAGTTTGTTCCGTCGGCGCAAGAGCTGGATATCCGCCCGGGCGAGGCCGACGATCCGATTGGGGATGCGCGCCACTCACCCTTGCCGGGACTGGTGCATCGCTACCCCGACCGTGTGCTCATCAAGGCCGCGTCCACATGCCCGGTCTATTGCCGGTTCTGCTTCCGCCGCGAGCGTGTCGGTCCGGATAAAGGTGAAGCGCTGACGAGGGCCGACCTAGGCAACATCTTCGCCTACATCGCCAATCACCACGAAATCTTCGAAGTGATCCTCACCGGCGGCGACCCCCTGATGCTGTCGGCGGCGCGGGCGCAGGAGATCACGCAGCGCCTTGAAGCCATCGAGCATGTGAAGGTCATTCGCTGGCACACGCGGATGCCGGTCGCGCGCCCGGACCGGATCACGCCCGTCTATGCCAGTGCCTTGTCGAGTAGGACGAAGGCGGTCTTTCTCGCCGTTCACGCCAACCACGCCAGTGAGTTTACGCCCGCGGCCCGCGAAGCGTGCCGCCTTCTTGCAGGGCAGGGCATCGCGCTCGTCTCCCAGACGGTCCTGCTGCGAGGGGTGAACGATACGCTGGAAGATCTGTCAGATCTCATGCGCGCATTCCTCTCGGCCTGCATCAAGCCTTACTATTTGCACCAACTGGACGCGGCTCCGGGCACGGCGCATTTCCGTGTGCCGGTCGAGGAAGGCCAGGCCCTCGTGCGTGCGCTGCGCGACACCGTCTCGGGCCTCGCCATTCCGCACTACGTGTTCGATATTCCGGGCGGCGTCTCGAAGGCCTCGCTCGCCTTGCCTGATATTGAGCGCCGGAACGACGTGTGGAGGGTGCGCGGCCGGGACGGCGAGTTTTATCCGCTCACAGACTGAGCGTTGCCGCGCCGGCCGGTGAGGATACGAAGCGCCGCAAGCCCGATGGACGCGGCCTGGCTGGCAAAGAGTTCCAGCAGGACCGCAAACAGCCAGCAAGGCAGTGCCGCGCGCTGCTCCGCTTGCAAAAGGATGTCGCGCGATCCCTGGCCGAGCAGTCCGGTATTGGCGGCTTCGGTCTTGGCCGTCAGCCCATCTCGGCGCTTGGCACGCCCCAGCTCATTGCGTCAGGTGAAAAACGTTCCGGCTGCGAGGCGTCACCTCCCCACCGACCCGATCACGCTTGCAGCAGCAGTCCGTTGTGAAAGTGTTTTCAACTTGGACCGCGCCGCCACAGGCCTTAATCAAGTATTAACAGGCGCGGGCAAAGACTTCGCGCATCTGGAGAGCCGCTGGCTGATCTGGCGGAACATAAAGGACTACCTGCATGACCCCGCGATCCACCGCGATCCCGAAAAACTGGAAAACCTTCGACATTCCCAGCTTCTTTTCCGCTTTCGGCTATCCGGTCCTTGGCGTTGTGCTGTTCGTGACGATGATCCTGCTGGGTGTTTTCGTCAGCCAACTCACCTTCCACTGGTGGTATGTGCCGCTTGCCTTCGGCGTCATCGCCTTCTCTGTCTTCTGGTGCAACATGGGCATCGGCCCCCTGCACCGTATCCTGCAGCACCGCGCCGGGGAGCTGGCCCCGCCTGCGCAGGTGGTCGCTATGCTCAACCTGTTCTTCGCGATGCAAGGCCGTGTCCGCGACTGGGTAAACTATCACTCACAGCACCACCGTTTCGCGGATCAGCCGGGCGATCCGCACAATCCGTTCGAGTCCAAGCGCTGGGCCTGGGTGGGCTGGATCCTCTGGCGCGACCAGAACGACGTCGAACGTCCCTGGCCGCTCTGGCTCAAGAAACATCCGATCATTGTCTGGATGGACGAGTTCTATATCCAGTTCAGCATCGTGATCCATTTCGTGGTGCCGGCGATCGTCTACCTGATCGTCTGGGCCGCCGGCGGTTCATTGGTGCTGACAGCGCTTCTGCATGCCAGCGTCATCATCGGCCGGGCGATCCAGTTCCATGCCACAGTCTACGGCATCAACGTGTTGGGCCACCTCAAGACGCCCGTCTGGGCCGATCACTTGATGGCGCTTCTCACCGGAGGCGAGGCTTTCCATGATCATCACCATGACCAGCCGCAGAGCGCGCTGCACCGTCCGCGCAAGGGCGTGTGGAACCGGATCGTCGACTATAACGGCACCGTTCTGCTGCTCCTTGAAAAGATCGGCTGGGTCAGAAATCTGAAGATTGCGCCACAGTTCGCGTAGACCCTTCGCACTTGCAGCACAGAATTATGGGAAGCGCCCCCTTTAACCGGGAGGGCGCTTTCCCATTTGGGTTGTCCGGGGTGCGGGGGCGCAACGACGGAGCACTCCCATGACCGACAAACAAGCCAATGGCGCCAAATCAGGTCCCGCCCACGCCTACATTCTCCTCGACCGGACGGGCTCGATGTCCGGCATCTGGGCTGAGGCGCTTGGATCGGTGAATGCTTACGTGCATGCGCTGGCGAAAGCCGAAGATGGCGCTGCGCCGGAACAGGGCGAGAAAGTTACGCTCGCCGTGTTCGATCATCAGGCCGGGCTGCAGTTCGACGTGCTCCGCCGAGGGGCGGCGCTGGCGGACTGGAAAAACGTGAGCGATGCCGATGCAACTCCGCGGGGGATGACGCCGCTGTTCGACGCCATTGCCCGGATTGTTGCGCTCGCGGAAGCCGACCAGCCGGCCCGCGCCATCCTCGTCATCATGACCGACGGTGAGGAAAACGCCTCCACAGAAGTGACCAGGGACGGCGCCAAGGCGTCCCTGGACCGGGCGCGCGCAAGGGGCTGGGAAGTGGTTTTCCTCGGAGCGGACTTTGCGAAGTTTGGTGATGCTGCCGCTGTCGGCGTGATCCGTTCGAAAGCCATGGCCATGAGCCCCGGCATGTTCGAGGACACGATGAACCTGCTCGCCAAGAAGACCCGCCGCTACTATTCGGCGGCTTCGGCTCCGGTTGACTTCGACGAAGCTGACCGCAAGGCTTCGGGCGAAGACGACGTCAAGAACCGCAAAGGCGGTTAATCCGTCCCCTGACGAGCGAAGTCTGAACACTTGTTCAGCAAATGGCCAAATTTCAGGAAGGGCCGCCTCGCAAAAGGCGGCCCTTTTCCTTGGCGAAGGCGGAATTGCGCCGCAGACGCGCCTCAATCCGGGCGCAGCTTTTCCCCACCAGACACACGTGAAGGAACGCCAGATGAAATTCATGAACTCATTGATTGCCGCCGCCGCCGTCATTGCCCTCGGGGCCTCCGCAGATGCAAAAGTGCTGCCGAAACCGGCGAAATCCGACACGGTACAATCTTACATCCTGCTCGACCGGACGGGCTCCATGTCCGACATCTGGGAAGAGGCGCTGACATCGGTTAACGCCTACGCCGACAGCTTTGCGGCCGATGCACCCGGCGCTGAGATCGCGGGCGGCGACATCAAGACCGCCGTCACGCTCGCCGTGTTCGACCACCAGGACGGCCTGCAGTTTGACGTTCTGCGCGACAAGGTCGATCCGTCCAAGTGGACCAAGGTGTCGGACGCGGATGCAACGCCCCGCGGCATGACGCCCCTCTATGACGCCATCGGCCGGATCGTCAGCCGCGCCGAAGCCGATGCGCCGGAAAAGGCCGTGATCGTGATCATGACTGACGGTATGGAGAACTCCTCGACCGAGCTGACCAACCAGGGCGCCAAGGCCGCGCTTGACCGGGCCCGCGCTCGCGGCTGGGAAGTCGTCTTCCTCGGCGCGGAGTTCGCCAGCTTTGGCGACGCTGAAGCCGTCGGCATGTCAGCCTCGAAAACCATGGCGGTAGGTGAAGGCCAGATGTCCGGCTCGATGAACGACCTTGCGCAGAAAGCCCGTGCTTACGGCAAGGGCGCTGCCCCGGCCGTCGAGTTCACACCAGAAGACCGCGCCAAGGCCGACGAAGAAGGCGTGAAGGAACGCCAGGGCCAGTAATCACGTCATCAGTCCTCGAACAGACGAAAGCCCGCTCGCGTTGAGCGGGCTTTTTGTTTGGTCTAGGCTGACGTTGGGAAGGGGCTGTTCATGGCGAAACCGAAATCCGGCGCAAACCGCCCTGGTCAATGGCTTGCCGCCGCACTCGCGAAGACCCGGGCGTTCGCGAAAATCTATGCCAACCCGCTGTTCCGGATGGCGATCACCTTCACCGGGGTTTCCCCCGTCGGCCTGATCGTGTTGCTGATCTCGCCGCTGATGCTCCGCAACAGCCGCTTCATGCCGGCTCGGGCCCAAGGTGTGACGTATGACGGAACCCTATGCCTCGCCGGCGCCTTTCTAGGGAGACCGGGAAACGGTGCACAGATGGCAAAGGACGTCCGCGCATGCCTGACATTGACAATGACGAAGTGCCCGGCGTGATCTCGGCGCAAGACGTGCGCGGGGGCGAAGTGCTCAAACGTGGCAACTTTGGAGACACGCTTGTGCCGGTCCTTGTCGGAGCGGCGCTGCTGAGCGTCGTCGGAATGGGACTTGTCGCGGTTCTTTCGATGCGGGGCGGCGCCTGAGCGGGCTTAGTCCTCAAATCCCCTGAACACGGCCGCCTCGTCCACGGACTTTCTGCGCGAAACCACGGCGTTCGCCGGAAAGCTGTCGTCCGGCCAGCCCATAGCAACGCAGGTCTGAATGACCTGATCGTCCGGGATGCCCGCTTCGGCTCTCACGACTGGGCTCTGCATGATCCCCTGCGAGTTGATCACGCAGCCAAGCCCCCGGTTCCAGGCGGCGTTGACCAGACAGTTGACCACGCCGCCGCAGTCGAACGGCGCGATATCGCTGCCGTGGACCGAGCGGTCATAGGTGATCACGATGGAGACGGGCGCGTCGAACTGCCGGAACCCGCGCAGGATCCAGTCATTGCGCTTTTCCTTGTTGTCGCGTTCGATACCCATCGCTTCGAACAGCTGGATGGCGATCTCGATCTGCCGTTTGCGGTGCTCGCCGGCATATTCAGGGCCGAGCCGGAATTCCCGGCTATGCGGTACGCCGGCCAGGTTGCGCTCGACATTCCCTGCCCGGATGCGGTCGAGCACCTCGCCGGCGACAACGTAGAAGTTCCACGGCTGGGTGTTCAGCGAGGTTGGCGCCCGTATCGCGATCTCGAGGATCTCGCGGATCAGCGCCTTGGGCACGGGCTTCTTGAGGTAACCCCGGATGCTGCGGCGGCCCCGCACAACGTCATCGAATTCCACATCACACTCCTGTCCCGGTCCGCTCCCTTTTTAGCGCCGCGCCCGGCCCGCGCATCCCCTCCCGTTGCGGCAGGCTTGCCAAGCGTCTCTGTTGCGGCAAGTTCCGGCGGGTTTCAGTCGATCAGGGCAGGGCGGCATGCGTTACTTCGAAGACATGGTGATCGGCACACGCACGCACGCCTCGCGCACCTACAAGGTGACACGCGAAGAGGTCATCGAGTTCGCCGCGAAGTACGATCCGCAGCCCTTCCATCTCGATGACGATGCCGCGAAGACTACCTTCTTTGGCCGCCTCTCGGCTTCCGGCTGGCACACCGGCGCGATGGTCATGCGCATGATGGTGGATACCTGGAAGGACACCGAGCCATCGGCCGGTCTCGGCTCACCCGGGATCGATGAGCTCAGATGGGTAAAACCCGTCTATCCCGGCGATGAGCTGTCGGTCGAAATGGAACTCATCGACAAGCGCCGCTCGAAATCGCGCCCCGACATGGGCCTGACCAAGACCCGCCAGACGGTTACCAACCAGAACGGCGAAGTGGTGATGACGATGGTCTCCAACGGCCTCATGCGCGTGCGTGACCCTTCGGCGCCCATCGACTGAGAAAAAGCCCGCTCCGGAGAGCGGGCTTTCCATATCTGAAGATTGAGGGCGAGAGCCCCACGAGCAATCGTTAGCGCGGCGCCATACGGATTGCGCCGTCGAGGCGGACGTCTTCACCGTTGAAATAGCCGTTGCGGCACATTTCGACGGCGAGCGACGCGTACTCTTCGGGCAGGCCGAGGCGCGGCGGGAAGGGGACCTGCGCGCCGAGGGCGGCTTTCACAGGCTCCGGCGCAGCGGCCAGCAGCGGCGTGTTGAAGATGCCTGGCAGGATTGTGTTGACGCGAATGCCGTCGCGCGACAGGTCGCGCGCGATCGGCAGGGTCATGCCGACCACGCCGCCCTTGGAGGCGGAGTAGGCTGCCTGGCCGATCTGGCCATCTTCAGCGGCAACGGATGCGGTGTTGACGATGGCGCCGCGCTCACCGTCGATCGGGTCGAGCGTCAACATGCCCGCGGCCGATTTCGCGATGCAGCGGAACGTGCCGACGAGGTTGATCTGGATGATCAGGTTGAACTTATCGAGCGGGAAGTGCTCCGGCTGGCCGGTTTCCCTGTTGCGGCTGGCGGTCTTGATGGCGTTGCCGGTGCCAGCGCAGTTGATCAGGATACGCTCCTGGCCGATGGCAGCGCGGGATTTCGCAAAACCGGCGTCCACCGAGGCTTCATCGGTGACGTTCACATTGCAGAACACGCCGCCGAGTTCCGTGGCGAGGGCTTCGCCTTTCTCCGCGTTCAGGTCGAACAGGGCGACCTTGACGCCGTGGCTCGCCAGTTTGCGGGCCGTTGCGGCGCCGAGGCCGGACGCGCCTCCGGTGATCACGGCGGACACATTCGAGTTGAGTTCCATTGGCAGCTGCCTTCCTTTGATGTTGAGCGATTTATCGGCTATGACCTTCTGCACTATAATGCCGCTAGGAGAGCGCAATGAGTGACGCAGCGGAAATCATCAATACGGTGAAGGGCGAAGACGGCGTTTACCTGCCGAAATCGATCCAGCGCAATGAGCGCACCGCGCGCGGCCTCATTCCGAAGCTGCTGCGCCTCGCTGGCCAACTGCCTTTCGCGGACGATCTCGCCGCCGCCTATTTCTGCGCGCGCGATCCGCGCACGCCTGCGAAAGCCAAGGCCGTCCTGTTTGCGGCGGCGGCCTATTTCGTGATTCCCGTCGACATGTTGCCGGATGTGCTGGTCGGGCTCGGTTTCACGGATGATGCGGCGGTCCTCGCCACCGCGCTCAGTGTCGTGGGCGCGCACGTCAAGGAACGCCACCGCGTGATGGCGCGGCGGTTGCTCCGTCTGCCGGAGCCTCTCGGAGACGCCGACTGAGCGCGCCGGCCCTCTGGGCTGCCTTCGCCGCGGCCACGCTCGCCGCGTTGGCCTATGGATTTCTTTTCAGCTTTCGGGGGGAGGGGCCCGCGCGGGCTGCCCTTAAGGTTGCCGGCGTCGCAATCCTGGCTGCAATTGCCTTCGCCACCGGCGGGCCCTGGCTGCTTTGGGCGGCGCTTCTTGCATCCGCCTTCGGCGATGCCTTCCTCGCTGGCAAGCCCGAGCGCTGGCTGCTGCCCGGCATGGCCGCGTTCTTCCTTGCGCACGTCTTCTACGTGATCGTGTTCTGGCAGATGGGCCAAGGCGGCGCGGGGGGCTGGCCGGTCAAGGCCGCGCAGGCGGCCCTGGTGCTCGGCGGCGCGGCTTACATTTTCTGGCTTTCGCCTTCACTCGGCAAAATGCGCGTGCCGGTAATCGTCTATGGCGCCGTCATCCTGATGATGGGCGCCGCAGCCTTCGAACTGCCTTTTGCCAACTGGCTCGTTGCGCTCGGCGCACTGATGTTTATCGCCTCAGACGCGCTGCTCGCGAATGAATTGTTCCACAGGCCGGCCGGCGAGGCGGCCCGGAAGTTGCCGTCGATTGCCTTGTGGTTCCTGTACTTCTTCGGCCAGGCGGCGATCACGCTCGGTGTGACAGGATTGCCCGTCTAGAATGGCTTGTCACCGTTCACTGTGGCGCGCCGCATGTGCCGCCGATGCCCGGGATAATCGTTCAGCGCATAATGCCAGGTGCAGCGATTGTCCCACATCGTCACGTCACCGGCCTGCCAGCGGACGCGGCAGGTAAACCGCTCCTCGCGTGAGTGGTTGAATAGGTAGTCGAGCAGCGGCTTGCTGTCCCGCAAGGACCAGCGGGCAAAGCGCAGCGTGAATGCGGGGTTTACGTACAGACCCTTGCGCCCCGTTTCGGGATGGGTGCGCACAACGGGGTGTTCATATTCGGGTGCGTCTTCGGCCTGCGATGTTTCCATCGACTGGCGCTTCTGCGCGGAGGTGCCATGCGTGCTGTATTCGCGGCTGGCAGAATGCACCGCCTTCAGACTGCCAAGTGTTTCCTTGAGACCCGGTGAGAGCGTGTCATAAGCGGCCTGCTGGTCTGCAAACAGCGTGTCCCCGCCATAGGGCGGCAGTTCGATGGCGTGCAGGATTGAGCCGAGCGCAGGGGTCTCTTCGAAGCTCATGTCGGTGTGCCAGCCACCGCCGAAGTTCACCTTGTCCTCTTTCTCCTTGATGATTTCGAGAAGTTCCGGGTGACCCGCCATGCCCTTCACATAAGGGTGGATGTTCAGCGTGCCGAACCTGCGGGCGAACGCCTTGTGCTGATCCGGTTCGAGGGTCTTCTGGCCCCGCATCACGATTACCTTGTGATCGAGAAAGGCCTGATGGACTTGATCAAACTCGGTGTTCGAAAGGCCGGTCTGAAGGTCCAGGCCGAAGATTTCAGCGCCGAGGGTGCCGGACAAGGGGAGGATTTCGATGCTCATTCCTATACTGAACCACCGGGCTCGGCGCCGCGCAAGAAATCCCTGCGTTGAGAGAAACTGCACGGTGCCACTACCGCGATACACGAAAATGCCACTGGTGAATTGCCCCGGGATGTGCCATTGCAGCAGCGGGCCAGGCGCCCCCAACGGTGCCCAGCCTATCTGTGAGGATAGGAGTAAAACAGATGAACGTGACCACCGCCAAGCCGGACGTGCGCCCGGCGTGCCCGCATTTCTCTTCGGGCCCCACCGCCAAGTATCCCGGATTTTCGCTCCGCAACCTCGAGACGGCCGCACTTGGCCGTTCGCACCGTTCGGGCGATGCCAAGAAAAAACTCAAAGCCGCCATTGACCGCACCAAGACAATCCTTGGCCTGCCCGAAGGTTACCGCGTGGCCATCGTGCCAGCGTCCGATACCGGCGCCGTCGAGATGTGCATGTGGTCGATGCTCGGCGCAAAGCCCGTCGATGTGTTCGCCTGGGAAAGCTTCGGCTCTGACTGGGTGACGGATGCGACGAAGCAGCTGAAGCTCGCCGACTGCAAGACCTACACAGCTGATTACGGCGACCTGCCGGACTTCTCGAAGGCCCGCGATGATGCCGACATCATCTTTACCTGGAACGGCACCACGTCCGGCGTGCGCGTCAAGAACGTCGACTGGATCAAGCCGAACCCGGACCGTGTCGTGATTTGCGACGCAACCTCTGCGGCCTTCAGCCAGGACATCGACTGGGAAAAGCTCGATGTGATCACCTATAGCTGGCAGAAATGCCTCGGCGGGGAAGCCGCGCACGGGATGCTGATCCTGTCACCGAACGCCGTGCGCCGCCTCGAAAGCTATACGCCGGACCGCGCCCTGCCGAAACTCTTCCGCATGACCAAAGGCGGCAAACTGGACGAAGAGCTGTTTGAAGGCGCGACCATAAACACGCCCTCGATGATGTGCGTAGAAGACTACCTGAAAGCTCTCGACTGGGCCGAAGGTCTCGGCGGCTGGAAAAAGGTCAAGGCGCGTTCGGACGAAAGCCTGCGTATCCTGACGGACTGGGAAAAGAAGACCGACTGGATCCAGTTCCTCTGCGTGGATGAAGCAGTCCGGTCCAATACCGGCGTCACCTTCAAGATTGTCGATCCCCGGGTCGCCAAGCTTGACGAGGCAGGCCAGCGCGACTTCATCAAAAAGTTCATCAAGCGTCTCGAAACAGAAAACGCCTGCTTCGATGCCGCCGGCTATGCCAAGGCCCCTCCTGGCCTGCGAATCTGGTGCGGCGGCTCGGTTGAGCCGTCCGATGTGCAGAAGCTGCTCCCCTGGCTCGACTGGGCCTTCCACGAGGAAGCGGCAAAGCTCTAAGGGCCCACAGACCGCGGGCGGCTGCATGGAGGCCGCCTGAAGCCGGGATGCTCGAGATGATCGTGCTCAGACCTGCAACGTTGGATGACGTGCCGCTTCTGGATCTGTGGGATCTGGAGCCGGATGTTATTTCAGCCACGTCCGATGATCCGGACGCCCCCAAGGCGTTCGGTGACATCTATTGGCCAGGTGAACTGGCGCTTGTGCGGCATGACTACCAGTATTTCATCGCCGAGCTGGACGGGCGGCCCATCGCGGGTCTGCAAGTCATTGATCCGTATACGGAGCCCACGAAGTACTGGGGTGAGGTCCAGCCCCATCTGCGCGCCATTGATATCTGGATCGGAAGCGCTGCCGATCGCGGGCAGGGGTTCGGCAGGCAGGCCATGCGGCTCGCCATCGAAGCCTGCTTCCGGGATCCGGATGTCAGGGCCATCATTATCGATCCGCTCGTGTCCAACACGCGGGCCCACACTTTCTACCAACGTCTCGGTTTCCGGCCTGAAGGCATTCGGGAACTGGGTGAAGATGACGATGTCTGCCTGGTCCACCGCCTGACGCGGGAAGACTGGCGTAAACTTTTTCCCGGAGAATGAAACAACATGCCTAAAGTCCTCATCGGAGACACGCTCTCCCCCGCCGCCGTCGAAATCTTCAAGGCCCGCGGTATCGAAACCGACATCAAGGTTGGTCTGTCCAAGGAAGATCTGATCAAGATCATCCCGCAGTATGACGGCCTCGCCGTGCGCTCGGCCTGCAAGCCGGACGCGGATGTCATTGCCGCCGCCACCAACCTGAAAGTCATCGGCCGCGCCGGTATCGGCGTGGACAATATCGACATCAAGGCGGCCACCGCCAAAGGCGTCGTCGTCATGAACACGCCGTTCGGTAATGCCATCACGACGGCCGAACATGCCATAGCTATGATGTTCGCAGCGGCCCGCCAGATCCCGGCCGCGAACAATGACACGCAGGCCGGCAAGTGGCCGAAGTCCGGCTATATGGGCATCGAAGTCTCGTACAAGACGCTCGGCCTCATCGGCTGCGGCAATATCGGCAGCCGCGTTGCCGAGCGCGCCATCGGCCTCAAGATGCGCGTCGTGGCCTACGATCCCTTCCTTACAGAAGAGCGCGCCGTCGAACTCGGCGTTGAGAAGGTCGACCTCGACGCCCTTCTCGCCCGCGCGGATGTAATCACGCTACATGTTCCGCTCACCGAGCAGACAAAGAACGTCCTGTCCCGAGAGGCGCTCGGAAAAACCAAGAAGGGCCTGATCCTCGTCAACTGCGCCCGGGGCGGTCTCGTCGATGAAGCAGCTGTCCGCGACCTTCTGGAAAGTGGCCACCTCGCCGGCGCCGCCTTTGACGTGTTCGCCGTCGAGCCCGCCAAGGAGAACGTCCTGTTTGGCGCCAAGAACTTCGTCGCCACGCCCCACCTTGGCGCCGCCACGGTTGAAGCCCAGGAGAACGTCGCGCTGCAAGTGGCAGAGCAGATGGCGGACTATATCCTCACTGGCGCGGTCACGAACGCGCTCAACATGCCCTCGGTAACCGCCGAGGAGGCCCCGCGCCTGAAGCCGTTCGCCGTCCTTGCCGAGAAGCTAGGCTCGTTCGCAGGACAAATCTCCGACTACGGATATGATGAAGTCGTCATCGAGTATGAAGGCGAAGTCTCGCACCTGAACCACAAGCCGCTCACCGCTGCGCTCCTGTCCGGCCTGCTGCGTGCCTCGCGCGGCGACGTCAATATGGTCTCCGCCCCGGCGATCCTCGCCGAAAGCGGTGTGAAGCTCACCGAGACGAAGACCGAGACCAGCCCGGTCTATGACAGTCTGATCCGCATCAAGGTGAAAACCAAGGCGACGAAGAACTCGCCTGAAGGCGGCTGGCGCACGCTCGCCGGCGCCCTGATCGGCGGCAAGCCGCGCATCGTCGAAGTGAAAGGCATGGCGCTCGAAGGCGATTTCTCGCCGGTCACGCTCTACGTCAACAATATCGACAAGCCAGGCTTCATTGGCGCCCTCGGCCAGATGCTGGGCGAGGCAAAAGTCAACATCGCGACCTTCCACCTCGGCCGTCAGGCCGCCGGCGGAGAGGCGATTGCGCTGGTCGGGATCGACTCGATGCCGCCCGCGGGCGTAATCGAGAAACTCGACGCCCTGCCGCAGGTACGCTACGCAAAAGTCCTGAGTTTTTAAAAATGCATTGGGGCGTGACGTGGCAGTTGCGCCCCAGGTTTTCTCTGGCTCTGTGTGGATTCCGGCACTTGACGCTCCAGGCGCGCAAGCGCGAAACCATAGCAACGAGTATTCTGAAGGAAGCATCATGCGCCATCTTGCAACTTGTCTGGCCCTCTCGGTCTTGCCGGCGATGGGTGCCAGTGCCGGCGTCGTCAAGGAAGTCCGGTTTGGCGTGACCGACCACAATATCTGCGTCGCCAATTGCGACAACGCCAACAAGGAAACGGGTCCCGACGTCAACGGCGAGATCGTGTTCGCCTCGCCGGACGTCCTCGATATCGTTTGGAGCCCGCGGCCTTACGTAATGGCGAGCGTCAATACGGCGGGCAATACCAGCTTTGGCGGAGCAGGGCTCTACTGGAACTGGAGCTTTGCTGAAGGCTGGTCGCTCGAGCAGGGCGTGGGTTACGTCATCCATGATGGCGAGCTCAACTTCCCGTTCCCGCAAGGTGATCCGCGCAACGATCCCGTTTCGGCCGAGACCGTCTTCTTCGGGTCGCGCGACCTGTTCCGCACGAGCCTCGCCCTCAATCGCGATTTCGGAGAGAAATGGGGCGCGCAGCTGATGTATGAGCATCTGAGCCACGGCCAGATCCTCGGGTCGGGGCGCAACCAGGGCCTCGACAATGCCGGGGTCCGCGTCATCTACCGCCTCGGCGGCTAATCGCGCAGGCCCGCGCATCTTCCCCTTGCTTTTGCAGGCCAATTCCTGACCTTGTCGCCGCGGTTGTGAACGGAGCATTTCATGGCAGGAGTCGTGGTCGTAGGCGCCCAATGGGGCGACGAAGGCAAGGGCAAGATCGTCGACTGGCTGTCGGCCCGCGCCGATGTCGTTGTGCGCTTTCAGGGCGGCCACAATGCCGGCCACACGCTCGTCATTGATGGCAAGACGTTCAAGCTCGCGCTCCTGCCATCCGGCCTCGTGCGCGGCGGCAAGCTGTCGGTTATCGGAAACGGCGTCGTTGTCGATCCCTGGCACCTCCTGACAGAAATCGAAGGCATCCGCGCGCAGGGTGTGGAAGTCTCGCCCGCCAGCCTCGTTCTTGCCGACAACGCCTCCCTGATCCTGCCCTGGCACAAGGATATCGACGCCGCACGTGAGGGGGCCCTCGGGGCCGCTCAGATCGGCACCACCAAACGCGGCATCGGCCCGGCGTATGAAGACCGCGTCGGCCGCCGCGCCATCCGCGTCGCAGACCTCGCAGACCCCGCCGCTCTAGACATGAAGATCGAGCGCCTGCTGGCTCATCACCGCCCGCTCCGCATCGGTCTCGACCTGCCAGAGCCGGATGGGGCCGCGCTGAAAGCCGGGCTCCTGAACATCGCGCCGCAGGTGCTCGCCTATGCCCAGCCCGTTTGGAAACTGCTCGACGAGCAGGTCCGCAAGGGTCGCCGGATCCTCTTCGAAGGTGCGCAGGGCGTGATGCTCGATGTCGATCATGGCACCTATCCCTTCGTGACGTCCTCCAGCGTCGTCGCGGGCAATGCCAGCGCCGGTTCCGGCGTCGGCCCGGGCGCCATCTCCTATGTCCTCGGCCTCGCCAAGGCCTACACGACGCGCGTCGGCGCCGGCCCGTTCCCGACCGAGCAGGCCAACGAAATTGGCCAACGCCTCGGCACCGTCGGCCACGAATTCGGCACCAACACGGGCCGCCCGCGCCGTTGCGGCTGGTTTGATTCCGTAATGGTCCGACAGGCTTGCACCACCTCGGGCGTCGGCGGCCTCGCGCTCACCAAGCTCGACGTGCTGGACGGCTTCGACGAGATCAAGGTCTGCGTCGCCTACAAGCTGAACGGTAAGACCATCGACTATTACCCCGCCGGCCTCACCGATCAGGCGGCCGTCGAACCGGTCTACGAAACGCTGAAAGGCTGGAGCGGCTCGACCCGCGGCGCGCGCAGCTGGGCGAACCTGCCGCCCGAAGCGGTTGTCTATGTCCGCCGCCTTGAAGAACTCGTTGGCAAGCCCTGCGCGATGGTCTCCACCTCGCCGGAACGTGAAGACGTCATCCTGATGCGCGATCCGTTCGAGGGGTGAGGTCAGGCCCGGGCCTCAGCTCACCCGTTCCACCATCATGTGTTTGATCTTGGCAATGGCCTGGGCGGGGTTCAGCCCCTTCGGGCAGACCTGCGCGCAGTTCATGATCGTGTGGCAGCGGTAGAGCTTGAACGGGTCTTCAAGGTCATCGAGCCGTTCGCCGGTCGCCTCGTCGCGGCTGTCGATCAGCCAGCGGTAAGCCTGCAGAAGGGCGGCGGGTCCGAGATACTTGTCGCCGTTCCACCAGTAAGAGGGGCAGGAGGTCGAGCACGAGGCACACAGGATGCATTCGTAGAGGCCGTCGAGCTGCGCGCGGTCTTCCTCGGACTGGCGCCATTCTTTCTCCGGGGTCGGACTATCGGTCTTGAGGTAGGGCTGCACATAGGCGTGCTGCGCGTAGAAATTCGTCAGGTCCGGGATCAGGTCGCGGATCACCGGCAGGTGCGGCAGAGGGCTGATCGAGATCACGCCGCCCGGAAGCTCGTCAAAACCCTTGGTGCAGGCGATCGTATTGCGGCCCGCAATGTTCATCGCGCACGAGCCGCATACGCCCTCGCGGCAGGAGCGGCGGAAGGCAAGTGTCGGGTCTACCGTGTTCTTGATGTAGAAGAGAACGTCGAGGATCATTGTCCCCGCCTTGTCCATATCCACCCAATAGGTATCCCAGCGCGGATTGCCCTTTTCCTCCGGGCTGTAGCGATAGATCCGGAACTCGCGCAGGTTCTTGGCGCCCTGAGGCTTCGGCCAGGTCTTGCCCTTCTGCACTTTGGAGTTCTGGGGGAGGGTCAGTTGAACCATGATCTTGTCCTGGAAACCTGGGTGTTAAACGGGGCGGCGGCGGGCGGTGATCACCGCGCCGTCCGTAATACTGAATCCGAAACCATAGCCGCCCTGGTTGATGGCGCCTTTCTCCGAATGTCCGCTCACGGAGGAAAGTATCGAAATCACGTCATAGCCTTCTTCATGCAGCCTGTTGCAGGCAGTCTCTATCCCGGCCGCAAGTTCCGCGATGTCGCCCTGATGCGGCTCGTCCACCAGTTTCATGCCTCTACCGAGAAACTTCTTCTCTTCTTTCTTCTGCCTTCCGGCGCGCACCCAGACGGATTTGTATTCACTCATCCCACCCTCCGCGCCCGAAGGCCAAACCCTCAGTACACCCGTGCTTTCGGCTCGATATACGCGATGTCGTTCGACAGCGTGTATTCGTGCACCGGGCGGTAATCGATCTTCACCTTCCCGGCCGTATCGACCCAGGCGAGCGTGTGCTTCATCCAGGTCTCGTCATTGCGGTTCGAGAAGTCCTCGCGCGCATGCGCGCCGCGGCTTTCCTCACGGTTGGCCGCTGAGTTCACGGTCACGGCCGCCTGGCAGATCAGGTTGTCGAACTCGAGCGCCTCGATCAGGTCCGTGTTCCAGATCATCCCGCGATCCTTCACGTCGATGCTCGGCAGACGGGTGTAGATTTCCTCGACTGCTTCCACGCCGTCCTTCAGTACCGAGCCCGTGCGGAACACGGCGCAGTTGGACTGCATCGCTTTCTGCATCTCGAGGCGCAGCTTGGCGACCGGTTCGCTGCCGCTCGCATTGCGCATCCTGTCGAACCGCGCGAGGTGCGCGTCGGTGGCTTTGCCCGGCAGTTCCGGCTGGCGCGCATTAGCCTCGGTGGTAGCGCCGCAGCGCAGGCCGGCCGCGCGGCCAAACACAACGAGATCGATCAGCGAGTTCGAGCCGAGACGGTTCGCTCCGTGTACGGATACGCACGCCGCTTCACCGACTGCCATCAGTCCGGGTACGACAGAATCCGGGTTGCCGTTCTTCTTCGTCAGCACTTCGCCGTGATAGTTCGTCGGGATGCCGCCCATGTTATAGTGCACTGTCGGCAGAACCGGGATCGGCTCCTTGGTCACATCAACGCCGGCGAAGATTTTCGCCGTCTCGGAAATGCCGGGCAGGCGGGCGTGCAGGGTCTCGGGCGAGAGGTGGTTGAGGTGGAGATAGATGTGATCCTTCTCCGGGCCCACGCCGCGTCCCTCGCGGATTTCCATCGTCATTGCCCGGCTTACCACGTCGCGCGAGGCGAGGTCCTTCGCGGACGGTGCATAGCGCTCCATGAAGCGCTCGCCCTCTGAGTTCGTCAGGTAGCCGCCTTCACCGCGCGCGCCTTCGGTCACGAGGCAGCCCGAGCCATAGATGCCGGTCGGGTGGAACTGCACGAATTCCATATCCTGCAGCGGCAGGCCGGCGCGCAGCACCATTGCATTGCCGTCGCCGGTGCACGTGTGCGCCGAGGTGCATGAGAAATAGGCGCGGCCATAGCCGCCGGTCGCCAGGATCGTCTTCTGCGCCCGGAAACGGTGCAGCGTGCCGTCATCCAGCTTCCAGGCGGTCACGCCGCGGCAGGCGCCGTCCTCGTCCATGATCAGGTCGAGCGCGAAATACTCGATAAAGAATTCGGTCTCGTTGCGCAGCGCCTGGCCGTACAGGGTGTGCAGCATGGCGTGGCCGGTGCGGTCGGCGGCGGCGCAGGTGCGTTGCACGGGCCCCTTGCCATAGTCGCGGGTCATCCCGCCGAACGCGCGCTGGTAGATCTTGCCTTCCTCGGTGCGCGAGAACGGCATGCCCCAGTGCTCAAGCTCGTAAACGGCGGCCGGCGCTTCGCGGCAGAGGTATTCGATCGCGTCCTGGTCGCCGAGCCAGTCGGAGCCCTTGACCGTGTCGTACATATGCCAGCGCCAGTCATCCTGGCTCATGTTGCCGAGCGAAGCCGCGATGCCCCCCTGCGCCGCAACCGTGTGTGAGCGCGTCGGGAACACCTTGGTTATGCACGCGGTGCGAAGCCCCGCCTGCGCTGCGCCCAGCGCGGCGCGAAGTCCCGATCCGCCCGCGCCAACAACGACGACATCAAAGGTGTGGTCGGTCCAGGTATAACTCGTCATGTCTGCCCTAACTTTCGAAACCTGTTTCAGCCGGCCCAGACCCGGATCACCGACATTACCACGGCCACGAACAGGCCAGCAGCGAAAAAGGTGTTCAGGATCAACAGCGCGGCACGTGTGCCTGTCTTGCCAATGTAGTCTTCGATCACGGCCTGCATACCGAGGCGCATGTGGTAGAAGGCCGCGCCGGCGGTCAGCACCAGCAGCGTCGCGTTCAGCGGCGAGCCGATCCAGGCGACCGCGTCAGCGTATCCGCCAAGGGCTGCGCTCATGATTGAAAAAAGGAACCAGGGCACCAGCACGATCAGCGCAAGAGCCGAGACGCGCTGGCGAATGTGATGGCTGGTGCCTGTCTTGGAGGCGCCGAGGCCGCGGGTCGTCTTGGCAGGGGTCACGAAGGGGCTCTTGGACATGTCTCGCGGGCCTAGGACAGCGCGGCCGCAGCCATCAGCGCGGCGGCGCCAACGATCGCAAACGCATAGTTGAAGATCGAAATCAGGCTCGCGACCTTTGGCGAGAAGCCGAGGCCGGGGCCGTCCCAGACGAGATGGCGGATGCCATTTGCAAAGTGGTAAAGGATCGCCACGGCCCACATGAACAGGATCAGCTGGCCGGGGACCGAGAAGGCGATCATTTCAACCCGCGTATAGGCCTCAGGTCCGCTCGCCAGCGCGACCAGCCAGGCGGTGATCAGCAGCGTGCCGAAATAGAGGCCCGCGCCCGTGATGCGGTGGGTGATCGAGGCCAGCATGGTGGCGTGGAAACGCCAGACCTGGAGGTGGGGGGAAAGCGGCCGCGAATCAGCCTTCGGGGTGCCGGACATAAGGCGGTTCCTTGCCTGCCGTGAAATCGCCAGCCGCAAATCGGGTTGGCATCGCCTTCTAGGCGCCTCTAAGATCGTGTCAACGCGGGGGTAGCGGGGAGCGACATTATGAAACTGACTGTGCTGCTGGCCTGCCTTCTGATGCTCGCTCACGAGGCGGCCGCCGATCCGCTCGATCCGCTGATCGAGGCCTACGAGGCCTTCGTCCGCGCAGGTGATCCGGGAGAGGCCGCGCGCGCCGAAGGTGCAGCGCCAGCACGCTGGGGGGCTGTCCGGCCGTCCGACATCGCGGCCCGGGCAGCTGAGGCGCAGGCGTTGCTGGCGCAGATCGAGGCCTCGGGCACCGCGCGGACTGTAGATGCCGCCATCCTGAAGCGCCTGTTGACCGAGGAAATCCGCAGCCAGGAATTCGACACCGCCCGCATTCCGTTTACGGGCGACTGGGGCTTCCAGGCCGCGCCCGTTTTTGCCGCCCTTCGCCTGCGCATCCGCAACGAGGCAGACGCAGAGTCCTGGATCCAGAGACTGAATGATGTACCTAGGTATTTCGCGGAAAACCGCACCAACATGGCGCGCGGCATCACCACCGGCTGGACCGCCAATACCGATCCCCTTGCCACCACACGCGACCAGATCGCCGCCCAGATCGTCGAAGACCCGGCAAAGAGCGAACTGTACGCGCCGTTCCTGTCCTTGCCCGATACCATCCCGCCGAAAGTCGCCAAACGCCTGAAGTCCGACGGCCTGGCCGCCGCCGCCCGCGCCATCGGCGCCTATCGCGACACCGCTCGTTTCATCGACCTCGCTTATGCTCCGGCCGCCCGCAAAAAGGCCGGCATCGCTGGCTTGCCTGGCGGCCGCGAGGCGTATGCCGCCGCCGTTGACGCCCACACCGCCGGCGCCGGTTACAGCCCTGAAGAGATCCACGCCATTGGCCTCTCCGAAGTCACCCGTATCCGCGCCGAGATGGGCAAGGTTATGGTTGAGGCCGGCTTCACCGGCACCTTCGCTGAGTTCCAGGCCTACCTGCGGACCGATCCGAAATTCTACGCACAAAGCGACGTTGAGCTGATGGCGAAGGCGGAAGAAATCACGGGCCGGATCGACGCCGTCCTGCCCCTATGGTTCAACACCCTGCCAAAGCTTGGCTACACGGTTGATCCCGTGCCTCTGTCAATTGCGCCCGGCTACACCACTGGCCGGTATTCGCAGGGCGATCCTGCCGAAGGCCGATTGGGCAGTTACCTTGTAAACACCTACGCGCTTGAGCAGCGTCCACTTTACGAACTCCCGGCCCTCTCCGCCCATGAATCTGTCCCCGGCCACCACCTGCAGATCGCGCTGGCGCAGGAAATGTCGGATCAGCCCCGCTTCCGGCAGGAGTATTACGCTACCGCCTTCGGCGAGGGCTGGGGCCTCTATGCCGAACGTATCGCGGGCGAGGCCGGCATCTACCAGACGCCCTACGAGCGCTTCGGCGCGCTGTCCTATGAGATGTGGCGGGCCTGCCGCCTCGTCGCCGATACCGGCCTGCACTGGTATGGCTGGACCCGCGAAGAGGCCGAAGCCTGCTTCATAGAAAATTCCGCGCTTTCGCCGCTGAACATCAAGACCGAAGTGACCCGATATATCGGCTGGCCTGGCCAGGCGGCGGCCTACAAGATCGGTGAGCTCAAGATCCGCGCCCTGCGCGCCGAGGCCGAAGCCGCCCTCGGCGACCGGTTCGACATCCGCGAATTCCACGATGTCGTGCTCGGCCAGGGCGCCGTGCCGCTTGATGTCCTGGACGCCCAGGTTAAGGCCTGGGTTGCGGCATTCCCATAAATCCCAAACCTGAGGTTTTCATGCGCTCGCCGGTTGTTGCTCTCGCTCTCATGCTCCTGAACGCTTGCGCCGCGCCCGGGCCTGTCCCGGAAGCCGCAGCGCCGGCCCCTTTGGCGAGCGACGCCGAGATCGACGCCGCAATCGCCGCGCCGGTTACCGGTTTTGCAGCCGACATGCGTTGGAACGAGCCGACCGCCCCGTTCACCGTGATCGGCAACATTCACTATGTTGGCACGCAGACCGTCAGCGCCTGGCTGATCACCACGCCGGAGGGGCATGTCCTGATTGACGGGATTGTGCCGCAATCCCCGCCCTTGATCCTTGGGAACATCCGGACGCTCGGGTTCAAGCCCCAGGACGTGAAGTTCCTCCTCAATTCGCATGCTCACATCGATCACGCGGGCGGGCTCGCGGCGCTGCAGCGCGCGACCGGCGCCGTGATGATCGCCAGCGCGGCCGACAAGCCCTTCCTCGAAGCCGGCGACATCGGCTTTGGTCCGACGGGCGGCATCAAGTTCCCGCCGGTTCGGGTTGACCGCCTTATCGCCGATGGAGAGACCGTCTCGCTCGGCGGCGTCACGCTGACCGCTCACCTGACACCCGGCCACAGCCCGGGTTGCACGTCGTGGACCTTGCCGGTCACAGGCGCAGACGGCGCCGCGCACACCGCCTTTCTGCATTGCAGCGCCACCGTTGCCGGCCAGAAACTGGTGCCGGAATCCTATCCCGGCATGGTGGCTGATTTCCGCGCCAGCTTTGAAAAAGTCCGCCTGATTCAAGCCGACGTGTTCCTCGCCAACCACGACAGTTTCTTCGGTCTCAAGGAAAAACGTGAACGCCTGCTCGCCGGTGATGCCAACGCCTTCGTCGATGCCGCCGAACTCCAGACCTTCAACACCGAGATGGAAGAGGCCTTAGAAACCCGGCTTGCCATGGAAGAGGACATGGCCGGCTGACACGCCCGCGTACCTTGCTCTTTGTTGCCCCCGGCTCCACATGTGCCGCCCATGCTCCGCTTTTTTGAACGCCGTATTGATCCGTTTCCGGAGACCCGCCCCGGCGTTCCGCCGACGGGCTTTCGCGCCTTTGTGTTGCACTACATCCGGGAAGCTGCGCCCTGGCTGATCGCCATGTCGGTATTCACCGCCTTGATCGCCATGGGCGAAGTCGCCCTGTTCGGTTTCCTCGGCGGCATCGTGGACTGGCTCTCGACTGCCGAACGCGAAGGCTTCTTTGAGCGGGAAGGGGGCCGGCTCGCCTTGATGGCCGGAATCCTCGTCATCGGCCTCCCGCTCGCCACTCTCGCGCAGGCGTTGATTGTCTATCAGGGCCTGATGGGCAACGTGCCGATGAGCGCGCGCTGGCGCATGCACCGGCAGATGCTCGGCCAGTCGATGGGCTTTTTCGGCAACGAATTCGCCGGCCGCGTTGCAACGAAAGTCATGCAGACGGCGCTTTCGGTCCGCGAAGTCGTCATGAAGATCCTCGACGTCTTCGTCTTCGTCATCGTCTATTTCCTTTCGTCCCTCGCGTTGATCGCGACTGCCGACTGGCGCCTCGCGCTGCCGCTGATCCTCTGGCTCGCGATCTATGCCTGCCTGCTGTGGTACTTCGTGCCCCGCCTCGGCAAGATCGCCGAAGCACAGGCCGATGCCCGCTCTGTGATGACCGGCCGCATCGTTGATTCGTACACCAACATCCAGACCGTGAAGCTCTTTGCCCACTCGGGCCGCGAGGAAACCTACGCGAAGGACTCGATGTCCGGCTTCCTTGATACCGTCTACGGACAGATGCGCCTCGTCACCGGTTTCAACGTCATTGTCTATCTCAACAATTCGCTGCTCGTTTTCCTGATCGCGGGCGCAGGCATCCTTCTCTGGACCGGTAACTTCGTCGGCGCCGGCGCGGTGGCGGTGGCGGTCGGCCTCTCGCTGCGCATGAAGGCGATGTCGCAATGGATCATGTGGGAAGTCGCCGGCCTCTTCGAGAATATCGGCGTCGTCTATGACGGCATGGCGATGCTCGACAAACCGGTCGCCGTCGTCGATGCGCCGGACGCCGCCGCCTTGCCGCGCGTGAAGGGCGAAGTGCGCTTCGAAGGCGTCGCCTTCCACTATGGCAAGGGCGCAGGCGTGATCGAAAACCTCTCGCTCTCCATCCGTCCCGGCGAAAAGATCGGACTCGTCGGCCGCTCCGGCGCGGGCAAGACTACGCTCACAAACCTGTTGCTGCGCTTCTATGATGCCGAAGGTGGCCGCATCCTCGTCGATGGGCACGACATCGCCCGCATCACGCAGGAATCGCTTCGCGCGCAGATCGGCGTCGTGACGCAGGACACGTCCTTGCTCCACCGTTCCATCCGGGACAACATTGCCTATGGTCGCCCCGGCGCGGCGGACGATGAAATCCGCACCGCGATCGGAAAGGCTGCCGCCAGCGATTTCGTTGAAGCCCTCGAAGACGCGCGTGGCCGCCGCGGCCTCGACGCGCACGTCGGCGAGCGCGGCGTGAAACTCTCGGGCGGCCAGCGCCAGCGCATCGCCATCGCACGTATCTTCCTCAAGGACGCGCCGATCCTGATCCTCGATGAGGCCACGTCCGCGCTCGACTCCGAAGTCGAAGCTGCGATCCAGGAACACCTCTTTGAACTGATGGAAGGCAAGACCGTGATCGCCATCGCCCACCGGCTCTCCACTATAGCCGCGATGGACCGTCTCGTCGTGCTCGATGCCGGCCGCATCGTTGAAGAAGGCACGCATGACGAACTTGTTGCTACCGGTGGTCTCTATGCCGATCTCTGGGCCCGCCAGTCTGGCGGCTTCCTGGTCCAGCCTGAGCGGATGGAAGAGCCGGTAGAGCAAGGCGGCGTCGCGGCGGAGTAGGGGATGAAGCTCACGATCATCGAAACCGGGCAGGCGCCCCTCGCGATCCGCGACCGGTTCCCGGATTATCCGGCCATGTTCCGCCAGATGTTCGCCCGCGTCGATGCGGCGATCACCTGCGAGACCGTCTCGGTCGCCAAGGGCGAGGCCTTGCCGGATCCGGAAACCCTGGAAGGCGTGCTCTACACCGGCTCACCCGCCGGTGTTTACGATCCGGAGCCTTGGATTTCGCCGCTCAAGGATTTCATCCGCAGCGCGGCCACCGCCCGAACCCCGCAAGTCGGCATCTGCTTCGGCCACCAGATCATGGGCGAGGCGCTCGGCGGCCGCGTCGTGAAATCGGACAAGGGCTGGGGCATTGGCCGCCACACGTATGAAATCATTCAATGTCCGGACTGGGCCGCGGCGCCGTGCCCGCCCGCGCTTGCCGTAGCCGTCAGCCATCAGGACCAGGTCGTCACGCTCCCGCCCGCGGCGAGCGTCATCGCCCGGTCAGACTTCACGCCCTTCGCCGGCCTCGACTACCAGGGTTTTCCGGCGATCAGCTTCCAGTGCCATCCGGAGTTCCAACCGGAGTTTTCCGCAGCCCTTTACGCCGCCCGCCGCGGCGCATCACTGACGGAGACGCAGGCCGATGCGGCGATTGCCTCTCTCGCCGGGGACTGCGACCGCCGTCTGCTCGCCGAATGGATCGCCAGCTTCCTGCGCGCGAACGCAGGAAGCTGACGGGAGGCCTTCAGGCGCCGAACTTGTAGCGCGCGCCAACGCTCAGGATCGTCTGCTGGTTCTCGATGTTCAGCGTGCCCGGGAATAGCTGGTTATCGAGTTCCACATCATCTGTCGCCCGGTAAGCGGCCTCGCCGTAAAGCTCGATCCGCTCGCTGACGGCCCAGGTTGCCCCTGCTTTCAGCTGGTAGGCAACCTTGCCTTCGCTGTCATCGATGATGCCAACGCCCGACGGGCTGTACTGCACCGAGACGTCCGAATAGCCGAGGCCGGCGCCGACATACGGGCTGATCACCCCGTCCCGGTTGAAGTCATAGTAGAGGTTGGCAAATACACTGGTCGATTCGATCTGATCACCGTCCGGTGTCGCGACGACCTGGCCAACGGTTGCGCCAAGCTTGGTCGGTGAGCCTGTCAGCACCGCTGCGTCCACGCCGTCGATCACCGTGCCGGCGACGTTGACGCCGGAATGGGTAACCACATCGGCCTTGGTATAGGTGAGTTCGATGCCCGAGCGCAGGCCATTGCCGTACCGCGCGCCGAACTCGCCAGAGACGGCGTAACCATTGTCGAACTCGGTTTCCCAGCCATACGGCGTGCCGGCGGCGATGGCGGTGCCGAAGGGCAGGGCCGGGGCGCCGTTGCCGGTCCTGAAGGCGCCGGTCGAACCGGTGTTGGAGCTGTCCGCCTGAAGGGCGTAACCGATGGAGCCGCCCACATACCATTCCTGGGCGGAGGCGGGCAGGGCGGCGGCGCAGGCAACGCCAAGCGCCAGGATTGCAATGCGAAAGTTCATTCTGAAGTTCCTTTCAAGCTGGAGAGGGCGGGGATGAAATAAACTGGCCCCCTCAATCGTTCGCAAGATATTATAACTTATGTATTATACAATAAGATATTTCTCACTTTTTCGTGAGGTTTCGTTCGCCCGGCCCCTTTCGCCTCTGGCGCGAAGTCTGCAATAGGGTCGGCAGTTGCTGCGCCCTATCCGGGACGCGCGCCCAAACCCGTTTCACGGAGACACATATGCTGCCGAAGCCGCGCACCGATCTGGCCCCGAACACGCTCGAATTCGAGATCCTGCCGCTGGTGAAGCCCACTGGTTTCCGGGAATATGACGCGCGCTGGTGGTTCAACGGCATCGGCCACGAGAAGGCGCCGGAGCTGAACCTCACGGGCGTCCAGGCCCTCGGCCTCGGCATGGCAACCCTCTTCCACGAACTCGGCGTGAAACCCGCCGTCGTCACCGGCCACGACTTCCGCTCGATCAGCCAGCCGATCAAGAACGCCCTTTCCCTCGGCCTGATCGCCGGCGGATGTGAAGTGCTCGATGTCGGCCTCGCGCTCTCGCCGATGGTCTACTGGGGCCAGTTCGAACTCGATGCCGCCTGCTGCGCCATGGTCACCGCCAGCCATAACGAAAACGGCTGGACCGGCGTCAAGATGGGAGCGGGCCGCCCGCTCACCTTCGGTCCCGACGAAATGGGCCGCCTGAAGGATATCGTGATGAACGGCCGCTTCGTAGAACGCGCGGGCGGCTCGATCCGCCGCATCGACGGCCTGCGGGAGAAATACATTGCCGCCATCGTCGGCAACTCGAAACTGACGCGCAAGCTAAAGGTTGTTGCCGCCTGCGGTAATGGCACGGCCGGGGCCTTTGCCGGCGACGTGCTGCGCGCCCTCGGCGCCGAAGTCATCGAGATGGATTGCAATCTCGACAACACCTTCCCAAAATACAATCCGAACCCGGAAGATCACGAGATGCTGCACGAGATGTCGCTCGCAGCAAAGGAACACGGAGCCGATGTCGTGCTCGGCTTCGACGGCGACGGGGACCGCTGCGGCGTCGTCGACAATACCGGCGAGGAAATCTACGCTGACAAGATCGGCCTCATGCTCGCCCGCGACCTGTCGAAGAACTATCCAAACGCCACGTTCGTCGTCGATGTCAAATCAACCGGCCTCTACAAGACCGACCCGGTCCTGAAAGCGAACGGCGCGGCGGTGGACTATTACAAGACCGGCCACTCCTACATCAAGCGCCGCACCAACGAGCTGGGCGCGCTTGCCGGCTTTGAGAAATCCGGCCACTTCTTCTTCCGCCCGCCAATCGGCCTCGGCTATGATGACGGCCTCGTCGCCGCCAAGGCCGTCCTCGAGATGCTCGACCGCAACCCCGGCAAGACAATGGCGGATCTCAAGTCCGAACTTGGCGTCGCCTGGACCTCGCTCACCATGTCGCCGCATTGCGGCGACGAAGTGAAATATGGCATCGTCGACAAGATGGTTGCCGAGTATCAGTCCCTGAACGGCACGGTCATTCTTGGACGCAAGGTCGTCGATGTGAACACGGTCAACGGCGCACGTGTCACGCTCGAAGATGGCTCCTGGGTGCTGGTGCGCGCCTCGTCCAACAAGCCGGAACTCGTGGTCGTGGTCGAATCCATGGTCAGCGACGCCGACATGCAGGACCTCTTCCACAAGGAAGTGAAGCCGCGCCTCGGCAAGCATTCCGAAGTCGGCAAGTACAACCAGGAAATCTGACGGCGACGTCTAACCTGCGAGATCTTCGCGGTAATAGATATCCCGGCCGACCTCCCGGCACACATGCGAGTCCGGCACCGGCATCATGGCTCGCAGGAAGCTGTGCGTGTACGGAAAGAAGTTGACGTGCGGGTTGAACGTGTAGCGGTACTCCCGTTCGCGCGGGACCACGATGATCAGCCGCCGCGCCGCCACCCGGCGCAGCTCGGCAATCGCCGCGCGGTAGTCCACGATATGCTCGATTACGTGCGTGCAGATCACCGTGTCGAAGGCCTTGTCCGGAAAGGGCAGGGCTTCGACCTTCGCGGCGAGATACTCGATGCCTTCGTCCTTGAGGTCCGGATCGATAACGAAATCAGCCCCCACCATCCGGCCAAGCTCCGGCCGCGCAGCCTGTAGGCGGCGCACCAGCGCGCCGGTCCCGCAGCCCACATCAATCACGCTTTCGCCAACGATATCCTTTGTGAGCGCTGCAATACAGGCGGCCGAATTGTCCGTGTCCTCGTGCACGCGGGGGTGCTTGCGGTAGAGCGCCTCATATTCTTCCTCGGTCAGGAACGCCGCCCGCGCCCGGAAGCGCGCAAGATCAGCCACATGGCTGCCCCAGGCCATCGAGGCGGCTGCGCGGAACAGGCCGGAATCGCGCAGGACCGGCGGCACGACATCTTCCAGTACGAAGCGGATACGGTTCGTCGTCTCGCGGCGCATCAGGTGCCTGTGCCCCGTACCGGAAGGGTGCTTGCGCGCTCCTCAATAGGCGCGGCGCCCGGATACGTGCGCTCATCCCTCGCCGGCGCCTGCGACAGGTAGAAGATCCGTTTCTGTTCGATGCGTGCCCGCGACACCGAATCCAGAATGATGCCGCAGGAGAGCGACAGCATCGCGCCCACCAGCAGGGTCATCGCCAGCATCACGCTCGGTATCCGCTCCACAAGGCCCGTCGCGAAGAATTCCAGCATGATCGGGATCATCAGGGCCGAGCAGACCGCAAATAACCCCGCCGCAATCCAGCCAAAGAATACGAACGGCTTCGTCTCCTTCAGCAGCAGCGCCATCATCTTCAGGATGCGCGCGCCGTCCCTAAACGTGGACAGCTTGCTCGTCGATCCTTCAACCCGGCGGCCATAGTCAAGCTCGATCTCCGTGACGGGCAGGCGCAGCGTCGAGGCATGTACCGACATTTCCGTCTCGATCTCGAAGCCCGCCGAATGCGCCGGAAAGCTCCTGGCAAACCGCCGCGTGAACACGCGGTAGCCCGAGAAGATGTCGGTAAAGTCCCGTCCGAACATCGCCTGGTACACCCGGTTAAACATCTGGTTTCCGAACGCGTGCCCGCGCCGGCCGGCGTCTGCCGTAATGTTGCGCCGCGTGCCAACCACCATGTCGGAGCGGTCCGCGATCAGCGCATCAATCATCCGCGGCGCCGCATTCGCATCATACGTGCCGTCGCCGTCTGCCATGATGTAGATATCGGCTTCGATATCGGCGAACATCTGGCGCACAACATTGCCTTTGCCCTGCCGCTTGCAGGTGATCACCGTGGCGCCAGCGAGCGCCGCCTGCTGCGCGGTGTCATCGACCGAGTTATTGTCGTAAACATAAACACGTGCGCCCGGCAGCGCCTTGCGGAAGCTGATGACCACCTGTGCAATCGACAAGCCCTCATTGTAACAGGGCAGGAGCACGGCGAGGCTGTAACGGCTGGAATCAGGCATCATCGCGTTCAGTCTTTGGTGAGTGTTTGCATGTGATATCCTGCACTCGTTAAGTTAGCCTTGCTCGAAGGGCAGTTTCCAGATGACGGCGCCGGTCCGCCCCGCCTCCTTCGCAGAACGCCGCGCCGGCCTGCTGCTTTCGGCAGCTGTCGTCGTGAGCCTTATTATCGTCAGTCTACTGAGGGGAAAATTTGGGGTGATCGGTCCTGACGGCGACGATGTCATGCGTCTCGTTCAGGTGCGTGCGCTGCTCGAGGGGCAGGGCTGGTTTGACCTGATGCAGCCCCGGCTTGGCCTCGAGGGCGGCACGCCAATGCACTGGTCGCGCCTTGTAGACCTGCCGATGGTTTTCATTGCAGCGCCACTCGCGCCGGTGATTGGCCCGGATGTGGCTATCGCTACCGCGATCACGGTCTGGCCGCTCATCAGTGTGCTGATTGTTGTGTGGGGCGTCGTGATCGGCGCCCGAGCCTTCGGCGGGCGCGGTGTCATGGCCTTTGCGGCTCTGCTCGCCTTTGCCGTGCTCTACCGGCACTTCCGCTTTCTCCCGGGCGCGATTGATCACCATAATCTCCAGCTCGGCCTTATCCTGCTTGCAGGCGGCGCTGTGCTCGCCCCGTCCCGGCCGGCGAACCATCTCGCGCTTGCCGGCGCCGCGTTAGGTCTCGCCGTGGCCGTCGGCGTCGAAGTCTGGGTGTTCGCCGCAGTGCTCGCCGCCTTCGTCGCCATAGATTGGGTCATCTCCGGCGAGCCGGCGCAGCGCGGCGCGGTCGCTTTTGGCGCGAGTTTCGCCGCGGTGATCGCCGCTGCGTTCCTGCTCACGGTCGGGCCACTCGACTACTGGGCCGTGCGCTGCGACGCGCATTCTTCCGTCACCCTTCTCGCGGGCCTCGGCGGCGGCGCCGCCTTCGCCCTCGCGGCCCAGGTCACCTCGGAAAAATCCCTCGCGATCCGCCTTGCTGCGCTCGCCAATGTCGCGGCGGTCACCGGCGCGTTACTCGCCGTCGCCGGGCCACAATGCCTGTCCAATCCGCTCGACGCCCTGTCGCCCGCGGCGCAGGAGCTGTGGCTCGCGCGCGTTGAAGAGGCCCGCCCTACGCTCAGCTATCTGGATGGCCGGCTTGACGAAGTCCTGTTCCGGCTCGGCACGGGCGTCGCCGGCCTCGCCGCCGCCATCTGGCTCGCCCGCTCAACGGCCACTCGCCGCGCCGGTCTCCTGTTGGCTGTGATTCTGACGGTCTCGCTTGCCTTCGCCCTTTACCAGACGCGCTTCTATGTGTTCGGCCAGCTCTTCGCTATCCTGCCTCTGGCTGTGCTCGCCGCCCGGCTCTGGTCGGGCGAAGCGGGTCCGCGCGTCCCGCGCCTCGCCTATCTCGGGGTCGTCATCGTCTCTGTGCCAACCATCTGGGGCGCCGCCGGGATGACCCTGTCTGCACCGACCCCGGCTGCCACGCTGGCGCGCGCCGCTGGGCCCGCCTGCGACCCGCGCGCCGTCCATGCCGCCCTGAGCACCCTTGAACCCGGCCGCATCCTCGCCCCGGCCTCCGAAACACCCGGTCTTCTGCTGAGCACCAGGCACAGCGCGCTCTATGGTCACTACCACCGCAACGCAGCCGGTATCGAAGCCGCCCTCGCGATCTTCACCGCCCCGCCGGTCGAAGCCCGCGCGCGCCTTCGGTCCGCCGGTGTCGATTACGTCCTCGTGTGTCCGGCCGACCCCGACATGCAGTTCTTCGCGCGGCATTCTCCGAAGGGGCTGATCGGAGAAATCCTCGCCGGCCGGGCTCCCGCCTGGCTCACACCTGCGCTCCTGGCAGGCCCGGCCTCCATCTACCGCGTCGCGCCCGACGCCGGTCTGGATCAGCCCGCTGGGCCCTGATCTGCCATTGCCGCGTTATCCAGCTCGCTCGCCCGGATGTAGGCCCTGCGGGTCAGCACGCGCTCCAGATACCCCTCCAGACGCGGCGTCTTGGAAATTGATCCGAACTGAACGCCCCAGCTTATCTGCGAGCCCATATACACATCCAGCGCCGTGAACTTCGGCCCCAGCAGGTAACCCGTCTCCGGCACGGCTCTGAGCATCACGTCCCGCGCCCGTTCGAAATCGCCATAGCCGACCATGCCGGATTTCTCTGCAGGCACCGTCACGTCCAGTGACCGGTTGGTGCTCGCCGCCTCCCAGGGGCCTGCCGCAAACAGCATCCAGCGATAATAGTCCGCCCGCGCATCGAGGGGCGGCGCGAGGTCCGCCTTGGGAAAGGCGTCCGCCAGATAAAGACAGATCGCCGCACATTCGGTCACCACGGCGGCGTCATGCACAATCGCCGGCACCTTCCGCATCGGGTTGATCGCTTCATAGGCCAGCGTGCTCATCTCCGGCCCGTAGCCGAGGTAACGCGTCTCATAATCTGCCCCGGTCTCTTCGAGCATCCAACGCACAATCCGCCCCCGCGACATTGGGTTTGTGTAAAGAATGACGCTCATGTTGCACTCCTAAAAGTTCATGTTTTGTTCTGGACATGAGCGAGCGCCGGAGTCAACCCGGTCAAGGCGGGTCAAACGCGCCTTGACGCATTCGTACAAAAATTGCACCCCGAACCCGGTCATCCGCCTTTGTTTGTGTTTGAGGGATTGTCCATGCGTGTCGCGATTATCGGAACGGGCTATGTTGGCCTGGTGTCTGGCGCCTGTTTTGCCGATTTCGGCCATATCGTCACTTGCGTGGACAAGGACGCCTCCAAGATCGAAAAGCTGCACGCGGGCGTCATGCCGATCTACGAGCCGGGCCTCGACTCGCTGGTCGCCAAGAACGTGCGTGAGGAGCGCCTGTTCTTCACCACAGACGCGGCCGACGCGGTCAAGGACGCGGACGCAGTCTTCATCGCGGTTGGCACGCCCTCGCGCCGCGGCGATGGCCACGCAGACCTCTCCTACGTCTACGCAGCTGCTGAAGAGATCGCCTCGCTGATGAACGGCTTCACCGTCATTGTCACGAAATCCACCGTGCCGGTCGGCACCGGCGACGAAGTCGAGGCCATCATCCGCCGCGTCCGGCCGGACGGCGACTTTGCCGTGGTGTCGAACCCCGAATTCCTCCGCGAAGGCGCTGCTATCAAGGACTTCAAGATCCCGGACCGCGTCGTCGTCGGCACCGATGACGACCGCGCCCGCCAGGTCATGAAAGAGCTCTACCGCCCGCTCTTCCTCAACGAGACGCCGATCCTGTTCACCGAGCGGCGCACCTCGGAGCTGATCAAGTACGCCGCCAACGCCTTCCTCGCCGTGAAGATCACCTTCATCAACGAGATGGCGGACCTGTGCGAAAAAGTCGGCGCGAATGTCCAGGAAGTCTCGCGCGGCATCGGCCTTGATGGCCGCATCGGCAAGAAGTTCCTGAACGCCGGCCCCGGCTATGGCGGCTCGTGCTTTCCGAAAGACACGCTCGCCCTGACCAAGACCGCCAATGATTATGGAAGCCCGGTCCGCATCGTTGATACGGTCGTCGAGGTCAACGCGGCCCGCAAGAAAGCGATGGCCGCGAAAGTCATCGCGGCGATGGGCGGGGACGTGAAGGGCAAGACCATCGGCGTGCTCGGACTTGCCTTCAAGCAGAACACTGACGACATGCGCGACGCCCCGTCGCTTGACATCCTCCCGGCCCTCACGGCCGCCGGCGCCCGCGTCGTCGCCTATGATCCGGAAGCGATGAAGGAAGCAGCCCACCTTCTGAGCGGCATCGAATTCGCAGGCAGTGCCTACGCCGCGATCGACGGCGCCGACGCGATGGTCATCATCACCGAATGGGACCAGTTCCGCGCGCTCGACTTCGACCGCATCAAGGGCGCGATGAAATCCAACATCGTCATAGACCTGCGCAACATCTACTCGCCGGAAGACATGGCCCGCTACGGCTTTGCCTATACGTCGATCGGCCGCCCGGTGGTATAAGCCCTGCGACTCACCTCGCAGGAACCTTTGATCCATGAAATTCTTCGTCGATACCGCCGACACGAAAGACATCGCTGACCTCGCCGCCACCGGCCTCATCGACGGGGTGACCACCAACCCGTCGCTGATCGCCAAATCCGGCCGGCCTTTCGCTGACGTCATCGCCGAAATCTGCGCGCTGACCCCTGGCCCGGTCAGCGCAGAGGTCGTTGCCACCGATTATGACGGCATGATCAAGGAAGGTCGCAAGCTCGCCAAGATCGCCTCCAACGTCACGGTCAAGCTGCCCCTGACGCTGGACGGCCTCAAGGCCTGCAAGACGCTGACGGGGGAGGGCACGCAGGTCAACGTCACGCTCTGCTTCTCGGCCAACCAGGCGCTCCTCGCCGCGAAGGCCGGCGCTACCTTCATCTCGCCTTTCATCGGCCGGCTCGATGATATCCATCTCGACGGCATGGATCTCATCCACGAGATCCGCCAGATCTACGACAACTACCTCTTCGACACCGAAATCCTCGCCGCCTCGATCCGCACACCCAATCACGTCAAGCTTTGCGCCCTCGCCGGCGCCGACGTGATGACTGCCCCGCCCGCCGTGATCAAATCCCTGGTGAACCATCCGCTGACGGACAAGGGCCTCGAAATCTTCCTGGCCGACGCAAAGAAGGCCGGCATCAAGGTCTAACGCTCGGCAGCCTGCACGAAATTTCAACCCTCCTGTGCCAACCTCGCCCGCTAAAGGAGGACGGCATGACAGATTGGTTGACGGGCACCTCCCGCGAACCCGCGCGGCGCCTCATTCGATGGGTGGCCGGTACCGTGGTCGCGGCGGCATTCATCGCCTCCCTCTGGGCCGCCCATATCGGTGTTACCTTTCTGGTGCTCTTCTGGGCGCTCCTGCTCATGGGGCCGGTGCTTGCCTGGCCGTTGACCTGGGGCCCGCTCCTCGGACGTGGCAGCGTATCGATAGGCGTGCTTCTGGTCATATTGCCGGGGTATTTGCGAAGCGGCTCGCCGGGGCAAACCGCCTTGTTCATTGCGGCGTCGGTCCCGTTCTTCCTCTTCTCGATCCTGATGTTATTCCCGCAAGACCTCGTTAGGCTGGTCCAAGGCCTCCTGCGCCGGTAGGTTTCGAAAGGGCGGACCGCTGGCGTCGACCCGCCCGGCGAGTGTTTCGCCCGGCAGCTCCGGCGCCCTTGTTTCGCCGGGGGCACGAACGTCCTGGTCGACGTCATCGCTATCTTCATCAACGGGCTCTTGATCGTCCATAGCGGTTTCAGGCGCTGCGTCCGTCTGGTCATGGCGGACAGGCGGGTTGGCGTTGGCGCCTTCAGCGGCGTCTTGAGCCTGGTCTTTGGGTTTCGACATGCCGATGCCTTTCGTGTCGCAGCTACCAATAGCTGCACAAACCTAACGCGCGCGCGCCCGCCCGGGTTCCGCTGGATCAAGGATTCTTATTGTCGCCGGGTTTTCTGCCGCTACAACGAGGCGGCATCCGCGGGGTCCGGATGCTATAACCGCTGTGACCTCTTGAACATCGCCCGCCCGCCACCCGGCGCCGCGCGGCCAGGGAAGCGCCAGAGATGCCATCCGAAAACGGCCGTGTACTGATCATTGCAGGCTCCGATTCCGGCGGCGGCGCCGGCGTTCAGGCGGACATCAAGGCCGTCACCATGCTCGGCGGCTATGCGATGACTGCCGTCACAGCCATCACCGTGCAGGACACGCGCGGCGTCCATGGTGTCTGGCCGGTCGCGCTGGAGGCCGTGCTCGGCCAGATCGAGGTCACCCTCGCCGATATTGGCGCTGATGCGATCAAGACCGGCATGCTCGGCACGTCCCAGCTCGTCGAAGCCGTCGCCGAAGCGCTCAGCGTGCAGGCCTCGCTGATTGCCCGCATCATCGATCCCGTGATGGTCGCCACCTCCGGAGACCGTCTCGTTGACGCCCGCGCCATCGAGGCGATCCGCTCTGAACTCGTCCCCCGCGCACGCCTCGTCACGCCGAACGCGCCGGAGGCTGAAGTGCTCACCGGCAAGGCCGTGGTCAATCTGGACGGCCAGCGCCGCGCAGCTGAACGCCTGCTCGAACTCGGCGCGCATGGCGCGCTCGTGAAAGGCGGCCATATCGGCGGACCCGTCATCCATGACGTGTTGCAGACCACCACCGGCGAATGGATCTTCGAATCCCCCCGTATACAGACGACCTCCACCCACGGCACCGGCTGCACCCTCGCCTCCGCCATCGCCGCCCTTCTCGCGCAGGGCCGCTCCGTTCCCGAGGCGGTCGAGCAGGGCAGGGACTATCTCTACGGCGCCATAAAGGCCGCCAGGGGCCTCGGCAAAGGCCACGGCCCCGTCCATCACGGCTGGCTGCTGGACGACCGGGAAAGATAACCTCCTCGCCGCCCACGATGGGCCGGAAACTTCGGCGTCCAAGTTTTTAACTATGCCTGCGAATATGCGCCTTTCGTCGTGTTCCCAACATGGATGCCCTGTCACCCCGGCGAAAGCCGGGGCCCTTCGAGGGATCCGAAATCGCACTGCTATTTCCCCGAGAAGGCCTGCTTTTTCAAGAAAGACTGGCTCCATACATCTTCAGTTTCCGGATCCCGGCTTTCGTGTGGATGACAGATCACTGAAGACGCCGCACGCGCGCGAATCCGGCCGCTTGCCCACCGGGCGTAATCTCTTCGCCGATGACCTGAAGCCTACATCAGCCCCCCCGCCGGCACCATCTTCTTCCTTCGCCTCACCTGGCCGCTGATCGCCCTCAAGGCCTGGGTTCGCAAGCACCGAGGCCCGCGCGTGCCTACGGGTATGAAATCAGCCGCTGGGGAACCGTCTGCCTCAGGCACATGCCGATCGGCTTCACATTGAGCTATTGGGCGAACGGCGCGCTGCAGCCTGCAAAGGTCGACTTTCACCCTGGCGACCACATCGCCGCGCCTCGCCTGCGCGCTCGCCGATGAGGCGGTCACCGAGCTGCCCGCACCGATGCGCGAACAACTGGCTTACTCCGTGCACGCGCTTTCATTCACCGTGCATCACGGCACGTCTTGTGCAAGTCCCACCCTCGTCCAAACCCGGGAGGGACCCGCGCCGGCCCCGCTTCTGCGGCCGTCCGTACTGCCATCAGCGGCGCTCAACGTCCCATCAGAAATCCTCGTTTGCCCGCCGCCCCCCGCCTGTGCCATCAGGCGGGTCCGATCAGGAGCCCGCCATGCCGTCCATCCCGTTCTTTCAGGTCGATGCCTTTGCGTCGAAAACCTTCGAGGGAAACCAGGCCTGCGTCATGCAGCTGGATGCCGTCCTGCCGGATGAAACCCTCCTCGCCATCGCGGCCGAGAACAATGTGGCCGAGACCGCCTATCTCGTCCCGGCGGGCGAAGGCGTATGGAACCTGCGCTGGTTCACGCCCGCGGTCGAAGTGCCGCTCTGCGGTCACGCAACCCTTGCCTCGGCCCACGTGCTCTTCGCGCATGGCGGCTTTGCCGGCGAAGCCATCGCCTTCGACACCGTCAGGTCAGGCCGCCTCGTCGTGAAACGCCTTTCGGGCGGCCGCCTCGAAATGGATTTCCCGTCCGCCCCGGTCCGTCCTGTTCCGGTCACGGACGAAATCACCGCTGCCCTCGGCGCGCGCCCCGTCGAGGCCTGGACCGGCATGTTCTACGCTGCCCGGTTCGAGACGCCCGCCGACGTGCGTTCTCTTGCCCCGGACCAACGCGCGCTGAAAATCCTCGGCGCCGAAGGCGGCGGCTGGGACAGGGGCAATTTCGGCTGCTTCGCCCTTGGTGGTGAGAACGGCGCAGACGCCACGTCCCGCTTCTTCGCACCGGGCTCCGGCATCGATGAAGACCCCGCCACGGGCAGCTGGCACACGATGCTCTCGCGCATCCTCGCTGAAAACTTCGGCAAGCCCGAAGCGCGCTGCTACCAGGCCTATCCCGGCCGCGGTGCCTGGGTCGGGGTGAAATCCGAAGGGGCGCGCTGCAAGCTTTCCGGCAGCGCTGTCACGGTCATTCGCGGTGAGTTCAATCTCTAGGCCGGCACCTCTTTTCCGGCCCAGTCGAAACACTTGCCCGAATCTTCCGGGCTCAGGCGATCAATGACATCCAACAGATACCCCGCCGACTGCTCCGGCGTGAACAGGTTCTCGCCCGGAACGGCGCCCTGAAACGCTTTCGACAATCCCGTATCGACCGTCCCCGGATGAAGCCCGACGCAAATGCTCCCCGGCGCCCGCCGCGCCTGCTCGATCGCAAAGTTCCGGATCAGCATGTTGAGCGCCGCTTTGGAGGCTCGGTAGGCATGCCAGCCGCCGAGCCGGTTGTCGCTGATCGAGCCGACCCGCGCCGACAGGGCCGCAAAAACGCTGCGCTCGGCCTTCGGCATCAGCGCCAGCATGTGTTTCGCAATCAGGGCCGGTGCAATAGTGTTCGCCGCAAATACGCGCGCGAAGGCATCCGCGCTCAGCGCCCGGTAGGTCTTTTCCGGCTGCACTCCGTCTGCAGACAAAAGCCCGCTCGCCACCAGGCAAAGCGTGACCGGCCCGGCCCCGCCGATCTCGGCGGACAGCGAAGCCAGTTGGGCCTCGTCGGTAAACTCCGCCCGCCTGTTGAACGCGCCCTTAATCTCCGCGCCGGAGCGCGAAACGGCATACACGGCAGTGTAGTTGCGGGACGCAATCACGCCCTCGGCCAGCGCCCGCCCGATCCCGCCCGAACTTCCAAACACAACAGCTAGCATGATCCGGCCAAACTAGGCCGGAGCGCGCAACAGGAAAGGGAAGGAGAGGGAATGGTGCCGCTTAGG
>Ga0247843_1001965_pt1 | contig 39258 bp, 27 predicted proteins | sample LaCruzMarch2017__FD_192420 | JGI IMG/M metagenome (GOLD analysis project Ga0247843, IMG submission 192420) | Freshwater microbial communities from meromictic Lake La Cruz, Castile-La Mancha, Spain - LaCruzMarch2017_8m | ecosystem: Environmental > Aquatic > Freshwater > Lake | place: Spain...
CGCCAGCACCAGGTCAAGCACGGGCGCTGGCTGCACCGCCGCCAGGTAGCGCGCACGATAGGTCAGGGTTGAGTCGCACAGTTCCAGCGCCAGCCGGAGCCCCGCCTCCAGCCGTGCCGGCGGCTGGTCCAGCGCATGCGCCAGGCTGCGCGCGGTGGCCGCGCCGCGTTCGATCCGGCGGCCGAGATCGAGGAACATCCAGGCGCCGCCCCGCACCATATTCTCGGCCGCGATGCCAGCGATGCCGGTGCAGGCGCGGATCACGAAGCCCATCGCCTCCATCAGGCTGTCCGGCCGGGACGCGCCGGCGCGCAGCCGCGCCCGCCCTTCCTGGCTGAGCGCGGCAAAGGCCGCCCACATTTCATGCGTCAGCCGATCGCGCACCGCCGCCTGCGGCCGTTCGGCGGCTTCCAGCAGCGCCAGCAGCGCGCCACCGGGCAGCGACGCCGCGCTGAGCGCGCCGGGCAGCGCCGAGCTGGCCAGCGGTCCCGCCGCGACTTCGGCCGGGATCAGCTGCGCGGCCTCCAGGCAGGCCGACAGGGCGCGCATCTCGGCCAATTCGCGCGGCAGCGTGCCGCCGCGCAGCAGCCGGCCGAGCATGGCCCGGGCCAGTCGCGCACCCGCCTCAAGCCGCTCCAGATAGCGGCCGAGCCAGAACAGCTCGTCGGCCACGCGGGAGGGAAGGTCGGCGACGGCGCGGCGGATCGGCAGCGAGGCGCTGCGCACCGCGGCGGGACCCAGGATATCGTCGCTATCCTCGGCCAGCACCCAGACATCCTTGGCCGCACCCCGGCGGCGCGGCGTGGCGGCGATCGGGCCCTCGGAATCCGCCATGAAGGCAAGGCCCCCGGGCATGGCCCGCCAGGCACCCATCGCATCGCGCGCCAGGAACATGCGCATCAGCACCGGCGCCGGCTCGAGCCGCTGCCCCGCCAGGCGTGGCGCCGCCGAGGGCTGCATCGGGCGCGTCGCGGCGAAGCGCCACGGCTCATGGCCGCCCAGCACTTCCAGCGCGCCGAGCGGCGGCGCCGCGCCGGGATCGAAGGCGGAGCGCAGCTTCCAGGCATCGGGTGCCGCCGCCACCACGCCGCGCGCCCAGGGCTCGCCAAGCCAGAGCGTCTCCAGCGAGGGCAGGTCGAGCTCACGTCCCAACAGCCGCCGCGCGAGGGCGGGCAGGAAGGGGGCCAGGCCCGGCGCCTCCGCCAGCATGGAGCCTGGCGCGTTGAGCAGCCGCACGGCGCCGCCCCGCAGCACCGTCATCAGTCCCGGCACGCCGCCGGCGCCCGGCAGTTCCAGCGGGTCGGTCTCCTCGCCCTTCACGCGGCGGAGGATGACGTGGATGCGGGCCAGGCCGCGCAGCGTCTTGAGGAAGACCTGCCCATCACGAACCGTCAGGTCACCCGCCTCGACCAGGTCGAGCCCGAGTTCACGCGACAGCACCAGATGTTCGAGCCAGGTCTCCGCCCGCGCACCGGGCGAGAGCAGGGCGATGCGCGGATTATCCTCGCCGGCGGCGCCGGCCTGCAGCGCATCCAGCCACATGTCGAAGAAGGGACGCAGCGGGCGGACCTGCACGGCGCGGAAGGGCTCGGGCAGGATGCGGGCCAGCAGGCTGCGATTCTCGGCGGCGAAGCCCAGCCCATTGGCGCCGCCGCAGCGATCCGCCAGCACATGCCAGCGCTGGTCCGGCCCGCGCATCAGATCGGCGCCGTAGAAGGACATGCGGATGAAGGGATTTTCCGACGGCGCGCGACAGGCGCGCAGGAAATGCGGGTTGCCGAAGATCAGCGCGGGCGGCAGCATGCCCTCGGCCAGCATCGCCTGCGGCCCGTAGAGATCATCCAGCAGCGCCGCGAGCAGCCCGGCGCGCTGCGCGAGCCCGCCTTCGAGCTGGGTGAACTCGCTGGCCGTCAGGATCAGCGGGACCGGGTCGCAGCGCCAGGGCCGGGTCGGCCGGGCGGGGCCATGCGCTTCGGCCACCAGCATGGTGGCGACGCCTTCCTCATCGAAGGCCCGGTCCAGCCGGCGGGCGCGGGCGGCGAGCTCCGGATAGCCCAGCGCCGAATAGGCGCCGAGCAGCGGCCGCCAGGCGGCGCGCACGCGGCCGCCGCCATCGACCATCTCGTCGATGCCCGGCGCTTGGGCAGCCTCGATCGGGGCAGCCCCGATCAAGCGCGCCTCAGATCCAGCGTGCGGGGCCGCGCGCGGTTGGGCAGGCTGCGCGGCGCGGGCATCGGCCCGGGCGTATGCCCGAAGGGCTGGAACAGGCTGCGCCGGCGCGCCTCGGCCTCATTCGCATTCACCGGGAAGCGCACATAGGATTGGCCGCCCGGATGGGCCACGCCATGGGTGCAGCCACCGAGCGATCGCCCGGTCCAGCCATCATACAGGTCGAACACCAGGGGCGCCTGCGCGCGGATGGTCGGGTGCAGGGCCGAGGGCGGGTCCCATGCCTTGAAGCGCACGCCCGCCACATTTTCGCCGGCCGTCCCGGTGGGCGTCAGCGGCATCGCCACGCCATTGCAGGCCAGCGTGTAGCGTTCCGGCGCGAAGCCGGTGACGCGCGCCTCCACGCGTTCCACGCTGCTGTCGACGTAGCGCGCGGTGCCGCCCGCGGTCGCTTCCTCGCCCAGCACATGCCAGGGTTCCAGCGCGTGGCGCAGTTCCAGCTCCATCCCGCGCAGCCCGATGGCGCCGATGCGGGGGAAGCGGAATTCCAGGTGCGGCGCGAACCAGTCGAGATCCAGCGCGTAGCCATGGCCCGCCAGCTCTTCCAGCACATCGCCCAGATCCTGGCGGACCGGATGGTGCATCATGAAATCATCATGCAGCCGCGTGCCCCAATCGATCAGGCGGCGCTCATAGGGGCGTTCCCAGAAGGCGGCGACCAGCGCGCGCAGCAGCAATTGCTGCGCCAGCGACATTTGCGGGTGCGGCGGCATCTCGAAGCCGCGGAACTCCACCAGGCCGCGCCGGCCGCCGGGCCCGGAGGGATCATACATCTTGTCGATGCAGAATTCCGTCCGGTGGGTATTGCCGGTCATGTCCACCAGCAGGTTGCGGAAGATGCGGTCCACCATCCAGGGCGGCGTGGCGGTGCCGGGCGGGGGCACCTGCGCGAAGGCGGTCTCCAGCTCATGCATGGCGTCGGACCGCGCTTCATCCACCCGCGGATGCTGGCTGGTGGGCCCGATGAACATGCCGCTGAACAGGAAGCTCAGCGAGGGATGGTTGTGCCAGAAGCCGACCAGCGACTTCAGCAGGTCCGGCCGGCGCAGGAAGGGGCTGTCGGCCGGCTCGGCCGCGCCCATGACCATGTGGTTGCCGCCGCCGGTGCCGACATGCCGGCCATCCAGCATGAATTTTTCGGTGGCCAGGCCGACCTGCCGCGCTTCCTCATAAAGCTGCTCGGTGCGGGTCGTGAGTTCCTGCCAGCCGGCCGCCGGGTGGATGTTCACCTCGATGACACCCGGGTCGGGCGTCACGGAAAAATGCAGCAGCCGCGGGTCGGCGGGCGGCAGGTAGCCCTCCAGGAAGATCTTGCGGCCGGCATCGCGCGCCGTCGCCTCGATGGCGGCCACCAGGTCCAGCCAATCCTGGGCGAGCGCCAGCGGCGGCAGGAAGACATGGATCATGCCGCCGCGCGCCTCGACGCAGAGCGCCGTGCGGACCAGGCCCGATTCCTCGCGCCCCGGTTCGGGCACGGGCTGTTCCACCAGACGGGCGCGGCCTTCGGGCAGGGCGCGGCGTGGGCGCAGCGGCTCCCGCGGGCGGAACGGGTCGGGCTCCGGCTCGGCGTCGATCGCGGCTTCGCTGGCCCAGGGCAGGCTGTCCAGCGGCAGGCGGTAGCCCATCGGGCTGTCGCCCGGGATCAGGAACAGCGCGCCCTCGCGGAAGGACCAGCGGCCGCTTTCCCAGATCCGCGCGGGCCCCTCGCCAACCCGCCGCAGTGGCAGGACGGACCCGGCCTCGGCCGCCAGGTTGCCCCCGAACAGCCGGGCCAGGCGCGCGCGTTCCATCGGGTCGCGCAGCTTGGAATCCGTGGCCAGCACGTTGGCGGGGAGCATCTTCTCCCGCCACAGATAGTAGTGGACATCCTCATGGGCGGGGATGCGCAGATCCGGCGGCACGCCGAGATGGCCGGCCAGCAGGGTCGCGAATTCGGCGGCGTCCTTGGCCGTGGCATCGTCGGCATCCTCGTCGGCGGCCAGCAGCGACGGATCGGTCCAGACCTTCTCGCCATCGGCGCGCCAATGGCAGTAGAGGCCCCAGCGCGGCAGCTGCTCGCCCGGATACCATTTGCCCTGCGCATAGGTCAGCGCCGCCCCCTGCGACCAGAGCGGCGCCAGCCGGCGCAGCAGGCGGCCGGCATAGGCGCGCTTGGTCGGGCCCAGCGCCTCGGTGTTCCATTCCGGCGCGTCGCGGTCGGTCTCGGCCACGAAGGTCGGCTCGCCGCCCACCGTCAGGCGCACATCGCCCGCCGCCAGCGCCTGATCCACCCGCGCGCCCATGGCCGCGATGCGGCCCCAGCTGGCGTCGGTGTAGGGCTTGGTCACGCGCGGCGTCTCCGCCACGCGCCGCACTTCCATCTCGAAGCCGAATTCGGTCTCGGCCTCGTCCACCGCGCCGGTGATGGGCGCGGCCGAGGCGGGTTCGGGCGTGGCCGCCAGCGGGATATGCCCCTCGCCCGCCAGCAGGCCGGAGGTGGGGTCGAGGCCGATCCAACCGGCGCCGGGGATATAGACCTCGCACCAGGCGTGCAGGTCGGTGAAGTCGCTGGTCGGGCCGGCCGGGCCTTCCACCGGCTTCACGTCCGGCACCAGCTGGATCAGGTAGCCCGAGACGAAGCGCGCGGCGAAGCCGAGGTGACGCAGAATATTCACCAGAAGCCAGCCGCTGTCGCGGCACGACCCCTTGCGTTCGGTCAGCACCTGCTCCGGCGTCCAGACGCCGGGCTCCATCCGCACAATGTAGCCGATATCGGCGGCCAGGCGGCGGTTGAGGTCGACCAGGAAATCGACCGTCTTCGGCGCCTTGCGGGGGATGTCCTTCAGATAGGCGGCGAGCCGGGCCCCGGGCGGCGTCAGGCGGCGGAACGGCGCCAGCTCCTCGGCGAGCGTCGGGTCGTAGGCGAAGGGGAAGGCTTCGGCGTCGGGTTCGATGAAGAAGTCGAAGGGGTTGATGGTCGCCATGTCGGCGACCAGGTCGACCGCCACCTCGAAATGGTCGACTCGTTCCGGGAACACCAGGCGGGCGCAGAAATTGCCCTGCGGATCCTGCACCCAGTTCAGGAAATGCGGCTTTGGCGAGATGGTGAGGCTGTAGGCCAGGATCGGCGTGCGGCAGTGTGGGGCCGGGCGCAGGCGGATCACCTGCGGCGAGAGGGTCACCAGCCGGTCGTAGCGGTAGCTTGTGCGATGGGTCAGGGCGGCTTGGATGCTCATGCGGGTCTTCCAGCTTTGCCGCAGCTATCCCATCCCGCCCCCCCCGCCGGCAAGGGCGGGTATGCGGGCCACCCGCCAGGGCGGGCACACGGGGTGGACAGGCGCGCGCCGCCGGCGCAACGCTGAGCGGAACCGATGGAGGGGATACGGCATGAATGCTCGGTATGCGCTGGTGACCGGCGCGGGTTCCGGTGTGGGGCGCGCCACGGCGCTGGCCCTGTCGCGCGATGGCTGGACGGTGGGGTTGATGGGCCGCCGCGCCGACGCGCTGGAGGAAACCGCCGCACTCGGTGCCAATCTCGTGCCGATGCCCGGTGATGTAAGCGACCCGCACTCGGTCGCAGCCGTTTTCGCGCAGATCGCGGCGAAGTTCGGCCGGCTCGACCTGCTGTTCAACAATGCCGGCAACAATGTGCCCGGCACGCCCTTCGAGGAACTGACCACCGAACAGTGGCTGAAGGTGGTGAATGTGAACCTGAATGGCGTGTTCCTGGTGGCGCACGCGGCCTTCCGCATGATGGCGACGCAGTCGCCGCAGGGCGGGCGGATCATCAACAATGGCTCGATCAGCGCCCACACGCCGCGGCCCGGCAGCGCGCCCTACACCGCGACCAAGCATGCGGTGACCGGCCTGACCAAGTCGATGAACCTGGATGGGCGGCGCTTCGACATCGCGGTGGGCCAGATCGATATCGGCAATGCCGCGACGCCGATGGCCGAGCGCATGGCGCGCGGCGTGCCGCAGGCGGACTGGTCGATCAAGGCGGAGCCGCTGATGGATGTGGAGCATGTCGGCACCGCGGTGGCGCAGATGGCGGCCTGGCCGCTGGCGACCAATGTGCTGACCATGACCATCATGGCCACCAAGATGCCCTATGTGGGCCGCGGTTGAGGAGGCGAGCATGAACCAGCTGGATCTGAAGGGGCGCGTTGCCATCGTCACCGGCGGCGCGCGGGGCATCGGGCTTGCGGTCGCGCGGCGGGTCGTCGCCTCGGGCGGCGCCGTCGCCATCTGGGACCTCGACCCCGGCAAGACCGAGGAAAGCCGCGCCGCACTGGCGGCCGAGGGCCAGGCGAGCGCCGAGGTGCTGGACCTGTCGGATGAGACGGCCGTGGCCGAGGCCACCAGCCGCACCCTGGCGCGGCATGGCCGCATCGACATACTGGTGAACAATGCCGGGATCACCGGCGGCAACACGCCGAGCTGGGAAATCCCGGCCGCGCAGTGGCGCCGCGTGATGGATGTGAACCTGAACGCACCCTTCATCGTGGCGTCCGCCGTGGTGCCGCACCTGATCGCCAATGGCTGGGGCCGGATCGTCAATGTGGCCAGCGTGGCGGGCAAGGAAGGCAATCCGAACGCGGCGCACTACAGCGCCTCCAAGGCAGGCCTGATCGGCTACACCAAGTCGCTGGCCAAGGAATTGGCGACCAAGGGCGTGCTGGTGAATTGCGTCACTCCCGCGGCCGCCAAGACCGACATTTTCGCGCAGATGACGGAAGCGCATATCGGCTTCATGCTCTCCAAGATCCCGATGGGGCGCTTCGTGGAGCCGGAGGAGATCGCATCGCTGATCTGCTGGCTGGCCAGCCCCGATTGCAGCTTCTCCACGGGCGGGGTCTTCGACATCTCGGGCGGTCGCGCCACCTACTGACCGGATGGGGAAGCTGGCCATGCCGCATCGCGCGATCCGGACTGGGCGGCAGCGCTGATGGGCGCGCTGCTGGCCGACATTGGCGGCACCCATGCCCGCTTCGCGCTGCTGGCAGGCGCGGCACCCGGGCCGGCGCTGACCTTGAAGGTCGCCGCCTATCCGACCGTCGAGGACGCAATGGCGGCGGCGCTGGCCGCCTTGGCGCCGCCCCTGCCCTGCCGGCAGGCCGTGCTCGCCCTGGCCGGCCCGGTCGAGGAGGAACCGGTGCGCCTGACCAACGCGCCCTGGACCTTCTCGCGCACCAGGATTGCCGCGCGGTTCGGCCTGGCCGAGGTCACGCTGGTGAACGATTTCCTGGCGCTGGCCCACGCGCTGCCGCATCTGGCACCGGGCGACCTGCTGCCGATTGCCGCGGGCGCGCCGGACCCGGCCGCGCCCATGCTGGTGCTGGGGCCGGGCACCGGCCTTGGCGCGTCGCTGCTGCTGCCGGGCCGCCCGCCCCGCGCCATCCCGACCGAGGGCGGGCATATCGGCCTGGCACCCACCAATGCGCTGGAAGATGCGGCGGTGGCAGCGCTGCGCGCCGATCCGGCCGTGGCAGGGGGCCGGGCGGGGGCGGAGGAGGCGCTGTCCGGCCGGGGCCTCGCGCGGCTGCATGCCATGCTGGCGGCCCGCATGGGTGCGGCGGTGCCGGTGCGTGACGCCGCCGCCGTGCTGGCCGCCGTGCCGCAATGCCCGGTGGCCGCGGCGACCGAAGCGCTGTTCCTGGACCTGCTGGCCGGCACCGCCGGCGACCTGGCGCTGGCCACCGGCGCGCGGGGGGGCGTGTTCCTGGGCGGCGGAATCCTGCCGCGCCTCGCGCATCGGCTGGACGCTGCACGCTTCGCGGCGCGTTTCGCGGCAAAGGCGCCGATGGGTGGCTACATGTCGGGCATCCGCCTGTCGCTGATCCAGCGCCCCGACCCCGCCTTTCTCGGACTTGCCGCATTGGCCACCTTGCGCATCTAGGTGCCGCGCGGCCATGGTGCGCTGCGCACCCAGCGCCTCGTTGTCCGCTTGACGATCAAGGAATTGCCAGACCCATGGACACGCCGCCGACACTGGCCGCCGCCCTGACGCAGAGCGCAAAGCTGCGCGACGCGATCGTCCACAAGCTGACCTACGATCTCGGCAAGAGCCGGCTCGGGGCGCGCGACCGCGACTGGTTCATGGCCACGTCGCTGGCGGTGCGTGATCGGATCGTGGACCATTGGCTGGACCTGACCCGGGCGACCTACCAGTCGGGTGCGAAGCAGGTCTATTACCTCAGCCTCGAATTCCTGATCGGCCGCCTGCTGCGCGACAATGTCTGCAACCTTGGCCTGATGGCCGAGCTGCGCGAAGCGCTGGGCGAGCTTGGCGTGGATGCCGAGAAGATCCGCGTGGCCGAACCCGACGCGGCGCTGGGCAATGGCGGCCTCGGCCGGCTTGCCGCCTGCTTCATGGAAAGCATGGCGACGCTGGAAATCCCGGCCTTCGGCTATGGCATCCGCTATGATCATGGGCTGTTCCGCCAGGCCATCCGCGATGGCTGGCAGCGCGAATATCCCGAGGATTGGCTGAACTTCGGCAACCCGTGGGAATTCGCCCGCCCCGAAATCGCCCATGAGATCGGCTTCGGCGGCAGCGTCGAAGCGGTGACGGTCAGCGAAGCCGCGGTCAAGCATGTGTGGAAGCCGAGCGAGACGGTGACCGCGGTGGCCTATGACACGCCGATCGTCGGCTGGCGCGGGCGGCATGTGAACACGCTGCGGCTATGGTCGGCGCGTGCCTCCGATCCGCTGCGGCTCGATGCCTTCAACCAGGGCGACCATGTCGGCGCGCTGTACGATCGGGTGAAGGCCGAGGCCATCAGCAAGCTGCTCTACCCGTCGGATGAAAGCCCGGCCGGCCAGGAGCTGCGGCTGCGGCAGGAATATTTCTTCAGCTCGGCGGCGCTGCAAGATCTGATCCGGCGGCATCTGCGCGTCTATGGCGATCTGCGCAGCCTGCCCGACCGCGTCTCCATCCAGCTGAACGACACGCACCCGGCCATCGTCGTGGCCGAGCTGATGCGCATCCTGGTCGATCTGCACGAGATCCCCTGGGACGAGGCCTGGGAAGCGACGCGCGCCACCATCAGCTACACCAACCACACGCTGCTGCCCGAGGCGCTGGAAAGCTGGCCGGTGCCGCTGATGGAGCGGCTGCTGCCGCGCCACATGCAGATCATCTACCTGATCAACGCCTTCCATCTGGACAGCGTGCGGACCCAGCACCCCGAGGATGCGCGCCTGCTGTCCTCGGTGTCGCTGATCGAGGAAGGCCATGGGCGCCGCGTGCGCATGGGCCATCTGGCGGTGGTCGGCTCGCACAAGGTGAACGGCGTCTCGGCGCTGCATTCCAACCTGCTGAAGCAGACCGTGTTCAGCGACTTCAACCTGCTGTTCCCGGACCGGCTGACCAACAAGACCAACGGCATCACCTTCCGCCGCTGGCTGCAGCAGTGCAATCCGGGCCTGACCGGGCTGCTGGCCGAGACGATCGGCCCCGAGGTGCTGGACGATGCCATGGCGCTGCAGAAGCTGGCGCCGCTGGCCGGCGACGCGGCCTTCCAGCAGAAATTCGCCGCCGTGAAGCGGGCCAACAAGGAAGCGCTGGCCACGCTGGTGCGCGACCAGTTCCAGATGCGGCTCGACCCCGACGCCATCTTCGACGTGCAGATCAAGCGCATCCACGAATATAAGCGCCAGCTGCTGAATGTGCTGGAGGCCGTGGCGCTGTATGACGAAATCCGCAGCCAGCCGACCCGCAACTGGGCGCCGCGCGTCAAGATCATCGCGGGCAAGGCGGCGGCCAGCTATCACCGTGCCAAGCTGATCATCAAGCTGGCGCACGATGTGGCGCGGGTGGTGAACAGCGACCCCACGGTGCGCAACCGCCTGAAGCTGGTCTTCCTGCCGAACTACAATGTCTCGCTGGCCGAGATGATCGTGCCGGCAGCCGACCTGTCCGAGCAGATCTCGACGGCGGGCATGGAAGCGTCGGGCACCGGCAACATGAAGTTCGCGCTGAACGGCGCGCTGACCATCGGCACGCTGGATGGCGCCAATGTCGAGATCCGCGAGCATGTCGGCGCCGACAACATCTTCATCTTCGGCCTGGAGACGCATGAGGTCGAGCAGCGCCGCCGCGATGGCTGGCAGGGTGAGACGGCGATCGCCAATTCGCGCCGCCTGAAGGAAGCGCTGGACCAGATCGAGAATGGCGTCTTCAGCCCCGACGAGCCGCATCGCTACCGCGAGCTGGTGGCGGGGCTGCGCGCGCATGATTATTTCATGGTCGCCGCCGACTTCGACAGCTACTACGAGGCGCAGCGCCGCGTGGACCAGGTGTGGCACGACCCCAAGGCCTGGTGGCGGAGCGCCATCACCAACACGGCGCAGATGGGCTGGTTCTCCTCCGACCGCACCATCGCCGAATATGCCGAGGAAATCTGGAACGTCCCGGTCAGGCGCTGAGCATGGACGCATGGCGCGCCCCGCAGGCCGACATCGAGGCCCTGCTGGCAGCCCGCCATGCGGACCCTTTTGCGATCCTCGGCCCGCATGGCGTGGCCGGGGGGCTGGTGGTGCGGGCGCTGGTGCCGCACGCCGCCGACTTGTCGGCCATCACCCCGGATGGGCGTGCGCTGCCGCTCGGGCGCCGCGCCGGCGACCTGTTCGAGGGCTTCCTGCCGGGCGCCAGCCTGCCGCTGACCTACCTGCTGGAAGCCACGAATGCGGGCGGCGCCTGGCGCTTCGAGGACCCGTACCGCTTCGGCCCCACGCTCGGTCCGCTCGACGACCATCTGCTGCTGGAAGGCACGCATCGGCGCCTGCATGAGCGGCTGGGGGCGCATCCCTGCAGGCATGAGGGCGTGTCCGGTACGCGCTTTGCCGTCTGGGCGCCCAACGCCCTGCGCGTCTCGCTCGTCGGGCAATTCAACGATTGGGACGGGCGCATCCACCCGATGCGCAAGCGCGTGGATAGCGGGCTGTGGGAGATTTTCATCCCGGGGATCGGCGCGGGCCTCGCCTACAAGTTCGAAATCCTGGCGCGCGACGGCACGGCGCAGCCGCTGAAGGCCGACCCGTTCGGCCGCGCCGCCGAGCTTCGCCCCTCGACCGCCAGCCTGATCGCGGCCGACGCGCCCTTCCCCTGGACCGACCAGGCCTGGATGGCGCGGCGCGCCGCCACGCAGCGCCGCGATGCGCCGGTGTCGATCTATGAGGTGCATGCGCCCTCCTGGCGGCAGCATCCCGATGGGCGGCTTTATGACTGGGACGAGCTGGCGGCCAGCCTGCTGCCCTACGTCACCGATCTCGGCTTCACCCATGTCGAGCTGATGCCGGTGATGGAGCATCCGCTGGATGCCAGCTGGGGCTACCAGCCGATCGGCCTGCACGCGCCGACCGCGCGGATGGGCGATCCGGCGGGCCTCAAGCGCTTCATCGATGCGGCGCATGCGGCCGGCATCGGCGTGCTCCTGGATTGGGTGCCGGCGCATTTCCCGCAGGATGTGCACGGGCTGATCCGCTTCGACGGCCAGACCCTGTTCGAACATCCCGACCCGAAGCAGGGCTTCCATGCCGGTTGGGGCACCGCGACCTATGATTATGGCCGGACCGAAGTGGCCGCCTATCTGATTTCCAACGCGCTCTACTGGCTGGGCGATTTCCATGCGGATGGGCTGCGCGTCGATGCGGTCTCGACGATGATCCATCTCGACCATGGACGGGCGCCCGGCGAGTGGACGCCCAATCCGGATGGCGGCACCGCGAACCACGCCGCCATCGGCTTCCTGCGCGCGGTCAATGCCGCCGTCGCCGAGGAAGCGCCCGGCGCCGCCATGTGCGCCGAGGAAGCGACGGCCTTCCCCGGCGTGACGCGCGCGGCGGATGCCGGCGGGCTCGGCTTCCGCTTCAAGTGGAACATGGGCTGGATGAACGATGTGCTGCGCTACGTGGCGCTCGATCCGCTGCACCGGCAATGGCAGCACGATCTGATCACCTTCGGCCTGGTCTACGCCTTCGACGAGGATTTCATCCTGCCGCTGAGCCATGATGAGGTGGTGCACGGCAAGGCCACCTTGCTCGGCCGCATGCCGCAGGGCGCCAGCCCCGATGATTGGGAACGCTTCGCCACGCTGCGCACCCTGTATGGGTTCATGTGGGGCCATCCGGGCAAGAAGCTGCTGTTCATGGGCGGCGAGATCGCCCAGTGGCGCGAATGGAGCGAGACGCGCGAACTGGACTGGCATCTGCTGCAATTCGCGCCGCACCGGGGCATCCACGCCCTGCTGCGCGACCTGAACGCGCTGTATCGCGCCACACCGGCGCTGCATGCGCGCGATGGCGACGCGGCCGGCTTCCGCTGGATCGACGCGGACGATCAGCGCCACTCGGTCTTCACCTGGTTGCGCTTCGGCGGCCCGGCCGACCCGCCCGTCGCGGTCTGCGTGAATTTCACGCCGGTGCCGCGCGACGCCTATCCGATCGGCCTGCCCTGTGCCGGCCCCTGGCGGGAAGTGCTGAACACCAATGCCGCGCGCTATGGCGGCACGGGCGCGGGCAATCTCGGACAGATCATCGCCGAACCGGTGCCCAGCCACGACCAGCCGGCTTCCGCGCGGGTGCATCTGCCGCCGCTTTCGGTGGTGTTCCTGGTCGCGGAAACGTGGCAAGAAAAGGGCGAGACAGGGGAGAACGCGATCGATGCCAGGCCGCTTCAGTGAATCCGGCCCGCCACCGCTGGCGCGCACCGCGATGGCCTTCGTCCTGGCGGGCGGCCGTGGATCGCGCCTGATGGAGCTGACGGACCGGCGGGCCAAGCCCGCGGTCTATTTCGGCGGCAAGTCGCGCATCATCGACTTCGCCCTGTCCAACGCGGTCAATTCCGGCATCCGGCGCATCGCGGTCGCCACCCAGTACAAGGCGCACAGCCTGATCCGCCACTTGCAGCGCGGCTGGAACTTCCTCCGCCCCGAACGAAATGAAACCTTCGACATCCTGCCGGCCAGCCAGCGCGGGGATGAGGCCAACTGGTATCTGGGCACCGCGGATGCGGTCTATCAGAACATCGACATCGTGGAGGATCTGGCGCCGCGCCACATCGTGCTGCTGGCCGGCGACCACATCTACAAGCAGGATTACGAACCCATGCTGCAACAGCATGTGGAGATGGGCGCCGATGTCACGGTCGGCTGCATCGCCGTGCCGCGACTGGATGCGCGCGGCTTCGGCGTGATGAAGGTGGACGATGGCGGCCGCATCGTCGAATTCGTCGAAAAGCCCGCCGATCCGCCCGGTATTCCGGGCCGCGAGGACCAGGCCCTCGCCTCGATGGGCATCTACGTCTTCGACGCCAAGTTCCTCTATGACCAGCTGCGCCGGGACGCCGCCGATCCCGACAGCCAGCGCGATTTCGGCCGCGACATCATCCCCTGGATCGTCCGCCACGGGAAGGCGGTGGCGCATCGCTTCGAAGCCTCCTGCGTGCGCTCCAAGGCCGAAGGCAAGCCCTATTGGCGCGATGTCGGCACCGTCGATGCCTATTGGGAAGCCAATATCGACCTGACCGATGTGATCCCGGGCCTCGACCTCTATGACCGCGACTGGCCGATCTGGACCTATGCGGAAGTGGTGCCGCCCGCCAAGTTTGTCCATGACCTGGATGGCCGCCGGGGTGAGGCCGTGGCCTCGCTGGTCTCGGGCGGCTGCATCCTGTCGGGGGCGCAGGCGCGAAAGTCGCTGCTGTTCACGGGCGCGCATCTGCATTCCTTCGCCCGCGTCGATGGCGCGGTGATCCTGCCCTATGTCGATGTCGGCCGCGGCGCACGGCTCACCAACGTGATCATCGACCGCGGCGTGAAGATCCCGGAAGGGATGGTGATCGGCGAGGATCCGGTGCTGGACGCGCAACGCTTCCGCCGTACCGAGAAGGGCATCTGCCTGGTCACGCAGGCCATGCTCGATCGGCTGGCCTGACGCCATGCAGGTGCTCGCCGTCGCGTCGGAAGCGGTGCCGCTGGTGAAGACCGGGGGCCTGGCCGATGTGGTCGGCGCGCTGCCGGCCGCCCTCGCCGCGCAGGGCGTCAAGGTCACCACGCTGCTGCCGGGCTACCCGGCGGTGCTCTCGGCGCTTGGCGATGGCGTCACGCTGACCCGCATCGACGATCTGTTCGGCGGCCCGGCCCGCTTGCAGCGGGGCGAAGCGGCGGGGATGGACATCATCGCCATCGACGCGCCGCATCTGTTCCTGCGCGCGGGCAACCCCTACCTCGCCCCCGGCGGGGGCGAGTGGCAGGATAATGGCGTGCGCTTCGCGGCCCTCGGCGCCATGGCGGCGCTGCTGGCCAGCGGCCAGGTGGCCGGCCTCCGCTTCGATGTGATGCATGCGCATGATTGGCAGGCGGGGCTGGCGCCGGCCTATCTGCGGCACATGCCGGGCGGGCCGCATCCGCCGAGCCTCTTCACCGTCCACAACATGGCCTTCCAGGGGAAGTTCCCGCGCGAACTGTTCCCGGTGCTGGGGCTGCCGTCGGAGGCGGGGGGCGTGGCTGGCCTCGAATATTACGGGGCGCTCAGCTACCTGAAGGCGGGGCTTTGGTATGCGGATCGGATCACCACCGTCTCGCCCACCTATGCCGCCGAAATCCGCCTGCCGGAATTCGGCATGGGCATGGAAGGGCTGCTGCGCGGCCGCGCCGGCGCCACATCGGGCATTCTGAACGGCATCGACGATCAGGCCTGGGACCCGGCCACCGACCCGGCGCTGGCGCTGCGCTTCGATGCCGAAAGCCTGGCCGCGCGCGCCACCAACAAGTTGGCGCTGCAACACCGCCTCGGCCTGGCCGAGGATGCGAAGGCGCCGCTTTTTGCCTTCATCGGGCGACTGACCTGGCAGAAGGGCGTCGACCTGGTGCTCGGCGCGCAATATCTGCTCACCGGCGCGCGCGCGCAGCTGGCCTTCCTCGGCACCGGCGATTGGGGCCTGGAGAAGGGCTGCCGCGAGGCGCAAGCCGCGCATCCGGGCCAGGTCGCCAGCGTGATCGCCTTCGACGAGAAGCTGGCGCGGCTGATCTATGGCGGCGCCGACGTGATCCTGGTGCCCTCCCGCTTCGAGCCTTGCGGCCTCGCGCAGCTCTGTGCGCTCCGCTACGGCGCGCTGCCGCTTGTCGCGCATGTGGGCGGGCTGGCGGATTCGGTCATCGACGCGTCCGATATGGCGCTGGCCGCCGGGGCAGCGACGGGCGTGCAGTTCAGCCCGGTCGTGCAGGAAATGTTCGACGCGGCGCTGCGCCGCATGCTGGCGCTGTGGCAGGACCAGACGAGCTTCGCCGCCATGCAGCGCAATGCGCTGGCCACCGACGTCTCCTGGGGCCGCTCCGCCGCGCGCTATGCGGCGCTCTACCGCGACGCCATCGCCCGTGCGGCCTGAGAGTTTGTGCTTTCATGCCCCACAGGGCCACATTCCCAAGATAATGCCGCAAGATATCAACGGGCATGAATGCTCAAGCTCGCTTCTTCCATAGGCCCTGAACCGCTCGGCGTCACACTCGCCGAGGGAGGCGCGCATGTCGCCATTCCGGCGCCCGGGGCCGCACGGATCGATCTGTGCCTGTTCGCGGCAGGGCGCGAGGTGGCCCGCCTCCCGCTGCCGGACCGCACCGGGGATGTGCATCACGGCTTCGTGCCGGGCCTGCTGGCAGGTGCCGAATATGGGCTGCGCGCGCATGGCGATTGGGCCGGGCGCTTCAATCCCGCAAAACTGCTGATCGACCCCTGGGCGCGGCGGCTGGCGGCCCGCCCTGCCCTGCACCCGACCCTGTTCGACACGGGCGCCGCACCCGACGGCACCGATAGCGGCCCCTTCGCGCCGCGCGCGCTGCTGGAGGCGCCGCTGCCCCCGCTGGCATCCGCGCCGGCCCTGTCCGGCCCGCGCATCGTCTATGAACTTGGCGTGCGCGCCTTCACCGCGGGCAATCCCGACATTCCGCCCGCGCTGCGCGGCACCTTCGCCGGCCTCGGCCACCCGGCCGCCATCGCGCATCTGGTGCGGCTCGGTGTGACGCATGTGGAACTGCTCCCGGTCGCCGCCTGGATCGATGAGCGGCATTTGCCGCCGCTCGGCCTGACCAATGCCTGGGGCTACAATCCGGTGGCCTTCCTGGCCCCCGATCCGCGCCTGGCCCCGGGCGGCATGGCGGAGGTCCGCGCCGCGGTGGCGGCGCTGCGTGCGGCCGGGATCGGCGTGATCCTCGACGTGGTGTTCAACCATAGTGGCGAGGGCGATGCGCTGGGGCCCACCCTGTCGCTGAAGGGCCTGGGCGACGCCGCCTGGTATCGGCGCGGGCCGGACGGCGCCTATGCCAATGATGCGGGCTGCGGCAATACGCTGGCGCTCGACCGGCCCTGGCCGCTCCGCCTGGCCATGGACGCGATGCGCCATTGGGTGGAGCAGGCGGGGGTCGAGGGTTTCCGGCTCGACCTGGCGACCGCCCTCGGGCGCCGGCCGCACTTCGATGCGGATGCGCCGCTGCTGCAGGCGATGCGCCAGGATCCGGTGCTGCGCGCCCGCTGGATCATCGCCGAGCCCTGGGACATTGGCGCCGATGGCTATCGGCTGGGCGCCTTCGCGCCCGGCTGGGCGGAATGGAATGACCGGTTCCGCGACGATGTGCGCCGCTTCTGGCGCGGCGATGCGGGCATGATGGGGGCGCTGGCCACCCGCCTGGCCGGCAGCGCCGACGCCTTCCCCCACCGCCCGGCCGCCGACAGCCTGAACTTCGTCACCGCCCATGATGGCTTCACGCTGGCCGACCTGGTCAGCCATGCCCACAAGCATAATGGCGCCAATGGCGAACAGAATCGCGATGGCACGGACGCCAACCATTCCTGGAACCACGGGGTGGAAGGGCCAAGCGACGATCCCGCCCTCGCCGCCCGCCGCGCCGCCGATGTGCGCGCTTTGCTGGCGACGCTCCTGCTCGCGCGCGGCACGCCGATGCTGGCCATGGGCGATGAGGCGGGGCGCAGCCAGGGCGGCAACAACAACGCCTATGCGCAGGACAATCCGGGCTTCTGGTTCGACTGGGACGGCGCCGACCAGGCCCGCATCGCCTTCACCGCCCGCCTGATCGCCGCGCGCCGCGCCCACCCCGCGCTGCATGCGGGCCCGAAGCTGGGCCCGGCCGATGTCAGCTGGCTGCGTCCCGATGGCACGCCGATGCATGACGCGGACTGGCACGGCGCGGCCGCCCTCCTGGTCGATCTGCGGGCCGGGTCCGATCGCTGCCTGCTGGCCTTCAACCGCGGGCCGGAAGTGCCGCTGCACCTGCCCCTTGCCCGCCCCGGCCGCCATTGGCGCCTGCTGGCCGACAGCGCCGCGCCGGACCGCACCGCCCCGCCACAGCTGCTGCCCCCCCGCGCCGTGCTGCTGCTGGCCGAGGCCAGCGCCACCCAAGGCGACGACCCAGCCCTTCTCCGCCACCTGGCCGAAGCCGCCGGCATCGCGCCCGACTGGCACGCCATCTCGGGCGACCGCACCGAGGTGCCGCCCGACACGCTGCGCGCCCTGCTCGGCGCGCTGGGGCTGCCGGCGGGCAGCATCGGGCAGATGCGCGACAGCCTCGCGCGGCTGTCGCCCGATCCTGGGCTGCCGCCGAGCTGGACGCTGCTGGACGGCACGCTGCCCTTGCCGTTCGCCACCGGCCGGGTCCGCCTGACCCTGACCGGCGAGGATGGGACCGTCGAGACCATCGACCTGCCCCCCGAGGCCGGCGAGACTGAGCGCCTGACGCTGGCCGATGGGCGCCACGCGGCGCGGCGGCGCATTCCCCTCGCCCTGGCGCCCGGGCGCTGGCGCCTGATCCTGGAGCCGGGCGGGGCGCGTTGCGACCTGCTGGTGCCCCCACCCGCCGCCTTCCTGCCGGCCGAGATCGGCGCGGGGGCCAGGCGCTTTGGGATGGCGGTCCAGCTCTACGCGCTGCGCCGTGCCGGCGACCAGGGGATCGGCGATTTCAGCGCGCTCAGCGATTGGGCGCGGGCGGCGGCGGACGAGGGCGCGGCTTTGCTAGGCCTCAGCCCGCCGCATGCCCTGTTCCCGACCGATCGCAGCCGGGCCAGCCCCTATCACCCCGCGGATCGGCGCTTCCTGGACCCGATCTTCCTCGACGTGGCGGACCTGCCGCTCGTGGCCGACCTGCCGGCCGTGCGGGCGGCGCTGGCGCGGGAAGAAGGCCGCTTCACCAGGCTGCGCAGCCTGCCCGCCGCGGACCATGCGGCGGCCTGGGCCGGCAAGCGGGCCGTGCTGGAAGCCGCCTTCGCCGCGCTGCCCGCCGCCCATCCCGCCGCGGCCCGGCTGGCGGCGTTCCGGGCCGCTGGCGGGCGCGCGCTCGATCGGTTCTGCGCCTGGAACGCCATCGCCGAAGCCGAGGGCGGCAGCGATTCCCGCGCCTGGCCGGCCGAGTTGCGCCATGGCGATGCGCCGGGCATCGCCCGCTTCGCCGCGGCTGAGCCGGCGCGGGTGGGGTTCCACGCCTTCGCCCAGATGCTGGCCGATGCGCAGCTGGGTGCCGCCGGCAGCGCCGGGGCGGGCCTCTATCGCGACCTGGCGGTCGGCGCGGCACCCGATGGGGCCGAGCCCTGGTCCGGTGACAGCCGCTTCCTGGCCGGCTTTTCCATCGGCGCGCCGCCCGACCCCTTCTCGGCCGAGGGGCAGGTCTGGGGCCTGCCGCCGCCCGATCTGCGCGGCGCCGGCCAGGCCGCCTTCGCGCGCCTGATCCGCGCCAATATGCGCCACGCGGCGGCGCTGCGCGTCGACCATGTGCTGGGTCTCAAGCGCCTGTTCCTGGTGCCCGAGGGCGGGCGCGGGCGCGATGGCGCCTATCTGGCGCAGCCCTTCGATGATCTGCTGGCCAATCTGAAGCTGGAATCGCAGCGCGCCCGCTGCCTGGTGGTGGGCGAGGATCTGGGCACCGTGCCGGAAGGCATGGGCGCCGCGCTGCAGGCGGCCTCGGTGCTCAGCTACCGGGTGCTCTGGTTTGAACGCAGCGGCGCGGGCTTCGTGCCGCCCGCGGCCTGGCCGGCCCAGGCCGCCGCCTGCGTGGCCACCCATGACCTGCCGACGCTGGCCGGCTTCTGGGAGGGGGCTGACCTGGCCGAGCGCACCGCGCTTGGCCTGCCCGCCGACGAAGCGGCGCGGGCGGCCGACAAGGCGGCGCTGCTCGGCGCCCTCTGCGAGGCCGGCTTCTGGGACGGTCCCGGCGAGCGCATGGATGATGCGCTGGCGGCGGCCATCCACGCCTTCGTCGCCGCCACGCCTGCCGCCCTGCTGCTGGTCCAGGCCGAGGATCTGGCCGGGGCGCGTGTCGCCGTGAACCTGCCGGGCACGGACCGCGAGCGGCCCAACTGGCGCGCCCGGCTGCCGGCACCGGTGGCCGCGCTGCTCGCCACGCCGCGCGCGCAGGCGATCCTGGCCGCCATCGCCGCCCGCCGGGGCTGACAGAAGCGGCGCAACCGCGCCAAACTGCGCGGCGATGAATGGGGGAGAGGCGTGGTGTCCGAAGCGGTCGAAAAATTCCAGACCCTGCATGAGGTGGTGAAGGCCGCGCGGCTGCGGCTCAACGCCAATATCTGGGACTATCTGGTGGGCGGCACCGAGACCGAGACCAGCCTGGCGCGCAACCGCGCGGCGCTCGATTCCGTTGCCTTCCGGCCGCGAGTGCTGCGCGATGTCCGGCGGATCGACGCCAGCGTCCCCTTTCTGGGCCGCCGCCAGATCCGCCTGCCGGTGGTGCTCTGCCCGGTCGGCTCGCTCGACAGTTTTGGCGCGGGCGGCGCGGCCACCGCCGGCGCGGCCGCCAGTGAATTCGGCGTGCCGATCATGGTCAGCAGCGTGACCCAGCCGGGCCTGGAGGCCAGCGCCGCCGCCGCGCCGGGGCCCAAGCTGTTTCAGCTCTATGTGCGCGGCGACGCGGATTTCGTCGATGACCATGTGCGGCGCGCCATCGATGCCGGCTACGACGCCTTCTGCATCACGGTGGACAGCGCGCATTATTCGCGGCGCGAACGCGACATCGCCAAGCGCTTCGTGAAGCATTGGCGCGCGCGCAGCAGCGCCATGGAATGTCAGGCCAGCCTCTGCTGGGCCGACATTGCCCGCTTCCGCGACAAGCACCCCGAGGTGACGCTGGTCTTGAAGGGCATTGGCTGCGGCGAGGATGCCGAGGAAGCGGTGCGCCATGGCGTGCAGGTGGTCTATGTCTCGAACCATGGCGGCCGCCAGCTGGACCATGGGCGGGGCAGCCTGGATGTGCTGCCCGAGGTGGTGCAGGCCGTGGCTGGCCGTGCCCGCGTCTGGATGGATGGCGGCATCAGCCGCGGCACCGATGTGGTGAAGGCGGTGGCGCTGGGGGCGGAGCTGGTCGGCATCGGGCGGCTCTATTGCTACGGCCTCGCCGCCGATGGCGCGGCCGGCGTGCGCCGCGTGCTGGAACTGCTGGAGGATGAGGTGCAGACCTGCCTCGGCCTGCTCGGCGCCACCAGCTTCGCCGAGGTGCATGCCAGCATGCTGGCGCGCGCCCAGCCCATGGTGCCCGCCCATGTGCATTCCGCCTTCCCGCTGCTGGCCGAACCTGAGCGCGGCTACTGACCCGACTGGACGGCGGGGGCGGCGGGATGGGATAGGAGTGGCAATGCATTCCGCCCGCCTTCTTTCCCGCCTTCTTCCCTGCGCGCTCCTGGCCGCCGGCCTGCAGGGTCTTCCCGCGGCCCAGCCGCTGGCGCAGACGCAAGCGCGCCCGCAGGCCCAGCCACGCCCCGCGCCCGCCCGCCCCCCGAGCCAGCCCCCGCGGCCGGGCAGCGTGCAGCGCGAACCGCTGGCCACCCCGCCGCCGCCGGTCTCCCGCCACCTGACGGTGGCGGAGCTTGGCTTGGCCGGCGGCGCCCTGTTCGATCCGGGCGGCCGCATGCTGCTGTTCCCCTTGCCACCCGGCCCCGCGGCGCCGCTGCGCCTGACCTTCCAGGTGGAGCTGATCGCGCCCTTCCCTGGCCGTTTCGCTGTCGAGCTCACCGCCAATGGGCGGGTGGTCGGCGCGCTGCCCTTCCCGGCCGACCGCACGCGGCTGGGCTTCGAGGCGACGATCGCGGCCGAGGATGTGGCGCGCGGCCCGGGCGGCCTTGAGATCGGGCTCCGCCTGCTGGCGCCCGAGGGCAGCAACGCCCGCGCCAACCTGCTGCCGACCAGCCACCTGGCGGTGCCCCTGCCGGCGGCACCAATCTCCCTGCCGGCCTTTGCCGCGCTGCTGCCCACGCGCGTGGTGCTGCTGGCGCCCCCCGAAGGCTTCACCCACGCCGCAAGCGAGGCGGCGCTGCAACTGGGCCTCGCGCTGCAGGCGCGCGGGCACCAGGTGACCCTGGGCGAAGGACCGCCGACCACGCCGATGGTGAACCCAACCAGCCGGGCCTGGGAGCTGGCAGCGATCCTGCTGGGCATCCCGACACCCGGGCTTGGCCTGGTGACGCTGGGCGAGGCGCCGGTGATGGCGGTTGGCGAAGGCGGCGTGGCGGCGGCCCTGGCCGCGCTGCGCCCGCCACCCGCGCCGGCCGCGCTGCCCACCGGCCTGCCGCTTGGCCGCCTCGCGCCGTTGCCGGCGCTCGAGGGCCCGCGGCTCGGCTGGCGCATCCCCTTCGACCTCGCGACCCTGCCGCGCGGCACCTGGCCCAGCAGCATCGAGGCCCGGCTGCTGACCACGCCGGGCAGCGAGGGCCCCGGCCGGCTGATGCTGAATGGCGAAATGCTGGCAACGGCGCGCCCGGACACCGAGGGACGCATCATCCTGTCGGCGCCGGTGCCACCCCGGCTGCCGCTGGCGCGCAACCAGATCGACCTTCTGCTGGAGGGCTCGACCGGCACCGCCCAGCCGGACCCGGACAGCCTGCTGCGCCTGGCCGCGCCCCCGCCGCCGCAGCGCTTTGTCGAGCTGGCCCCCCGCTTCGCCGGCGGGATCGAGGTGCTGGCCGAGGCGCCGGTGGCGGCAGCATCGCTGCAAGCGGCGCTCTGGACGCTGCGCGACCTGGTGGCACCCGGTGCGCCCGTGCGCGTCAGTGACACGCCAACGGCCCCGACCGGTCCCTGGCTGGCCGTGGGGCCGACGCCCCCCCCTGGCGTCACCCCGCGCCTGACTGTGACCGACGGCGTCGTCCGCGCCGATGGCGGCGCGCCCCTGGCGTCGCTGACCCATGGCTGGCTGGCGCAGCTGCTGCCGCACGCATCCGCGCCGGGGCTCTGGTTGCAGCCCGTTGGCCAGGGTGCAGCCCTGCCCTTCGGCCTGAGCGGCCCGCAACTTGGCGACGCGGCCCTGCTGGATGAACGCGGCGTCGCCCAGACGCTGGTGACGCTGCCGGCCAATGTCCCGCCGCTGCCGGTGCCCGAGGCAGCGCGGCCCGCCATCCCCGCGCCCGCCCCACCGCCTGCGTTGCCGGCCGCGGCCGAGGCACGCCCTGGCTTCGATTGGCTGATCCTGCGGCCCTTCGTCGGGATCGCCGCGTGGCTGGCCTTCGCGGCCCTGCTGGCCTACGCCTTCATCTTCCCGCGGCGCGAGTGGAAGCGCTGATGGCGCACCCGCAACTCGTCTTCATCCACGTGCCGAAGACGGGGGGCGTGAGCCTGCACAATGCCATCGCCGCGGCGCTGCCGCCCGAGGCCACGTTGCAGGTCGCGGATGCGACCGCGCTGGCCGCCTTCCTGCGGATGGACCGGCAGTCGCTCTCGGCGCGGCGCTTCGTCAGCGGCCATATCGACCTGCGCCAGGCGTTGCTGCACGCTGAACCCGATGCCCGCTTCATCACCGTGCTGCGCGATCCGGTGGCGCTGATCCTGTCTGCCTTCAACTATATGGCGACCTGGACCGAGCACCCGCTGCACGCCGCCTTCCGCGACCGCAGCTTTGGCGACTATGTGCTGGGTGCTGGCGACTATCTTCAGGGTCTGGTCTGCCGGCAGGTCACCGGCCTGTCGACGGCGGCCGATGCCATCCCGGTGCTGGAATCCTGCTACGCCCTGGCCGCCGTCACGGCCCGCATCGGCGAGGTGCCGCCGATCCTCTCAGCTTGGCTCGGCGTTACGGTGCCGGCGCTGGGCCATGAGAATGTCACCCCCGGGCAGGGGCGGATCACGCTCGACAGCCGCATCTGCGCCAGGCTGCTCGACGTCACGCGCGAGGATCAGCTGCTGTTCGAGCATCTGGCCACGCGCCATGGCGGGCTGATGCTGCATCCGGCGGCGCGCTAGACTGTGATCAACATAGTTGATCACAGTCTAGCCTTTGCCGAGAGGCTGATTCACGCCTTTGGTGATTCCACCAAAGCCGATCAGGCTCTAACGAACCGGGCGGCCCGGATCAGGGGCGCAAAGCCCGGGCGGCGCGCGCCAGGGCGGTGATCGCGGGCCAATCGCCGGCGGCCACCAGGGCGCGTGGCGCCAGCCATGAACCACCAACACAGGCGACGTTGGGCCGCGCCAGGAAGGCGGGCGCCTCGGCCGCACCGATCCCGCCGGTCGGGCAGAAGTGGATGTCGGCAAACACCGGCGCCATGGCGTCCAGCCAGCCGAGGCCGCCCGCCACCATGGCGGGAAACAGCTTGAGATGCCGGAGGCCCGCCGCGCGCGCCGCCAGCACCTCGCTCGCGGTCTGGACGCCGGGCAGGAAGGGCAGGCCGGCGGCGGCGGCGGCGGCCACCAGGGCCGGCGTGCAGCCGGGGGAGACGCCGAAATCCGCCCCCTCGGCCGCCGCGCGCGCGATGTCGGCCGGGTCGCGCAGCGTGCCGATGCCGATCGCGGCCGACGGCGCGGCGCGGCGCATGGCGGCGAAGGCGGCGAAGGCCGCTTCGGTGCGCAGCACCACCTCGAACACATCGACCCCGCCATCCAGCAGCGCCCGCGCCAGGTCACCGGCAATCGCGGCATTCTCCACGGTCAGCACCGGGATAACCGGACCGCGGGCGAGGATGGCGGCGATGCTCATGGCGCGAGCCCCAGCACGCCGCGGGCGTCCAGGGTGAAGGGACCGGCACCGGGGCGGAAGGCGGCGACCTCGACCGGGTGGAACAGATAGAGCCAGGGCGGGTCGGCATGCAGGCGGCGCAGCGCCGCGCCATAGGCAGCCGCGCGCCCGGGTTCGCCCACCGTCCGGTTGGCCGCGGTGATCAGCGCCTCGGCCTCGGGATCGGCATGGCCCTGCCACCAGACACCCTTCGCCTGGGCGGAGATCTTGTCGTTCAGCACACGGAAGCTGCTGCAGGGCGAGCTGTCGAAGATGGCCAGGTCGCCGATGATCTTGCGCCCCACCTCGCGGGCATATTCCGGCCGATCGGTCTGCACCTCGATGCGGCAGCGCAGGCCGACCGCCGCGAGGTCGGCCGCCACGCGCCGGCTGATGTCGAGCGCCTTCTCCGGCAGCCATTCGGGCGTGCGCAGAAGGAGCTCGCCCGACAGGTCGAGCCCCGCCAGCAGCCGCCGCGCCGCATCGGGATCATGCGGATGGGGCGCCACGCCGGCCTCGGCAAAACCCAGATGCGCGGGGCTGACCACGGTCGCTTCCAGCACGCCAAGCCCATGGAACAGGTCCCGCACGATCGCCGCGCGATCGACCGCGAGGTTGGCCGCCAGGCGCGCCGCCGGATTGGCGAAGATGCCCGTCGCGCAGTTCAGGTAGAACATGCAGCAGAGCGTGTTCGGCGCATTCAGCCAGCGCAGGTCGGGCGTTTGTTCCACCCGGTCATGCACGCGTTCAAGGTTCATCGCCGCATCCACCTGGCCGGCCCGCAGCGCGGCCAGCCGATCCTCGGCGCGCGGCATGGCGCGGAAGGTCAGGCGGCGCGCCGGGTCCAGCAGATGTTCGAGGACAACAACCTCATCCGGCGCATGTTCGGCGACACGCCAGGCGCCGGTGCCGATGGTGGCGTGGCCGGCCGCATCCTCCCGCGCCGGGTGGAATTCCGCGAAGATGTCGAGGATGTCGGCGAAGGGGGTCGGGTTCTCGACCACCAGGGTCCGGTCATCGGGCGCCGTGAGGCGGGCTTCCGCCAGATAGCGCGCATAGCTCCAGCGCATGCCGAACATGTCGATGCTGTTCGTGACGCCATCGACGAATTCCAGCACATCGGCGGCGATGAAGGGCTTGCCGTCATGGAAGCGCGCGCCGGGTGCGATGTGGAAGGTCCAGCGGCGCCCGCCCTCGGCCACGTCCCAGGCGGCGAACAGGCCGGGCCCCACCTGCCCGCCATCCTGCCAGGTCAATAGCGGGGTCTGGCTGAAGGTCTTGAGCGTGAGCACGCTGGTATCGTCCGTGACCTGCCGCGCGCCGGTGAAGCGGGCGCGCTGGGCGGCGATGGTGGCGCCGGTCATCAGAGCTTGACGCGCAGCCGGGCGGCGATCTCACCCAGGATGCCGCGCCGGAAGGCCAGCACGCAGGCGATGAAGATCACCCCCTGCATCACCAGCACCCAGGCGCCGAATTCCGCCAGGTAGTTCTGCATGGTGATGATGGTGGCGGCGCCGATCACCGGGCCGAAGATGGTGCCAAGCCCGCCGACCAGGCTCATCAGCACCACCTCGCCCGACATGGACCAGTGCACGTCGGTGAGCGTCGCGATGTTGAACACCAGCGTCTTGGTGCCGCCCGCGATCCCGGCGAGGCCCGCCGAGAGGACGAAGGCCATCAGCTTGTAATTCTCCACCCGGTAGCCGAGCGAGATGGCGCGGGGTTCATTGTCGCGGATCGCCTTCAGGATCTGGCCGAAGGGCGAATGGACGATGCGGTGGATCAGCAGGAAGCCGGCCAGGAAGATCACCGCCACCAGCCAATACATGGTGAGGTCGGGCGTGAGGTTGATGAAGCCGAACAGCGTGCCGCGCGGGATCGCCTGGATCCCGTCCTCGCCATTGGTGAAGGGCGCCTGGAGGGCGAAGAAATAGACCATCTGCGCCAGCGCCAGCGTGATCATGGCGAAGTAGATGCCGGCGCGGCGGATGGCCAGCCAGCCGAAGGGCAGGCCGAGTGCCGCGCCGATGGCACCCCCCATCAGGATGGCGAATTCCGGCGGCACGCCCCACGCCTTGGCCGCATAGCCGCTGACATAGGCGCCCATGCCGAAATAGGCGGCGTGGCCGAAGCTCAGCAGGCCGACATAGCCGATCAGCAGGTTGAAGGCGCAGGCGAACAGCGCGAAGCACAGCACCTTCATCAGGAAGACGGGATAGAGAAAGAAGGGGCTGACGATGATGAAGGCGGTCATCGCGGCGAAGGCGATGGCCTGCGCGCGGGTGAAGCCGAAGAACAGCTGCGCCTCGATCTGCGGCGCGGCATCGCCGCTGAAATTGCTGTCGGCCATGGTTCAGGCCCTTCCGAACAGGCCGGCGGGGCGCGTCAGCAGGACCACCGCCATGATGAGGAACACGACTGTCTGCGAGGCTTCCGGATAGACCACCTCGGTGATGCCCTGCACCAGCCCGAGCATGAAGCCCGTGACGATGGAGCCCATGATGGAGCCCATGCCGCCGATGACAACGACCGCGAAGACGGTGATGATGAAGTTGGCGCCCATGGCCGGGCTGACCGAATAGACCGGGGCGGCCAGCACGCCGGCGAAGGCGGCCAGGGCCACGCCCGCGCCATAGGTCAGCGTCATCATGAGCGGTACGTTGATGCCGAAGGCCTGCACCAGCTGCGGCCGTTCGGTGGCGGCGCGCAGATAGCTGCCGACCTTGGTCTTCTCGATCACCAGCCAGGTCACCAGGCACATCAGGCTGGCCGCGATCAGCACCCACACCCGGTAGCCTGGCAGGAAGAAATCACCCAGTTCCAGGTCGAAGGCCGCGAATTCCGGCGGCGGCGCATAGCGCTGGCCGGAGGAGCCGAAGCCGTTGCGCAGCAGCCCCTCGATGACCAGGGCGCAGCCGAAGGTCAGCAACAGGCCATACAAATGGTCAAGCTTGTAGAGCCGCGCGATCATCGTGCGTTCCATCAAGATGCCAAGCGCACCGACGACCAGGGGCGCCAGCAGCAGCGCCGGCCAATAGCCGATGCCGAGATAGGCCAGCATCATCCAGGCCACGAAGGCGCCGAGCGTGAACTGCGCCCCATGCGAGAAGTTGATCACGTTCAGCATGCCGAAGATGACGGCGAGCCCGAGCGAGAGCAGCGCGTAGAAGGCACCATTGATCACGCCCAGGATCACCTGCGGCATCACCAATTGCAGTTCGAACAGAAGATCTTCCACGTCGCCCCCGCCGCGTCGCAGAGGCCGGGGGCACAGCGCCCCCGGCCGATGTCAGTGGATTACGAGCGCACCAGGGCGCAGCCACCCTCGCCAATCGGGCGGAAAGCCTGGTCGGCGGGCGTCGTGCCGAGCAGCTTGTAGTAATCCCACGCGCCGCGGCTCTCGGAGGGCTGCTTCACCTCGAACAGGTAGCAGGGGTGCAGCTTGCGGCCGTCGGCGCGGATGGTGCCCTCGCCGAAGCAATCGTCGCTGGCCGGCATCGCCTTCATGCGCGCCACCGCATCGGCGCCGCTGGCCTTGGCCGCCGCCACGCCCATGTCGCCGACCGCCTTCATGTAGTGCAGCACCGAGGCATAGCAGCCCGCCTGCACCATCGAGGGACGCACGCCACCCGGCATCGCACCCAGGCGCTGGGTGAAGGCGCGGGTCTTGTCGTTCAGGTCCCAGTAGAAGGTCTCGCTGAGCACCAGGCCCTGCGCCACTTCCAGGCCGAGAGAGTGCACGTCGGTCACGAACACCAGCAGGCCGGCCAGCTTCGTGCGGCCGCCGCGGGTGATGCGGAATTCCGCCGCCTGCTTGATGCTGTTGATGGTGTCGCCGCCGGCATTGGCCAGGCCGATCACCTGCGCGCGCGAACGCTGCGCCTGCTGGAGGAAGGAGGAGAAGTCGGTCGTGCCCGGGAAGGGCGTGCGGACGCTGCCCAGGATCTCGCCGCCCTGGCTGCGCACGAAGGCCGCCGAGTCACGCTCCAGCGCATGGCCGAACGCATAGTCGGCGGTGATGAAGAACCAGCTGCGGCCACCGGCGCGCACCATGGCGCCGCCGGTCGACTGCGCCAGCATCCAGGTGTCGTAGGTCCAGTGGATGGTGTTGGGCGAGCACGCCGCGCCGGTGAGGTCGGAGGTGGCGGCGCCGCTGTTCAGGAACACCTTGTTGCGTTCACGGACCAGGTTGTTGGTGGCCAGCGCCACCGAGGAGGTCGGCACATCGACAACCACGTCGATGCCGTCGCGGTCGAGCCACTGGCGCACCACGGTGGAGCCAACATCGGGGCGGTTCTGGTGGTCGGCCTGAACGACTTCCACGGTCACGCCGCGTTGCGTGATGCCGCTTTCCTGAATCGCAAGGCGCACCGCCTGGGTCGAGCCCGGACCGGACAGGTCGCGATAGAGGCCGGACTGGTCGTTCAGCACGCCGATCCGGATGGTGTTCGCGGCCTGCGCGCGGGCGCTGCGGAAGGGCAGGCCGCTGAGCGCGGGCAGGGTGGCGGCGCCAGCGGCGCCCTTGATCATCGAACGACGGTCGAGGGTCATTGTGGGGGTCCTTCCTCCAGAGGTTGTCGGGCAGTCCTGCTCGGAATCCTGTTCAGACGCCGAGATACTCGTGCAGCCGGTCCATGCTGGCGGCCAGGTCGGCATTCGCCACCATGTCCACCACGCGGCCGTGCTCCATCACATAATGCCGGTCCGCCACGGTCTGGGCGAAGCGGAAATTCTGCTCGACCAGGAGCACGGTGAAGCCGCGCTGCTTGATCTGCCGGATCATGGCGCCGATCTGCTGCACGATCACCGGCGCCAGGCCCTCCGAGGGCTCATCCAGCAGCAGCAGCTTGGCCCCCGTGCGCAGGATGCGGGCGATGGCCAGCATTTGCTGCTCGCCACCCGAGAGCTTGGTGCCCGGGCTGCGCGCGCGTTCCTTCAGGTTCGGGAACAGCGTGTGGATTTCCTCGATGCTGAGCCCGCCGGGCGCGATCACCGGCGGCAGCATGAGGTTTTCCGTCACGTCGAGGCTGGCGAAGATGCCCCGCTCCTCCGGGCAATAGGCGATGCCGGCGCGGGCGATCAGGTCCGGCCGCAGCGCGCCCATCTCCCGCCCCTCGAAGCGGATGGAGCCGGTGCGGCGGCCGACCAGGCCCATGATGGCGCGCAGCGTGGTGGTCTTGCCGGCGCCATTGCGGCCGAGCAGCGTCACCACCTCGCCCGGGCGGATCTCCAGCCCCACGCCGTGCAGCACATGGCTCTCGCCATACCAGGCTTCCAGGTCGCGCACGTCGAGCATGGGCGGCAGGGCAGCGGTTGCGGCATCCAGCATGGTCAGTGCCCCCCTGCGATGCCGGGATCGGTGCCGAGATAGGCGGACTGGACCTCCGGGTTGGCGCTGACCTCGGCATAGTCGCCCTCGGCCAGCACGCGCCCGCGCGTCAGCACCGTGATCCGGTCGCACAGGCCGGCGACGACCTTCAGATTATGCTCCACCAGCAGCACGGTGCGCCCGACGGCCACGCGCTTCACCAGCGCGATGATGCGGTCCACATCCTCATGCGTCATGCCGGCGGTCGGCTCGTCCAGCAGCAGCATGACCGGGTCGAGGGCGAGCGTGGTGGCGATTTCCAGCGCCCGCTTGCGCCCATAGGGCAATTGGCCCGCCGCATAGGTTTCATAGCCTTCGAGGCCGACATCCACCAGCAATTCGCGGGCCCGGTCGTCAAAGCGGGTCAGCACCGATTCCGAGCGCCAGAAATCGAAGCTGTCGCCCCGCGCCCGCTGCAAGGCCAGCCGCACATTCTCCAGCACCGTCAGGTGGGGGAAGACGGCGGAGATCTGGAAGGACCGCACCAGGCCGAGGCGCGCCACGTCGGCGGGCTTCAGGGTGGTGATGTCGCGGCCATTGTAGCGGATGGCGCCGCGGGTCGGCGGCAGGAACTTGGTCAGCAGGTTGAAGCAGGTGGTCTTGCCGGCGCCGTTCGGCCCGATCAGCCCATGGATCGTGCCGCGGCGGATCTGGAGCCCGACATCGGCCACCGCGAGGAAGCCGCGAAACTCCTTGGTGAGCCCCTCCGTCTCCAGGATCGTATCCGACACAAAACCCCCCGAATCCCTGTGCTGATCGATCTTCGCCGATCCGCTTGTCAACGCATGAGACGGCCGCATGGCCGATGCGCAACCCGCGCATTCATGGCGGTTGCGCGCGCGCCGCGCAAGCCCGCCTTAAGCATCGTCGAAGGCGCCGAGACCCAGCTTAACATTGCCGAAAGCCTTCTCCGGGCGCGGGTTAGCCGCGCTCGTAGATCAGCCGCGCGCGGATGGTCCCTGGCAGGGCGCGAAGCTCCGCCAGGATGGCATCCGCATCCTGCCGCGCCTCGACGCTTTCGACCACGATGTAACCCAGGTCGCTGGCCGTCTGGTAATATTGCGCCGCGATGTTGAGGCCGCGCCGGCCGAATGCCTCATTGATCCGAGACAGGATTCCGGGCGCGTCGCGGTGCAGGTGGGTCCAGCGGGCACCCGAGGGCCGCGGCGGCAGCTGCACCTGCGGCAGGTTCACGCTGCCGAGCGTGGCACCCGTGTCGCTATATTCCACCAGCTTGCGCGCCACCTCCTGCCCGATCCGGTCCTGCGCCTCGGCGGTGCTGCCGCCGATATGCGGCGTCAGGATCACGTTGGGCAGGCCTTGCAGCGGGCTGTCGAAGCGTTCCCCATTGCGCTTGGGCTCCACCGGGAACACGTCGACCGCGGCGCCCAGCAGGCGCTTGCTGCGCAGCGCATCGGCCAGGGCCTGCACATCCACCACCGTGCCACGCGCATTGTTGATGAAGACGGCGCTCGGCTTCATCAGCGCGAGCTCGGCGGCGCCGATCATGCCGACCGTCTCCGACGTCTCGGGCACATGCACCGTGACCACGTCGGATTGCGCCAGCAATTCGGCCAGGCTGCCCGCCGGCATGGCGTTGCCATGCGGCAGCTTGGTGGTGTGGTCGTGGAACAGCACCCGCATGCCGAAGGCCTCGGCGAGCACACTCAGCTGGCTGCCGATATTGCCATAGCCGATGATGCCGAGCGTCTTGCCGCGCATCTCCCAGCTGTTGGCGGCCGACTTGTCCCAGCCGCCGGCATGGGCGCTGACCGATTTGTCGGGGATGCCGCGCATCAGCATCACCGCCTCGGCCAGCGTGAGCTCCGCCACGCTGCGGGTATTGCTGAAGGGCGCGTTGAACACCGCGATGCCGCGCCGCGAGGCCGCTTCCAGATCGACCTGGTTGGTGCCGATGCAAAAGCAACCGATTGCGATCAGCCGATCGGCGGCGTCCATCACCTCCGCGGTCACCTCGGTGCGGCTGCGGATGCCGAGGATGTGGATGCCCTTCACCGCATCGACCAGGGCCTGGCCCTCCAGCGCCTTCTTCTCGCGCTGGACGGTCAGGTAGTCGGCGCCGGCCAGAAGCTGCACCGCACTGTCGGCGATGCCCTCCAGCAGCGAGATCCGGATGCGGTCCTTGGCGAGGGAAATGCGGTCGTTCATGGCGCGCGACATGCGCCGGAGGGGCGATTTCGGCAAGCCCCTCAGAAGCGGGTGATCAACGTGACCCAGGCATCGGGCAGCGCAGCCGTCAGCACCGCTTCCGCCTGCCGGTCGAGGCCGGTGAGCATGGCCAGGCCGACCAGCAGCACCAGCGCGCCCGCCGCCGGTCGCCCCCAGCCGCCCACCCCCGCCAGCCGCCGGCGGATGGCCGGCATGGCGCTGCGGGCCGCGAAGGCAAGGGCCAGCAAGGGCAGCGCGGCCCCCAGCGCGAAGGCGCCCATGGTCAGCGCCGCCCCGCCCGCAGTGCCCGACTGCGCCGCGAGGCCAAGCGCCGCGCCCAGCGCCGGCCCCGTGCAGGGCGCCCAGGCGACGCCCAGCAGCAGCCCAAGGCCGAACTGGCCGGCCAGGCCGCGCGCCTCCATGCCGTGCGCCAGGCGCATGACCGGCGCCATCAGCTGTTCGCCCGCCGCCGTCACCCGCGCCGCCAGCGCCGAGACCAGCAGCGCCAGCCCCGCCGCCACCATCAGCAGCGCCGCGCCGATGCGCAGAATGTCGGGGTCAAGCCCGAGGCTGGCCGCCAGCAGGCCCAGCGCCACGCCCAGCGCGGCGAAGCCAATCACCAGCCCGCCGGCCAGCGCCACCGGCGCCAGCCGATGCTCGGCGGCGGCCGACCCAAGGACAATGGGCAGCAGCGGCAGGACGCAGGGCGACAGGGTGGCGAGCATGCCCGCCAACCCCGCCAGCAACAGGCTGCCCATCGGACGTCAGAGCGCGCGGCGCAGCAGCGCGGCGATGGCCGCCGGATCGGTGATGCCGGTCGCGCGGCCGCGTTCCTCGGCGCCGCGGAACACCAGGATGGTGGATTGGCTGCGCACGTTCAGCTGGCGCTGCGGCGCCTTCATGCTGTCGAAGTCGATGCTCAGCAGCAGCGCGTCGCTGAATTCGGGCTGCGCCAGGGTGGCGTCGATCAGCGGGCGCTGCACGCGGCAGGTGGGGCACCAGGGGGCGGTCACCTCGATCACCACCTTGCGGCCGGTGGCCTGCGCGGCGGCGAAGGTGGCGTCGGTAAAGACAGCGCGCTCGGCGGCGGCAGCCGGGCGCTGGGCCGCGGCGATCCAGCCGAAGGCGAGCGCGGCGGCGAAGGTGCGGCGAGCAACGGACATGGGGTCTCTCCCGGGTTGGTACCCGCCGCTTCGCCCGCCCGAGCGGCGCGGTTACGCGGCTGCCCGATGACGTTTTCGTGTCAGCGATTCGCCAGATCCGCCAGCGCCTGCGTCAACACCCGCGTGCCGGCCGCCAGCTGCGCGGGTTCGCTATATTCGGACGGGTGGTGGGACACGCCGGCGCGGCAGGGCACGAACAGCATGCCCGTCGGGCAGAGCGGCACCATGAATTGCGCATCGTGGAAGGCGCCCGAGGGCATGCGCAGCACGCTGAGCGACAGCGCCGCGGCTGCGGCCGCCACCGCATCCGGCACCATAGGGTCGAAATTGGCCGGCACGGCGTGGAAGCGTTCGGTGACGGTGGCGGTGCAGCCGGCCAGCGCCGCCTGGATCACGCCCGGGATGGCATTGCCGCGCGCCTGCAGCACATCATTGTCCGGGTGGCGGAAGTCGATGGTGAAGCGCACCCGGTCGGCCACGGAATTCGACGTGTTCGGATGCACCTCGATCCGGCCCACGGTGAAGCGCAGCGTGTCGGTGGGGTCGGCCATCAGGGCATTGAGCGCGGTGACGGCGCGCAGCATGTCCTGCACCGCGTCCCGGCGCAGCGACAGGGGAGTTGTCCCCGCATGATCGGTCTTGCCCGTGATCTCCACCAGGAACCAGCGGCTGCCCTGGATGCCGGTCACCACGCCGATGTCGATCCCCTCCGCCTCCAGCCGCGGCCCCTGCTCGATATGGGCTTCGAGATAGGCGAAGGGTGCCGGCCCCTCCAGCACGCCGAGGCCGCGGCGGGGGATGTCGGCTTCCAGCGCCAGATGCTTGGCCAGTTCGGCGCCGAAGGTCAGCCCCTCATTGTCGGCCACGGCGTCCCAGGTATCGGCCGGCTTGAAGCCGGCATAGGCCATGGAGCCCATGCAGCCGGGCGCGAAGCGGCCGCCTTCCTCATTGGTCCAGGCGACCAGCTCGATCGGGCGGCGGGTGCTGGTGCCAGCCGCGTGCAGCGCCTCCAGCGCCTCAAGGCCCGCGATCACGCCCCAGACGCCATCGAATCGGCCACCATTGGGCTGCGTGTCCATGTGGCTGCCGGTCAGCACCGGGGCCAGGCTGTCATCGGTGCCGGCGCGGCGGAGGAACAGATTGCCCAGCGCATCCACCGAGGGCGCGAGGCCAATGGCGGTGCCCCAGCCGAGCAGCAGGCGGCGCGCCTGGCGATCGAGGTCGGTCAGGCAGGCGCGGTTCACGCCATCGCCCGGGATGGCGCCGAGCTTGGCCATTTCCATCAGCCGGTCCCATTGCCGCGCCTCATGGACGGCGGCGACGGCGTTGCGGGCGATGGTGTCAGGCATGGGCTTGCTCCGGAGAATGCCCCCTTCTTGCCGCCCCAGGGCGCGGAATCAAGCGGCGCGGCGGCGCAGCGCCTCGGTGGCCAGCACGAACAGGATCGACAGGGCCACCAGCAGCGTGGCGGCGGCCAGGATGGTGGGCGTGGTGTATTCGCGCACCGTCGCATACATCTGCCGCGGCAGCGTGAACTGGCCGGGGCCGGCCAGGAACAGGCTGATGATGAACTCATCGAGCGAGGTGGCGAAGGCGAAGACCGCGCCGGCCGCGACGCCCGGCGCGATCAGCGGCAGCACCACGCGCCGCAAGGCCAGCAGGGGCGAGGCGCCAAGGCTCGCCGCCGCGCGCAGCAGATTCGCATCCTGCCCCTGCAAGGCGGCCAGCACCGTGACCACCACGAAGGGGCTGGCGATCACGCTATGCCCCAGCACGAGGCCCACCAGGCTGCCGCTGAGGCCCACGGCCGAGAAGGCGAAGAACAGCGCCGCGCCGGTCACGATGAAGGGCGTCACCACTGGCAGCGTCAGGATGGACAGCAACAGACCGCGCGCCGGGAAACGGCCGAAATGCAGCCCGATGGCGGCGGCGGTGCCCAGCAGGGTCGCCACCAGCGTGGCCCCGCCGCCCACGATCAGGCTGTTGATCGTGGCCTGGATCCAGCGCGGGTTGGTGAAGAATTCGGCATACCAGCGGAGCGACAGGCTGGCCGGCGCGAGCGTCAGCGTCTCGGTCGGCGCCAGGCTCATGACCAGGGCGGCCAGCAGCGGTGCCAGCAGGAAGGCCAGGATCGGCCCCGTGGCCAGGATCAGCCAGGGCATCAGCGCCGCGCCCGCCAGGCATCGCCCGCCAGCAACCCGGCCAGCGCCAGCACCGCCCCCGCCAGCGCCAGCAGCCAGACCGAGAGCGCGGCCGCCATGCCCCAATTCACATCCCGGTTGAGGAATTGCGCGATGAACCAGGCGATCAGCTGGTCCCGCTCCCCCCCCAGCAGCGCCGGCGTGATGTAGAAGCCGATCGCCAGCAGGAACACGAGCGCGCCGCCCGCCGCGACACCCGGCAGCGTCAGCGGCAGCCAGATTCGCCAGAAGCGCAGCCATGGCCCGGCCCCCAGCGAGGCCGCGGCGCGCGGCAGCCGGGGATCGAGGCGCAGCATCACCGCCAGCAGCGGCAGCACGGCCACGGGCAGCAGCACATGGATGGTCGCCACCAGCACGGCGGCGCGGGTGCCCAGCATCTGCAAGGGCTCGGCGATCAGGCCGGCGGCCAGCAACGCCTCATTCACCGGCCCCTCGCGCGCCAGCAGCGCGAACCAGGCGGTGCTGCGCACCAGCACCGAGGACCAGAAGGGTACCAGCACCATGGCGGTGACGATGCCCGACCAGGGCGGGCGCAGCCCCGCGATCAGGGCCGCCAGCGGATAGGCCAGCAGGATGCAGGCCAGCGTGACCAGCAGGCTGACCCACAGGGTGCGGGCAAATAATTCACGGAACAGCGCCAAGTCGGCGGGCACCGCTTCGATGCCCGCCGCGCCCGGCGTCAGGTCCAGCGCGCGCAACAGATAGAGGCTGGTCAGCGGCCCGCGCGCCGCCGCCAGCGCCTGCCAGGTGGCGGGATCCGCCCAGCGCTGGTCGAGCGCCGGGACGCTGTCTGCAAAGGGCGCGCTGAGCCGCCCGCCCGCCCGCGCCACGCGCAGCAGTGCGGCGCGCAGCCCGGGTTCCGAAAAATTCAGCCGCGCCGTGAGCGGTCCAAGCCGCCGATCCGCCAGCGCGGCCGTGGATTCGCGGGCCAGGGCCGCGAAGGCGCCTTCCCCCGGCAGCCCCTGCCCGTCCCAGGCGACCAGCTCGGCGCGCGTGCCCGGCAGGGTCGCGGCCAGTTCCGGGTCGCGCACCGCCGTCGCCAGCAGGGCCAGCAATGGCGCCAGGAAGCCGAGGCCCAGCAGCAGCAGCAGCGGCGCCAGCAGCGCCGCCGCCAGGCCGCGCGGCATTATGTGCGCGCGCCGTCTGCCATCAGCGGTTCAGCCAGGCGGCAAAGCGTTGCTCCAGCGCCGGGCCATGCTCCAGCCAGAACTCGGTATCGATCTGCAGCCCGCCTGCCTGATGGTTGGTCATCATCAGCGGGTTGCGGGCGCGCACGTCCGAATCATTGGCCACCGCCTCGGTCACCGGGTTCACCGGCCACACCTTGGTCAGCTCCAGCAGCGGCGCAGGGTTGGTGATGTGCTCGATCAGCCGCATGCCGGCCGCGGCATTCGGGCTGCCGCGCACCACCGCCCAATAGTCGAAGGCATACAGAAGCGTGGGCCAGCGCAGCTCATAGGCGGCGCCACCGCGAATGGCATTGGCGGTGCGGCCGACGAAGCCGACCGCGAAGGCGACCTCGCCATTGTTCACCAGCTCGATCGGCTGCTGGCCGCCGGTCCAGAAATGCAGGTTCGGGCGCAGCCGATCGAGTGCGGCGAAGGCACGCGCCTGGCCGGCCGGGGTGGCCAGCAGGCGATAGACCTCGGCGGCGGGCACGCCATCGCCCATCAGCGCGATCTCCAGCGTCATGCGTGCGCCGCGGCGCAGCGTGCGCCGGCCGGGAAAGCGCTGCACATCCCAGAATTCCTGGAAGTTGGCGGGGCCGGCCGGGTGGCGGTTGCGGTCCCAGAAGACCGACACGCCCCAGCCGATGGCGCCCGCGCCGCATTCATTGGTGCCGCCGGCGCTGAACTTGGCGCGGTTCACCACCGACCAGTCGATGCGCTCGAACACGCCATCCTCGCAGCCGCGAATGAGGTCCGGCGCTTCCACCATCACCACGTCCCAGGTGATGTTGCGCGCCTGCACCATCGCCCGGATCGGGCCGACATTGTAATCGTAGGCGGTGTCCACCACCGGCGCGCCGAAGGTGCCGAACAGGGTGCGGCGCATATGGTCCTGCAACGCGCCGCCACCCGCCACGATGGTCAGGTCGCGCGCCGCCAAGGGGCTCGCCCCGATCACCCCAGCGCCAAACACAAGCGCAACCAGCGCGCCAAGCCAGGCCTTCATGCCACACCCTTCCCCATTTGGCGCCGCGACCGGCGCGTTGCTTGCGCCGATCTTCGGCCGGGCGGCCGCCCGGGGCAAGCGGGGCATCGGCCCATTGGCAGCCGCCCGGCCTCAGCCATACTGCATGCGCATGGAGACCTCCCCCGCATGAGCCTGGCCGGCATGTCGCTCCGCGACCTGGAATATCTTCTGGCAGTGGCAGAGCACCTGGCCTTCGGCCGTGCGGCGCAGGCCTGCTCGGTCAGCCAGCCGACCCTGTCCGCGCAGATCCGCAAGCTTGAGGATCTGCTGGATGTGGAGGTGTTCGAACGCACCTCCCGCGGCGTGCTGCTGACCAGCCGCGGCGCCGAGGTGGTGGCGCAGGCCCGCCTGGTGGTGGCCGAGGCGCGGCGCATGTTCGAGGTGGCGGCCGCCGGCGCGGCGCTGATGGAGGGCGGCTTCCGGCTGGGCATCATCTCCACGCTCGGCCCCTATCTGGTGCCCTTCCTGCTGAAGCCGCTGCGCGAGCGCTTCCCGAAGCTCCGCCTGCTGCTGAGCGAGGGCATCACCCGCGCCCTGCAGCGCCAGGTCGAGGAGGGTGAGCTGGACGCCATCCTGGCTGCCGGGCCCTTGCCGGGCAGCGACCTGACGGAGCTCAAGCTGTTCCGCGAGGAATTCGTGCTCGCCGTGCCGCGCGACCATGCGCTGGCCCGCGTGGACCGCGTGGCGCAGGCCGACATCCCGACGCCGGAGCTGATCCTGCTGGCCGAGGGCCATTGCCTGCGCGACCAGTCGCTGGCCTTCTGCCCGGCGCGGATTGGCGAGGACAAGCCGGAATTGCAGGCCGCCAGCCTGGAGACGCTGCGCCAGATGGTGGCGGCGGGCGTTGGTGTTTCCTTCATCCCGCAGCTGGCGGTGCAGATCGGCGCGCTGCTGGACGATATGGTGGCCTACCGGCGGATCGACGATGGTGGCCTGGGTCGGGAGATCTCCTTGTTCCACCGCCCGGGCTATGGACGCATCCGCGATGCGCGGCTGCTGCGACAGTCGATCCGCGAGATTGTGGGCGCCAACAGCGCCGTGCGCGTCGCGGCGACGCTGGCGTAACCCCTACCCTTCCAGCGTCACGCCGGTCAGCGCGATCATCTCCGCCCAGCGCGCCACCTCGGCCCGCTGGAAGGCGGCGAAGGGGGCGGGCGACAGCGGCGCCAGGGTGAAGCCGGCCGCGGCCAGGCGCGCCTGAACCTCGGGCTCCTCCAGCGTGGCCAGGAAGGCGCTGGCCAGCCGCTCGGTCGCCGCGCCCGGCAGGCCGGGGGGGGCGAACAGGCCGAACCAGGCATCGACGGCCATGAAGGGCACGCCGGCCTCGGCCGTGGTGGGAATGGTGGGGAAGTCGGCCAGGCGCGCGGGCGCGCCGATGCTCAGCGCGCGCAGCCGCCCGTCGCGCACCAGGCCAGCGACCGTCGGGAAGGTGGCGACGTAGAAATCCACCACCCCCGCCACCGTGTCGGTCGCGGCCGGCGCGGCGCCGCGATAGGGCACATGCGTGGCATCCATGCCGCTGCGTCGGACGAAGGTTTCGGCGATGACATGGCTGGCCGAGCCGGCCTGCGAACTGGCGTAGGTCACGCGCCCGCCATTGCGCCCGGCCGCCTGAAGGTCCGCCATGCTGCGCGCAGGGTGGCCGGCCGCCACCACCGTCGCATGGTGCACGGTGCCCAGCCGCGCGACCGCGGTGAACCCATCGACCACATGGAAGGGCAGGCGCGCCATCATCGCCTGGTTGGAGGCATGGGTCTGGTTGTGGCCGAGCACGAGCGTGAGGCCATCGGGTGCGGCGCGATGCGCTGCCTCGGCGCCGATCACGCCGCCGGCGCCGGCGCGGTTATCCACAATGACCGGCTGGCCGAGCCGCACCGCCGCCCTTTCGCCGGTGACGCGGGCCAGGATGTCGGTGGGGCCGCCGGGCGGGGCGGGGACGATCAGGCGGATCGGCCGGT
>Ga0247843_1001970_pt1 | contig 39198 bp, 38 predicted proteins | sample LaCruzMarch2017__FD_192420 | JGI IMG/M metagenome (GOLD analysis project Ga0247843, IMG submission 192420) | Freshwater microbial communities from meromictic Lake La Cruz, Castile-La Mancha, Spain - LaCruzMarch2017_8m | ecosystem: Environmental > Aquatic > Freshwater > Lake | place: Spain...
TAGTTCCGGTACCGATGTAGTACCACTGAGTAGGCGCAAGCCTGTATTTTACATCCCGATGAGATGGAGCCATAAATAAATCATCGATAGTTACGGTTGGCGCGATAGCTCTGCCTTAACATATCTCATTATTTATGTTCTCAATTTAATTATTAATATAAAAAATAAAAAATCAATTTTATTTTTCCGGCGTTTTAAATCTTCAAGGGTGTAAAAACTTTCCTTCAAATGACATTAAAAAATTATATTGAAGTAGTCAAGAATAAAATTTACTTTATTTATATAATTATTATTTAAGAATACCCAAAAGTTTGAGAAGGTTTTCCTCTTTTGTTATCATTTTTAGCACTTTCTATAGCAGCCTTTTTTAAATCTGCAACAGTCAATCCTTTAAGAGTTCCTCCTTGATGTTTAGCGGGAGGTTTAAAACTGGAATATTCTGAATTTTTATAAGCAGTAGCAACTTTATTTTTTAATCTTCTCTCTATTACAAGTCTAGAAGCAGGTGCATTTTGACCACCATTAGTTGATGCTTTTTTCAAAGATTCCTCCACATCCTTTACATTATCATCATAAGCCATTGTTCTTAATGCATCTAGACCAACAGGAGCATTAGGATCTGCATTAGGATTCATAGCCATTTGAGCACCGAACTGACTTGCGTTAGATGCATCAGCTGTATTTGCATATGATTGTCCGATTCCATTAGATTGATTCATAGCACCTTCAAGTAGAGAATTTATTGGATCTGCCGAAACTTGGAAGAGTGTATTTTTATCAGGAATGATTGCCAAATCGCCTCTTACATAATCAGCTTGTCCTCTTCTACGACCGCCAATTTTTGTTGATGTGAAACCAATAGTTCCAATAGTTCTATCATAAACATATTTATTATTTTCACCGGCACTAATGTCAGACATATCAGGAACAGGAAGACCAACTTGACCATCTAATTCATTATAAACAGGAATATTTTGGGATCCACTATCAAAATTTTTTAAATCTACATAATCAGATAATCCTGAATTATTTTCAAAATTATATCCTTCCGTTGAACCACCAGCCATAGTTGAAAATCCTAGAGGAGATGGATCGAAATGTTCTAACTTCTTTTGAAATTGAGGAGGGGTATAAGATTCTGGATTGGATGGAACTACTGGAAGAGGAGTCATAGTAACTCCTGAATTACCAGAACCACAATAAGATTCGGATACCATAGGAATATTTCTGCTTTCCCATCTTTCCATCTCCCATCTTCTTTCATCATAATCACAACCTTCTTCTTCTCCGTCATCATACTCACCTTCATAATCACCTTCATTCATTGTAGAGTATATTCCAAATATACCCAATAAAGCAATTGCAGATGCACCTAATATTACCATTGAATTGTTATCATTTTTAGTTGACATTTTTTATTTATACTATAGAAAGAAAAAAGAGAAAAAAATATAATAAAAAAACATTTTATTCTGAATATTTTTTTTATTTTCATAATTCTATGAATTTTTGTTCAATTGTATTATTATTTTCAATCAGTTTTTTAATTATATGTTCAAAATCGTAAAGATTGGTTAAATTTTTTCTTTTCATTATAATATCTTTTGAAATCAGCGGATCTATTATTTCATCTTTATGATATGACTTTAGAATATCTCGAATTTTATTTATTTTAGATATAGAAAGAAAATCATTTTCATCATATGAAATTAGTTTATCATTTATTGGTTCTGTGCTAAAATTATTTTCTCTTATATATTTTCTTGCATTTGGTATTTTTCTTTTGATTTTTTTATAAAATTTATTATTTTCTATACCCAAAAAACACATGTAATTTGATAAAATGCAATTCAAACTATCCGGATCATCTTTGACAATTGTTTTTATTCTTTTTTCAAAATACTCATTTGAAATTTTATTTTTCAATAATAAATTGTAAAATAAGTCTTCATCACATTTCATCATAATGGATTTAAAATTTTTAGGACTTTTTTGAAATATGGGGTATTGATAAATATAAATGTTATTATTTATGTAATTAAATAAATCCATTGGGGTTTTGTTTTCAAGTTCATATTTGTCGCCATCTATTAGAATTGAATATTTTTTCTTATATAGAAGAAATGCCTTTAATTCTTTAGAATTTTTGAATTTTTCTTTTCGGAAATTATTTTCTGATAGAAAGTTTGAAAGTTTTATTAAATTATGAAAATCCACAGTTGATAAATGCTGATGACATATTATTTCATATATAGATGTTATCAATAATGATAGAATGTCCTGACTTGTACTAAATTTGAACATTTTTACATAACCATGATGACGTTTTTTTATACTACAATAAGATTTTCCGTAATCTATTATTATAGGAACGATTTTTGTTTTCACATTGAAACATTTGTTATATTCAACTTTGTAATCAATGCTGATTTCATTATCTAATTTTTGTAGTAAAATATTCCAAGGCGTTAAATCATAATGAACAAAATTAAATTTATTTTGACTAACTTGCAAAGAAAGACATATCTGTATTATTATAAATAGGAAAGTTTTGAATTCGAAATGGGTGCTTTTTATATAATCAAACAATGATATGCTATTTTCAATGTATTCATTTATGATCTTTTTGTTTTCATATAAACCTATTGTAAAGGAAAAATTAGGTATTTCTTTTAAAATTTCGTTTACACAAAAAATTCCAATGAAAGCTTCGTGGATATTTTCTTTTTCTTTTTTGGAATCAATTGGATTTTTTTCACATAAATAAAAATTTCCAATTTTAAATTTTTCTATAATTATTGATCTACTTGAATATAGTAAGATTTTTTCAGATTCTGGAAGAATCCTTTTATAGTTATTTGCAAATAATATTTGAATTGCTTTTGAAAGTCCGTAAAATCTTTCTTCTTTGATTTCAATATCATTTAAATTCATCATTTTTCTTTTTTTTCTTTTTAATGATATTATATGCGCGTCAATCATTCGATATTCATCGTAATTTAAAATATCTTTATACTTTATGTCAAAATAATAATACGATCCAATGTTTTGTTTTAAATTTAATAGTGTTTTTTGAAAATTATCCAATATGGCATTCTTATTCAAAAAATTATTGTAAAAATAAAAAGCATTTTCTGAAATCTTTCTACATTTTTCATCGTTGTTTTTACACCATTGAATTTGTTCTATCAAATCCGATAAATCATTTTTTATTGGAACATAATGAACATATGGTTTTAGTTTTTCTGAATACCAAATTTTCCATTCGGATTCAACTATTAAAATAACTGATTTTAAACTCAATTCCAAAGATAATCTAAATGCTGACACATGACCATCTATATGAATAATATATTTATATTCAGATTGTTCTTTAAGAGATAAGTAATCAGATAATCCGAAAGGTAAAGATTCAACGTCGATAGTTTGTAACTTTTTAGAATTCGATATTTTTCTAGCACGAACATTCCATTTTGTTATTCCAGCATCCAAATAGTTCAAATTATCTTTTTCATCTTTCAAATTCAATGATGACATGTAAGAAACCTTTAATCTCATATTATCTTCAATTAAAATACCCTTACCAGTCGAACTACCTCTAAATAATGCAATTGGTTTTTTATTTTCCCATTTTAAAATATCGATTGAATTTTCAATAGTGCTTCTAGAAGAAGAAGGAAACCATTTATTTTCTAATGATTGAACACGAGCCCAATCTTCATGTGTTGGAATTAAAATATCTTCAAATTTATCAGTTTTAGACATTGACAAAATAGGTGAATATTTTTCGTAGTTATGAGATTTCAAAGGTGTATTTTCAGAATTCCACATATCAAAATATGGCTCAACAGAGTCCGAAGTATGTAATGGAAAATCTCTTCTATTTATAAAAAATTCTATATCAGGAATACTCCTATTAGAACATAATTCTTCAATCATATTTTTTAATACACAAACATTTGTATCACTTTCTTTTATAGGGTATTCATGTCTTATTAAATAATTATTCGCATACCAAGAATTAACGTTGGTATTTATATTTTTTGAATTATATTTCCTACCTTCAATTTTGCATGCATATTCACATAATTCATATATATTACCTGAGTCGATATTTTCACTCCACTCATTTACGAAATTTGAGTTTGAAAAAGGAAGAAAAACTTTCAGTTGATTATTGACTATTTTTACAAATATACCTTTTTTAAATTTGTAGAACATATATTTAAAAGTATTATTTACTGATGACCCATCTATATTACAATACTTATCCCAAACATCAAAAGTTTTACTACTACAATTATCAGAGATAATACATTCATCAACATTATTTTTTGAAAATTTATATTCTTCAAATTGTTCTTCATCTCCAGCAGTAAAATGAGTTTGACAAAAATGTTTATATCGAGGATTAGTTTGTTGTCTTTGTCTGAATTTGAAGGCTTCACAATATTCTTTATTTTCAAAAAAATCAGGGTGTATTTGATATTCCGATGTCATTGTTTCAGTTATAATAATACGTAAATCTTTTAAACCTGAATAGAAAAAAATATTGCAAAACAAAAAAAATAGTTTAAAAAATTGATTTAAACACAAAAAAATACTTATAAAATTAAAATGACAAGCGAAACTATTTCAAACGGAAATATTATCAACGAAGAAGAGTTTACAAGAGAAAATATTGAGAAAAACAAGCAAATCAAGATGGTTGATACTGATGCCGAAACGGGATTGTCTTTGTTTTCTTATATTCATTGTGACCCGACTGATAGCGAACTAATTAAAAGATGTAGAGGTGTTGTTTACAAGGATGATCAGCTTATTATGAAAGGCTTCCCATATACTTACGAATTCAGTGAAAAAGAGAATTTGCAACAAATAAAAGACAATATTAATTTTGAGACATGCTCTTTTTACGATTCACATGAGGGATCTGTTATTAGAATGTTTTATTTCGGTGGAAAATGGTACCTTTCTACAAATAGAAAATTTGATGCTTTTAAAAGTAAATGGGCTTCAAAAGATTCATTCGGATCATTTTTTTTGAAGAGCCTACAAAATGAATTTGAAACAAACGAAAAACTAATTTCAAAAATTACAACAGATTATAATAAAGAAACCGATAAAGATGATGTGATTAAATTTTTCGCCGATCAGATTTTAGATCAAGATAAGCAATATATGTTTTTATTGTTGAATAATAATGAAAATAGAATTGTCTGTAATGCTTCTGAAAATCCAAAGATTTTTCATGTTGGAACATTTGTGAACGGAAATTTGTCTATGTCCGAAGATATTTGCATTCCTTATCCCAAGAAACACAATTTTGAAAATCTAGATGAATTACTAGAATATGTTTATAAGACAGATTATAAGCATTTGCAAGGAGTAATTGTTTTTGCTCCAAATAATTTACAATTCAAAATTTTTAATATAGATTATCAATATCTTTATAATGCGAGGGGAAACGAGCCAAGCATAAAGTTTAGATATCTTCAGGTTAGAATGGACAAAGATTTGAATGAGTCATTGCATTATCTTTACCCAGAGTTTTCTAAACAATTTGAAGATTACGAGAATCATATTTATGAGATAGCGCAGGATATTACAAACGCTTATATAGATCGATTTATTAAGAGAAATTATGTTTCAGTTCCTATTGAGGAATTTAGCGTCATAAAAAAATGCCACGAATGGCATATTGACAATCGTCTTGAAAATAAAATTAGTATTAACAAAGTAATTGAAGTCTTGAATCAAGAACCTGCCACCAATATTAATAGAATGATCAAGCGAAAAATTATTGGATATTACAAGGATTCTGCTGGTAATAATGTAAATGGAGCAAATGATTCAAATTCTTCAAACAAAATGAATCAACCTAGAGTTGTAAGAAAGAAACAATACATATCTATTCTAACAAACAAGCCTATTGCAAATGTGGTGTAAGTTAACTAAAAGTAAAGTATAGTAAGTAAGTAAAGTATAGTAAGTAAGTAAATATAGTAAGTAAGTAAATATAGTTATTTTCATTTAAATTATTAAATGAAAATCAAATCATATAAAGTTTTTTTGTTATTCTAAAAAATATAGAAAATCTCTAATATCTTTCACTGATAGAAATTCACATAAAGGTAATACCAATCCTGCTCGACACTCACCATTTGAAACATATTTGACTAATTCATTTTGAATTTTAAGAATCAGTTCAACATGAATATCATTCTGTAAAAATTGTTTATATTCATAATCAGAATCGTTATCATCATCATTTTGTTTTTCATTGTGATTGTCGTCTGCCTGCAAAATTTTGTTTTTCGACATTATTTTTGATTAGTATCTTATGTATCTTTAGATATATATTTAGAGGATGAATTATATATAACATTAATAAATAAATTAAAATTTTTTTCAGACTCGATATTTTTGTTATCATATTTTTCTTTAACCAAATTCATAGTAGTGTAGTACATTTGAATCAGTTCTTCTTCATAACATTCATACCATTTTTCAAAATGTCTATTAGAATTCAATATTTTTGGAGTCTTTTGTGGAATATAATTGAATATAACACATTTCTTCTTATCCTTAGACATTTTATTTAATAAAAAATACATATTTTTTTAAATTCACTTTATTTTTCAAATAATCTATAAAATTCCAATAACCATTCGGGTTCTTCTCTTTTTTTCCATGAAAACATTTTATATTTTTCAAATATGTAATAACACCTGTAAGCATCTACTGGATCTGCTTCTCTATAAGTGTCTGGCATTGCTTGGGCTGGCGGAGTCATTCCTACATCTTGTATAGAAGGTAAATTTTTTTCTAATTCATAAATATAAGCTTGGCATTTATGAATTTTTCCATATCTATAAGTATATTCATAGCAAAGTTCTTTCGCCAATTCAATCAACCATTTATAATTTGAAATTGATTCTCTTGTCCAAATAGAACATGGATGGTTTTTATGGGTCAATTTATACGGTGGAATATATGCATAAGAATCATCTAGTTGCTTACATACGTGATGCACCGAACACAATATTTGTGTGCTTTCAAGTATCATTTTAACTACATGTTTGTCAACATGCATTATAGCACAAGTTTTTGGGTCCCAATGTAGAAAAAATATATTCATGTCCGAATGTTATTTTTTTTTCAATTTTTTTTTATATTATTTATTCTTAAATAAAAATGATATCATATTTGAAAGATAAAATTGAAAATTATAATTTATATATCGAAAACCGTTTTTTGTATTGGTTTCTTATTTTACTTGGAATAGTTTTCATAGTAGTAGGATCAATAAACAATCCAACAAGAACACAGTCAAAATTTGTTAAATATGATCTCATTGAAGATATAGATATAGATGAAAACATTCATGTAACCGTGACATTCGGTAATAAGCAAAAAAAATTTGATATAAATAGAATAAGTGCATATGTAAATAATAAGTACGTAAATATAAATGAAAAGACTATAAAAATTGAATATGACCCAAACAATGAAGAAAATTTTGGTTATTTTTCCTACAAACCAATAGCTTTATTATGGATTCTTATTATTTTAGGGATAATAGCCATTTTATTAGGTTTGAGTTCTTTATTGATGGACGATGATCGATTTGATCCAATTGATTTAGGTTTTTTTGATTTTATGAATATTTTTTGATTCAACCCATAAAAAATTGATTTTTTTTATATTTTTTTCAATATATAAAAAAAACAGAACATGAGTGACAAAGTTGAAAAGAAAATATTGAGTGATAATGTAATAAATTTCTTTGATAGAAAAGAAGATTATAGAAGTTTGAGTAACTTTTGGCCTTGTGATGTCAACATAATTCATTATGATAACTATTTGACATATGAAAGCGGTGAACATTGTTTTCATGGGGAAAAATATAGGGAAATTGGAAATCTATCTAAAAATGAAGATAGAAAAAAACAATTATTGGAATATGCCACCAAATTTATGAAACCATCTCCTTATAAAACTGCTAATGACGCAAAAAAAATGGGAGGGAAAAAGGGTCTTTTGTTAAGTGGTGAAGAATTAAAATTATGGAGTTCTATAAGTGTTAATGTGCAAAGAGAAATTTGTGACTGGAAATTTGGTCATTATGAAGAAGTTAGGAATGATTTAATAAAAAGTGGAACTAAAATTTTAGTTCACCCTGCTTTAAGATGTAGTGAAGAGAAATTAAAGGATAGATTATGGGAAGGTAAAGCTATTGTAACTGGTGGAAAAGTTGAAATATTAGGAAGAAATTTATTGGGGAAAATATGGATGGAATTACGGTCGGTTATGGAAAGAAGAGTTTATTTAAAAAATAAATGGGAAGATTTCGATTCACGTTTAGGATATGTATAAATAAATATAATTTTATAGTAAGTCATTAATTAAATATATATTACATCTTCATGATTAATATTTCTATTATTAATTACATATTCAAATGTCTCAACTAAATATGGATTTTTTTCATTCTTTATAGCTTCGTCTAATATTTTTCTAAAATTAGAACCATCTGATATATTCGACTTTTTTTGATTTTCTAACTGTTCTTCTATATGATCTTTCAAGTTTCTAATTTCTTTTCTTTTCGATTTAAATACTATTTTCACTCCTTCATCTGTAATTTCTTTATATTTCTTTGTTTTTTTCAATGTCTTAAATTCTTCATAAGAACCTGATATAGTAATTTTGAGTTTATCTTTGGTTTTTTCAACATTGAAAGTTTCTAATTCTTCAATATCCATATAGAGTATTTTTTTCCTTGGTAAATCTACCTCTATTTCTTCTAATAAATATTCTGTTTCATTCTTATCAAACACAATATATGAAACTATATTTTTGTCAGTCTCACCAAAACTAACTTGCATGCTTGATCCAGGATAATAAATATTATTGATAGTTTGGTTCTTATGGATATGACCAGATATAACATTCGGATATTCTTGTAACCATCGGTCACCATCAACTGAAATAATTGCCCCCATTTTACATCCTTCAAATTCTTGATGACTGAAAATACATTTTGCTTCTTTCCATTCTTTTTCTTCTAATACAAAATTTAATGCTTCTTCGAATCGCCCAGGAAATACATATGGACATAAAACAAAAACATTTCCATTGATAGAAGTTTTAATTACTGTATCAACAATTGTAACATTTTCCCATTCTTTTAAAGCATTCAACCAATGATCTGGTGTTAAGAATACGGAATTATTTAACATATCATGATTACCCACAATAACGAATGTTTTTGCAATTTTACGCATTCTATCAATGAATTCATATGCTTTATTTAAAGGAACACTATGAATCTTTTCATGTTGATCGAGCATGTCTCCTAACAAGACTATAAAATCAGGTTCTTTATTTTTGACAAGATTTTCTATTTTAACTATATATTCGTCGACTTCTGGAATATTGTTTATTTTAAAATGTTGATCTCCTATAACTATTGCTTTTGATGTCATGTGGTTTTTACAATTATAAAATTTTTATAAAATCAATTTATTATTTTATATATCAGAAAAAACATTTAGTTTTTTCAATTTATTTTTTTTAATATTATTAAATTATAACTAATAATAAAATGAACAGAACATATATTGATGATCTCCCTTTTTTAGAAGATGTTGTGTCAGCCGAACAGCAAATCATGAACGGCGGATTAAATATGATTCCATCATCTGAATCAGGAAAAATAAAAAGATTTATCAGAAATAATGATTATAATCTACCGCCTGAAGCTGGAATGAATACTAAAAAACAGCAAATGATGGAAGAACAGGAACTTGTTAAACAACAACAAATTTATGAAGAACAACAACGTCAACTTCAAATGCAGGATCAAGAGGATTTTCATCTGCCTGTTTATGAAGAAAAAAGAAAACATAAAAAGAAGCAACAAAGATATGAAAGTGACTGTGATTTAAATTGTATTAGCGTCGCTGATCATGCAGCTAATTGCATAGTATGTTCTAAATTATACAACAACGATAAGAGTCTATATCTGGCGATAATAGGAGTTTTGATCATCATTTCTATTATTTTGATGAAAAAAGTTGTAGAAAAATAAAAATGTTGTTTTAATATAAAAAAATGGGAAATACTCAAACGAATGATAAGAAGAAAGATGAAAATGCACTTCTTGATAAAACTGCAGAAAAAACTTTAAAATCTCTTAATAAAAAATCAGATGAAATTGTAAATAGAATGATTTCAAATGACGACGGAGATCAATTATTAAACTTATTTAGAAAAGCTTTTAACGATATATTAACAGAGGGTGAAATAATGGAGAAAATATCCCAATCGTTAAAAAAAAAACTGGAGAATTTTAAAGAATTTACAACTCAAGATGAAAGAATACTATTTATTAAAAATGAGATTGAGTCAGAACGTGAATTAATCGATACATTAAAACAACAAAAACAACTTAAAAAAAGTATAGTCCAAACAGAAGAAGAAAAAAAAAAAGAAGAAGAAAAAAAAAAAGAATTTGAAAAATTTTTTAAAGAAGAAATATTGGGGGAAAAAAATTATGTTTCAAATAAAGATGATTCTAAACGATTAAGAACCGCTGATGGAAGAAAACGTAAACCAAAAAGTAAACATGTGAAATCAAAATCAAAATCAAAAACAAAAAAAAGTAAACGTAAAAATAAAAAAAACTTAAAGGATTAAATTTAATTTAAACAAATGTCTGATTCCGCCGATTCTACAATAATAGTAGAAACGAATGTTGAAGAAAATATTAAATTAAATTTTGACACACTTGTATTATCTGGTGGATCAACTAAAGGTATCATAATTTTAGGAGCCCTTCAGTATTTAGCTGACAATTTTTATCTGTCAGAAATAAAAAATTTCGTAGGAACATCTTCCGGTGCAATAATATGCTTTTTACTATCGATTGGTTATAGTCCTATTGAAATAATGGTATATATATGCACACATCAACTATTAGAAAAAATACAACATTTTAACATAGTTGCAATGATAAACGGATGCGGTGCATCATCATTTAGTAATATTTATGAACAACTTGAAAAAATGACTATAGAAAAAATTGGATATATCCCAACATTTTCAGACCTTAAAAATAAATATAACGTGAATTTTATTTGTGCCACTTATAATATAACCGAAAATAAGACTGAATATTTATCATGTGAAAATAACCCAGATCTACCATGCTTAATTGCTTTAAGAATGTCATCTAATTTACCTTTGATTTTTGAAAATTTTAAATATGGAAGTAATTTTTATGTTGATGGTGGGGTTTCTGACAATTTTGCGATTGATCTAGGTGATAAAATTGGTAAAAAAATTTTGGGATTATATATTGAAACAGATGATAAAAATAATTTTAAAAAAGAAAATGATATCAATATTATTGAATACATATATAGACTGATGTTTATACCTATTTCACAGAGCACAATGTTCAAAATAAATAATGCTTCGAGTAAATGCAAAATTATAAAACTTCAAAATAATAAGACTCGATTTTTTGATTTTAATATAAATTCAGTTGAGAAATTAAATCTATTTTCATCTGGATATCAGGAAATCAAAACAAATTTTTAATTTTTTTTATTTAAGAATATAAATAAAAATGAAATCAAGAAAAAAGAAAAGTCCTTCTTCAAAAAAATCTTGCCCAAATTGTGGTAAAAAAATTTTCGATATCGCTGGTCACCAAAAAAGAAACAATAAATGTAATATTTTTAAAAAAAAATCAGCGTCTCCGAGTTCTCATCATTCATCTTCTTCATCTTGGCCTTCCCTTTCACCAGTGAAAAGCTCTGTTTCAAGAAAAACAAAAAGTCCTGTTTCAAGACTGTTACGTAAAACCAAAAGTCCAGTGAAAAGCCCTGTTTCAAGAAAAAAAACATGTCCTATTTGCAATAAACAGGTTTTGAATTTGAAACAACACCAAAAATCTAAAACATGTATGAGAATAGCTGGTCTATCTCACAAAAGTCCAATTCGTAAAACCAAAAGCCCAATACGTAAAACCAAAAGTCCAATTCGTAAAACCAAAAGCCCAATACGTAAAACCAAAAGTCTAATTCGTAAAACCAAAAGCCCAATGAAAAGCCCAATTCGTAAAACCAAAAGTCCTGTTTCACGAAAAAAAACATGTCAAATATGCAATAAACAAGTTCTGAATTTGAGACAACATCAAAAATCGGCAAAATGCAGAAGAGTTGCGTTAACTATTGTCAAAAGTCCATTACGTAAAGCAAAAAGTCCGGTACGTAAAATCAAAAGTCCTCAAAGATATGGAAATATTTTTAATAATGTCAGACCTAGATTAGCTCAACAAAATTTAGATGATTTTATTATACCTTATGATGAATCAAAATGTCAAGATGACTGTCCAATATGTTTAACTGAGAATGATGAGTCGGATAGCATCATTTTAAGAGATTGTCGTCACTGTTTTCACCTGGAATGTTTAAGACAATGGTGGAATCATTCAAGTAAATGTCCGTCGTGTAATAGAATTTATGGATTTCAAGTAGGAAACATGCCGATGGGAACTATGTCAGCAATTTTAGAAAGACCAATGCTTTCAGGTTCTAGATATAATACTATAATTATAACATATAATTTTCCTGCTGGAGTAACCACAGCAAATCAACCAAATCCTGGAACACCCTATCCTTCAGATGTAAGAAATTGTTATTTAGAAGCAAGTCCTGAAGGTTATGAAGTGTTGGATCTTTTACGTAGATCATTTGAAAGAGGTCTAACATTTACTATAGGGGATTCATTGACAACCGGAAGAAGAAATGTAGTTGTTTGGAATGGTGTTCATCATAAAACAAATACTAATGGCGGACCTGCGGGTTTTGGATTTCCTGATCCTGGATATTACGGAAGAGTTAAGGATGAACTAAGAGCAAAAGGTATTTTTTAAAAACAAATATGTATATATATTATTCAGTTTATAAGTTTTCAATATAGTTATTTTAATTTACATAAATTAAAATAAATTAAAATAAAAATTCACCTTAAAATAAAATGATGTCAATTGTTGCAAGTCAAATTTTATATCCAGAAATTGTAATTAGAAGTACAGTATCGATTGCTTCGAATTTGGTATATAGTGCATCGTATTTAAATTCTTTAATTAAACATGATACTCATTTACAAAATTTATTAAACTTGAATGATATAATTGAAGATATAGGCATAATAAAAAGTTTTATAGAAGAAAAACAGAAACAAAATACAAGTAAAACATTAGGTATATGTCTTGAAAATCTGGGCCAAATTTTACAGGAATTAGAGCAAAATATTGATTCAGTTATATATAAAATTGAAAATCATAAACACTTATGGTTCAATTCTATTAGAAGTTATAATATAACAAATGAAAGCAAAAATATACCAATGTTATTAGAAAAAATGAACCATCGATTTGAAATAGTGATAAAAATTTCAAGTGTTATTTAATAACTAAAAAAAATATATTGTTTTATATAATAAATGGCTTATAAAACAAAGAAATCTCCGAAGACGTTAAAGAAGAAATCTCCGAAGAAAAAATCTCTACTGATGGTGAAAATAAAATCTCCAAAGAAAAAATCTCTACTGATGGTAAAAATAAAATCTCCTAAATCATCTCTAAATATATCAAAAAGTGAAATAGAAACAAACAATCTTAAAATACAAGAACTTCTGACATTAAAATTATTGAAACAAATTGAAAATCTTGAAAAGAAATTGAAATCTATTGAAAGAAAAAGCAAAAAAACTAAATATATTATTTTAACTGATAAGAATGAAAAAGAAGCACTAAGTGAAGCACCAAGTGAAGCACCAAGTGAAGCACCAAGTGAAGCACCAAGTGAAGCACCATTTGGTGCACCAGATGATAATCAAAATGAAGACTCTGAAATAAAAAGACTAAAAGTTCCCGGATCGGCGCTAAAACCTCCAACACCTAATAAAAATCCTATCTATTCTCCAGGAAGAAAAAATTTAATATCTCCACGAGGAAAAACATATACTTCATCTCCAGGAGGGAAAAATTGGAGTTCACCACGAGGAACTGTAAGATATACGTCATCTCCAGGAGGGAAAAATTGGAGTTCACCACGAGGAACTGTAAGATATACGTCATCTCCAGGAGGAACTATGAGATCTCCTGGAGGAACTAGGTTTTCACCGTCTTCACCATCAAAACCATCTCCAAGGAAATAATTACTTTTCTTTCATTTTATTATATTTATCTGTTAAAAACACAAATGAATCAATCCACTTCCAGATTGTATCTTTATCTTCGTTATCTAAACGATTTGATCTCCAAATCGTTTGAAATTTTAAAACCTTATCCTGTTTCGAAGAAGAAACAGATAATCCATCAAAAAAATTATTTTCTTCTAAAAAGAATTCTTCATTTCGATCTTTGATTATTTTTCTTATCATTTGATCATTTTTATTTATCTGATAACTGACTGATTCAACAACATCTTTTATTATAACTTGATCGTTTAGAAAAATTCTGATCATTACTAGTTCACCTATATCTGGAAATTGGTCTATTAATTCGTCAAAAAAGGATATCAAGTTATTTTTAAACTCTTTTAAAACGTGAATTTCGCTCATTTTTTTTATATTAAAAAACAAATCTTTAAGTGATTTATTCATAATATAAACGCCTTACCTGTTGCTTAGTCATTTTCATTATATTTGATATATCAAATTTCAAATTAAGTAGATAATTTTCATATTTATATTTACAATACGTATTAATCCACTCGCCATTATCAAAAATTATTTTAGGTTTATAATCAACTTTCAAATATTTGTTTTGAATAAGATCATCAATTCTTTCTTCGTAATCGGAACCATCACTGTTTATATCGAAATTATCGTCATCAAAATAAGCCTTTTTTATATTACATTCCAAATTACACTCTTCGGTATCATCTTTAAATTCTATTTTCACTTGATTAATTATATAATAATCACAAACCATTCTTAATAGTCAAAATCATATCTTTAAATAAGTTCACCGAAACAACTAAAATTATTTTTAGAATACTTTATACCTGTTATTTTAACATCAATAATATCATTTTCTTTTATTATAAAACCAGTCTTTTCATTTTCAAAATGCTTTTCCTCATGATCGAAGACTAAATTGTGTAAATAAGCTAGAGGTATAAGAACCTTAAATTTGCTTTTCACATCTATAAAAATTCCGCCACTGAATATCATACAAACTTTATCTGTGAAAATTTTATTTATTTCAGGTTTTAAAACTTCCGTATCAATTTCAACCTCGAATATAATTTCACAGTTATTACCAGAAATGTAATTATTAATTATTCTATTGATTTTTATGATTTCAATTATATACCCATTTTCTTTTGTGCATTCATTTTTTGTTGTTTCCTTCAAAAAATTAAATAATTGATATTTTAGTTTCCTACCCAAAAAACATGGGTTTATACACACACGTTTTTCAATTGTAACTATAGTTGTCATATTCTGAAAAATTTAATAATTTTTTAAAAAACTTTCAATTTTTTATTATATTGTTTGTAAATAAAAAACATGGATTGTCCAGTGTGTTTAGAAGACAATGTTATTGAAACAAATATTCATTACATGGAATGTATGCATTTCGTTTGTGATTATTGTTATGATAAACTTTTATCAAATTCCTGTCCATTATGTAGGCAAGAGATAACATTGCCTTTTAACAGAGGGAAAAAAACAAATTATGATCTATCTAATGAAGATGAAATGTTTTTTGAAAACGATTTTACAATCCCAATTATGAGAAAAAATCGTTCTGAAAATAAAAGAAATAAATTTATAAAAAAGAAAGAACAATTAGAACAAATTATAAACCAAATGAGTATATTAAAAAACAATTCATCTTTATTCAATATTCCTAATAAGAATAAAAGGTTTTATAACAAAACAAATCGTTATACTGAATAATTTTTTATAACTTATGAAAATAGTTATAAAAAAATCTTAAAATATTGGCACAGATTCATCGTCTGAAATTAAATATTTCTGAACATCGTTTTCTCCTAGAAGCATTCCACATATACTAAATGTGCTATCCACTGTTCCAATAATCATCCTATTACATTTACCCAACAAATACATTTCAACAACACCGCAAATTACATTATATTTATCATTATTAAATTTATTAGATGAAGTGCTTCCACATAAGGTTTTTGGTGGATTATAAAAAACTAAATTTCTACCAAGATTACTTGCAAAACTAACATAGACTTCTGAATCATCGGTTGCTAGAAACACACCTCTTTCAGAATTACACCATTTCTGACATTGAGAAATAAGTTTTTTAATTATAGCTTTCCAATTATAATTCACAAAACCACCATCTGTTTTTCTAATATGAATACCAATCATTTCTTTAAAAAAAACAGCAGAACATTTTTCGATTTCTGTTTGTAATTCGTTAACCGGTGATAGCCTTCTCATTTCATCAGCTATTTCTTTTCCAACATCATCTAAAATAAATTCACCTTTTTTGTTTAAAGTTTTTTTGAAATTTAGAAAAACATCTGTGTTATCTTCTTCACAGATTATAGGATATAGTGCATAATTTACATAAATATTTCCCTCAATTTTTATATCTATAACCAAATCCAAGTTCAACCAATAATAAAAATCGTAAGTTTTAACATGTTCAATATCACTTTTTTCGTATACTAAATTTTCCGGCTTATTAAATAAATCTAGAAGGTTGCAATAGTCACCAAAATATGTTAAACAACTTCTTTGAGGTGTATAAGTCCAAATCATGTTTACGGTTTTATTACATTTTCTAGCCAATCTTAGAGCAGATATTAAGGGTAGTAATCTATTACATAAACCATTGTATACAACTATTGTTAAATAAGACATTTTTTATAATATTTCATTTATCTCTTTATAACTCTAATTTTTATAACTCATTTTTTTTTTAACTCATTTTTTTGGAAAAGCAATTTATAAGTTTTTATAATAATTATAAAATGTCATGTTTATTCGATAGCATAAGTTATTTTTTAAAAATTGAAAGTTCGAAAATAAGAGACCAAGTTTGTAATTATTTAGAAGATAATAATACTATAATTGATGGCCTCGAAACAAAAATGGTGCTAAATATGGAAGATTCTAATTATATTAGTAAAATGAGATCAACAACAACATGGGGTGGTTCAAATGAAATTCTTGCGGCTTGTAATATATGGAAAATAAAGATAAATGTTTATTTGCATAATAGCGGAAATAAAAAGATTGAATTCATTCCTTTGAATGGCTCTTATATAAAGATAGCGAACATTGTTTGGTTTGGAAATCATTATGAACCTTTGACAACAAATTAAAAATTTTAATACAATATTTTGTATTAAAAAATTATTTTATATTTACTTTTATTTTTACTTTACAACCTTCTTAACAACAACCTTCTTAATAACCTTCTTAGGGATTGTCTTAATAGTTTCTTCAACCGGAACTTCAACATCGTCGTCATCATCATCATTCTTTTCATCATCATCTCCAACTAGACTTCCAATATCGTCGTCATCATCAGGAGCTGACTTTGAAAGAGTCATTGGAACTGTATTTCTAGTTTCATTACCGACCCTTGAATCAGATACAGGTCGTTGAAGTAATCTCTTGTGTCCAAAATCAATTAAAGTCACTTGACATTCGTAAAGCTTGAATTGGACCGAAACCTTATTTCCAATAAATATAGATTCAACCTTTATTGCTGCTCGTGCGTAGCAATGCTTACCAAGTAGATCAAGTGCATTAACACTTTCACCACTATCTTCATCGAAGAAAACAGTAATAATCTTCTCACCTTGCTTCTTAGATACAATTAACTTTGCATAAAGTGTTGGAGCGGCTCCTTCAACCACCTTACCCTTGTCCTTCTTGTAATAAAGCGGATTCAACTTCTTTAAATCGGCTAGCTCTAACTCATAGAGTTCAAGATCGTCTTTCTTTTCAAGAATAAACTTTCTAATATGATCTATAATTCCATTAAAACAATTCACGAAATCTTTTTGTTCTTGGGTTGGTCCACCTCTATCATGAAGAACTAGTGGCATTACTAATCCGTTTACCTTTCCAGTCTCTTGGTTAGTATTTTCACTTATTCCATAAGAATATACTTTACTAGTCGCCATTACTAGGTCTCCCACAGACCCGTCACTATTTACAGTTGTAATATTAATTCGCTTATAATTAATCGCGGGTTTACTATCAGGAATACTCCCGGGAATTGGTTCAGAGAACCTCATATTTTTAGTATCATAGCTAGAAGCATTTATTAGTTGTGTTGAGCTCATTTTGTATGAATTAGTTGTTTTGTGAATATCTGTTTAACTTTAAATCATTTTTTCAAAAAAATCAATTTTTAATTTCTTATTTCAAATTCGTACTCAAAAATATCAGAATCATCAGAATCATTTTTTTTCCCAATTTCGTGGTTTTCTTCAAAAAGAATAATAGATCCATCTTTAATTTTCACATCTAAACCTTCGTTGAAATTTTCAGAATAAGCACATTTGCATACATTCCCTACTTTTTTAACATAAAAAGTGTTAGTTTTTATGAATTCAACAATTTCATTTGAATTTTCAGTCATATGAAAAATCATTATTACTGGAGTTGTTACAACACTAATTAAATCGTAAAATAGAATCAAAATTTTATATGGAAATATTTTAACAAAATCATCCCGAACATCATAAGTATGAAATTTATTTTTCCATTTAGCAGGTGTGTATTTAGTACATCTTTGAATTTTTTTCATATATTTACTAGGCTTGTAAATCGTATCTTCAGGATTTTTTATCAAACTTCTAGAAAATGATGAAATTGCACCTATTACACCTGTATAAAATAATAAAGATCTGTCGAAAATTTTTATGTACAAAAGTATATTTTCATCCATGATTGAAAGTAATAAATTAAAACTAAAACATATACCACACAATATAGTTAGTGTTTTAGCAAAAATTTCAATTGTGGGATTCGGAAATTGTTTTAAATACAAATTGGATAGTGGAATAGCTGTATTTATTCTTTTTTCAAAAAAATGTTTTAATTCATTGTATTGTCGTATTTTCCATTTAGTAAATAAACTAAATCTGCGAGAACTTGCATTTTTCGAATTAGTATATATTTCCTGTATATTACTTATGAAAAAATAGAATAATAAATAGAAAAAAATAACAGGTGCGAATATTAAATTTAAAATTCCTAGTAAATAAAATTTGTTTTTTATATTGACGACATTTATATTTTCAACGTCATTAAATATAATCAATCTTATATTGAAATCCAACTGTTTTGTGTAATACTGGTTAGATACATTAAGAATACAATTGTGAATCATCGCGATATAATAATTTTCATTTTTCAAAATTTTATTGGTTATATCGTATGCCGAAATACCAGAATATCCTTCAATTTTTTGTATAACTAAAGACCATTTTATTGTTTGAAGTTCTTTATTCGAAATTTCAAGCTTATCTTCATAATATTTTTTTATGAAATACATTTGCTTCAATGATGAATATAATTCAATTATTTTATCTAAAGCCACCATAAATCCGCAAAATAAAAGTATAATAGTAACAAAATTAGGTAATGGTGATTTAATAAACAATCCTATATCACCACAGTGATGATTTTCATTTCCACATAAAAGAAGTGATTCCCAATCCAAACACTCTAATATGAAAAACATGAACCAAATTCCAGAGAATATCAAAAAAATATCACAAACATTAGATGTTATTATATTTGTGATTCCTTTTTTATAAAAATACTTGTAAACATCCCTGTAAAAATTATCATCGTTTTTATATCTTTCTTTTTTTTCCACACCAAAAATATTCAATAAAGTGTTTTTTTTGGGATATTGTTCCAAAGAAGACGTTGATTCATTTATTAAACTTTCAATCATGAATTCTGATAGAGAATCAATATTACCATCATCGTTAATATAAAAATCCATTTTTATTATTATCAAAACATTTAATTTTTTAAACTATATAATTAGTTTAAAAAAAATAATTCAACTCATATTCTTTTGTATCTCAGATCTGATTAGACATACTTTCTTAGCTGATCTATCATCGATTAAAGATATTTCTTTTATTCTTTTCATAGACAACATCAAATTTTGGAACTTTCTCTTTACATTTTTCTTTTCATTTTGAATTTTGTGGAGCTTTTCATAATAAATAAACAACTGTCTTTTGAAAGAGGACTTAATATTATTAATGTAAAACAGGCTAAAAATAAGATATAATCCAAAAATAAATGATAAAATGTTATGATAGTCTTCACTGTAAGTAGTATAAATATCTAATTCATATTTTGAATTTGAATCATATATTTCAAGTTGGTTCGAACTATTGTAGTATTCCGTAAAGTATTTTCTTAAATTTTCATAAATCATACTTCTTTAGTTTCTAAAAAATATTAAAATCAATTTTACATTTGTTGTTTTACTAAACATACAATCATATATACGTTTTCTAGTCATAAAAATCTTCTATTTCTATTTCTATTTCCTCATCTTCCTCTTCCTCTTCCTCTTCCTCTTCCTCTTCTTCCTCTTCTTCATCTTCTTCCTCTTCGACATCTTCTTCGACATCTTCTTCTTCCTCTTCCGCATCTAATTCCGCATCATCTTCTTCATTATCTTCCGCGAGATTATCTGGTATATTGTAAGGCAACTTATACTGATTACAAGTATTAATATCATCTTTTGTAAGTTTAGAAATACTTCCATCTGGATTTTGTTTACCATACATTTTCTCAATCTTATTGTCATACACCAAAGACGACTTTTGGTGTTCATAATTTCCAAATTTATTTTTTTTGATTTCAATAACAGGTATTTTTTCAACCAGCTTATTCACGACATTATTTGATGAAGCAATTTTAGTTGTTACGGAATTTTCACTTTTAAATAATGATGACTTATTTTTTTCCGATTCAGATATTCTATGAGCTAAATCATTTTTAGAACCTGATATTTTCAAACCCTTACCTTTACACATTTCAATTAATTCAGTTTTACTTAATTTTAATAAAGTATTTTCTTCAGGTGTGTTAATAGCCGGCGAAGTTATTGCAACTTTATTAGTCCACATTTCTAAAATTTCTTTTTCATCAATGTTGTATTTAGATGAAATATTTTTTAATAAAGAAGTAACCTCTTTATCAATTGTTTTTGTTAGACTTTCAAAACATGACATTTTTTTATTTTATTCCCTTAAATAATCTTTTAAATATCAATTTTTATTTTTATTCAAGTGAGATGAACTTATGAATGTGTTTTTCTTTATCAGTGTATGGTTTGAAGAAATTATTAATAACCGAATTATTTTCACTTTTCAAGGAAGGGTTTTTATGAACAATACCATCTTCATTCAACATTGATTTTATAAATTTTTTGGAATATTGTTTTAATTTAACACTCCACTTGTTTAATTCTTCGTCAGTCCATAATTCTTGAACTAATCCATAAATTTTAGGAATTGATTGAGTCTCTATAGATCCTAAATTGTCTTCTTCCTTTTCATTTTTTGAAAGTTGAAAACCAAAATATAGTCGATAATCGGTTTCATTTTCATTATCAGTTGAATAATCACATTCTTCTATATTTTTTGTATTATATAAAACAACATGTTTGGGAAAGATAATTTCTTTCAAAGGGGTTTCATCTTGTTTATCAATTCTTTTAAAATGAAAATGTTGATTACCAGAATCGTTCAAATTTACAAATCCCCTGAAAACCAAATCATCTTTCCTAAAATCATCAGAAAAATTACATTGATTATATTTAGATTTTTTTGTAATGCAACATAAACAATCAAACAACATTCTAAATTTCATTTTTGGGAAATATAATTTAAATTTACCTATAAAATCTTTATAAATATTCATCCTAATATTTCTTATTTCTTTATGATGAAAACTAGTTGGATGCTTACATAATGCGTTAAAAGCACTAAAATTCGTATCTTTTTCAGAATTATTTTTAAATTCTAATTGCTCTGAAAAATAACTATTCAACTGATTCCCTTTATTTCCTTTAAATATAGAATAACCATTTTCAAATAGTTTTATCATGTTATTTTTATTATTAATGATTTCATTCTCATCTACTGGTTCTTCTTCTTCTTCTTCTTTTTCTTCTTCTACTGGTTCTTCTATTTTTTCTAATGGTTCTTCTATTTTTTCTACTGGTTCTTCTATTTTTTCTAATGGTTCTTCTTCTTTTTCTTCTACTATTTCACCTTCTTCTTTTTCTTCTACTACTTTTTCTGGATATGGTTCCGGATCTTTCATTTTAGGAGAATATTCATTGACTAATTCTGGATATGAGTTTGAGTTTGACGATAATATATTAGAAATGTATTTCACTTGTCCCACAGGATCTATTTGACCATCAACAAAATGAGAATCTTTTATAAAAGATAAATTTTCTCCGTCATTAGAAGTTATTGATCCATCTAAAAATGGTTTAATGGTCTGTTCTGATGTTTTTAAAGTTTCAGTTTCATTCTTCGGTATATCAATATAAATCATTTTTAAAATATTTAAACTTGTATTGAATTGTTTAAAAAAGTCTGATCTAACAGATTTCCCCATCGTTGTAGCCGATGATTTATTTCTAAAAAAACATTCTTTGTCTTCAATATATATTTTTTCTATAATTTTCTGTTTTTCCAGATTCGATGTCGTGTATTTTAAACTTTCTGGATAAAACTTAAAAATCGCACATAGAATCTTCAAAATATCTTTATTCTGAATAAATTCATTGCATACACTGAAATTTTCACAAAGATAATCATTTACTCCTTCATTCACTCCAAATTTCTCAACATAACTATAATTAAAATCAAAAATATAAACTTTGAAAAAAGTCTTTATCTCATACTTTTGATCATTTATATAATAAATAAACGTCTGTAATGAATCCAATTTTTTTATAAAAACATTATCTGAATGTAAATCATTATGGGTCATATTACACAATGAAATCGCATAACAAACAACTGCCAATTGAAATAAAACTTGCAAAATCACATCTTTATTTTTAAAATATGTTTCCAAAAATTTAGTTAGACTCGTTATATCATTTTCAATATCAAAATATTTAGTGATAAGCAGAGTAAAATTCAAGTTTTCAATTACATCTCTATTTTTAATAATTTCAATATTATCAGAATCATATTCATTTATTTTTAATTTTTTGTTGAAATTTATTAGTCCATCGATATTTCTTTTTAGAATGTAATCTAGTTTTTCTTTATCAAATAGTTGTCTCGATTTAGAATCATATGTATGTCCTGTTAGAATATTTAGTAATGTTCCATAATCGCATTCAATAACATCAATTAAAGGGACAAAATGCTTACAAATTTTTAGTTTTTTCATAGGACCTATAATATCTTTGTAAATTCGTTTTTCATAATCTAAACTTTTACTTGATAAAAAGAAATTTTCCTTTTTGATTTCATCATTGAAAATTAAATTTGAACTATTATTATCAATATTTACAAAAATTTTCCCAAACATCTTTGTCCTATTTAAAAATTCCAAAATCCAAGTTTCAGATGCCGTTGATCCTTCTTTCATCCCGGTTACATTTTTTACATCTTTTAAAATATTTTTATCGACTACGGAAGTTGCTGTTTCTGGTTGTTTCACTTTGGGTTTTTCAACAATATTTCTAATAGTAGAAGTATTATATTGAAAAAAATTACATCGATTTTTTATTATAGCATTAGATTTTATAGCTTTAGAATGATTTTTAATAATACCTATAAGATACATAACCACATCACTTTTAATATTAGATATCGTCTGTTTTCTCAAAAATTTATCTATCTCAGTTTTCATTCGATTTTGATCAAAATTTCCATCATTTTCATCATCATCTTTGTCTTCATTATACATTTCATTTACGGCTTCCTCAAACTCGTCATTTAAATCATCATCAGTATCTTTATTTTTTTTTGTTTTTACACCATATTCATCTTCATCATCTTCATTTTTAGATTTTTCAGTTGTTTTAAAAACAACCGCGCGTTCTTCTTCATCTTCTTCGTCATAATAATTACGAATCACGTTTACACCTTCTTCATATTCATCGTAAAAATCATATTTTTTCGATTTTTCATTATTTTGTTCAATTGGTGGTTTAGTATAAGTATTCACATTTGTAATTATCCCAAAAACATTAATCAAATCTTCGTTCTTTACTACACTCATTTGTGAAATTTCAAACAAGATATTTCCTAAAAGATTTTTTGCAGTTACATCATTATTTTTAGAAATTTCTTTAATTAGTTCAGATGTATTTTTGAACTGAAATTTTTCTATATTCAAAGCTTTGAAATCCTTATAATATTTATTATATATTTTTTCTACACTTAAATATTCTGTTGAAAATTCGTTTATTTTTTTTAAAAGATTTATTACAGCTAAGCATATCGAATTATCTAATGGGTCATCTAATACTATGAACTGACTTTGCGATTCACTCAAAATTATTTGCACATTATAGATAATATTTTTTAGATCACTCTGTTTACTTTCGTTTCCAATTGATTTCCAAAGAAATATCAAATCACTATAAAATAATTCCCATATAGTCTTTTTTACACTATTATCATCAACCATTTTATCATTTAATGGTTCAAACAATAATTTGAAATGATTTGAAATATATTCAGGCATTTTTTGATCATTTTTGTTTATATTTTCATCATGACCATAAATTTTAATGTGAATATTTTTCACAAAATTTGAATCTATCTTTATATTTTCATTGAATTTTTTTTCTATAAAGAAAAACATATTTGAAACTAATATTGAAAAATTTTTAAGTATATTCATAAACCATCTATTTAGAAATAAATCATTATCTAAAAATTCATCCAAATTATAGTCATCATTTTCATATTTTGAAATTATATTGTTTATATTAACAGAATTTTTACTGTGATAATGTAAATAACCAGATGTTAAAGTTGAAATTAAAGAAATTTCATCCAATTGAATAACATTCTTATCTTTTGCTAAATATAAAATATGATGCAAATCTAATGTATGTCGGTCTAAAACACCAGAGTAATTTTCAAATTTATATTTGGCATTTAATCCATTCAAACATAGCATATTTATTTTCGCAATACGTTTATCATGGTTAAAAAATTCATTTTGTCCTATTTTTTCTTGAATATATTTATCAACATTTGAATAGGTTTTTCCTTCTAAAAATAATGCTTCTTCTCCAAAAATAGATAAAATTGGATTGTTATCCGTGAAAAGAAAGTCTTTTTTTGATGGTTCGGTAATTTTGAGATTATTGAAAATTTCTTCATCGTTAACATAAGCTTCGGCGTTAAAATAATCATATGATTTCAAAACATCTTCTTTCAAAAATGTCTTATCTTTGATGTAAGAAGATATTTCATTTTTTAAAGGCGTGGGTAATACTTTTTTTTCATATAGAGAAAAAAGTATTTTTTCCAAATAGTCCTTTTTTAATAGCTTTAGTTCATTTTCTATATCAGATTTATTCACATTGTTTATTTTTGCGAAATAATTCAAATACTTTTCAAATATAACCCCAGACAATTGTTTTTTTATTTTATCGTTACTCTTTCTAATTGTTTTATGTAAAGAATATAAAACCATGCATGACGGATTTGTTTTCGATATAATAAGAACTTTCAATAAAGTTGAATCGTTTTCTATTTGTTTTTTGTATTCATCAACGTTTATTTCAACCGAATTTGAATCAAATTGTTTAATAAATCCATCGAATATTGGCTGCTTATCTTCATTAGTTTTATCATGCAATAAAGCCATCAGATCTATAATTTTGGAATAAGATTCCATGATTGTATCATTTAGTAAACAAAGTTTTATGTATTGCTTTAATAGATCAGTCTCTATAATTGTCATATGAAGTCTACGTCTAATTTCTTCAAAAACATATCCAAGAACATTTTTACTATCTGTGTAATCTAATGATTTAAGTTTTGGAATCAAAGATTCTTTCGTTCCAAAAAATAGATTGTTCTCATTGATATAAAATAATCTAGAATTTCCGGTTTCTAATAAATATTTTCTTTTTTCTTCATCATTGAATCGTTGCTCTAAACTTTTAATTAAAATATCTCTAACAAACGTGTCTTTAATACTAGATTCAAATTCTAAATATTTGTTTGAAATGTAATTATAAGGAATTTTTTTTAAAATATCTCTAAAATGTTTATTTTCTTCTGGTATTAAATTGGTGTAAATATATTGACTTACATTATCCCATTCTTCTCCATCTATAAACATTTTGTAATTAAAATTATTGCTTAGTAATCCAAATGGTAATTCTTCAGGATTGTATATTCTTATCGACATTTTTATTTACATACAATAAAGTTTTTTCTTAAAGTTTTGTTTTCATTTTGATTGGAAAAAAAATCAGATAATTGCATTGTCATTACTAGTTTTTTCACTATTTGAAATTATAAGAAAAAAATGTAATTTAAATAAAACATGTAATTTAAATAAAATACACAACTATGAGCGGACTTTTATTTTTATCAAATGAAGATTTTGTTCTATCCAAAGGAACAAAAGGTAATATATTATGCACCTCAATACCTGGGTTTTCTCTAATTTTATTTTACTCAACTCAATGTCCTCATTGTCAAAATCTACTTCCTATTTTTAAAAGACTTCCTGGATCAATCAATGGATGTCAATTTGGTATCATTAATGTCAGCACAAATAAAAATTGCATTCGTTTATCTAAAGATACCATCACTCCCATTACATACGTTCCACTAATAATATTTTATATTAATGGTAGACCATATCATAAGTACAATGGCCCCCCTATCGAGTCTGAAATAAGACGTTATGTTTTTGAAGTTGCTCAAATGCTTCAAAAAAAACAAAAGTTTTCATCTGAGCAAGTAAAAGAAGAAGTTCGAGGGCATATTCCAGCTTTCACTATTGGAATACCAAAATGTGATGAGGATGTATGTTATCTGATCTTTGACGAAGCTTATCATAAGTGAGGCATAATAACAAGTTATTTTTTGATTTTATAACTTTGAGGTATAAAATCATTGTAATGAATGGGTTCAGAAAAACTTAACACATTTGATGATAAGCAGAAATAACTGGTAACCTGAATTCTAAAATTCTGAAAGGTAGTAGATTTCATTTACCCCTTTTTCATATATTTAAAACCCAATTATTTATAAGATGATTTACGCAAAGGGGTTAAGTAAAACATAACACCTTCCTGAAAGGTAATATAGGTTTTATCTATGTCACCTTTTTGCTTATCATCAAATGGGAGGTAATAACTTTAATCCATTTCACAGTAAGAGCAACCCCTGATAAATGTAAAAGTGGGGGTATTTTTTTACGTAACAATTATATATTGAAAACCTAGTTCACATATTTTAGTGAAAAGCAAGACATATATAAAAGATAGGTCTTACTTATTTGATTGAAATACCTTTTTCAAACCGACTTCAAAATTTCTGAAGGAAGTGAATAGTTTCACCACCACCCTCTAATGATAATAACTGAACACATTGACAAGAAGTTTGATTTATATTATTTAAAATAAAAAAATGATAATCTAATTTTTATTCAAACAAAAAATTAAATTATAAATGAATAAATGCACTATATCAAATTGTCCTTATAGCACAAAAAGAAAAAATGACTTAAAAAGACATTTATGGCAGGTTCATGATATAGGTAAAGGAAAAATATTTGAATGCAGTCAAAAAGATTGTATTTATAATACAAAAAGGAAAGGTGACTTAAAAAAACACTTATGGCAGGTTCATGATATTGGTGAAGGAGAAATATTTGAATGTGGTCAAAAAGATTGTATTTATAATACAAAAAGTAAAGGTGCCTTAAAAAGACATTTATGGTCAGTTCACTCTACCGGTAGTGGAAAAATATTTAAATGTAATGAAAAAGATTGTTTGTTTGATACTAAAAACAAAGGTAATCTAAAAACACATTTATGGCAAGTTCATAATAAAGGTAATGGAAAAATATTTAAATGTGAAATAAAAGAATGTGTATATGAAACTAAAAATTCTGGTAATTATAATAAACATCTATGGGAAAAACATGATATAGGAGAAGGGATGATATTTGAATGCATTGAGAAATTCTGCACTTATAAAACTAAATATGAAAGTAAATTAAAAAATCATAAGTGGGAAGTTCATTTTTTAGGAAAAGGAGAAACTTTCATTTGCACAGAGATAGATTGCTCTTATAAATGTAGACGGAAAGGTGACTTAAAAAAACATTTATGGCAGATTCATAACATTGGTAAAGGAGAAATATTTGATTGCATTGAGAAAAATTGCCATTATAGTACAAAAGAAAAAGGTAACTTAAAAACACATTTATCTTCATTTCATGACATCGGAGAAAAACGATGTGAATATTGTTATTCTAATGTAAATTCTTTAACATCTTTTACTGATCCTAAAACGAAAATCAAAAATGATATATGTCGAAAATGCTATAAAACTAGCGCCGGCTACTCGTCGAGAATAGAAAAAGAAATTGTTGAATATCTCAAAAATAATAATAGAATTTCACCGTATATTGTGTTAGAAGATAAAATATTAAAAGGAAATAAATGTAATACTAAAAGAAGACCTGATTTACTGCTTTCGTCATCATCAGAACATTATATGGTTGTTGAAATTGACGAAAATCAACATCAAGGATATGATAAAAGATGTGAAGAAGGACGAATGAACGAAATCTTAGATGAAATATCTGATGGTTATGTTTCTATTATAAGATGGAATCCGCATAAATACAAAACCGAAGGAAAGCAAAAAAATAAGAAAGAACGAATGGAAATACTTGTCAATTTAATAATAAAAATAAGCGAAATGGGACTAAAAAATGATAAAGATCTAATAAGAGTATATTATTGTTTCTATGACAAGGATAATGAAATTATATGCAATACTTGGAATAAACAATTTATTTATAGTCTCGATGATTTAGTTATTTATAGATTGAACATCTTAAATTAAACTTCAATGAAAGATGAAATGATTTATATACTATTACTCGAGCATGACAAAATATACATTGGACGAACTTCGAATTTTGAGAGACGATATAATTATCATATAAACGGAAAAGGTTCTTGGTGGACTAGAAAATATAAACCGGTGAAAATATTAGATAGATACCCATGTTCCAATTCTTTTGAGGAAGATACATTTGTTAAAATGTATATGAGCGAATATGGTATAGAAAATGTGCGAGGTGGTTCTTATGTCCAAGATAAACTGGATGATAATCAAATTGAATTATTACAAAAAGAAATACGGTTCGCAAAAAATCAATGTGTAAATTGCGGACAACATGGACATTTTGTTAATAATTGTGATGTTGCTATATTTTATAAGTGTGATATATGTTTAAAAGAATTTACAACCAGATTTGATTGTTCAGTTCATATAGAATCGCACAATAAAATAAATAAAATAAAAAAAAGAAAGAAGTCATCTGAGTGTTATTGTGACAAAATGTGCGTTATTTGTTGAACAATAAAAATATAAAATATAAAGAAGAAAATAATTATATATATCCTATCAAATATATCCGAAAAATGTTTTCACCCAAATACGAAAAACAAAAAACCATCTTTGATTTATTTGGAAATACTAATAAATGTAAAAATCTATATAGGGATTTTTACGAATGTTTTTCATCTGATGAATGTTATAATAGTAAAAAATTACTTGAATTATTACATGAGATAAAAAAAGAATGCTGAGAGCGTTCTAAATTATTGCAAAAAAATAATAATACTTAATAATAAATGAAAAAACATAAACAGAAAAAAAAACAAGATGGAGCCAGTGTATATCAGATTGGAGCTGCTTCTATTTTACGTTCTTATTCTAAAAAATTATGCTCTGAAAGAAAAAGAGAATTTTGCGATATTTATAAGGAATTATGTAGTATTGTTCATAGCGGAGATTTTGATGCCGATTATAGAAATTATTATAAGGATGAACAACACAGATATGATGAGGCTGTTAATAAATATTTGTTATATTCAGATAGAAAATTAGGTGTTTTACACCCTTGAAGATTTAAAACGCCGGAAAAATAAAATTGATTTTTTATTTTTTTATCTCAATAATTAAATTGAGAACATAAATAATGAGATATGTTAAGGCAGAGCTATCGCGCCAACCGTAACTATCGATGATTTATTTATGGCTCCATCTCATCGGGGATGTAAAATACAGGCTTGCGCCTACTCAGTGGTACTACATCGGTACCGGAACTAGCAATTCCCTAATAGTTTATTTTTAATTATTAGACCACCCAAAATTTACATGGACTGCTGTATCCAACCTTGAAAATAAAGATTCTAAAACCGGCGTTTTAAATCTTCAAGGGTGTAAAAAATGATGAAATTGAATTATTATCCCAAAGAAGATCACCAAGAAAATCACCCAGAAGATCACCCAGAAGATCACCAAGAAGATCACCAAGAAGATCACCAAGAAGATCACCAAGAAGATTTGAAAGAGAAAGTGATATATCATCAAATTGGAGATTAAGATAAAATAAACTTAAACTGATTTTTTTATTTTTAATAAAATGTTTATATTAAAAATAAATGAAAAGATCTATTAAACCAAAAACTACAATCGATGATATTTTTATTGATAGTCAAATAAAATCTTTATTAACCAATGAAAAAAATTTTAGACCAAATTTAAAAAATCAAGAAGGTGACACGGCTCTTATTATAACAACACATAAAGGAGATGTAAAAAAAATGAAGTTGTTTCTGCAAAAAGAAAATCCGAATATTTTTGATAGGAATGGTGATTCCCCATTAATTATTGCTGTGAATAATAACGACGAACAAGCTGTGAAATTATTATTAAATCCTAAATATAAAGTAAATTTAGACCAAGTTCAAAAATATACTGGTTTCACTGCAATTTATTTTGCGACTATAGTTCCTTTTTTAGGGCAAATTAAAGAATCTCAAATTAAAATTCTAAAAATGCTATTGGATTCTGGTGCTAATCCAAACATTAGATATGCTGATAGCAATAATAGTTCCCCTTTATTGACAGCCGTAAATCAAGGAAACTTATCTATAATAAAATGTTTATTGAATCCTAAATATAAAGTAGATTTATATTCATCTGATGAAGAAGCAATATCATCTCTTGGATATTCAATAATTTACAATAGACCTTTAATTGTAGAATTATTACTTAAAAAAGGTGTTGATCCAAACATAGGTTGTTTTGGAAGTGATGATTCTAACAAATCAGCATTAGTTTACAGCATTAAAAACAATAATACCGAAATAATTAAATTATTATTAAAATATGGGGCAAATCCAACTGGACAATTTGTTCGATTTGAAAATTATGATGACACTAAATCACCATTGAAAATGATTACAAATTTCAAAACCCCTTTTGATACCATAATAAATGATAATAATGATAATAAAGAAAGTAAAATTGAAAAAATTATATCGTATTTACAAATAGTATGCGGACAAGACATGAATATAAACAACTCAATCAATGCATTTTTGAGAAATAAAGATTTTGAAAAACAAAATGTCAGACTAAATATAAATAATATTCTAACCAATTTAATTCAAGATTGTGAGATGCATAATAATTTATTATACAATCTTCACTTATTTGAAAAATCCAAAGAAAAATCAAAGAAAAATTTTATGAAAACATTAAGGGCAAATATAATTGATAGCGATAGAATTATCCCTATGAATATTTTATCTTATTTAGATGGTGGTAAAAAGAGAAAGTCTAAAAGAATAAAGAAAAGAATATATTAAGAAGAATATATATATTATTATACAAGTTATTTGTATAATAATTTTAAACCCATGATAGTCCGGGATTTTGTTCTCCGACATTATATGCTGGATTAGTAGAAACAACACCAGATGAATTATAATTCGATAGAGTAGCCTGTTGTTGATTTTTCATTGTAATTTCTATAGGATAACTAGCTTTTTGAATTTCGTAAGAAGAAAATCCATATTTTTCCTTTATTGGCTTATTGTAATTTTCTAATGTTACATAATTATTTCTATTGAATGACATTTTTTATATTTAGAAAATATTTTTATTATATTGATTTCACAACTAAATATATTATAAATATTACACTTAATATAAAAAAAATATAATATTGAGAAAAAAAATGCTTTTATTATATTTTTTATTGCTATATATAAAATAATATGGGAAATTTACAATCAGAATTAACTATAACTAGAGATTTTTCACCTAATGAAATGAGATCTATTTATAAAAATACAAATTCAAAATTTGTTTATAATACAGTAAACAATAATATTTTAAATAGTAATATGACTGGAAGTCCCGGACCATTTGGTTCAGGATCACAATTAGTTAATGTTCAGACATTTTTACCTACATCAGGTGTGGCTTTCCAAGTTGCATATGATTCTAGTATTCAATCTTTCCAAAATCAATTTGTAAAATCGGTGACAAGATATGAAATTATAAATAAAGATTTAACAAGCGGTGGATGGAGTTCTCCGTGGGTTCAAAATCAATCTAATGGAACAACTATACAAGCATCTGGTAATGTTAATATGAGTGATTCATCTTTACTTTGTATAGGAACAACATGTGTTTCTCAAACAGAATTAAACAGCATTCTACTTACATCTAAATCAAATAAAAATTTTGCTGGATTACCATATACTACTGCTGGGACTGGCGGTACAGGAGTTTGTAATATAGGATATGCCGGGACTGTTTCATATTCATCTGGAAGAATTTCTGGATGTGATATTTGTCCCAGTGGATATTATTCCGCAAACATAGGTCAAACAACTTGCACACCTTGTCCAGGTGGATATATTTGTCCAAACGCAGGGATGACCGGTTTTGGTAATATTTGTTCAACTGGATATTATTGCCCCACTGGAAGTTTTGAACAAAAGCATTGTCCATCCGGATTTTTTTGCCCAACTAGCGGAATTGCAGATTACTCAATAAATGTTTGTTATAGTGGGTACTTCTGTGCCACTGGAAGTATTACTGGAACTTCTTCAGTTTGTCCACGAGGATATTTCTGTCCAAGTGGGACTACTCTAGGGACAAATAATATTTGTCCATCTGGATATTTCTGTCCAACAGGATCTTCTTCTGGAAATACTAATAGTTGCCCATCTGGATATTTCTGTGCACCTGGATCTTTCTCCGGAACTACTAATATTTGCCCATCTGGATATTTCTGCCCCCCTAAAACAACTTTGGGAACTAACAATATTTGCCCATCCGGTTATTTTTGTCCTGTCGGAAGTAACTCGGGGACTAGTAATATATGTCCACAAGCATATTTTTGTCCTCCTGGAAGCAACTTGGGAACTAGTAATATATGCCCAAAAGCATATTTTTGTCCAAGCGGAACTACAGCCGGAACAAATAATATTTGTCCATCAGGTTATTATTGTCCAACTGGAACTAGCAAAGGAACAAATAATATTTGTCCATCTGGTTATTATTGCCCTGTTGGAAGTATTACATATACATCAACCAATTCATGTCCAGTTGGTAAATATTCAAGTGTTTCAGGCGCACAGAGTGCATCAACTTGTTTAAATTGTAATCTTGGATCATATTCAGATACTATATCATCTTTTAATTGTAAATTATGTTCTGCCGGAACTTACAATGATGTTTCTGGAAGCACTGGTTGCAAAAATTGCCCTGCTGGTTATTATTGCACTCAAGGAACAACATCCGGTAATGCAAATTTATGTCCGGCTGGTTATTACTGCCAAACTGGAACTATTGGACCCAATATTAATCAGTGTCCAGCCAGTTATTATTGTCCAACTGGAACAACTTCACCTAATATCAATCAATGTCCTATTGGTTATTATTGCCCCCTTGGAACAACCGGAGCAAATGCAAACAGATGTCTACCTGGATATTATTGTTCAACTGGAACAGGTCTATTGTCTGCTTCAAACCAATGTCCTGCTGGTTATTTCTGTCCTACTGGAACAACTGGACCAAATTTGAATCAATGTCCATCTGGTTTTTACTGTCCAGTGGGATCAACTTCATCAATAGTTTGTGTCGATGGAACAACTCAGCCCGCTGCTGGTCAAAGCTCTTGTTTAACTTGTGCGGCAGGGAAATTTTCAACTTCAACTACTTCTGGTTGTTCTGATTGCGTAGCTGGAAATGCTTGTCCTGGAGGAAAATTAATCACTCAATGCTCACCAGGATTTTATTGTCCCGCTTCTGTTGGTAATCCAATAGCATGTCCTTCTAACACAACTCAATCTTCATTTAATCAAAGTTCTTGTATAACTTGTCCACGAGGACAATATTCAACTTCCGCAACCTCCGGTTGTTTACAATGCCCTGCTGGATCTTCTTGTAGTGGAGGAACTAATATAACTCGATGTTTACCTGGAACATTTTCAGGAGCTGGGGCTGGTTCTTGCACTTCTTGTTCGGCTGGAACATTTTCAGGAGCTGGGGCTGGTTCTTGTACTTCTTGTGCAGCGGGAACATTTTCAGGAGCTGGGGCTGGTTCTTGTACTTCTTGTGCGGCAGGAACATTTTCATCAGCTGGGGCTGGTTCTTGTACAACTTGTGGAGCCGGAACATATTCTAGTTCGGGAGCAGGTTCTTGCACTACTTGTCCTGGTGCTTTTGGTCGAAATTGTCCAGCTGGAAGTACAAATCCTAATTTTACTGACGGAGGTAATACTTGTTCAAGTGATAATGTGTCTCAAACTGACTGTTGGTTAGGTTCAGGATACAAATGTTGTAGATCAAGTTTAATGATAACAGGTTGTTGTCCAGCTTATCGTTCGAGTGTTACTAAAGTTTCATAAAAGTTTTGATTAAGTAAACTTAAAGACCTGATAACTAAAATAAAATTTAATGTGTGGTATAACTGTTTATATTTCTAAAAATGACTATAAAATTGATAAGATTCAGAATGTTTCCCATCGTGGTCCTGATAATACTAATATTCTGAAATTCAAATTCAACAAATATTTTGTAAACTGTGTTTTTCATAGACTAGCAATCATTGACGTATCTCACGGTAATCAACCTTTTGAATACAAGGATGATTCGGGGAGAAATGTTATTCTATTATGCAACGGTGAAATATATAATTATTTAGATATTATAAAAAATTATAATCTCGAAACTAAATCTGATTGTCATGTTATTTTAGATTTATTTTTGCTAAAAGGCATTGAACATACTGTAAAAGAACTTGATGGTGAATTTGCTTTTATACTTTTGGATTATAACTCCGATGATATGAAAATATATTATTGTAGAGATCGTTTCGGTATAAGACCTTTATTTAGTTTTATAGATGAAAGCGGTTTTTATTTTAGCTCAGAATTAAAAGGGTTACCTTTCAATGGTTTAGGTTATCAAGTTGAACCTAGAACTGTTTTTTCTTTCAATATTAATAATGAAAAAAATAGTATCCATAGCAATTATTTCAATTATTATGAAATAGGAAATAACTCGATGTTATTAATAGACAATGTTTATCATCAAATTAGACTTTCATTGATGAAAAGTGTAAAAGATCGTCTACAATCAAAAAGAGATATTGGTGCTTTACTAAGCGGTGGATTAGACTCTTCTTTGGTTTGTGCAATAGCCGCTAGAATTCTTAAAGATGAAGGAAAGAGATTGAAAACGTTTAGTATAGGTATCGAGGAATCTTCGCCAGATATTCAGAATGCCAGAAAAGTGGCAGAGTTTATAAATTCAGAACATCATGAAATTATAATTCCAATTGAAGAATGGTTAGAATGTTTAAAAGTAATACCTAAAATAATTGAAAGTTATGATATTACGACTGTTAGGGCTACAACTGGACAATTTTTGATAGCGAAGTGGATAAAAGAAAATACAGATGTGAAAGTTTTATTAGTTGGTGATGGAAGTGATGAAATAGCAGCCGGATATCGTTATTTTGGTAATGCTCCATCAAGCATTGAAAGTCATGAAGAATGTGTTCGACTATTATCAAATATACATTATTATGATGTTTTAAGATGTGATCGGGGTATAAGTTCTTTTGGTTTGGAATGTCGTGTGCCATTTTTATGTCATCATTTTGTTGATCTTTATCTTTCAATAAATCCAGATAAAAGACGTTTTGTAAATGGTTGTAATATAGAAAAGGAACTAATCAGAAAAAGTTTTGAAAATGAAAATATTCTACCAAGAGAAGTTTTATTTAGACCCAAAGAAGCATTTTCAGATGGAATCAGTAATGTCAAGAAATCTTTTTTTGAATATATAACAGATTTTGTATCTAATAATGATAGTAATATTGGAAATTTCCCAACGAAAGAAGCCAAATTTTACTATGATATTTTTATGGAAGATTATCCAAATAATGACGAATTTAATGGATATTGGTTACCTAAATGGTCGGGTGAAATGATGGAGCCTAGTGCGAGATGTCTCGTGAATTATTAAAAGTTTTATATTATAAAAATAATATAAAATATAGATTAATTTTTCTATTTTACTTCTTTATTGATTTCTTTTTCTTTGATGATTTTCTCTTATTCTTCTTTGATTTCTTCTTCGATTTCTTCTTTCTTTTTCTTCTACCATCTTCTAATTCTTCGTGTAACATTTCATCCATAATATTATAATTCATTTTATCATGTGAATTATGATGCTTTCTTATTTTCCACTCTGATATACTTGGAATCATTGTTTTATTATCAATATTTATCAAAGACACTTTCCCTCCACCAAACATATGTTTCACAATTTTCCATCTATTTGTATACATTTGATATCTTTCAATTCCATCAGACCAATCAGTAATTTCATAAAAATCATTATTATTTGAAATCATTTTCGGTTTATATTCCCTTTCAAAAGAGTATGGTGTGAAATCGTTAAGCACATAATAATCTCTATCGTCATTAGGTTTTTTTGCAATTCTAACACCGCCACCTCCACCTCCTCCATAATTATTAGGAGGATAACCTCCACCTCCTCCATAATTATTAGGTGGATAACCACCTCCACCTCCATAATTATTAGGAGGATAACCACCTCCGCCTCCATAATTATTAGGAGGATAACCACCCCCACCATAGTTATTAGGAATATAACCTCCTCCACCATATTGAGGATTCATTCCTCCTTGATTTGGATAACCACCAAATAATCCCATGGGATAAAAACCATTTTGCGATTTATTTCGATTTAACATTTTTTTATTTTATTGTATTTTTTTTTATTTTTTAATTTTTTTAATTTTTTCATGAAGTAGTCAAATTTACCAATTGTTCTCTAAATGTAATATTGTTGTATTTTAAATTCATTATTTCAGCTGCAGGATTCGAAATAACATTATATTTGTGATGATTCTGTGTTCCATCTTCATTTACCCAAAATTCTTGAGATTTTGCATTAGTTATATTTGAAATATCACAAAGCACGAATGCTTCAGTAAGTTTTTGTGTATTTATATCTTTAATAACGTTCCCATCAACATCCTTAAATTTAAACATTTTTCTAGAAGAATCTACACATGCATATACAAGATTACCATTTTCATCTTTTAGAATTTTTTGAAAAGCAAAATTTGCGAGACCTTTCTGACCATCAAGTATATCATCAGTTGTAAATTCTCTTTCTATAATACCTTTTATTCTTTCGGTGTCGCTTAGATTTAAATTTCCAATTATATTGTTTGTGTTAGTATTAGTTCTCGGTTGAAGAGCAATTTTTTTTATAGTATTATGTTCATCTTTATACAACTTATCTTTTATTTCTAATTCTTTTCTTAATAGACAGATTTCTAATTCATTTTTTAGTTTTTCGTTTTCTAGCTTTTCTATTTTTCTTTCATATTCTTTTTCTATTTCTTCTATTTTTCTTTCATATTCTTTTTTACTTTCATTTTTAATTTCTTTTATTTTTATTTCAGTTTCTTTTTCAGAATCTTTTATTTTCTTTTTTTTACAACATAATAAATGCATTTTTAAATTTTGTTCTGAAAAAATCTTATTACAAAAGACACATTCATTTAATTTTATTTCATTGAGTTGACGACCTTCTTTTTCCTGAGCAGATAAACATTTTTTATTTGTTTTTTGATGATTAGTTAAATTTGATTTATTACTAAGAGTTTTTTTACAAAATTCACATTCCATTTTTATATTATAAAATATATCTTTAAATAAATTATTTTTTTCAATAATCATTATTTTTTGTTCAATAATGATTATTATTTTTTTTATTAATAAATCACCGTTTTTATCTGAAATTTTTCGTTTTTTTAATTTAATTATTAATTTTTAACAATCTCGGGTTGACATAAAGTTAAATATTAACCTTTTTTTACAACTTATATGTCGATAAATGTGTTATTAAAGATTGAATACAGGCTATATAGAAAAAAAGTGTGTTTTTTTGAAAAAAAATTGTGTGTGTGTAGACGATTTTTATAGAATTATTTTTTAAACTGAAAATATTTAAAAAAAGAAAAAAAAGAAGAAAAAGAAGAAAAATATAGTTTTTAATAACCTGTAATCATGGTTATATAATATCTAAAAAATGTATATATAAATATGTGAAAAAGACGATCAAAAAAAACGAAAAAACATGTTGAAATCGATTCAAAAACGATACAAAATGTATCAAAAACGAACATTTTTCACCCGACGGATCTCAACGACGATTTTTTCTGATAAAACGATTTTGAAACACGAATTTAAGACACAAAATGTTAAAATAAATATAGATTGGAATACGGTTTAAATAACGATCTTCAAAAACGAAAAAACATGTTGAAATCGATTCAAAAATGATACGTTTCATATCAAAAACGAACATTTTTCACCCGACGGATCTCAACGACGATTTTTTCTGATAAAACGATTTTGAAACACGAATTTAAGACACAAAATGTTAAAATAAATATAGATTGGAATACGGTTTAAATAACGATCTTCAAAAACGAAAAAACATGTTGAAATCGATTCAAAAA
>Ga0247843_1001971_pt1 | contig 39182 bp, 45 predicted proteins | sample LaCruzMarch2017__FD_192420 | JGI IMG/M metagenome (GOLD analysis project Ga0247843, IMG submission 192420) | Freshwater microbial communities from meromictic Lake La Cruz, Castile-La Mancha, Spain - LaCruzMarch2017_8m | ecosystem: Environmental > Aquatic > Freshwater > Lake | place: Spain...
TGAACTGCTCAGGATTCTAAATAACGTGGCACAACATCGAGGAAATCGACTGGCACACAATCATGGAAATCGAGTGGCACAGTATTCAGGAAATTGGGTGGCACAATATGCGGGAAATTCGACAGCTTCATCTGAAGCTATATAATATTTGCTATTTTGATAGGCTATTAGTTAGCAATCTTGCTAACTACATAACTATACAATATCATGAATGAATGAGTGTTTATGAATACAATGACTATAAAATCTGGGTCCATGACCGCCTCAAAAGCCTTCCAAAGGAAGGCCGGGGTCAGCTCAAGCGAATCGCTGAACATCTCAACACCAGCCCTACGATTGTCACTCAAGTTTTTAACGGAGATCGAGAGCTCACTCCCGAACAAGCGCTCTCCCTAGCCGACTATTTTACGCTGAATAAAAACGAATCCCGTTTTCTTATCCTTCTGGTCAACTATGCACGCACGAGCAGTCATCGTTACAAGCTCAGCTTGAAAGAAGAAATCGAAGAAGCTCGCCTCAGAGCGCGAGAAATTTCTCACCGGGTCCGGCAAAATTTTGCTCTCACTCAAGAGGCTAAATCTATTTTGTATTCAAACTGGTACTATCTTGCGATCTGGAGTCTAACGGCAGTTCCAGGTTTTGATCACCTCGAAGCCATCGCGAGCCATCTGAAAATCAGTAAAAAGAAAACACGCGAAGCCCTCGAGTATTTGATTAAGTTCTCCCTCGTACTGGAGGATGAGCAAGGCCGATTAAAAGTTGGACCCACGCTCTTGCATTTGGAATCGAGCTCGCCTCAAATTCCAAGGCATCACCAGAATTGGCGCCTGCAGGCGTTCAATCGCTATGAGAACCCGTCCCCTGAGAGCATCCACTACACTGCCCCTGTCACACTCTCAGTCGAAGATGTCAACCGAGTGCGCGAGAATACTTTGAAGTTCATCAGCGACAACGTGAATATCATCAAGGAGTCTTCTTCTGAGAAACTGTATTGTTTGTGTATTGACTGGTTTGAAGTTTAAAAACTGGCGCACCTTGATGTTGAAAAATTTCGAAGGAAAGGAGATCTCTTGGATGACTCCAAGGAAGATAGAAGTGATTCCCAAGGTTCCGATTGTGAGCCTACTCTTTCAAGATTAGATTGTGAAAATTGACATAAAGAGCGATATGATCAGCGAGGCGATCAAGTTTTTTGGTCGCGCACCAAGTTCTGCGAAACAGTCGATTAATGTTTGCTCTGAGCATTGCACACGTGTGGTTCAGACTGAACAAAGGATCAAAGCCACCCCTCTTGAGCTCCCCCTGGCCAACCACGCAGCCCCTGCGTCCCTTAAATGTGATGTGACGTGCTAGAGGGAAATATTCGCACACATCTTTTGGATAGTGGGGATTCTGATCGGATCTGATTTCACATTGAGGGTCGACAATATGAGATAGCTTTTGGAATAGCTCTCAAAGTGTTCTTTGGCTGAGCTTGCGTCGGCCTTCGTTTCTTGCACAGTTCGAAATTGGTGCTGCGGCGGACTATAAATTGTGTAGAGCCTAAGAGGTTCTGAGCCCATATTCACAAGATTGTGCTTTGTTTTTGCTGGAACGACTATGGCAGAACTCTCTTCGATTTTTGAAGCCACGCCATCAATCCAAATCTCTCCATGCCCACTTTCGACTCGAAAAAATTGGTCCACATCGGAGTGGACTTCACTGCCAATTTCGGACCCTGGTGCAATCGACATCAGTACTAACTGAAGATTTTCGCCCGTATAAAGTACGCGGCGAAAGGCAGAGTTCGTCTCAGTCAGTTCTGCAATATTTCCTATGAAACCTTTCATACAGCACCTCTCAGCAGGGATGTTAGAGCAACAGTCATGCCGGATTAAGCCACACCTTGAAATGGATTGAGTCGAGTTAAAAAGAAGCCTCAACAAATCCAAACCAGTTCCAACCAGTCAAGACTGATCCTATTTTTCCCGAAATGGGGAAAATTCCCCCGATGTACAGCCTTGGCGACTCAGGGTTTACCGAAACTCTCAAGTGTGCGAGTAAAATCTGAGGAGCTCAGTGGTGCTCCTCCAACTTTTTGAGCAACTCCATAAGGCAGTTTTCCAAAAGCATCCTCTAAAAATTGCTGGCGATTAAAAGCAGTGCTTGCCACAACTCCTGCAGACAAGAAACTTAGGAGTAGAGAAATTTTTAAAGCACCGGAACTCCAATTGTCAGGAGTCCAAATCCGAAAAACACTCCACCAATGATAGACGCCCGAGCAGTAAATCAAGAAGAGTGCTGTGATCTTCACGATAGGTCCCACTAAAGAAAGTTGTGATGCCGGAACAAAGACGTTATCCATCAGATGAAATATCAGCAAACTCACTGAAACTGGGGCGAAGATTGTTTTCCAGCGGAGCTCACCCCGAAACAACCAGCTGGGAACAGCCAATACAAATGCTGATATTGAAGCCACCGCCATCAACCCAAAAAATTCAAAAGGCATCCAAAACAAAGTTCCCACCGCGGAGGCGCCAAGCACCAAATACAATGCAAGCTCAACGAACTGCAAAACCAAAAAGTAAAGTAAAAGCTGCTGCACTGAGGTCTCTTGAACCCATTCGTAGATGGATTCGAAGTACAATTCGAGACGACCAAATGCTGAGGTGGGCTCTGGCGGTGAAGGCTTTGTAAATTGGGGAGTCAACAGATTCGATGGCCGCTGCGACAAAGTCCGAAAGGGGTTTTGTCCAACTGGCAATGGGGCAGAAGGTAGCTTATTCAGTTTGGGTGGTTTCGGCAGGGCGCTCAAGAGGGCTCCTCACGAATACTATCCAAGAACGCTGTCATCAACCGAATGGTAGTGTCACGTGTGAAGCCTTCATAGGTTTGTCCAATGTTGACCTCCTGACCTTTACTATTTTTGAGCCTCACTTTCAGAAAGGTTGTATAGAGACCCGGAAAATGAGGGAGGATCATACTACAGTACTGCGCCACCAGTTGTGTTCCGTGTTTGTTCAGCACATTTCTCAGCTCGCACTTTTGCGCTATATTTTTTTGCTGAACTCCGGGTTGTTGAGACGAAAGTCTTATTCGTTGCTTTACACTTTTAAACAGGCCAAGCATATCGGCAAACCCAGAGTTCGGGTCAAATTTGGACGAAGAGAACCCCCCAAAAGTTTCCAACTTTAAAGATTCAATTTCACTATTGATCATCGACAAGCCCATGGACCGACAAATAATTTTTTCTCCTTTAATTGCCCCCGCTGCCGACTGATCGAAATCTTGCCCACAGCCGATGCCTTCAAAGGGAAGAGCGAACGCGACGCCTGCAACTTTTTGAAAGTTGGGCCGAACCTGAACTGCACTTCTTTCGGCGAGCGCAGAAGACTCTTGCGCTCGGATCGCGCTTTCAACATAGTTGCGCCAAAGTCCGTTAGCTAAATGCGCAGGGTTCTTTTTCGCCTTTTCCAACAATACATAAATTGCTCCTAAAGGACTCAGATATGAAATGCTTTGCGCATTTCGAAGGATGGCGCGATTGACTCCGATCACACGACCATAGGAATCCAATGTTGGTCCCCCGCTCATCCCCGGATTGATCGCAACCGAAGCTGCAGTAACGGCGGCAAGGCCGCGCAATTGGGTTCCGTTATAGGTGCCTAGCACGATCGTGATGTCTTCGGATTTAGGATAGCCAATGGAATAGATTGTCTCGCCTATGTTCGGATCCCCGCGAGGAGAAAGTGGCAAGCTATGATTTAATTTGCTCTGCGTGGCCACAACGGCAAGATCGTGCACTGGATCAATCGCAATGACCCTTACCGGACCAAGCTCATCGATCACCAAGCTATACTTTTTCGGATTCTCAAGAGCAGCTACGACGACATGAAAATTCGTAACCAGAAGTCCATTAGGAAAGTCCATTAGGATCCACCACAAAAGCCGAGCCGTGCCCCGCAATTCCCTGCCCAGAATTGACTTTTGAGTTCAGCTTAAAAACGGCGCGCCTACTGCTAGCAAAAATCTGCGCACTGGTCATCGGCTGACCAAGTTTTTCCAACAGCAGTTCTGGCTGCGGTACTTGTGCGACTGCAAGCCATCCTGAAAGAGTGAGAACCAATAGTTTTACAAACATTCATAGAACTCATCGGCAGGTCTTGGCTGGACATAAGGCTTTTCTGGCCTTTCACCATTTGGCTTTGATGGACAAATCTTTCGGTGTTTCAATATGAATCAAAAAACTGCACAGCCGCATATTCTTTCTACGATTCTCAGAGGCTTTATTTTCTAGAATCCACGATTTCCGAGAGTTTAATCTTCCACTGGAAGCCATAAGGATAGTTAGCAGTGGGCTTCCGCTTGACTTTCTGAATATCCTCAACCTTAAACCACGTACCAGGCAAAAAGAGCACTTCTTCTTCCCATTCTCTTGAAGAAAGGGGTGCAATCAATCGCCCGCTCTGGCCCTTTACTTCGATGGAGATCATTCGTCCGTCAATATAGGCCTCTTTAGCCTCTTCGTTTGAACCAATCGTTGTGCTCATGAAACTTTGGTAAAAAATCTCTCTCCCGGCTTTTGGTTCTTCCAGGCTCGCACCTTCTAAATTGAAAGCCGAGACTCTTTGCTCCAAGGCTTCATATTCTTCTTTTACATGAGGCTGAATCTCACCGCGATATAGTTTTTCTGCGGAATAGGGTTTAATTTTTCTAAGCGCTGTCGCTAAAACTTTAATTTCGGAAACAGTAGCTTCACTTTCAGATTTCTCACTCCACAGTACTGAGTTGTAAGCCTGATATCCCCATTCAGCATAGTTAAGTATCGTAAACACTTCATCTCGGTTTAAGGATTTGTATTCATTCATTGTCTGTGACAATTTAAACTTTTCTTTAGCTCCGGAGAACAAACTGCAGACAGCGCCCTCACACTCGTCGCCATCTTGATAATCTTTAAATTGTTCATCGAGCGCTTTGATGCGATTCTTCACAACTTGGAAGTCTTTATCTGAAGCGGACTCTTGATGTGCACAAAAAGCTTGTTCGTTCACGGATACAGCAGCAGGTCGTCCGCCAATGAGGCAGGCCGCTGAAGGATTTCTCAACTCATATTTACTTTTGTGCTGGCAAGAGATGGATGCAAAAAGTGCGCAAACAATTAGAATTTTCATGCAAAAAATCATTGCTCCCCCTGGAACCTAGAATTCTAACCCTTATTGGTGAGCTTCCCAAGTTTTCTGTGGTCTAGCAAAAGCAGTGGATTCAGATCGTAATTGTATCAGAGTTGCTCTTCCCAAATTAATGATTTACAAAGGTCGGATAGTGGAAAATTTATTTATGCATACAGCACAGACCTATAGCTTCAAAAGTCAGTATTTTCGTATAGCGCAGGAGACGGATGTTCCAAGCATTCGAAGGCTTGTGAATGCCGCCTACAAAGACCTCGCAGACCTCGGCCTGAACTACACGGCGACTTATCAAGATGAAAAAATCACTCGCGAACGCATTTCTCAGGGTCGAGCTTTTCTACTTGAAAAAGAAGGACAGCTGATGGGAACAGTTCTCCTCAAAAAGGAGAATTGGTTTACACAACGAAACAGCGCCTATGTCAGTCAGCTTGCGGTGGCGCCCAAGCTCAAAAACCAGGGTTTGGGCTCCCTGCTGATGGATTTGTGCGAAGACCTGGCCACTCGTGAAGGTTTTGACTCCATTCAGCTAGATACGGCCAAGCCCGCAGGCCATCTCGTTGCCTGGTATCTCAAAAGGGGTTATCAAATTGTCGGCGAGACCCACTGGGAAGGGAAAACCTACGATTCTTGGATTTTCGAAAAACCCCTCGACTGAAAGCGCTTCAATTTCTACCTCAGGTCTTTAATTTCTATGGACAGAAATCTAAAGAGCCTGCATAAAGTCCCCTTTATCTTGAAAAGGGAGTTAGAAATGAAACACTTAGTTTTCGGAATTATCACACTGTTAGGATCCATCGCTTTTTCTGGAAACAGTATTGGAACAATGAATAACTCATCGAAAGCTTTTCAAGTGATGGGTCAGTCTTTGTATGGATATCAAGAAGCTGCAGCAGGCGCTGAAAAGCATGCTCGTGAACATTGCGGAGCCACAAGAAAGCCAGTCCGAGTGACCAGCTGGACTTACAAATATGATGTGAACTACGTGCCTGCTCCTGGCTGCAATGATGATGAACCCCGATATTGCCCCGAGACTCCGATCCCTACTTACACAGCAACCGCAAACTTCCGCTGCAAGTAAAAGGAAAGCTATTTTATGAAACTTCTTCAGACGACAATGGTGACCATTTTGACTTCGCTGACCCTTGCTTCTTTTTCTTTGGCTTCAGACAATACCAAAAGAGATCAACCAAAGAAGTTGCAGCTCAATCCAGAATTTAAGCCTTCTGAATTGCCCTTGGATTTGTCTTCAGATCTGCCTTTGGATCGGTCATCAAACCTTGGCACAAGTAAAATGCCAGCTCAAGAAATTGAAAAGAAATCCGCTATCAGTGTTTCTACGGGCTGCAAAACAAGTTCTGGCCTTGAATACAAGGCTGGCGAACCCGGTTACGAGTCTTGTCTTTCGCAGCTTCAATACAGCAGTCAGGACAAGAAAAAGGATGGCTCCGGCGCCTCTGTGAACTTTACTTTTGGCAACTGAATCCCGGTCTGTTGATCGCATCACCCTTAGCGAAATTCTGTCTTTTCATGCGATCACCTGAAGCAGTCATCAATTCTTTGTTTCAAAATACAAAAGATCAATAAATACTGCGGACACTAATAGAACCTGCTTTTCTGATTCTTTTAAAGAGGTAGATTCAAAGTCCACCAAAAATTTATCCTTGTCGGTGAATCCTTCGAAAAAGATTCCTCCCCATTTTTTTTGAATTTTTGCCAACTGAACACCTTGGCGAAAAAACTTAAAGGTCCAAAGCCTCCAGATGGGCGAAGAGACCTCCATCGAAGTTTGGCCATTTTCATCTTCCACAAAAAATCGTTTTGAAAAAATCGAAAATCGTCTTTGAATAGCGCCAAGAAATTTGCCCTTGCCATCCCTGACTTCGATCCGCTCGAAATACCATCTGAAGGGGTGATGACCAACCAGAACAAGCTGGCGATCCGAGGTAAAAAAATGAACATCAAAGCTGCGCCAATGTCCTAGAAACTGACGGAGAAAAAATCCAAAAATTCCCTTTTGCTGTTCGGCTGCATAGCCGATTAGATTTTGATTGCTGTCCCTGATCCGGTATTTATTTCGAGTCTCAAAGCCAAACCATTCGGCGAGCTCATGGACCTGCCCGACAAACAGGGAATTTACGCCCTGTAAATTAAAACTGCTCATACCGCCACCTCCTTCAAAGGATTTATTAAAATCATACTCTGAAGGAGGAAGCTTGTTCAATTACTTAGCTTGAGCTGTTTTCTGAGCTTTTCGGGCTCGGTCCCAACTACTTCTTGTCAGAGTCCACATTGTTTTTTATTTCACTCGCCTTATCAGAAACTGAATCCGTCACTTCACCCATTCGATTTTTAGCTTCTTCAGCAAGACATTCTACCTTGTTGTCACCCGTCAGCTTTCCACAAACAGCTTCCTTGGTTCGATTCATGCCTTTTTTCATCGTCCGTTTTGCACTATTGACTTTGACTTCTGCTTTTTCGGACATTGTCTCCTCAGCAGGAAGGCTCCCGGCAAAACAGAGCAGCAAGATTGTGGTTGTCAGCAATTTCATTATTCCTCCCAAATTATATTGTTGAACCGAGTAGTGGTTTGTTAATTCAGGCGTTTTGTCATCATCATGCGATAGAAAAAAAGTACGGCCATAGCACCCAGCACGGCTGCAAGAAATCCTGCGGGCTCATTGGGACCATAGGCACCGAAGGCACTTCCTGCCCAGTTAGCCACGATGGCTCCAACAATTCCCAAGACTATTGTCATTATAAAACCGCCAGGATCTCGACCAGGCATTAAAAATTTTGCAATGGTTCCTACAAGTAAACCAATGATCAAAGCCCAAAGCATAAATACTCCTTTGAAAGTTCAATTATAAATTTCCATTCGGCAGTTCAAGCCCGAAAAGGAATGTGCAATTCAGTCAATGATAGCTTTGAATCCATTGAATACAAGATGGGCGAGTCAATTTAAAGCTGCAGACCACAGAAACTATTGGTTCCTTGCTTGCGGAGTCTCTGGGCAAACTCAAAAAAGGTATTATCATCGGAAGCCACGATCACTTGTCCGTAAGCGATTGAAACCCCATCGAGATCATAGTGTCCTTCAACATCTGATTCAAAAGTAGCAGCTACGACTTCGATTATTCTTTGAGTGAATTCTTGCATCATATGGCACCTTCCTGATGATCCGAATCCACTGCAGCTTATGTACCAGCTAGCAGACGATGCCTTTAATAATCTCAGTGACCGCTTGGCGCAGTTCATTCTTATGCACACTTTTAGATTCACTCAAAACTATTTCATATTTGCAGTCAAACCAGGGCGCATGGATTTTTCGAACTTTAGGAGTATGGCGTTCTATAAAAACAAGATCAGGAACAAGTCCAATCCCCTGTCCGTCGGCAACCAATTGAGAAATCACCTCCCAGCTGCCGACTTCAAGGAATTGATCGAGCTCCTTCCCCACTTTTTCATAAAACTTCTTTTTAAAGAGCTCGGTCTCATATCTTGGCTCGGTCAAAAAGTACTGGGAGCTTGAATTTTGATCTCGCTTCAGTCCTGCAATGAGAATGAATTTTCCACTCCGCAGTCGACTGTGTCGAAGTCCGGGCAGAGGGTGATGGCCGATCGTCAATGCTAAATCTAAATTCTGCTGTGCCAGCTTTTCCAAAAGATCACCTGTGGTTCCAAATTTTACTTCAGGCAATATCTCGGGATGGGTTCGCTTCAACTTTTTCAAAAGATTGCTGAGGTAGGCCTGAGTCAGTGATCGAGAAATTCCCAATACCAATTTGCCGCCAATACTTTTTTTAGGCCCCTTTTCGAAAGGCACTGACAGCTCTTCGGTCGCGAGAAGAATTGCTTGGGCTCGCACAACAAGTTCGTAGGCCTCCGGATAGATTTCAAAAGTTTTTTTACGGTGTGCGATCAATTTGAGGCCCAAACTGAGTTCTAAATTTTTGATGGACTGACTAATTGCTGAATGAGTCACAAGATTCTTTTTGGCGGCGGCACTCACACTGCCAAGCTGAACGGCGTCGACAAAGTATTTGAGATGGTAAAGATTCGGATATGTCATATTATCTTACATATTAATTAAATATAATGTAATATTCAATAACTTAGAATTGACCTAAATATCCAGCTATGAAAACTCTTCAATTTGTTGGAAAAGACTTTAGAAAGCTCGGCGAATCCTTTTTTGAGAACCTGCAAGAAGAAATGAAAAGCAGCGGAATTCGAATGAATCCGCTAAGCTGTGATCATCTCTGTTATCGTGTGGGCACATCCGAAGAATACAGCAGAATGAAGAAGGAATTGAGCCAGATTGCTGTCCTTCTTACAGAAACCTCCGTGAATGGCCGTCCGATCTCAACCTATCGATTGTCAGAGCCCTTTGAAACCTCGCTCGGCCCGATTGACCTCGTGGAACTTCCTTCACCGAAAAATGGCCAATTTTACGAAACAGGATTTGAACATGCTGAATTCGTAATTCGAAAAAGCTTTCAAAGTATTCAAAGACAGAATCCAAAGCTGCAGTTTTCCCAATCAGGTTCCCATTTTTCGAACCCAGAGCTGTCTTTAAAACTCGCATCGGGACAGATTAAATTTCATCCTTTGCCCTTGGATCGAGTCATCGAAATAGAAAAGGCCTCAATTACAGACATCGTTTTCGACTTTGATGGAACTTTGATTGAATCTAAAAAGCAGATTCTTCAAATCGACTGCCTAGTGCTGTCAGAGGTTTGCCAGAGAAGGGTCTCCATTGGCGATGTGACGGAAAAATTTTCTCCGGATTTCGAAACTCTTTTTTCAAATTTTGGAATCACTTGCTGTCAGACCAAAGAATATGCTGTTTCACTCTGGAGCAAGCTCTCTGGTGATTTCAATTTTCCTCTTTTTGACGGAACCAGGGACTTGCTAAAATCCTTAGCTGCACGGAACTTTAGACTTCATCTGTGGACCGCACGGGACTCTGCTTCCGCCACAAAGCTTCTTAAAGAACATAAAATAGACCTGTTTTTTGCCACAAAAAGCTTTTCAGAGAATGGAAAATCAAAACCAAATCCTTCGAATTTAGGTCTTGAGTGGGAACAAAAGCCAAGGAATAGCTTACTTATGATTGGTGACAGCCCCTCAGACATAGTTGGCGCCAAAAATATAAGGGCCATTGCGGCCGCAGGAATGTGGGATTCTAATTATGACACCCAAGCAATGCTGGCCGCAGGCGCCGAGTTATTTTTTTACAAGCTGAGTGATCTTGAGGAATGGATCAGCCGAGCCCCACAGAATTCCTGATGACTGCAACCAGATGCTGCGCCATTACGGGCTTGGTCAGATATTCGGTAAAGCCAAGCGCGAAGGCTTTGTCACGATGTCCGCTTAAAGCATGAGCTGTTAAAGCGACAATCGGGACTTTATAGTTATTCGCTCTCAGAATCTTTGTCGCTTCGTAGCCATCCATTTCAGGCATCTGAATATCCATGAGAATGAGGCAGCTGATGTTTGCCAAAATGGTAAATCACCGTCATCTCCGAAATGGCCGGCTCAAGTCCATTCAATTTAAAAGGCAAATGCATTGGACCGATGGCCACAGGACCTCCTAAAGTTTTTGTGTGCGTTCAGAATTGCAGCGCCAGTCCTATTTTTCCGCACTTTGCACGCCTGTGTTTATAAAAGCATTGCTGACTACTGCCGATGCAATTTTGCTACCTACAGTTTGTAGAAAATGCTTCCATTGAAATTCACAACTTGGAGATTGAAGAGTGGATCAAAAATTTTCGGCTGACGTGTTTATAGCCATGAGTCTTGATGGTTTCATTGCAACCAAAACAAATGGTTTGGATTGGTTAGAAATTGTTCAAGATCCTCAGCAAGACTATGGTTATAAGATCTTCATGGATTCCATAGACACACTGCTTCTGGGACGGAACACTTATGATATCGTTTGCAGCTTTGGGGATTGGCCTTATTCTGGAAAGCGAGTGGTCGTTCTAAGCAACCGCCCCATTGTCCCGATAGCCGATGAGATTCGAATGGAAGGCTCACTCAGGTCCACTCTAGAAGAACTTCGAAAACTTGGCTCGCGAAAAATATATTTGGATGGAGGTAAGTTGATTCAGCAATCCTTGAGGGAAAATGTAGTCGACTCAATCACCCTTTCTATCATTCCAATCATTTTAGGTGAAGGAATTCCTCTTTTTGATCGTATTGAAAGACTTAAGAAACTTAAGCAGATGGGAGTCCAAAGCTTTCCTTCTGGCTTGGTTCAAATCAAATACGAGCCTCTGAAAGGTGAAACATGACAATTCAAGAATTCAAAACACATTTTTATTCCAGTTCAAAATATCTCCATATAAATAATGCCGCCCAAGCTCCCATCAGCGCGCCGGCTCGAAGGGCACTTTGCGATTGGTCTGAGCGAATGCATTCCGAAGGTTCCTTTAGTTTTTTCCCGATGGTGGAAGCTATGGAGGAAGCCCGAAAAAAGCTTGGTGTATTTCTCTCCTGTCATCCAGATGAAATCTCTTTCTATCCCGGAGCCTCTTCAGCGATTTCACAAGTTGCCAAAGGCTTTCCGCTTGCTGAAGGAGACGAAATTTTAGTTTGGGATCAAGAATACCCTTCTAATTTCTATCCATGGACAGAGGCCGCAAAAAAAGTAAATGCTTCTGTGAAGACTGTTCCCTCTGGTTCAGATCTTTCGACGCCCATCGAAAATCTGATAAAAGCCACCACACCTAAGACCAAGATCATTGCGGTTTCTTGGGTTCAGTTCCGCACAGGCGCTATCACGGACTTAAAAGCCCTTGCCGACTTTGCAAAAAGCAGAAATATCTTCACTTGCGTGGATGTCATTCAAGGCGCAGGACTTTTTCCGCTGAATTTCAGTGACAGCGGAATTGATGCCTTTTGCGGAGGTAGTCATAAATGGCTGTGCTCCCCGCATGGAGCAGCTTTTATGATCTTAAAGCAAGAACACCAAGAAAAAATTTTTCCTCTCTCCGTGGGCGCAATGACCTTTGGAAACCCAGACACCCTGATCAATCCGGAACTATCCTATCAAAAAGGACCTTCTCGTTTCGAACCCGGCGGACGGGCTTTCGCTGAAATCGCCGCTTTGGGCGCCAGCTTAGAATTGTTTTTGAAAATCGGTATTGAGTCCATCCAGATGGAGTCCAAGCGCCTCGGGAAAAAATTGATTTTGGGCCTTCAAGATAAAAATTATCTTTGGAATTCCCCTCATGGACAGGTGGCAGAAAAATATCCCGGTGGCATCGTGAATTTTTCAGCGAGCGAGCAATCTCCGCTTAAAACAAATGATGAAATTGCGAAATTATTTTTGGAGACAGGTGTGTCTCACTCCCTTCGATTGCCGGGTGTCAGGCTTTCGCCTCACGCCTTCAATACGGATCAGGAAATCGATCGATTGTTAGAACTTCTCTGATGTTCGATCTAAAAACTTGCGAAAATCTGAACCCTTCGGCATCACTTGATCGACGAGACTCCAGGCTTTTTGAACATTCATCTTCGAAGCAGCATTCCAAAGCTCTTCATAGATATTTTGAGTGGCACCCACAGCCAAAGAAGGAAAAGCACCATCGTCGACCTCACCGCAGCCAACAATCAAGAAGTTTTGAAAAAGCAATTTCATCGCTCGGTGATACTCAGGTTCATTGTCTTTACCCCTCAAATCAGCGAGGGTTTTCACTTCACGAGTCGACAAGGGGGAGTCACTTTCTAAGATTGATAAAATCTCCTTGGCAGAGGCACTCAGTTTGGAGGAATGTGCCTTCGACAAACAAAGAAGTGCAGTGAATAGATCCTGACTTATAAAAGTGGCCCTGCCCTTGTACCATTTCAAATAGATCACGCGTCGATCTTCCGACAGTCTTTTCATTAAGTTCCACATTTGAAGCACGCGATCATCACCCTCATCACTCCATTCCCAAAGCATGGGAATTTTTGGATGCAGCAGCGACCAAAGCGATTTCGGTTGAGGGCGGTTGCGATCGGGAAAAACGATGAGCAAATGATGCCTATTGATCAGGCCCACTGCTTTTTGAATCTTCTGCGCTGTCATAGCTGAAGAATTAGCCAATTATGGATGCCGAAGCAAGAATAGGCTTAGAATTTCTTGGAATTTGTCTGAATTTCTTTGAAGTTTAAAAGCTGCCCTTTGTAAAATTTTGGAATGAGCCAAATCAAAACCGCTGTCCTTCTTGTCCTATCTACTTTGATGTTTTTGCTTTGGGCCTCCCAGCCACAAGCTGAGCCTTCAAAACTCAAAACTTGCGAACACGACCAATCAACTTTTCGCTGTGTGAAATATCTAAAAAATTATGATGGCGACACGGCAACATTCGATATTCCTGGCGTGCATCCGCTGCTGGGAGAAAAGGCCTCCGTGCGTATTAAAGGCATCGATACTCCGGAAAAGAATGGCAAAAAACCTTGCGAAAAAGATCAAGCTCGAGTTGCGCAAAGACTTGTTGAAAACCTACTTAAAAATGCTCAGTCCATCGAGCTGCGAAAAATTGAAAGGGACAAGTACTTTCGGATTCTTGCAGAAATTTGGGTGGATGAAAAATCCATCGGGGATTTGCTCATCAAAAATAAGGTGGCCTATCCTTATGATGGAGGAAGAAAGCCCGCTGACACCAATTGGTGTCTTAGTCAGTCCCCCCGCTAGCAAGGCTTTGAATTTCGGCCTGCCCAAGCCGATGCACTGTCCATTCTGACTGGGGTTTTGCGCCTAACTTGAGATAAAATTCAATCGCTCGCTCATTCCAATTGAGGACACTCCATTCCATTCGGCCGCAATTGCGCTGAAGCGCTATTTGCGCAAGCTGTCGGAGTAGAGCAATTCCCACCCCTAAGGATCTTGAATCGGCTCGGACATAAAGATCTTCCAGATAAATTCCGGGCTTGGTCAAAAAAGTGGAGAAGCTATGAAAGAACAGCGCAAAGCCGAGAGCCCGACGACCTTGGCTGGATTCAGAAGACTCGGCAATCAGTGCCTCTGCCACAGGTTTTACACCGAACAGATGCATTTCAAGCTCTGCGCTGGAACCAAGGACCGCATGGGAAAGCTTTTCAAATTCTGCGAGTTCCTGAATCATAGTGAATATCTGCGAACAGTCTTCAAGTCTTGCGGGGCGAACTTCAAAATTCATTTTATATTCCTTGTTCCTATAAATCGACTTTAGGTACCGCAAAAAGTGCGTTCGACTTTTTCCGCAGCTTTAGGAGCTTCCGAAAAAACTTCGCAGTTCAGCTGCTCCTGAAAAGGATTTTTCAAAACTTCTAGGAAGCGGTGGAAGAAAGAAAAATCCTCATTGAGAGCCGCCTGAATACTGCGTTCGATCAAATGATTTCGAGGGATATACAGGGGGTTCACTTGATTCATAGCTGTAACTGTTTCCACTTCAGAGCGTCCTTGCAAGGCCAGCAGCTGCCTCCATTCCAGTTCAAATTTTTGAAAGGCTGCTGTGACAGGATAGATCGACTGGGGTTCCACAAGCTGCTGCGACAGAGCTCGAAAGGAAAGCGTAAAATCAAGTCTCTCAGTCTCGAGGTAGCTTAAAAAACTTCGAATCAATTGGATGAGTTCTTTTCTCGGTAAACCGGCTTCTAGCTCCAAACCGAACTTACGACTCATCACTCGTAGCCAATTCTCCTCAAGAAGCCCGGGCATTTTCTGCAAGAGTTTTTCAAAGCCTCCTACTGCGTCCGCAGGAGCTTCGGCACTTAATGCGAGCAAACAATTGGCAAGAGCATGAAGGTTCCACACTGCAATATCAGGTTGCTGATTGTAAGCATAGCGACCCTGTCGATCAATGGAGCTAAAGATTTTAGCCTCTTGAAATTCGTCCATAAAGGCACAGGGACCATAGTCCAAGGTTTGTTCAACCACACACATATTATCGGTGTTCATCACCCCATGGATAAAACCAAGCCCCATCCACTGAGGAATCAAACGCGCCTGTCCCTCCATCACCTTTTGTAAAAACAGGATTGGTAGGGATTCGCTGCCAACAAGTTCAGGATAAAACCGATTCACACAATAATTTAAAAGAATTCGAAGCGACTCCCAATCTCTTCGTGCTGCAAAGTACTCAAAAGTTCCAATCCGAATATGGCAAGGCGCTGCTCGAGTTAAGACGGCTCCAGGCATTGGTATTTCACGGAAAACAGTTTCTCCCGTGGCCACCGCAGCCAAAGTTCGAGTGGTCGGTACACCCAGAGCAAACATCGCTTCGCTGACAAGATACTCTCGCAGCACGGGACCAAGCGCTGCTTTGCCATCTCCTCTGCGAGAGAATGGTGTTTCCCCAGAGCCCTTCCAGTGCAAGTCCCAGCGCTTTCCAGTGGTAGAAATAACCTCTCCCAGCAAGCAGGCACGCCCATCTCCCAATTGTGGAACAAAATGTCCGAACTGATGTCCTGCATAGGCCATGGCAATCAAGTCCGAGCCGAGGAGCTCTGTCTTTCCGCAAAAGGCCTCAGCCACTTCATTCTCTGTAGCAGCTGTAACATCTATTTTCAGATCACGGCTGAGTGGCAGGTTAAAGGAAATCAGTTGAGGCTGTGGAAAGGATGGAGGTCGCACCTTCTGATAAAAGGAAGCTGGAAGTCTGGCGTAAGAATTATCGAAAGGTATTTGAATGCTCATAGCATGAACTACCACTGCCTCGAGGCTTAGACAAGTCTGTGCTCAAATCGAGCTAAGCCGCATTTCTCAAATTTTTGCTATCAAAATTCGGATAAAGAGGGATCGTCATCTGAAAAGTTGTATTGGGTCGATTCTCCAGAAAAATAAGGCTGCCGCAGTTACGTTCCATCAATCCCTTTGAGATACTCAGCCCAAGCCCCGTGCCATTTCCCACTTCTTTTGTGGTAAAGAAGGGTTCCATCATTTTGGTAGCAATGGCGGCAGGAATTCCCTCACCGCTATCCATGATCTGAATGATTGCGTTCTCCCCTTGGGGAAGCGCTTTGAGGCTGATCCATTTCTGATCCAGCTCGATCACAGCATCCAAAGAATTTTGCAGCAAATTGAAAATGGCATTTGAAAATTCTTGAGGTCGGCATTTCACTTGAAGGTCGCCAAAGACATCGACTTCAAACTGAATTCCTAAAGCCACAGCTCTTTCTCGAAAAAAGCGAACAGTGTCCTCCAAAAGTTCTTTCAGGGAAACGCACTGAAAAGCCTCGTGGCCACCTTCTCTCGCAAAACTTCGCAGACTGTGCGTTGATTTTGCAATTCTTTCGATGGTATTTTCCATAAGCTCAAGATCATGACTTATGCTGTGGTTCAAACTTCCTTGAGACTTTAGATTTTGGCGAACAAGATGAACTTTGGACAACAGAATTTGTAGAGGACTGCTAATCTCGCTGGAGACTCCCGTCGCCATTCGAGCCATCGATGACAGTCGAGCTGATTCGATCAACTGTTGTTCTTTGCGAACAATAGTATCTGCAAAATTTTGCAGCTGAAGAAATTGTTCGCACACCATCTGGCTGTGCCGCCGCAGTTCCATCAGGCCGACTAATTGCCTTGCTAAGGATGTCAAAAGCTTCTTTTGTGCATCACTGAGCTTCCTGGGTTTTTGATCAAGGACACAAAGTGCTCCTAAAAAATGGCCTCGCGGATTGATAAGGGGTGCACCCGCATAAAAACGCACTTGAGTCGGCCCTGTGACTAAATCATGATCACGGAAAAAGCTGTCGTGACTTGCATCTTCTATTTCCAGCAGTTCTGGGCTCAAAATCGCACTGGCACAGAAGGAATATTTTCTTGTGATTTGACGCACATTGATTCCAAATGTTGATTTGAACCAATTGCGATTTTCATCCACGAGGCTAATAATAGCGACGGAAGTTCCACAAATATTTGCCGCTAAGGCCGTCAGGTCATCATAGGAAACTTCGGGCTCGGTATCAAGAATGTGATAGTCGTGAAGTGCCTCTAAACGTGCAAATTCATTCTCTGGGATCTGGACTCGTTTCATCTTCAAGCTTCCTTTGGGGTGGATATTTTCCTCTTTTTATTATCGAGGCAGCGAAGCAATCGAAGGTATTAAGATTTTGAGAAAGGCTCAGAATTTGTCGAAGCTTTGCACTGGTGTACTATAACGAAACATCCTCTTTTCAAAATGATTCACTGAATGAGTTTGTCAATCGCTTGACGGTCATCTTCTGACAATTTAGCCTTTCGCAATATGCTAAACTCATCCTATCAACTTGGTCGAAATTTTTTGAAAAATAGAATTGTCATGGCGCCGATGACTCGGTCGCGGGCTACGAACAATTTTGCAACTGACTTAATGGCGAAATATTACGCCCAGCGAGCCTCAGCGGGTCTGATTATTACGGAAGGCACCGCCCCTTCCCCTAATGGTCTGGGCTATGCTCGCATCCCTGGGCTTTACAATCACCTTCAGGCGCAAGCTTGGAGTAAGGTTACTTCTGCGGTGCATGCAGCTGGCGGTAAAATTTTCGTGCAGCTGATGCACACCGGACGCGTGAGCCACGCTGCAAATATGCCTGCAGGCAGCGAGGTCTTAGGAGCCACTTCAATTGTGGCACCTGGCCAAATGTACACGGATACAATGGGGATGCGAGAGCACACTCCCCCAAGAATGATGAACGAAAAAGACATTCACTTTACCATCAAGGAATATGTGAATTCATCGCGCCTTGCCATTGAGGCGGGTTTTGATGGCGTTGAAATTCACGGCGCCAATGGATATTTGATTGAGCAATTTATCAACGCAACTTCACGAACGGATGACTGGGGGGGCTCTGTCAAAGGCCGAACTCATTTTACCGTGGAACTTGCGCGCCAAGTAGCTGCTGAAATCGGCTCTGATTGCACGGGCATTCGATTATCGCCCTACGGTGCCTTCAATGGAATGACTGTCGATTCAGATACCGATCAAGTTTTTTTGGCTTTGGCTCAGGAGCTAGGACAACTGAAGCTCAGCTATCTTCATCTCGTCGATCATTCTTCTATGGGTGCGCCTCCCGTTCCAAGTTCATTGACTGAGCAGATGAAAAGGGCTTTTGCTGGTTCGGTGATCCTTTCCGGAGGCTATGATCGAGCCCGAGCCCAAGCAGATCTTTCACACAACAAAGGTGACCTGATCGCTTTTGCACGTCCCTTCATTGCAAACCCTAATCTTGTGGCAAAAATGCAAACGGGAGCCGAACTTAAGGCGCCTGACTATTCGACTTTTTATACACCCGGCGAAAAAGGTTATACCGATTACGCCGAGTGATTCTAAATTGATTTATGAAATTGGCTTCGGGTGTCCATCGACCCGCAGTTGAAACAAAAAGTAGGGCGGAATGCATCCGCCCTTACCTTCGCTAGTCCGAGCACAGATATAGTCATCCCGACAAAATTCAGTTTCGCTGCAGGCCTGCAGAGAGCCTGGGCGCACATTTGTTTTTAAACAATGGCTGAAGGAATGTTTTCTTTGAAAAAGACAGTCATTGAAGCCCTGCAAGATTGCTATGGAACCACAGACTTCGCCTGCCTTAAGATTTTCGCAACCACCGGAACACAAACCACCTGGAAAGCCCACCCGAACTTTTTCGCAGTGCTGGGAACTACCGCAAGCTTTTTCAGCTTTCAACTGCACTCGATCCTTGTGGGAATTCAGATCGTGCTTGATAACTCCGGGAAGACAGAGGCTCCCTGCCCTTGCCTGAACCGGCATACAGACCCCGGTGGGACTCAAATTCTGGTCATTAAGAAAATCCACACATTCATAGCCAGTGGCACAGGTCCAATTTTTAAAACTAGGATCGCCCAGCCCACAGTGAGAGCCCATCAAGCCAGCATCCCCTTGCGGCCGAACTGAGAACGGCCTTGCTGCACTTCCCGCTTGGCCTAGCTTTGCCTGAGCGAAAAATTCATTCCGCCTTTTCTGGTCAGTCAAAAAATGTGGCGATGCCGAGATCTGAATTGCATTGACCGCATCGGTCTCCTGACGGTCCTTTCCTAGAAAATGAAAGCCCGCGACCGTGCGGCCTTGATGGCAGCCGACGCAGCTGAGATCATTGAGTCTTTTTAAAAGTCCCTTGGAACTTTTTATCTGCTGGTAACTTTGGTAATCGATTCCCTTAAAATCGGACTCTTCAAAGAGTGCATGGAAAGGAGCATTCGCTTTCCTATGCACCCCATTCAAGGCGACGGAGATTCCTCGATTACTTAAATACTGGTCTGGTATGAGGAGAGTCCCCTCATCCAAAGCTTTCAGCTGAGAAGCCTCAAGCAGCCAATCCAGTAGCTGCTTTTTTAAAATTGGATTTTTTTTGATTCGGTCCACATCGGGAGTATTTTCTAGTCCTGCATGACCGAAAATATTTCCTCGTCGCTGAAAAACCCTCAGCAAATATTCCGCATAGCCACCCATGTCTGGTCGCACCGTGGAAGGCCATCTCACGACTTGCAGGTTCACTTCGACCGCTTTCAAACCCCCAGAAGTGAGGGGCTTTAGCTCCGTGATTTTTTGCCCCGTCATTAAGGACTGATAAAACTCCGACCAGCGCAGATGAGCTTTCTGGCAATGCGGGTTTTTCTCCTGCCAGTAAACAACATTGAAGGTCAAGGGTAAGCGACTGTATATTGGTTCAGGATCTTTCGTTCGGTAGGCCAAGCGATAAATGTAGCGAATTTCACCGCAGTACTTACCATCAGCGTAGCTTCGATCCGCGCGATTAACAATTCCTACCAGTTCAAAAAAAGCGAGGGAGGATTTCAACCAGCGCTGATCAAAGAGCCGATGACCGCTGTTCATTGAAGTCGACAAAGAAGGATCTTGAACCAGCAGCTGGGCTAGATCTGATTCTAGCTCTTTCACGATGGAACGATAGGCTTCACTTTGCGCGAACAATTCAGCTGCGGATAGGTTCGTCGCCAGGTTCGTAGGCAAAGTCGAGGATTGAGTCGGACGCCTCTCTGGCTTCGTAACGGATGAATTCGTTACCGATGGAGTGATCGCAGATGGAGTTTTCACAGATGACTGCAGCGCCATTGAAAGTGCCAGTTCAGAAAAGTGAAAGCCCTGGCTTTCCAATTGCTGTAAGACCGATGGATCATCGAAAAACAAATTCTGACTGAAGGCCAATTGAGAAAGGGTCAAAAAAATCGCAATAGCTTTAATCTTCTTCACCAGTCACCCCATTTTGCAATTCTTTAGGAAGGTAGGTCAGCGCCTCGACCTCGCTGAGGCTTTCCACACTTTGTAGCTTTTTTTGAATCATGCGTGTGCGCTTGCCAACCACATCATCCAATTGATTCAAACCCGATTGAATGCTGTTCTGAGCTTTTGCAAGGATTCCGCCAAAGCTTTCGAACTCCTTCTTAACGGCACCCAGAACTTTCCATACTTCACTGCTGCGTTTTTCAATCGCTAAAGTTTTAAAACCCATCTGCAAGCTGTTTAAAATTGCGGCCAAGGTTGTGGGGCCCGTGACAATGATCTTGTAATTGCGATGTAAATCTTCAAGCAACTGAGCCTTGCGGACGACTTCTGCATAAATTCCTTCAAAGGGCAAAAACAGAATTGCGAAATCAGTCGTATTTGGAGGATCCACATACTTTTGACTGATATCTTTCGCCATCGACTTAATTGTATTTTCAAGACCTTTTTGCGCGAGTTCGATTGCGATGAGATCCGAAGCCTCATAAGCATTTTGCAAAGTCTCATAGACATCTTTGGGAAATTTCGCGTCCACCGGCAGCCAGACCGGCGAATTCCCTTCGCCCTTACCGGGTAACTTGATCGCAAACTCAACATGATCCTGGCTTCCTTCTTTTGTCTTTACATTGGCTGCATATTGATCCGGAGCTAAAATTTGCTCCAGTAACATCTCCAATTGAACTTCACCGATTCCACCCCGCATCTTGACGTTGGAAAGAACTTTTTTAAGCCCACCTACGTCTTGGGCAAGAGTTTGCATTTCTCCAAGTCCCTTTTGCACTTCCATCAACTGCTTGCCGACCGTTTCAAAACTCTGACCAAGGCGTTCGCTGAGGGTTTTTTCTAATTTTTCTTCGACGGTGCTGCGAATGAGGTTCAGCTTTGATTCTGTCGCTTGGGAAAGCTCAGCTTGCTGCTGTTCGATGCGGCCCAATTTTTCTTTTTGAAGTTCTTGAAAGGAATCCAATCGTCGATCCAAGTTGGTGGATACATTTCTCATTGACTGATCCATTAGTTCTCGAGAACTTTTCTGATCGACTTGCAGATTTTGTGCGAGCTCCATGCGAAAGCCATGCAGCTGCTGAGTGAGCTCTTCCCGAGAACTGCGGTTCTCGTTTCGGATGGTCTCATCCAATCGAAAAAGGAGAGTTTCTAACTGAAGAAGGCGACCTGCAGAGTCGCCTCCTTTTTTCAACTGGAATAGGACCCACAATGCAGTAATCAGGCCTCCGAGGATCAAGAGGCCCAAGCTTCCAAAGATAAAATAAATCGGTGCTTCCATAGTCCCATCAGCCTATCAGAGGCCGATAAGGCGTTCAACCGATCTTAGTTACTTCTGAAGGCGGGCTTTCATAGAATCGTAGATGCTCCAGCAGAGATTCTGACCGCTGTTGGAATTCCTTTTTCGAGCTTGGCGATCTTTGAGACTAGCCCACTGCGCATGGCGGAGTCTCACGGCAGTGGAGCCGTCACTCCAGAAAGGTTCGCGGTTTTGGACATTCAACATGTCGGGCGAAAAGGGAAGCTGAATCCAGGGGCCGATGAGGTCCATTTTCTTGAAAAAATTACGATCCAATTCCAGTCGTTTCGCGAAGCGCGAATACTTCTTTTGTAGAGTTTCAAAGTAGCTTGTTGGATTTTTGACTTTAGCCTTCAAAGTGGATCGAACTGCCTTTATGGACGCACTCTCACCTTCTTTGTCTGCATCCGTGGTGAGGTGCAAGAGCATTTGTGCTGCTAACAACTCATTGGTCGTCGCCGAACCGTCAAAGTACGAATTGAAATACTTGAGTCCCTCCATATAAGTGCCTTTATAGCTAAAATTGCAAGGAGTGCCTTCTTCGTCGCAGATGGGGTTCATCTCATATTTGTCTTTGATATAGCCAATATCCATTGCATTGTCTGTATGATAAAAAGCCTTTGGATCAAAGACTCCATATCCAGCCCCAACTTTAAAGCTCGCGTTCGTCTGAAAACGAATGTCGACATCTTCGATTTTTAAATCCAGCAATGCGAGCAAATCCTCATATGGGATTTGAGAATAACCAGCTTCCGAAAAATCTTTATTCAGATACTTGCCATCTGGGAACTGAATGCCTCGAAGATTGATGTTTTTCAAACTGGGCTGGGACTGTACTTCAGCAAGCAACTTTCCAAGGATTTGTTTTCTGAGTTCCTGCCCTTCTTTTGCAGTGCCTTCCGCATCCCAATTGCAATCCATCAGGGAGTAGAAAATGACATCCGGATATTTTTGGTAAATGGGCGACTTTTTTATTTTCTCGAATATTTGCAGTGCTGTTAGCCGATTGTACATCACACCCAATCGAAGATTAGGGCGGTTGTAGAAGGCCCGCGAGACATCACTGAAAGGTGAGGTCGTCGTACGAGGGCGAAATGGATAGTAAGGGTTCGCTCGCTCTTGAGGAATAGGAGGGGGCTTTACGGCATAGAGCAGACTGTATCGGGGATTTACTTTTGCTTCTTCTATTAAAAAATTGAAATAAAGGGCTTTTTCGAGGGGCTGAAACTCATTGGCCATTTTTTTCAGATCGGAGCGCAGCGCTCTTGCGGATTCAGCATAGGAGGACATTTCATCATTAAATTCTCCATAAAATTGTGGCCAGTCTGGATACATCGGAAAAATGGGTCGCTGGCTAGCTCCATGACAATCAATGCAGGCGCCATTGGATCCATCTTTAAACTGAGCATTCACCATGCCCTTTCCTGGGAACCAGCCTTCCAAACGATGAGTTTTAGTCTTGAAATCAAAATCGTAAAGATCTATTCGGTCATGCGCCGTGTGCTTTGAGTTCCCACTGTTCCAGCTCGCCGTGAAGCCCGTTTTCTCGTCCCAAACAAACACTCTGGGCTGTTCGGGTGTGGCACTTCCACTTGCCCCCCCGACACGATGACCATGAGGTCCCAATGGCCCTACAATTCGTTTTTTGAGATTATTCCCGCGCTTGAGGGTCAGGTTTCGTCGTATATAGATCGGCAGTTCTTTGATCGTGTCTTCGATACTGGTTTTACCTTGGCTCATCTGCACGAATTCATCACGGCAGAACTCCATGGGAGAGGCACAGTTGATTGGCACTTCAAGGGCCATGGCGCTTTGGGGTATTGTTGTGGCTGAAGCTAGTAATGCAAGGATGTATCGTTTTGACATGGTTCCTCCCGATGTTCTTCAACTGGCAATGCACATCTAGGGCCGAATGTAAGGTCGCTGCAGTGAGCTTTGGCACTTCCTTTTGTTAAAGTTGGTGTCTAAGCATTTGTCTTATGAAATCGATTAATACGATCAATGACCAACCCAACTCGAGTCATTTTTTCGTCTTTATTTGAGACTTTATAACTGAAGCGGTCGAGTTGCACTCTTCCAATCGGTGGGATTTACTATTTTAATAGTAGCTCATCTCGATAGTCACTTTTCATCTTAGGCTGTTCGTAGCAAGTATCAATACCCTACTGTTTGCCAAGCTCATCAGCCAATTATTCCTGATCAAGAAATAAATTGACTGGAGACTTCAAGAATTCACCACTCTGCCGCGCAGGTGATTTCTCAGCTTTGAATCGGCAATTATTTCCTTCGTCGGCTCCGAAATGAAGATGATCTTCATGCTTTGCATGGCAGCCACCAAAGCCGTTGTAGCAAGTTAAATAGCCTGGACCTGACAAACAGCGCGCAAGGCTCATCAAATTTTTCTGATTGTTGTCGCTTCCAGTTTTGGTGCAAGAGACTCGAAAAAGATCAATAGCTCGGCACTGCAGATGGCAAGAAGTGGGCGACTGATCCGGTTGGTCGCTGCGACTTCTGCAGATGCTAACACTACCGACAATTTTGCAGCCTAAGCGATCTAAACATCCCTGCAGGCGTTGATTGAGGACTTCGGATTTGGAGGGAGGAAAAGAATATTTCGCGAAGGCGCCGAGAGATAAAAACTGAACAGAAAAAAGCACTAACAGCAGCATCTGAAATCTTTTCAACATCTTGCCTCCAGCTCGTTTACTAAATCCACACTTTGTTCCTTGAGTCAGAAATGGATTCGAGTCAATTTTTTCAAACTGTTCAGACGCGTCTAACGCGCCTTTTGCGGTGCTTGATTGATTCCACTGCGACTCATTAAACTCAAATAATGAAACGCCCTTTGGTTCTTGCTCTGAGTCTTTTAGCAATTTTTTTTGTTTTCAAATATTTCATTTCGGAACAGCAAGAAAGCCTGCAGTCTGAAGAGATCATTTCCAATCATAGCGGCAGACTCTCTGAAGAGGCTAAAATTGAAGTCAGCGCAAAAAGTTCAGCCATCGCTCAAACAAAGCCGATTTCTGAAAATAAAATTCCCGAGCCCCTAGACAGCCCGCCTTCACCCGCAGCGGCGGCACCAAAAGCCGAAGCATTAAATTCAGAGACAAAGCTTTCACGGCCAAAATCTCCGAAAGGTCATCTGGTGCTACCCTACTCCATCGATGAGGGACTGATCATAGTCCAAGGAGACATCGTCGTTGGAAGGCCGGCTGATGATAACTTCGAGGATCAAGGATGGGTCGAAGTACCTAAACTTCGGCCATGGCCAAGCCCAATCATCCCCTATCATATACAACCTGACTTTCAAAATCCGGAGAGAATCCAAGAAGCTCTTCAACTTTTTTCAGGCACAGCTATTCAATTTGTAGCTTTGCAAACAGTCGCTGGAACCAAACCAGTGGATGCTTTGGTTTTTCAAAATGCGACTGGAGTATGTAAGTCTTATGTCGGCCGCATCGGCGGCCTGCAACCGATCTGGATCAATGCCCAATGCGGCCCGCCTGAAGTCGCTCATGAAATTTTACACGCACTTGGCTTTGTCCATGAACAAAATAGAACGGACCGCGACCGCTCCATCAAAGTATTGTTTGAAAATATCGACAATAATTTCCGAACGAACTTTGAAATTTTACCGCAGGATTTTATGCTTTTGTCAGGCCTCACCGGTTTTGATTTTGAATCTGTGATGATCTATCCAGATACACTATTTTCAAAAACATCATCTCCGACAATGAAGCCCATCATTGAAAATCAGCAAATCAGCCCTACGAAGGGCCTAAGCCCCAAAGACATTGAGAGGCTGAATCAATTTTTTCAGCCTCGATAAAAATTAAATTTTTCAATATATAGATGAGTATTTAGACTAATATTTAGATTAATATTTAGACTAGTATTTAACAGAGCAGCCGTAAGCTTTTGAAGCTTTAGTTGTAACAGCTTTACCTGCCATCCCAGCATCCAAAGCTGCAGCCACATAATTGGTGGCACCAGCTATTGTTGCGGAATCTGCCGAATCGTTGCTGTCAATGGCTCCTGCGTATTTCAGCTGTCCATCCGGAGAAATCACAAACATATGGGGAGTCGTCTTAGCGCCATAAAGTTTTCCCATGCTCCCGTCTTCGTCCAGCAGCATTGCGGTAGCATTTGACCCAACCAGCTTCATATCAGCGATCGCTTCAGCTGGTGTTTGATGTCCTTGTTTTCCCTTGGCCGAAGAAATCACCGCCAACCAGCTGACACCTTTTTCGACGTATTTTTTCTGCAGCGCCTGCATATTGCCTTTTCCATAATGCTTTTTCACATAAGGACAATCTTTATTGTACCACTCAAGAACGACCCACTTGCCTTTTAGGCCAGTCAGAGAATGCTCAACACCAGCTGCGTCTTTTTCTGCAAAGGCAGGAGCCGCTGTGTCCACTTTTGCGTCAGCACCTGCACTCAAAGAGGCAACTGAGAAACTCAGTCCCAGCAGAAAACTCAGGAATGGAGAAAATAAATTTTTTGTCATGATCAAAATCCTTTCTGTAAAATAAAAGGCTCTAATTTCTTCTTCATAATGTCTTTTGTCAGAAGTTCCGGCAACAAATCAGTTTGTCCTTCGCTCTGAAGGACTGCGTAAACCGGAATGGAATTCCGTCCCAATTTCGCTAGAAATGCCGTGATTCTTGGATCATGACTGGTCCAGTCTGCCCGAACCAAGAAAAGCCCCGAGTCATCCAGCATTTGCACAACTTCTTGATCTTGAAGAACATTCTTTTTATTGAACTGACAAGTGATACACCAAGCTGCAGTGAAATCGATAAAGACTCCAACTGTGTTTCTCTTTTCTTCAATCAATTGTTCGTCAAATTGTGCCCAGCGCGAGTCTTTGTGGGCTGCTTGCTGAACTGATTCCGACGAATGTACAAAAATCAACCCGAGCATTCCAGCCAGCAACAAAATCCCAGAAAATATTTTGAAATTTAAAATTCTTTTGGATTTCAATAAACCAAAAAGAAAAATGAGGACAAGGATGAAGCTCGTCACCAGAAGAGCTACATTTCCTTTCTGAACCTGCAGAACCCACAAGAGCCAAAGGCAAGTGAATAGAAGCGGAACCCCCATCAGCTTTTTGACCCAAATCATCCAGCTGCCGGGCTTTGGCAGAAAAGAGCGCAGACTTGGATAAAAGGCTAACACAAGAATTGGGGCCGCCAAGCCCAAGCCTAGAAAGAAAAAGATCAGCAGGGCTTGATAAGCCGGTAACATCAAAGTCAAACCCATAGCTGAGCCCATAAAAGGCGCCGTGCAAGGACTGGCCACAATCACCGCCAAGACACCGGTCATAAAATCACTTTTATAAAACTCTGAATCCATTTTGAATCGATTCAGAAAATTGAACTCCTCCGTTCCAAAAAAATCCAAAAAGCTGAGCCCCATGAGAAAAAAAAGCAAAATCATCGAATAGACAAACCAAGCTTCCTGAAGTTGAAATCCCCAACCCAGCGAAAGCCCAGCTGAGCGCAGTAGGATCAGCAGAGCCCCTAGAAAGAGGAAGGAACAAAGGACTCCCGCTGTGTAAAATAATGAGCTCTTTCTGATTTTCAAAGCGGATTCTTCTTTCAAGAAGGAAAAGATTTTGAGCGAAAGCACAGGGAAGACACAGGGCATGGCATTGAGAATCAGCCCGCCCAAAAATGCGAATAGGACTATCCCCAAGGATAAAATTTTCATCGGTCCATTTAAGGGGACTTCGAGCGAAAAAGCTTCCTGCTGACCCTCAACGTCTTTCTGAACAAGTACAAAACTAGGGGCCCTCAGCAATTCGGCAGCATTCGCACTCATTGGCATAGAAACTTCAATTCGGGATTTTTCAACTTCCACTTTTGGAAAGCCTGTTAAAAACAAGCTTCCGTCTTCAGGAAAAATCGAAAGTTCTTTGATCCTTGAAAAATCCTTCCCCGCTTTTGAAGTGATTCGAAAAACAAAAGCGGATCCTTTTTGCTCACCGGATGAAACCACGAAGCCACGGGAAGGCGCTGGAAGCTGGCTTTGAAACTGACTAAAAAGCTCAAAATCCCCAGGTGCCCAAGGAATCAAGCGCCTCTGCATTTGATCATAGTTTAAAGCGATTTTTCCAAACCCAGGAATGCATTCCACTTTGCAGACCAACCACTCGAGATCAATTTCGACAGCTATTAAATTAGAATTCGTATCCGGAAGCTCCAAATCAAGAAAAAGTACGACTTCCTTTTCATAGCCAAAATTAGTTAAATCACCGAGCGGAATCCTTGTGGGCGGTGGCCAGCTCACATTAAGCAGTTTCGCACCCCTGACTTGAAATTTTGGGGCGGCGCCAGAATCGCCAGGATTCTTCCAGTAAATATGCCACTCATCTTCTAGTTTGTAGTGAAGGCCCAGTCTTAATACTTTAGACTGCGGCTCATGCACTGAATGCCCCAGAAGAGACACTTGCAAATGATCCGATATTATTTTGCCCTCAGCAAAATTTGGAAAAAAGATTCCAAGAAAGAATCCAATTGAGGCGACTAAGAAAATCGTAGGCAGCAAAGTTCCCTTCTGCTGCCCATAAAATTATCACAGAGATCTGAGCCCTGCAACTATCGCCACAAGAGATCGCTTTACGCATAGGCTTCGGTGACGTCTTCCCAAGATTCATAAAGGTCGTCATCCAAGAAAAGTCCTTCTTCACCTTCATCCAGCAAATCGGACAACACTCTCAGGGCATCAGTTGTGGTGAAAATTCCTACAACCTCTTGCCGCGCATTAAGAACGATTGCAGATCCAATTCTTCGATCGAGCATTCCTAGAACAATTTCTTTCAGCGGGGCATCTCGACGAACAGCATAAACATTCTTCTTCATAATATCCGAGATCATTAACTGCGAGGCCTGAGGCAGATGGGAGACCTCCCTCAAATCTCGATCGGAAATAATTCCTATCAATCGACCGTCTTCGACGACTGGTAAATGTCGGAACTCAAGTTCCTTCATCATGTCGAGCGCCACTTTCGGTTTCATATCCCGATTGGCGACGTAAGGTGTTCTCACCATCCATTTTTCGATATTTGGATTCATGTTTTGCTCCCTTTGATGAAGAATCACCTCAGCAATTTTGAGTCCAACAACATTTCAAGTTGAGCAAGGATTGAGAAGGGTCTCGTCATTGACACGGCTATTCATTTGGGTGTGATTGTCCCAAAAAAGGAAGTTTGGAACGAGCAAGAAAGACCCGAAAAAAATTGAGCTCCAAGCGTTTGGGCATACCTTTTAGCGCGACATGATTTTTAGCAACAAAGTGAGAAGGCTGTTCGCGGGCACAAAGCATTTGCGGTGATTTTTGCCCGATTGGTTCTTTAAATGAATCCAGGCGAGGTGATCTTTAGAATTTGATTCTTTTATTCACACCACCTTCTTTTAAAGGAACATTTCTGATACTAACCTCAGCGAATATCGAGTTCGTTAAAGTTAAATAGAATAAAAAGTGTTTTAAACAAAGGGGGTTTTGTTTTATGCCACTTCTAGAAAATCGAAAGTCACTAGTGCTTTTTCTCATTTTCACTGTTCTTAGTTTCTCTGCGCAAATATTTGCAAATCAACAAGCGATCGACTTGGCCTCCTTGCCGGGAAATAAAACCCTAGGACTGATTGAACAGCTGCCTGATGGAGGAAAAAAGTTAAGCTCCCAGGGTTGGTGGGGAATCGCAGGAATATTTGCAGAACGACTTCCTGAAGATAGCTTGTCCTACGATCTTGTTCTTCGAGGCTCTCGCCTCAAGGGATCCGATGGCGTTGGAATTGTCTTTCCCGTCGGCAACGACAAAGTGGCTGCCGTTTTTGGGGGATGGAGTGGACGGATTGATGGTCTGAAATTTGTAGATGGTCTTGGTCCTGATGATTCAAGAAATCCAACGGCGAAGTCCTCCAAGCTTGTGAATGGAAGTCCCTTCGAAATCAAAATTGAAGTTCGGCCGAAAAATTTGAAAGTCTACTGGAATGGAACTCTTCATTTTGAATTGAATCATTTAGCTCATAAGCTGACAGCAGATTCCAATGCAAATTCCTACGAAGGTTTGGGCCTCTATATTCTCAAGGGAACTTTGACTTTGAATTCTTGGACGCTTTCTGCCCCCGGGAGGACACCATGAAAATCTACAATCCACGATTGAAAATGAGTCTTCTGATGCTCATTTCACTTTTCACCGGTTCCCTGGTTCAAGGGGGGCTATTTTGGGATTTCTTACAGAAAGTGCGAAATCTCTGTTTACGGAGCTGCCCAAAACTCCGAACTCCTGGCAAGAGCAGGGCGAGCTGATGTGGAAAGTAAACATCGTCGTATCTTAAGCGGTCCCAACCTGTCCCAATATTGTGGATCTTTTAGCGTCGCTTATCGAATCGAACGGGAATGCCGCCTTTTCTGAACTCTTTCTATTAAGAACGCGCCGAGTTCAGAAAATAGGTCCTACCCTGGCCACTCTCTCTTTTCCTTAAGTCTTCGTAATAATGTTGTTTTTTTCTATCGCAGATGTTTCGAAGCCTAAATTCTCAAAATATTTTTCTGACTTTAACCAAAGCCTGACCTAAGAGTTCTTATTTTCGCGCTATTCGAGTTGCTTGGTTGGGTTCTCATTCACTTTTTTTAAGGGAGGTTTAGAAATGAAAGCGTCTTTTCTTATCATTGCTGCAATTTTGCTTGGGTGTTTTTCTGTTCAGGCTCAAAAGCCAGATCTTCAGTGCTTTGAAAGTTTGGCTGCAGATGCCGACAATACCTTAGATGTTTTTTATAAGACGAACCAATACGGAAACAGGTATCAGATCATTCATGTCCACTATGGGCTTGATATCAAGGGTTATGGACGTCTGATGGCAGGACAGAAGTACGACAACCAAGCCGATAATTTCAACTATCTCGACAATGGAAATTGCACCGAAGGAGTTTCACTCTCTGTAGTTAAGGAGAAGTCAGTTCATTCCTTAATTTTCAAATGCTCCATCGACAGTGGTCCTTCGGATTGGGTTCGAGTTGCCACTTTGGTCTGCCTCTAAAGACAGTCTTGTCTCCAAGTGCAGAGGACAGGAAGAACAAAAGCGCTGATGCTCACTGGCGGCGCTTATCCTAGGGCCATAAATGCTATTTGGGGACTATGAACGCAACTCCCTCTAACTTGAAGATTCCTAGCTTATCAAAAGATTTATAGAGTGGATTATCGCTAGTCAATTCCTTGGGATCCTTGTCAGCCAACTGCACAGTGCTGTCCTTTCCTGATGGATCCGAAGAAGGCACATAAGTCAGAGTTAAATATCTAATACCTTTAGTCTGAGAGTTTACATAGAAAAGTTCGTACATAATCCCTTTGCCAAGAATGCTTAGGCCTGGATTGAAATATTTAGAGTCAACAAACACCAAAGGACGATAGCCGTCTTTTGCTTGGCGATGGTTCAAGATAATAAATTGGTCATTGTCCATGGCATCTTCGAAATGCTTCTGAATGAGGGGAATCTCAGCCAAGCCTCTGCCCGGCGTTGATTTTTCAAATGAAAAATTCTGGTCATGCTTCTGGTGGTGATTAGTCGAACTCGGCTTTTGATGTGCGCACGAGAACAAGCAAAAGAGAATAGATAAAACGGGAAATATTTTGGTCTTCATAAATACAATTTTGTTTTTTCGGGTGATTTTTGTAAAGTCCAGGAGTTTGGTCCAAGCGATCGAGCGCACTCAAGCCAGCTATGTAAACGAACTATCTAAACAAAATTATCTAAACAAAATTGCCTAGACTCAACTGTCCAGAGTCCTTGGTGGCCGTCTACGAAATCGTCTGGATCATTTCGAGACACAGCCCCCAATCTCTTCCAGGCGGGTAATGCTGTCTCAAACTGAGAAAAATTCAAAGTCTCAGCCTGGCATTGATATGGCTACCCTTCAGTGTGTGTGTGGGGGAGAAATCATGAATCTAAATAAACTAAGATTATTTTGGCTCTTCGCGTTTTGCTTAGCTTGGAGTTCCGGACTTTTAGCGCAGATTTCTGAAAACATCGAGTTTGGAGGTTCGGGATGTCAGCCAGGTACCGTGCGCGCCACCGTGAGCCCCGATGGGGACGAGGTTTCAATTCTCTTTGATGAGTTTTCTGCGGAAACAAAAGTACGTCAGGCCAAGATTCAACAATGCGAAGTTCGTGTACCCATAAGGGTGCCTTCAGGTTTTCGAGTGATGCTGACAAAGATCGACTATCGAGGCTTCGCCTTCACGACCCCTCGCGCACAGGCGGCCGTGCTGGCACAGGCTCAAATCGTAAGAGCGAAAAATAGACGGCCCATCACGCCCTGGGTTCAGAACGCCCGGTACTTTAAGCCGGATACAGATGAGCCATTTGATTTTTCTCTGGCTCTGAATGTGCGTAGTTCAAAGTTTCCCTGCGGTACAGATTCGATCTTGCGATTGAACACTTATTTAATGTCCCAGGCCCGCGGTGCGGGAGCAAGCTCCCTGATCCAACTGGATTCCATCGACGGGGCAACTTCGATGAAGTTCAAAGTGCAGCTAGAAAAATGTAACCAGTAAAATGCGCTCATCCGAGTTTTTCAATGATCTTTGTGAACGCTTCTTCGATCTCCAAATCAAGAGGAGGGGTGGCTCTCGGCCCCTCCAATCCAATCAATCGCTCTTTATTTAACACAGATTCCAGACTCATAATCTAGGACCTGGCAGCGATCCGTATCTAAGATTAAAGTTGCCAAGCAGGTGGCATCAATCTGTGCTTTTGTAAAGCTCACGACTGCTTCTCCAGGCGTTTTGGTGAAAGAAAGTTCATCAACAGATACGCTTCTCGTTCCAGTCTTCGCCTTCACATAAGCCACTATGGCTCTTTTCATTTTGGCTTCAGTGCAGCTACCAGCTTGGGCGCTCAGGGGAAAAAGGGCTGAAACGAGAAGAACACCAGAAATCACCTGGACGGAAAGTTTCATTGAGCGGTCAAGCATAGTTATCTCCTTTTATTTATTACATTTTTTTAATTTCTATTAAGCCTATAACGCAACTAGTTATAACTCAGTTTGAGCGGCCACTCCAGAGTATTTTTCTTAATATGAAGCGTATTTCATTAAGTATTACTTAAAATCTTTTGGCTCGATTAGACTGAAACCAGCCATGGTCATCTACAACTATCAAAGTTACCGAGAGTTACTTATCGATTGGATGGGACAGCAGCCTCGAGGAGGAAGGGGCCTGCGCAGCCGTCTTGCAGAAGTCATTTCTACCAACTCCGCTTTCGTCACCCAGGTCATGAATGGGCAACTCGATTTCAGCCTCGAGCAAGGTCTCAGAATCTGCAAATGGATTGGATTAAGTTCCATAGAGACCGATTACTTCATTGCTCTTCTGGAGACTGATAGAGCGGGCACACCCGAGCTGAAGCAGTACTTCAAGAATCGTCTCGAGTTGCTGAGGCAAGAAGGTAAGAATCTGAGCAAACGACTTCAGGTGACTCCCCCCTCTGAAAGAATCGATCTTCCCACGTATTTTAGCTCTTGGACTTACGCCGCCGTTCACGTGGCTCTCACCTGCGAAAAACTCAACACTGTTGAACTGATTGAAAAACAACTTAGAATTCCGCAGGATCAAGTCCGCAGAATATTGGACAATCTTGTTTCTTGGGGGCTGGCCGCTCGAGCGGCTGATCGATTTATTTCTGGCCCGAGCCGAATGCATCTTGGAACAGACTCGCCTTGGCTTCTACGACATCATCTCAACTGGACACTCAAGTCTCTGGCAGCTATGGAGTCGGATATCGAAGGGGGTTTGCACTATTCTTCAGTGGTTTCTGTTTCTCAGAAAGATGCGGTGAAACTGCGTGAATTGCTCACGGAGGCTATTGCCAACCTCAAGGCTACCGTCAAAGAATCACCTGGCGAAGAAATCTACGCCTTCAACCTAAACTATTTCGAAGTCTGATGTGCCCGTCTGCAATTCTTAGGAATGGCCAGAGGTTTTTGAGTTCCCCAGAGACGGACAGTAAGTCCGTTCTCAAAGTCGCACAGGATGACCTCGGCTGCGGAATCAAATACGGAGCGAATACGTTTCAAATCCGATTCAGAGTATCCTTCGCGGGGATCAGTAAAATTTTGGTAAAAATAGGCCTCTGCCGGGCTAGGAGTCAAAATCACACTCAGCCTGAGCAGTGCACTTGAGAGAGCTACAAATTCAAATTGGATCTCTGGCTCTGACGACTTCTGGCAGGCTTGACCCGCAAGCTCAGCCCAATGTCGGTACAAGGGCAGCCATGTTTCCAAATTATGAAATTTGTCATGAGACTCTAGGGCGGAGCTAACATTGGATCCCTTAAAGATCGATAGATCTTCCTTGGAACGTATGAGCTTACTCACCTCTGCGAGGGACTGAAGCTTTTTGGCCGCCTTTTCAATTTTTGTTTCATCTGTGTTAGAAAGGAAGAGCCCCTCGACTTCCTCCAACTTCACAAGGGCGCCCTTAAGGTTGAGAGATTTCAGCTCCATAGATTCATCTTTTTTTGCAAGTGGAAGTTGCGATAGCGCCGAATGAATACTCAAGCTCACTTTTTCCACTTGGGAACACATCTGAAGCTTCACAAGCTTGGAATGTTTGAAGTCCCTTTTCATCCAATCAGGGACTGTCGTGAAGTCCGACAAAAGCAAAGAATCGAGAGACTCGGAACTTTTGCCAGGCAGTTCTGTCATTAACTTTCTGACAATATTTTGAATAGTCCCGCTGGCGATGAGGTCACTGAAATTTACCTGTTGATATCTGAGTGCCTCATGCGCAATGAGGGCTGCCCGGTCCAAGCGCTTCAGCTGATTCCAAATTGATTGAACCAAGAAGATTCCGCGGTCTCTCATGACTCCGCTGGCAGCTTTCAGATTCAAAACTTTTGCGATGTCTCCCGAGTTTTTACATTGGCCAGAGCTAGAAATCCCAAAATCAACATCCCCTGCATTTCTAAATTCAAGCACCGTTAGATTCCAGATGCCTTGCCTTATCGATCGATCGATAAGACCGGTGACGATGGGCGAATTCGAAGTCCACAGCTTTAGTTTTTGCTTTAAGCTGGACGTGGCTGCATCGTCTAACTGGGACAGGCTGACATTCCGGCCCTTTGCAACCTCTTCATCGGTCCATCCCTTCAGATCCGCTGAAACAGGGCCTTCTGAAGTTGCCAGCTCTCCAATGTTTGCTTCGGAAGAGCAACGACTCTGAATGACTGTGCTTAGATTCAGTAGGTCTACAAATCTGCGCTCACCACTGACTAAAACGGTGCTACCGCCACCGGAAATATCCCCACCTCGAGCCATCAAAATGACTTTCCCATGCGCTGGGTCCCTTTCGTACAAGGGCACCTTGGAATCGTCGATATGGGGCCTCGGAGAAGCGCTTGCAAAACAGCACCAGAGAAGGCCGATCGCAAGGATGGTTCTTTGCACATTCCATGAGGAGAACAGATTGATTGCCATATTACCCAGGCCCCAGGGTCTTCACAGGAATGCGCTGCAATTGGGGAATGCCTTTAGGGAAATGCAGAGCCTTTAGATCTTCGCAGTTCTTCATCCTTGATCCTTCAGCGGCCATCGACTTGATCCTTTGAAGCGCTTCCCTTGTAGAAACGTATGTCCGAATTGTTGCCCCCTCACGCTTCTCGGTGCAGAGCCAATATCCAAGACTCGCAAGGCGGATCTCCTCCAACACGAGACCATCCCCAATCGATAGTAAAGATAGATTAGGAATTCGCAGCCGACCCAAAATTTCGCTTTGATCCAATTCCTCTTGATCGGCAGCAGGAAAAGACAAGCCAGCCCATGTTGATGCCAACACTCCAATCCGCTTCTCTAGAATTCCATCCAATGTATCCACTGTATTTTCTGAAGGTTCCTTGAGCATAATCATCGTTGTTAGAATTTGGATCGTCTGAGTGTCCAGTTCGGGAAAAAGTTCTATCTGAAGGCTTCTGAGTGCTTCATGAATTATCAAGCCGGCGCGGCTCGTGTGTCCAGTGAGTGCTTGATCCCAAAACGCCGCATGAATGAAGACTCCATAACCCCTAAAGACGGCACCAGAACGCAGCTCTCGATATTTTCTACTCCTCAGCCAACTGTCCTCAGGAGTGTAAGTCTCGCTCCCCTTTCGGCGAGCAAGCTCAAAAAGTGTAGCACGCCATTGAGTTGTCTCTATGACTCGACGAATGAGTTCGACTGTACTTGGTGAATTTTTTTTCCAGGTTGCCAATCTATCTTGAATCAGTGCCCAGGTTTCCGGAGCTTGCTTTGCAAATTCAATTGGAGTTCCTAGAATTGCACTTTCAGCATTCAGTTGGCCGGTGAAGATCGAGGGCGAGTTTGAAGTGGCAAAACCTCTCTCTTCTTTGAACGGAGTTCGCATCATCACAAAATCAAATAGAAAAGGAACTGTAGGGTATTCATCTGCCAACCAAACAAAACTTCCCCCGCCTCCGATGCTGGCCCCACCCTTGGCTTTTGCCAATGATGGATCCAAGACTCCGACGAGGAAGCCAAGAAGAATGAAACAGAACAGAGACTGTCTTGTTTTCAATATCCAATGCGACATGGGACTCCATCGAATGAGGGAAAGGATCAGTCTGAGGATCTTACACTCTAATGCCATGAGGTAATGCAATGAGGGCGCCATCGCTTCGGAGTTCAAAACTGCAATAGGAAAGTTTTAGGCGTCATTGATTTTGACAGAAGGACCAGAATTGTTGCCAATGAATGCAAATGGGAATGACCTAGGAAGGTTCGTTCAGCTCGAAGAAATCAAGGTTCAAGACGTAAGGACTCTCTGGATCCGTTTCAGCAGAGATATCGACAGAGCGTTGAATAAGTTGAATCAAATCTTCTCCAAAGCGAAGAGCGTCCTTTTGCGAAAGGGACAATACTGATGTGTAGTGAGTGTCATTCTTAACACGCTTCTCTATGCGTTGCATGGCCTTGATTCGCCAGTTCAAGTGATGTCTAGCCAAATGTAGAGAGTCTTTTCCTAAGTGCATACGCGCGTTGCCGACAGAAATTTTGTTGCCTTCCAAAATCAGCAGGCCTGATTTCGCCAAGAACTCGATTGTTTCTTTCATCCTGGGTTCGGGTATACCTAGAGCTCTCGCCAGTTTTTCAGGGCTTTCATAACTCGGGCAGGTGGCTGCAGCATGAACGGCTGCATTCATCCAGGTACTAAAGTAAGTTGCTACGTCCAACTGTGACGGCACTGGATGGGCTTCAATGCGCTTGGAAAGGTTTGATCGTTCAGAACGAATTTTTTCAAGTTCATTCCAAAAAAATTCTTTGGCTCTTGGTGTTCCAGCCCTTTCCCACTGCAAGAGATAAATAAAAAATTTTGACTCCGATGGACTGAGTCCCATGAACTGAGCCACTTCCAATGCTTGTTCAGCACTAAAATGCAGTCCCCCTCTCAGAACCTGAGAAATAAATCCAGTTTGAGTACCAATGGCCTTCGCCATCTTCAGCCGCACGCCATGTCCTTCCTTGGGCTGAGCCTCCAGCCAGCGGTTCACAATCTCTTTGTAGGAGGACATTGAAATCAGATCGAAATGCTTCATGGAGGCGGTCATCCTTTAGTTCTAGAAGTGCTCATACAAAATTCTCTAATTTACTTAATATATTCATTCGTAATTTAGAACTTTTTAGTATCCAAGGCATCTAAGTCCGATTATTATGCAATGCGTAACAACCAAAAACTGAGGAGGAAGCTTTGAAAAAGTTAGTTTTATCAATGATTTACATTTCGCTCGCAGGACCTGTGGCAGAGGCCGGAACCAAGGTCTTCACGGGAGAGTCTAGGTATACCAAGAACCAGTGGAACGCAGTGTTTTCCAGTCTTGAGCAGCAAGGAGTTATCCACGCCGCTGAAACGGAAGCCCTTGCTCGGTGCAATGAGTTTGGTGCGATCAACTGCACTATCCTGCCGCGGGCTCGAATCACCATGTGCAACTCTGGTGGCTCTGATTTGGGAGTTGTTCACTGTGCTGCTCGAGCTCAGGCCAGAGGAGAAATCCAATGAACAATTCATCAATTTTTTTTCCAGTCTCCTTCTTCAAATTGTCGATCTTGACAGTCCTTGTGGTCTTAGCCGTTTTATCCGTCTCAAGTCATTCCTCTGCAGGACCAAGGTGGGAAAATATTGAAGGCGTATTAGAGTATCGAGGCCCTCAATTTAATAACGAAGACGTCTATTTGAGTGCCATTCTTGAACGCTGTGTGGATCTTCTCACCCCAAGATACAAAAAATTCTTGCAGTCGCAGAATCGGCCCAGCAGCAATTCTGACGTAAGGACCTATCTCCTCAAGGACATGAGTTTGATGGTGCAGGATTGGAAGCTACTTCCCGATTCCTCGCGAGGCAAAATTGAAATCGGTCCCGATGGAAACCTTGTACCGAAATTGCGTTTCAAGTTTGTCTGTGGGTACGGTTCAGCTTAAAGAGCAGGTCGGTCCGAACGAAAGCCCTATTGCTCGCTGGCGGCGAGTATCCTAGGGCCAATTTGTCGGAAGATAGATGCTCCGCCTAGTAAAGAAAAAGAGAAGCCTAGTGCTTCTCTTTTTCTTTTGATTTAGCTTTAGGTTCATCTTTAGAGTTCTTCTTTTTATGCATCTTTTCTGGAGTTCCAAAGCCAGAGCTTGCTGGATTTCTCTCCTCAGACTTAATGGCATCGATGATTTCTTTTGCTAGCTCCACGGTACACATTGAGGTCTTACAATCTGCTTTCTGCTGATCGTTTTTTCCTTTTTGCTGATCGCAAGCGACCTGACAGGAAGAAATAAAGTTAGAGATTTCATCCTGCTCAGTAGAGGCACTCGCTGTAATACTCGATAGCGCCATATCCGACCGGTACTGAGTAACGGCAGCTTGTAAAAACCCACATTGTTCCCTGCAAACTTTAGAACATTTGGGCCGGCTATTGCAGAGAGCTTCGCATTTTTTTGCCGTCGGAGCATCACACCCATCTGCATGAGCAACAGAACTTCCAATGAGACCAAGAAAGGTGACCAACAAGCTGATACCGAACCGACTTCGAATTTGATTTATAAAGGACATAGAACCTCCAATAACAATTGTTATGATCTGATCTTTATGGCCATAGATACCTTTTTCAAGTCCAGAAGTGGATGATATTTTGGTTAATAAAGACGGAGCTTGTTTAAAGCGCAATGCTGAGAAGAGGAACCTAATCCGGTAGCTCGACTGAGGGGTGGGTAGATCACAACTCGCCAACAACTGCGAAAGAAATATTTCATGATCGGATAAAAGACATAATAAATATATATATTTATTTAAAAAGTATGAAGACGGAAATTTGTGAATTTTTGGAGGGGCTGCCTTGAAACACGACGGGCCGTCTCATACTGAGACACCCGCCGCAGATTTTTTCAAGGCACTCGAGGCTCGAGACTTCCGACAGAGCCGATCGAAACTAGTTCGGAGGAATTGCGACGATTCCCGTGGGGTAGTGACCT